>C688J18823_10000610_pt1 | contig 20894 bp, 15 predicted proteins | sample HopSoiMetagenom1_FD_18823 | JGI IMG/M metagenome (IMG submission 18823) | reverse complement strand
GTTGCTTGACCTGCCTTTGACATATTACCTTTAGTTGCTTGACCTGCCTTTGACATATTACCGCTAGTTGCTTGACCTGCCTTTGACATATTACCGCCAGCGCCAAGTACCGACGAAGTAGCGCCTGCAGTAGCAACCAAAATGCCTAAGGAGGCGACTACAGTTAGGAGTAACATGTTGGATTTGATTTTTGCCATCCACTATATATAGCACACATCTTGTTTAAGCCTTTCAAGCCTGGATGACATAAATCATGTAATAATATTTTTAAATCATTCAGACCAATCTAAGGTTCGATAAATTTAGATATTTTAGTAGATAACTACACTTGTCGTGACATAGTATGATATTAGTAAGGTCGAAATGGGGAATCATGAATAAAGTAATAAAAACAAGTATATAACGAAAATCGAATCAATGACTAAGCTCGATTCATAATCCTGGATAGAGAAAACGTCATCATAAACATAGGAATATGGTGCTTACCAATAATAATGCCTTATAATTCGAGCTATTATAGAATTTTGGTACAAGTAGTTACGTAAGTATTCATAAACAATTTAAACCTCTAATGCTGCTGATAAACGGAACTGAAAACACCATAGCCTTCAATTGCTCAAATGCAACAGCAAGCATATCCTATTTGGTGACTCATTTTAACTTGATATCGATCGATGGTAGGCGTCATTGGTAATACCTAAATCTAGAGGTATCCTACTACCTAATGGGTAAAATGATTCTAAAACTTCTGTTCAACACGCGTTTCTCTTACAACAAGGACTAACTGAAGGAAATCGTCTTGATCATATGTTGTAATATGTCCAAATCTAGGACATGTGTTCTATCCTTCATCTCGGTGATTAACTGGGATCGAGACATTGGAGCAATATATTATAGCAGATCTTAACGCATGGCTTGAAACTCGTACCGAATTTACTAATCCTGCCATCGTGCACATATCTATTATTAGGCAGCTAATTCATCGCCAAATGAAATAATTCATAGAACCGTTTGCATAGACATTTTGACTATTGGTCCAATCTTTCTTTTATTTAAGCTTGGATGTAATAATATTATGTGTTGATTCTGCAAGAAGGACTTTTGAAACATCGTATAATGAGATTCCAAAATCTGAAATAAATATATAGTAAGTTAGACAATCTTTCAATCGTAAAAGTATTCATTTTGTAGGAGTATTATACAATATAGTGAGCTAGAGAATTAGAGATCCCGCTTGTCCAATTGTAACGATACGGTCACTCTGAAAATATCACTCAACTATTTTAGCTTGGTAGCCTATATTAAATCATATATTCTAAACCTTTACGTATTTTCTTACAGATTCTGATAACCTATATTGGTAAAAAAGGAATCACCGCCACCACTATCACTAATCAAGGGTCTCAATATTTACCTTAACCCTCTTTCCTATCATCGAGGCGGGAAGGATAATATGTGATGACGTACCACATTTTCTTACAGTATATTCAAATGTCATAGAATCTATTTTTCTATTCTGTTTTGACATTGTACTTTCTTCATCCTAAATTAATTCAATCTACTATTCTTGATATTATTATTTTAGCATTTTCTTAAAATCTTCGCTGCTACATCGAGTAGGGCAGTGAGGTAATATTGACGATCCTTGAGTGGAAATCCTATTCTTTGTTTTGTTCTAGTGAACACTACGCTAGTTCAAACCTCGATATCGATTTGGCATATCATGACAATATTTTGAATGTGGGGTTCATAAGTATATCCTACCAGCTTTTGCATTACCCATTTTGGCAATCATCTGCAAGGTTTCATATTTGTCTGTTTCATTCAACACTTCAAGATAACCAACCCTACTTGATATATCATATAGGTAAACCTTTGTCTGATTGCCTGCTTATTCATAATAACCTGTACATCAGTATTTAATACTAATAGAAAATAAATATACCGTTCCAATAGTGCTTGATTCTAATATTGTACACATTTCTATAACTGTGAACAAAGACAGGCGGAATAACACGACCAGATATCTTGCAGTTCTTAATCAAACATTCCAAACTCAAAATAATAACAATAGGTGTCATACAAATTAGATTTGATACTGGAAATATTGGTAAATACTTGTGTTAGCCAATGATTGATAACTTGATCAGATAACCAATTACGATAATAATCAACATCGTTAATGGGTAGATAGAACCAGTTTATTACATAGATTAAAAATAGAGATAATTAATATGGCAATAGTACGGTAGATGATGATGAACACATTGTTAGATGTAGTATTTGCAGACGAGGATTATAGTTAAGGATACTACTAATGATGGGATTGCTTTCCTAAACCATTTGGAACTAGATCATAGAATTATGCATACATTTCAAATAATGGCCACAGAAGAGAAGCCAGTATTGAAAATTAGGATGAAAACCGTACAAGATTACGAAATACTGCATTAAATTATCGCACAATCATACAAACTGTGATAATATACAGAAGCATCTATTCTGTCTATGGATACAGCTAATGCTTTACAGCATTACATCATATGAAGAGGCCAGAAGAAGCAGAGCGCATGCTATTTGACTGTCTTGGAAAATAAATATCACATATCAGTCCGATAATCAAGCAAATAAACAAATATCAGTTGAATTGGGCCGTATCACATATAACACTTGCATGATTATTTCTCTAATCTCATGCTTATTTCTAGTGCATCTTCGATATTCTTATTAAATTCTAGGGTAGTTTGAGTCGTTTGGCTTTTATACAGACCAGTATTACGAACATATACTAGATAATCTGTCATTTCGTTTTCATACAACTTTACATTATCTGCTACCACAACTGCATTTTTTTTAATTAGTTTGTTAGCCTCTAATTGTTTGAGATATTGTAGGTATTCGCTTTTAATTGCATCTAAAAACACTAGATCAAATTTGTAGGTATTGAGTGTCGGGATAATCTTAAGCGCATTACCACAAATTACTTCTATCCTTTTCGATAATCCTGCCTTATGTATATTTTTTCTTGCGATGTCTGCAAGGTTCTTATTTATTTCAATAGTGATTAGATTTCCATCATCAGGCAGTAAATCTCCCATCAATATTGCAGAATAACCATGCAAGGTTCCGACCTCCAGTATCGAGGTAGGTCCATAATTTCGAATAATGTCCGATAATATTTTACCTTTAATGGGCCCAATTGACGGAAGATTTTCTGTTTTTGATATCTGCTCTAATTCCTTTAGAGTGCTCCGTGTCTTTTCGTTTGTATATTTGGCCATAAATATTGTTAGTGAAGAATTGTCTATGCCATACTTAAAAGATACTATTTCCTAAATCTAATCTATTAATTCAGAAATATATACACACTTATGAATCTCTTGCTATATAACTACATGGAGGTCTTGAACAAATGGTTAAAACACTCCGAATCGATAAAGATAACAATGTCATAACTTTAGAAGTTACTGAGAACGAACTTCGGAATATAATATCTTCAATAGAGAATATGGTTTACAAACAGAAAAGGGATCTGCTAGGAAATCTTCCCTCTGACGAAGAAGGTAGACGAAAGTTAGATGCTTATTTGGCACTAAAAGAGGATCTTCGTAAAATCGCAGAGATGTAGAGTAAGTCAATTCCATCGCAAATAATTGTTTATAGAATGTAGAGTAAATAGAGACTCACTTCTGATTTCCCTATGAATGTAATATGGATGCACTTTCATCGTTTAGTTTTTAATTCCTCCTATTTCGTCTAAACTACTTAGCATAGAACAAAGTGGAGATCTATCATTGTTCCAAAATTCTAGAGTAAGAATCATCTAACATCAAAACAATTTTATGGTACTATTCATGAAATGAATGGATCTATAGAACACAAATTCGAATATTCTTTACGGACAGCAAAACAGTATTCAAATTCAAATGGTAGAGCAAGGATAATCATACGATCTTAAACTATACTTAAATCCTTTAATAGTGATTATTAGAGACACAGTTGCAAAGGTAATAAGATACAATCAATGAAGTAAACAAATTGCTATTGAACCTAATACTAAATAACTAGAGCAAGTTCATGTATCTTAAACGGCTCTGACTCCTAGATCTTATCCAATATTTGGTAATATTTTATGCAGTTAGGATATCTTATTTTGTTGCATTAGATTGATTTCCTTAACTGGATCTGCACATGAATTCTTACCATGATAAATTACTCCTGTTGTGTAAATACAATTTAATTTCGGATCCATAGATAGATCTTTAAATGAAGAGCATTTAGTTTCAAATTTATATCGAACATGGCATCATAATGTTTAATATAACAAAACCTTGCGAGTGAGTGAGTGAGTGAGTGAATGTCCAGTTCAATAGAATTCCAATCCAATAAAATCCTGTAATATTGAATTATTTATGAAAAAATTTTGTGCAAGTCCTTTGTCTATTTGAAGGTGTACGCTAGTGACTTTTGAAAGAAGATGACTAATTCGTATTCTCTTATTTATGATCAACTAAGATACTCTGCGATGGATATGTTTCCTTTCGTAAATGCTTTATATCCATGAATTTTTTAAAATAAAAAACTCATCCAATTAATATGGAGAATCAATTTTTCATGCTAGATCTCCATCGCAGGAATTTGGCTGTCATTTTTCTCCTTTTACGATTCTTTTGACTCAATCTGACATGGCCGAAATTCGACTTGTTAGTTAGTCCATCATGTCGGTAATTTCTTGTTTCAACAAGAGTTTTTCAAAATAGCTATCAAATTTATTATTAGTCACAATATCGTCAGAGTATATTCCAAGTGTAATTGCTCGTCCCCTTTTGTAATCAAGTTCATATGTATCTATTATAGGCTTAGTCGAGACTTGTCCTGGTGACGCAGATGCGGATAATACTGGAAAATAGGTTCCAGGGATCGACGCATTGTAATTAAATAGTACCACATCATATGGATTGTCTATATATTGTTTTTCATGTGGTTTGTACCCAAATGGATCATTTTGGAATGATTTTACACACTGGTAATATAGATAATTACTTCCTACCCATTGTGAGGTTTTATTTTTCCATCTCTGGGCTACACTTTTCCATGCAGTTCTACCATTAAATGCCCAATAATGGCCCCTTTACTAGGCTAACAACATCTTTCACAGATCATATTTTACTTCAGTATAAAATACATTTCCATCCAAGATAAGCATAGTTCCACCGTTTGCAACAAATCTTTTCAAGTTATCGTATTCTTTCTGTGTGACATATTCTTTCTGTGTGACATATTCTTGATGGCCTAATATAATAAGGTCAAAGGCATTACTTCCATTCTTTGTAAACATAAAGCCATGGTCTGCAGCATCATCGTATATTGTAATATCAGAATTAGGACTCACGCTCTTGATATCGTTAAGGAGTTTTAACATTGAGAACACGTACGGTAATAATGGATACCATGATGAATTGACTGGTACAGATAACAAATTTAGATCTGTAGTAACATTTTTACCGACTGGTGTGCTATTGTACGGCTTATAGAATTTATAAAATCCATTTGCGTATGCAGCTGCTGTAAATGCAGGTTTTATCATGCAATACAAGCGCCTTTTTCTGATGATATGCCTCCTCGATACTGAATGGTGTCGTTAGCTGGAAGTGTTTGTAACATTATTTCTCTTCTAAAGATTCTGTTGGTAGGTTGAGGGGAGGAGAATGAATTGTTACTGATTGTACTCGCGTTACCGTTATGATTATTATAATTACTACTATTTGAGGTTTGTCTTCATTAATGTGAGCAATGATGAAGACATAGGCATAGAGTCATTTATTAGTGAACTGTTAAGACTACTTTTTTCGTCACTACTTCTAGATAGTGAAATAGAGTAGCTAATATGTCTGGTTTGAATACCTACAACTTCCTGAGAGGTCTCATTAATATGCTTAGCAAATCTGGGAGCTATTTGAATCTCCTTGAATTTGTTGCTCAGTTGAGTTTTAATAGCGTATACCCGACCTAATGCTGTTACATGCAGAAATGGTATCCAACCTCCATTATTAATGCCAGAATTTTTCGTTATGTCGTCAGAAGTGGATAGAATTATAGCTATTATGATCATCGAAATTTTGGTCATCAAAAACAATACTTTTGACTTTTGCATTTTCTAGCGATCTATCGCCTCGTCAATCGCTATTTCTGATTGGCATAGTAGACTCACGTAACAGCCACTATAAATTATTGATTAACATTGTTATTCAATTTTTGTCCAACACATTTTTATGATGAATTTAACAATTATACACCATCAGATAATAAACTGTGAACTGCTTTCTGGTTCGACAATTGCTAGAATATATCGAACAGAATTCAAATCTGTTCTTCTTCTAACTAGATTCTACGAGTATTTATCAATATGTAGGGGATATATGGCTTAGCTAATTTGTTGGAGGAACTAGTGATATGCCTTTGCCTAAATAATTATTGCAATTTAACTATTGATCTATTGGCGTAAAGAATTAGGGGGTGTTAGGACAATTATTGTTATGTAATTTCAAAAATCACGAATGTTATTGTAATGCGTTACCGTTGTTGTTGTAGCCTCAATTATTTGCATTACAAATTATATTAATGAACTAATAATAGTAATAGTCGGATGAGCTAAAGCCTCTCACTATCATGTAATGTATAATCGTTAGGCATCTAATCATATAATCATAAGTAAATTTGGATAATCAGCAATAACGAAATCAACAAAAAAGACAAGAAATGAAAAAAGTCTATTCTAACTTTTTTCATCTTTGCAGGCGCATTCATGGGTGGGATAGTTATGCCACTCCTCTAATGCTCATCTCAGTCGAAGGTGATTCGGGACCTCTACAAAATGAATATCCTTAATATCAGCAAGCCATCCAGCGGTTTGTGTTATGGATTATTAGTAGGGGCCATAGTTTATCTAGTTTTTGCAATCTAGGTAGAACAGTTGTGCTGGACCTTGAATATAGAAAAGTAGATACGCTATCTAATTGATTTGAAAATAGATTATCTGTATTTTGTGATTTAAGAAAGATCGGTTAAACTAGACTAAAGCGATCTGCATTATCAGCTAACTCATAAATATAGAACGGTAGATTTCTTTTGAGGATCTTGAAGCCTGACTCGAGTAATCATCAATGAGTAATAAGCAACATTATCAGTATATTCATGAATTATAATCCCGAATATATTCTCTTAAATTCATCTAGGACATTTTTCTGCCCGCGCCTTTTTAGAACGTCATTCCACTGCCCCGAATATCTCATGGTTACATCTTCTAGATTATCAGAAGAAAATGCTAAAACATATCTGTATTTCTTTCCCCAATTTTGTTCATAATATGGGGATGATTGAATGAAATTGGAAATTCCAAAGTGGAATCTGCATGTAACCAATTCCCATTTATCAATGACTCATTCCAACAATGATCGAGGAAATCATGGACTAGTCTACTTTCGATCGACAATGAATTTAGAATGGCACCAAAAAGCATAGACCATTCACTACATCTTCCTACCCTCGCTATTACAATATTCCGAATTTCGCCATATCTAGGGAATATTTGTTCTAATCCACATTGTTTACATGAATAAATCTCTGTTGCGCGTAATTTCCATGAACTTCCAATTATGACATGGCTGTCCATTTCGCTATCGCATTTTTTACATTTTAAAAACTCTGGCATCCACATCATAAAGTCAGCCTTAAACCATCGTAATACTGCCTTCAAATCCTGGTCGGAATAATATAATTTCAATATAGAATATGGTATTAATCCTTTAACAAGATTTAGGATGTCTTTGTTGTTATACTGCTCAGATATTCTCTTGTACAATATAAAATGATAAATAGTATTACATGAATCATGATGAACGAATTTAGGAAATATTCCCATCGCGTATATTATGCATAATCTGATATAAAACACAACTATATGATTGATTAGCCCCCTTTTCAGGGGGCATAGCTATAACATATATTATAGTCTATATCGTAAAATAAATTTTTTCTGGTTACATTGCAGGTATTATAAATTCAATCTTGCTAGAAAAATATGAAGATTTAAACTATAGTTGAATGAAAAAGCAAGTCCTAAGAGACAGGATCATATCTATAATGCTGTTAAATAGCTTATTGTACATGTATTGTTATCATGAGTAACATCGAGGCATCAGATGAAAATACAAAATCTCCTTCTACGTACGGAGACAAGGCATACGAGGAATACCGGAAAGAAAGAAAAAAATCAAAAACAAGTTCTGGACAACAGTAACGAGATCAGTATTTTCGTGGTAATTTCCTAATTAATTGATTGATTGGTTATTATTATAATTATTATTATTAATACAGGAGATCCTCATTTCTTATCTTATTCTGCCCGCATCTAAGGGCAGCCTAAATTAGGCATTTATTTTAAAGGGAAAATTAGTCTAATGAATGTAGATCAATTCTTTTGGACAACAACGGCTTAACTAGGATGCCACGAGTATAGACGATTGCTTTTGGAAGTAATCAAGTTAATCAAGAACTATATAACACGGCCACACTGTTATTCTATTCCCAACTTCAGAGGTATTTGCAAATAACAACTGCAAAAGATAATAGTCTGTGGATTGACGGAGATGGTAGAATATCTCTTTTGTGTCAAAGGCGATTGTGTTTGACAGCATAGTTATATTAACAATTGGCATATTTGGAGCATATTCTATGGATCACATTTGGTAAAAGATATACAAACAAATCAAACCTCATCTCACCTTATACTATAATTTCTCAAGTAAATGACCAAAACTCACTAGAATTTAAGATAATTTTTGCCATCGTAATGTCAGTAAGCATTGAAGTCTTAGTTTATGAAGCCATTTAATATTGTTTAATAGGCCGCTTGATTTTTATCAATAACTACTTATTTTACCATTGCAAACCTAAACAACTCGTTTCATTATCCATAGATTATATGGCTAGTTATTTTAATATCATCCATGTTCTAGATTCTCTTTCTAAGTTATCATTGAATCTGGTTTAACAATTAGTTGGAACGCTTATTGATTGTTTGACATTTATAAATGCCAACAATAAAATGAAAAGCAAATGTTTACGTTTTAGTACTAAGGCATGATAGTTAGAACATAAGCTAAACCATCATTAAGAATTTAGTGGGATAGCTCCTAAAACAAACTATGCTTATATGCTTATATCCTATAGTGTCGCTTGATACGTGTTAATAAATATGAATGTAATAAATAGTTGAAAAATGGTAGATTTCAATGCACCTCCAGTTGCATATTGGTCAGAAAAAATAGTTGAACGCCTTGACTCCATTGACAGTACATTGAAAGAATTCTTTATGAAATTAAGAATTTAAAGAAAAATAAAAATTCTGGCATCGATCTCTGATTGAAAAGTTGATAAGGCGAGGCACGATCTGATAAGAGAAGTGAGGGAGCTCTGGCTATATTGTCATAAATACTTGATGATATATTGGTAGTTGTAATAGACATGACAACTTTTCATGATGAACGCCATCTATTTTTGTAATTTAAAGGGAGATATTTTGCATCGTAGAGGTATGTACCAAGGTTATTACGCATTGCATCAATCATCTATATTGTTCATTTACATACTACTTTAGCTTATACACCTGCAGGCCATATTGGAATCGGTCTGTCTATCCAATTAATTGCCTTTAGCGGCAAATACAAGGTAACGATATTAAACAAATTATAAAAATGAAAAACGGTTAATTCGAATTGAGAAAAATGGCATAGATGTCAGCACTAATTCCTAAAGAAGTAGAAATACAGAGACTGAAAAAGATATACATAATGGTCATTATGCTTGGTTCAATCGCAGCATCAGTAGAAGTAGATAGAGATAGCGCATTTACACCAGCTCACTGGTGGTTGTACAGTCGCTTTATCGCTCTCCCATTAGGATGGGGGATTTGTGACAATGTACGACAGAAGAGTGCCTATTCTAAGAGGACCACACAGATCGATAAACACTGCTCTTAATATAACCATCAGCGGTTATCTAGCAACCATGTTTACCATGTATAATGAACTATGAGATTTCTGGTTCGTGGAAGAAATATTTTCAGTTCCCAACCATTGGTGTTTCAATATGGGAGTAGTTCTTGCCTTTATGGGGACTCTAGCCGATGTAGTGCGGTATATGCTAGGCTGATAGAATTTGGTACGGGAATACCTGCAAAGAATCCCTATGTAGCTGAAATGTACAAACTATCTCTTGAAGATACCTATATAGTAGGTCCATACCTTAAACGGAGAATCAAATATAAAAGTTAGTTGTGCAAATGGTAATTCAATAGGAGATTCGTGCTACACGTCACTGATTTCCTAATTTCCTGTTTGATTATGATATTAGATTTCATGATAGAACTTTCAAGTGATATAAATTCAGACTTAAATTAGCTAATAACAAAGGTAACAAATCCAATAATATAGCAATAATTCGCAGATACTTAGTAGCTATTTAAAAAGTGGACTCGTTACATATAATCTACATTTTATTTTGAATCTTGTCTGCTAATAAAAACTAGGATATTGAGGACGAGTAGTAAGAGCTTATGATATTAGTCTTTTTTGGAGTACGCGATAAAGTTATCTTTGAACCTCGAATATTAGTATTGTATTGTTATGGATTCGAAAACTAAATGGCATTTCAAATAATTCTTTGAAAATCGTTTCCAACATTGCTTTATTATACAAGGCCCAATTTTCACCCAAATCATGTTTCAGAACGTACGTATGTTTGTTATTTTCCACAATATGGTTGATATCAACAGAACAGTTTTTCATACGTATTTCGAGCCATCTTAAGAAAGTATCTAAATCTATATTCCCTTTCATAAACAAGACCATGTCTTCAATTGCATTCTTTCCAATCTTGGTTGCCAAATCTTGTATTTCGTCTTTGGTCAGTTTTTGAAACATTTGAACTACTATAGGTTTGGCAACTGGTATACTTCCTGCGTACGGCATGAACATATCCCATTCCGTAAACTCTCTCAGGATTTGGTTAAGAAATGAATTTAGGCTGGCGTCATGACGAGATGCCTCTGCGCGAATCTTGTCCAAAACAACCTTGTCGATGCGAAAAGTTACAGTAGCAGTTTCCTTACTTTTATTGTAATTTATTCCAGAATCTGAGATAGAATTTGTTGTTAGCATTGAGCGGTACCCGTAATATTTCGATGTTTAACATAGTATTTAATGGATATACACACAACATTATCGAGTGCATTATTCATCAGACTATTTGATTGGATTATAAATATATTTGAGACATTAAACCTTTTTCACATAATTTAAGACTATAACGCTATGTTGATAACCTCATGATTTAAGTCGATGCAACATTATACAATTATAATAATAGTCCATAGACAATATTACTGATTAGAAAAATTACTTTTAAATAATGAGTTAATATAAAAATTATTGTATATTTGATTATATACAGTTACTTCTGATATTAACTAATATATAAATTCCTTCAGTCAGAACAAGTGCGTTTACTATACACAACAGCAATAATATTCCAGTCATCATTATTAACCCATCTTCATCTGACTATGCAAGTTGGCAATAGGCTGACAGAATTCTACTCACTTAGAAGGTTTGTAAAGACCACGATATCAGACATTGGTTACGCCAATTACTCGAAATATTTTATAGGACATGCAGGTTCTACATACTGGCGCAAGAAGGATTCAGAAAAAGCCGAAATATTCCGTAAAATTGAGCCTTCTCTAATATTTCTTAATGTCCATCAACTGCAAAGACAGGGCGCAGACATACAAACCAAGGTAGAGGAATTGGAGGAATTAAATCAATCACTAAGACAGCAAGACAAAGTAAAGGATGATGCTATAGCGCAGCTATCAGACCAGCTTGTGTCTTTATCAGCTAGGTTGCAGGAAATTGAGAGAAGACAGGTTGCTGGCGCGCGTCCATGACTTAGACGTTTGGGCACTGTCATCTAATCAGTATCTATGAGCATTCAACCAAGCTGGTCTACCCATATGATGCCACTTTTTAGAAAATGTTTATAATCTGGCGTGCCTCAAATCTGTGTTAGAAGGGACTTTTCCGATATAATTATACTGGGCGTTTCAAGAATCCGATACTGTCCGATGTGTTAAAACCTACTGGTGATTACCTAAATTAAAATACTCTGGTTCACATCCATTAATTGCAACTATCCATAGACATCTATTGAGTATTATGTACTATGTTAAAATAATGCACACATATTCAATTAGACTGCCTCGATCTCTATAATTAAGAGCTAATAGAAGTAATTCTCATTATGTTTTATCTCAGTTTATACTTCCGAGCACGCTTGGTATATCTGGATCACCTGGGCTATAGTCTCAAGCACCTTTTTAACTGTTAGCGTCCGGTTAAATGCTATGGTTCCTCTTTTTGCATTGATATTTCTTATCGTTGGTATAGTAGCCTTCGGTCTGGGTTTAGTATTAATCTATGTTCGCGGTGCCCACTGATTGATTTGATCAGGATTAGGTTAGTTAGTCATTCATAGCTGTGTCATGAATTCAAGTACTTACATTTTTAAACTCTTATAATCTTTAATGCGGGTTATGTCTTTTATGTTTCATATCAGATTGTCAAGAGTTTGGCTTCTGGATTATTATTATCATGTTTCCCTGCCTTATCATATTTAGCTGCAATTTCAGCAGGATATTATTGGTGCGCCTCATGATAGAAGTAAACTTGCGAAACTAAAAAGCAAGGAGTTATAACAGAAGAAGAATTTTCACAGATGAAAGCAATTTGATGAAGAAAATGAAGATGCTATACTTAGGCGGTTTAGTTACCTCACCAGCCTAAAGCCTTGGCAGATTTTGCAGCAGCATCATCTAATGCTTGTTTAGGTTGTTTTGAACCAGAATAAACAGCATCAATTGCCTCACTTATATGCTCAGCTATCTGTGGATATTCAGCTAAATTTGGTCTAGAACGTCCATATTTGATCAATGATATCAACTGATCATAGTATGGTATAGATTTTCGCAATTCTGTCGAATACGGTCCATCACCTATTGCTATCTGAGTTGGAAGGTATCCGTACTTCGCTAGCATCGGTGATAGTATGTGTGGCTCTAACATTGTTGCGATTAATTCCCAAGTCAAATCTTTGTTCTTTGAGTTATTTGGTATACTTAGTAACCATCCCCCCATTATGGTTGACGTTGACGTATTTTCATCTGGTATAGGAAACATCGGTATCATACCTATTTTTTGTTCAAAACTTTGTTTTGTAAGAGAAGGAAATGAACCGGGTAGCCACGAGCCGCCCAGGATGACAGCATACTTCTTATTTGCGAACTCGTCTTCAAAGTCAGTAGCTATTGGCTTTACTCCAGCATTAACAAGCCCTTTGAAAAATTCTAATGCCTTAACTCCTTTGGTACTATTATAACTGGGAAACCAATAAACCCCTTTAGTAGGATGATTTGATCTACTTTCGACTATCGATCCTCCAAGCATCCATAGATAGGGGTACCACTCATTTTGAGAACCTGGTCCTCCCACTAATTCTACTCCTTGTATTCCTTGATTTTGCAGAGCTGCGTTAAGCATTTTTGCCGACTCAATGTAGGTATCCCACAACCTTAATGAAGCAGGATCAACAGCGGATTTGTTTAAGAGATCTTTCCAATACCATATTGATCTTACGTCAGTCCATGCCCATATTCCATATATTTTACCGTTATAGATACCTCCATCCAGATTAGTTTGATACCAGTCATTAAGTCTACCCCATGTTCTGGAATAATTACCGAGGTCAGTCAGATAGTCCTTAGCTGCAAACTCTCCAAGCCATATTTGATCGACAGAAATTAAATCTATAGTAGAACTATTGCCCATCGCTTTTAACATCTGTTCTCGTGCATGGTTATATGGTAGAATCGTGTAATTAATTTGAATATCAAGATCGGGATGCTTTGAAGTTAAATTCTGAAGTGCCATTGGTATGAGAGTTTCCCATCTATCCTTTGGCTCAACCAACAATGCTTTTAGTGTAACCTTTTCTTTTGCAAAGGATGGAACAGGAGAAAATATACTAGATGTAATGATGCTGATTCCTATTATAGTTACTAGTAGAGGATATATGCATTTGGTAGCCCTATAATGTATGTTTCGACTTCCGATATTTATGAGAGTGTTACTGAAAGCCAAATACATCCTTGGTATTATCAATTAAATTTAAAGTTTCTTGAGAATGTGCTCTGTGTATAGGATCGGTCTACAGATTCATGGCTGGGCATTCTGTATAATTGTAGAGATATAGTGAAAGAGTAATATAGGTAAGATGGATGGTAGTAGGAAGATAGGGACACTAGGGACAGAAAATATATCGTGTATCTCTCATTTCAGATAATGTTTATTATCTGGCGCGCCGCACATCTGTATTAGAAGAGATTTTTCCGATATAATTATACTAGACGTGTCAAAATCTGATACTGTCCGATGTGTTAAAACTTACTGGTGATTGACTGAATTAAATATGCTGGTCAACATCAGATAATCGCTACTATCTATAGATATCAATTCAGTATCATATAGTACGATAAAATATTGCACTTATCAACTAGCGCGCCCCATGGGCCGAAAGTCTTATTTTATTTTAGTGTTCAAAGACAGATTCTAGTAGGCCGAGGCAATGTTGACATCCTTCCCTCTCGGCATGTTTCTGGACTATATTTAGTAGTTTAAACAAGTCATTCATCACCTCATTTCTAGTCATTAACTTTAATGGTGGTATGATTTTCTCATTTTCTATATCAGTCATTATATATTCACGCTTGAAAGAGCCGATCAGTGGTTAACTGCATATACGTCTTGCTTAGCCTCTGCATTTTAGCCAGAGGCCCCTGATAACTTGCGCCAACTAACTATGGACTGGCTAATGCTACTGGTGTAAGGGGTCCAGACATTAGAATGATGACGAGTTGGCAGGTAATTGAGTGGAAAGCACGTCAAGGAGCTTCCACCTGACTTCTTTTAGCATGAATCATAATATACTTTTATTTTATTTTGTCGATCCATGAGTCTACCGCAACTTCTAGACTTAAAGACATTGGTTAAGATATGAATGGAAGGCCTAACTCTGTATTTAACAACTAGTTCAGGCTTTAAATACCGTGCCAGCGGTAGCCGAAGCCCTCAATAAACCTATTAAGGACATAGATCCTATGACTGCTAGCGAGGGAGAATCAACTACGTGCCTCGTGGAGAAATCAGATAAAAACGCTAAAGACTATAAAGACGATATTAAGAATTATTACCTTAATAAACCCAGTGTATCAGGTGCTACGAGCAGCGACCCTGTAGGTAAAGCCGTCGCTGATGTAGAAGCTAAGACTGTAGTCAGTTAGCAAACGCTTTAGTTATGTAATAAACTTGCTCCTTGTCCTGCTAGATATCCAGCCTTAAAAGTCGAAACAATATGAGTCCGAGTTGTCGAAACCACAATGGTTGTTATTTTCGCCAGTCTGTGCATCCATTTTTGCCTATTCATATCCGTCTCTGAATCCACTTGCATGTGCCACCTTGGGTATGCCAAAAGCTGATATCGTGGCCGCTGCGATTATTGCTGTTGCGATTAACATCTTATAGTTCAGTGTTTTAATATGATCATATGACCAATATTAATTTGATTAATTTTCATTTTATTATAATTCTGTGCTATCATTAGGCCGTGAATTAGTAGAACTATAAAGTATACTACTAAGGGGAGAAATTTCTTTCAGTCCAGATAAGGGAAACACCATATCTGAAAGAAATCATTCAATTGAACTACCACTTGCTATCTGAATTTTGAAGACTTGTGATAATATTATGATTAGAATGATACGCTTGTGTTAACACAGAGAATGGACATTCAATTACAGTTGTTCGAGACCATTCTTACGATAATTCTAGTGCGTTTAGTTTTTCATTATTTTTGGTTTAGTGGACTGTCTACAATTTCTAATAAGACTCTCGTCATTTGGTCCAAATTAAAAATATGACAGCATTTTTTGAAATACTGTAGTTAGTAAATCAAAATGTTGGCTAAGTGTAGAATATTAATAGATATCCTTTAAAATTGATATTGCAGACTTCTCAATGATTCTTTTAATTCGATCAAACGAATTTTCCCCAAAAAGGAATTCATTTATTTATAATCTGAAGGGAATATGAGTAGTTTCTTAAGTAATGTCTCCATAATATTGACATGATAATTGGATATGCTGACCGCTCGGGAGTGAATCCCAAGAATGGACACCAAAGGGTAGTGCAAGATAGAGATAGCATCAAACACCTGGAAGTTTTTATGAATGGTCGTTGGATGCATGATAGTAAATGTAAGGAATTTACGAATAAGGAATGTAATAAGATAAAGCGTTAGTCAATTATTTGTTAATGCTCTGTAGTAATCATTATAGACTATTCTCTTGACTCGACTAGAAAAAATTAGTATTTGATCCCGGAAAATAATATATCGATCGAATACATTAGATAATCAAACTCAGTTATTAACGAGAGTGTGGCCCAAGAGTTAATACCATTAACTCTTGTCTCTATAGGTCGCTGCTGAAAATATTTCTCTAATTCACACAATCTTTACATGGAGCCAGGATTATCTAAATGAAGACTATCGTTTATTGCATTATCAATTTACTTGAATCGAACTAAATTAAAATGAATTTGTTCATTTCCCATTATTTTTACATTATTCCAACGATAGATACGTTCAATCTCAGATTCGGTGTAGTTAAGTGCAATTGTGTTCAGATTGACGTAGTTTTGACTTATATATGAATAAGCTTCTTTCAAAAAGTATAACTATATCAGTAAGATATGTTGTCACCGATTTTTAAGAATACAAAAATAATTAAGCATCATATAGAAAAACCACTGTGCGCTATCTTACTTGTTTTGCGCATATATTACAGTACTTCTCTATTACAATAACACCTTCACCGACATCGAATAATGCTTCAGTAGTAGCTATGTTGGCACAAATTATACACAATCTGTTCTTGTGCTTGTGGGAATCCTTAGCTGTAGTATAAGCTCTTAAAGAAGTAAATATTTTTTCCAAGGCTTAGTTATGGCCTTCTTTACAACTATTTGATGAACGTGGGAACCCTAAAGGTTTTAATATATTGGATGATTTTACATTACGATTCTGATAGTTTGCCTTGTTTTCCATCTCTTCGTAGAGGCTTAGCCTCTTATGAACCTATTCTTCTGATCCAGCAATGACAGCACATTCTTGAAGTATCTTCTATAAAATGAACAGACCAGTAAAAGTTCGATTTTCATTTGACATGAACAAACAACTATCAAATCAAAAAATACAGAACACAAGGACATGTACAATAGCACAATAGTTGATGGGCTTTCTACTTTCTACAGGAGAAGCTGGCGATCCGTCCAATCCGAAGATGGTATTACTACTGGGCATTCCTTCTTCTTACCAGTACTTCCGGTAATCTATCGGTTATAGTCACAAGTTGGTATGATAAATGTGCTATTGCATCATCTTTCATCTTATCACGACCTCTCGTTGATTGGTTCAGCTGTTCCAATTCTTCCAACTTTGTCTATATATCTCCACCCTAAGTTTCTAGTTGATTAATATTGAGAAATGCTAGATAAAGTTCAACTCTACGAAATATCTCAGCTTTTTCTGAATCTTTCTTACGCCAATATGTGCCATAATGTCCTATAAAAATCTCCTAAAGGAATGAAGAGTAATTTGTCTTCGTTGTTCATTACCATCTTCCTTATCACATTTACTCATCCTATCTGATATCATTGCAAAAGATTTTGCTATATCATCATATAGACCATCTGGATTGGGTTTGCTTTTGGTCTGATAAACAGCAGACAGTAAATCGATTCCTTCTTTAAAAGGTATTCTGTTTTCTGTTATTATTTTTTCCATTTCGATTTAGTAGGACAAAATCTTAAAAGTCTCGCTAGCATTTGCAAAATTCTTTGGGTCTAATACTAAGTTTTATGCCTCTTCTGCACACACGATAGATTATCAGACTAGCTTGTTTCAGTGCAAGGTAATTGTAACAGGCTTTACGTACTAACTAATTCTTTCTTAGTGCAAAGAATATGAAAGTGTAATCAAGGCAAGTAGCATTCCAATGAACAACTTTGTCCCCGTGCGTGAAATCTATTGGTTCGGTAAGAAGGAAACCGTTCTGTTCGGCAATGCTAATTACGTCTTCCTCTATTTCTCTTCTGCTGAAAATATTATCAGGTGAATTCTTAGGATTTACCTCAGTATGTACTAGATTAGGTATCTTCTCAGGCCAGTAGTCTGTCGATGTCAGAAGTAATCCATCTTTTTTTAATATTCTATTCATTTCTTTGAAATAGTTTTGAATATTAATACCGTGCTCGATTACTGATAGTGATGTAATGAAATCAAATGTATTGTTTTGAAATTCGGTTTTTTCTAGATCTTGAATTGAAATATCAGATATCTTGTACATTTCGATTGTGGATGGTATTCCTTCTTCTAGGAACAGATCACATCCATATAGGTTTATAAAACCAAGTCTACTTAGCAGGGGCAAAATCGGAGAACCATTACATCCAACATCTAGTACAAAAGCGCTTGTGTCTGATTGCTTAATTATATCAACCATCTTATGTGTATCCCATGACTTTACTCTATCATGATGTGGAAACAGACCTAGAGAACGAAGACAATAGATTGCATGATATATTTCAAAGGAGTTTTTGAGAACGGAATTATATCCCATAATTTCAAAGCACTTTGCAAAGTAATTTAAGTTTACTAAGCGGCAGCAGATCTTACAAAAGTTTGATCTTCTAATGAAGCGGGAATATTGCTCTTAACCACGGATTTATGTTAGGTTATCTATCAGTAGAAGGCAATGACAGGGATCTGTGTGGTTCGGCTGAAGACGGTTACTAGTTCTTTCATTTATTTATTATAAGCCATTAGTTTTGACTGTTCGGCAAGTGTTGGGTCCGTAATCTGTGACATACTTTTGACATATTTTCTATCAGTTCTAAGTAGAGGACACAAGTCTAGAGCCTACGGCTTACCAACAATGCATTTGAGGCTGCCCGATTTGATGCCTCCAGTATAACCTTTAAGACCAGTCAATATCTGTGGGCACTTTATTCCTATACCGAACGATGACCCAGACGAAGAGGACAGCCGTAGGCTATGATGACGTTTCCCATACTTGTTTTGGTAACCGAGTATCAATTAGACTTTTGCTGCGTTGCCGTCATCAACGTACAGCTCTATGCCAGTAACGAAGCCAGAATCATCGGATGCCAGAAAGAGCGCAGCAGTAGCAATCTCCAGCGGCTTGCCTATTCGACCCACTGGGAGTATAGAGGCGAAGCCGTCCTTCATTTCTTGAGGAGAGTATCGAATATCACCATATCTGCTAACGTTGACGTTAACGTATCGTCAAAGCTCTTCTCGGTGATGGGGTCAGGCGGCTTGCTGAGCTCGCCAACGCCGGCACTCAGACGAGCAATTCAGCTGTATACACTAAATTTACAAACTCAAATAGATGATGTCTCCAGCAAAAGTCCCTCGCAATAAGGACATTTTTCAATCAAGTCCAAATTCAATCTGTCGTTATCTATAAGTGCATGACAGTGTCGGCATTGTATTGTCAATTTTATATACCATTCTTCTATAGAAGACTATGCCATATAATCCTTTAATTGTGTATTTTCTTTATATACTAACACTAAGACTTATAGAAAACCGCGCTCGAAAATAGGATATTGATATGACCCTTCTCCTTTTTGACTGTTTCAAACAACCGATCGAGATCATCCAGGTTGCCTGCATCACCCTGCATGCCGGTGATATTCTTGCCGATTTCTTTGACTGTTTTGTCAAGTCTATCTTGGCTGCGGCCTGTGATGAAGACATATGCACCTTCCTCGACGAATAATTTGGCGGTAGCGAGCGCCGTACCGCTGGTTGCTCCAGTAATAACGGCTACTCTATTCTCTAATTTTTTGACACGGATAGCTACTTCTATCTGTTCCAGTATAGAAAGTACCTTTTGATCCCAAGCCCCGCCTATTACCTGAACCACACAAATTGTCGAGTCGGCAACTCGTTTTGGAAAATAAATAGCCATTTTACCTAATAGTTTATTACCTATAGAATCTCCATTGCAGCTTAGCAAATTGACAAGGTTACAGATTATTTCTGACTGGATCAAATAATAAAATTAATGTAATAGGTTCCGACACAGAAATAAATTTTTAATTTATAACTTTATTTCCGCTCATTCCGACTCGGTTTATTATGTACCTAAAGCTAATACGAAGATCTTGCTAGCGAGCAACATGCGGACGTAGGTACAAAGACCAGGTTAAACTGAGAAGGTTTGATACCAACAATTAGAAATGTTTAATTACATCAGTCATGCATACTTATATGATGTTAATGATTAAGGAGTTGCATAATTTTTGCATATGACTAACTTTGAAAACTGAAACCACGATGAAATCTACTAAAGGTATTCGAATCTCACAAATTGTACTTGGAGCTATTGCCATAGCGCTATCGCTTGCAGTTATCTCAAGTCCTAGAGTTGGTATTGCAACTATAACTATCCTGCTCTCTATTACATTACTAGTTGTAGGAATTGAAAGGTTAGTTACAGGCTTTGCACGATCAGAACAACAACCTAAGTCATCTAGATATGGAAATATCGGTCTAGGTGCTTTAGCTGCTTTATTAGGAATTGCAGTTTTAGCATTTCCTCTGTTTACAACAGGCGTGTTAGTTACTTTGCTGGC
>C688J18823_10000608_pt1 | contig 20909 bp, 18 predicted proteins | sample HopSoiMetagenom1_FD_18823 | JGI IMG/M metagenome (IMG submission 18823) | reverse complement strand
CGCTTCCAGTGGGCCTGGTGATCGCCCTGATCTCGGCGGGCGTGCTGCGCCGGAGACGAGAGCCCGGCTCCCGCAGCGCCTTTGGAGCGTCGCCGCGAGACGTGGCGATATGAGCGTCGGCACGTGGCATTCGAGTGGCACCACAGCCATCTCACCCATTCCGGCGAGCCCAGAGGCGAGCCCCAAGCTGACAGCTCACAGCATCAAGAGAACTACCTCAGCTAACAGCGGGTGCGAGGAGCGCTGAGCGCTGAATGCTCGTAACTCGCAGTTTATCGCTGACAGCTCAGGTAGTTCTCTCAAAGCTGTCCGCTCCGAGCTTGCCGCTCGCCTCTGGGCTCGCCGTACCGGGTGCGATCTCGAAGAGCCACAGCGAACGATAAGGAACGGATCGCCGTTAGGCAGTCCGCCGTTGCAAGCGGACTCGGCGGCGCACACATCCCTGAAAATTCGTGACGCGCGTGACAGCGGAGGCTCGGGCCCGCTGGTATCTAGCCCCCGACCTTTAAACAGGATGTTGCGTCATGGCAATCTGGAAGGAACCAACCACTACAACCAAGGAAGCGCCGGTGATGACCCCGGAACCGACGGCAAAGCGCGAGACCGAAGTGCCGGCAGACTTCACGCCGACGGCGGCTCGTCGCACGACGCCTCGTGAGGCACGGGAGTCCGTCATCGCCGCCGACATCACGATCACGGGTAAGATCGATGGCACCGGCCACATTCGCATCGCGGGCCGCTTCGAGGGTGACGTCCATATCGAGGGTGACCTCACGATCGACTCCGGGGCGAAGCTCACCGGCGGCGTCCGCGCCAACTCCGTCACCATCGGCGGCGAGATCGAGGGCAATATCGAGAGCGCCGCGAGCGTCGAGATTCTCTCGACCGGCATTCTCAATGGCGACCTCAAGGCGGGAACGCTCACGGTGGCCTCCGGGTCGCGCATGCGGGGACGGGTGGAGTTCGGGTGGGGTGACGAGCGCGATCAGCTGCCATCGAAGTCCACGCTCACGTTAGGCGCTCGCAAGACATCGTGAGCACCGTTCGGAAGACGCCGGCAGGCGCGACGCGCACCTGCCCGCACTGCCGGGCGGTGATCCTGCAGAGCACCAGCGTCTGTCCTTCGTGTCGGAAGCATCTGCGGTTCGCTCCAGGTGCGGGTGGGGGTGTTAGCACCCCCACCTTTGCTCCGCTTCGGGTTGAAAGTGCCATTCAGCACCGGCACCCTGGAGAGGCATGGGAGTACGCGGTTGTGGTGTCGATCACCAACGAGCGTGGTGAGGAGACCAGGCACGTCGTCGGCGTCGGTGCGATCCAGCCGGGCGAGGAGCGCAAATTCACCGTCGCCGTCGAAGTCTTTGCGCCGTCGATCATGGCCGACGCCCCAGAGGTGGAGGACGTGGCCCTCTCGTAAGTTCCTGGGGTGTCGATTCACGTCGTCCTCGTCCACCCCGAGATCCACTGGAATACCGGCAACGCGGGTCGGACCTGCCTCGCCACCGGCGCTACCCTTCACCTCATCGAGCCGCTTGGCTTCTCCCTCGACGAACGCGAGGTGAAGCGCGCCGGCCTCGATTACTGGGAGCACGTCGATCTCCGGGTCTGGCCCAGCTGGGAGGACTTCGAGCGCGAGCTCCCCTCGCTCGGTGAGCCGTTCTTCTTCTCCACCAAGGCGAAGCGACTCTTCTGGTACGCGCCGCTTGGCGCTCCAGACGACGTCGTCCTCGTCTTCGGCCGCGAGACCGGAGGTCTCCCGAGCGAGCTTCACGAGCGGTATCGTGATCGCTTCGTGGTCATGCCGATCCAGTCGCCGCTCGTGCGGTCGCTCAACCTCTCAACGAGCGTCGCGATCGGCGTCTACGAGGTTCTGCGGCAGCGGCAGGCGAACGGTCGATGAACGACATCTAGTACCTCGAGTGTCATGAGTTCCTGGGCCGAGATCACTTTTTCTGGTGCGCTTGCGGTAGTGGTCTTCGACGCCATCGCTGCCTTCGCGTCGCGCAGGATGGAAGTCCCTTACGGCTGGGCGAGCGTCGGCTCGTGGATCCTGTATGGCGGCTTCGGCTACCTCGCGGCAGGCGCTAATCCCACTGCTCCTATCCAGGCGGCGCTCCTGACGGGCATTGTCCTCGGCGTCACCGATGCGACCGCCGGGTGGGCGACCTCGTGGGCGATTGGCGTTGGACGTGTCGCCGGGCTGACCATCTCGAGGTGGCTGCTCACGGCGATCTCGGTCGCGGGGATCGCGGCCGGCGTGGCGGCGTTGGGCGGAGTCGCGGCATGATTCGCCTAACGATTGCATCAATCGCCGCCAGCATCGTCATCGCGCTCGCCGCCTGTCGCACGGCGCTCGCCCCAGCCGCTGGAGGCGAGCAGCCCTCGCCGAATGGATCCCTGGTCGGCAACTGGACGATCACCTTCCGGCTCGACAGCGTGCGCGCGCCAGGATCGCGTTCTGGATGGCAGTTGGGATCACTCCGCGAGGCGCAGGGGCGCCTCCGCCTCACCGATTCGAGCGCCAGCGGCAACGCCGTTCGCTCGAGCATCGACGTGGACTTCACGCCCTTGCTCGGCCGGCAGATGTCCTGTTTCGAGCCGACGCCGCGCAGCACTGGCGTCGAGCGGCAGGGCGACACCGTGACATTTCGCTTCACGCCGGGCGTCGCGGACTGCGGCTTCGGCGCGAGCGGAGTGCTGCGCGGTGATTCGCTGATCGGGAATTGGGACGAAACCAGCTTCATTGGACCGGTGGCGGCCGGGCGCTTCGTGATGACACGATCGAGCCGCTGACGCAGGACGCCGGATTTGCATTTGCCGGCCACCGCCTTATGATCGAGCGATGATGATGCCGCGAATCGAGCCGATGCGGCGAACCGCGCGCGCCCTGACGATTGCCGTGCTCACCGCGGGCGCGCCGCGTCTCGTTTCTGCCCAGCAGGCAACCCTTCCGGCAACTCCAGCGATTCCGCCTAACGACTCGGCGGCCACGTATCGGAGCGCGGCCCTCAGCATCGCGCCGCGCTGGGACGGGCTCGCCGTCGTCCGAGGCGCGAATCGCGGGACGGTCGCCAATCTGCATTTCTTCTGGCCCCGCGACATCACGGCCGAGCTGCGCGGCACGGACACGACGGCGATCGGCCTCGACTCGCTGACGCGCCATGTCCAGCGCGCCGTGGCACTGCGCCGCGCCGGCGCCGGCTTCACCGATCTCGGTGTGCTCACAATGGCGGTAGCCGTCATTCGATCGCTGCGCGATGGGCGCTTCGCGACGCGAGATCAACAGCTCGCCGCAGCGGCCGTTGGCGCGCTCGTCGTCAGCGTGCCGCTCCAATTCGCCGCCGACGGAGAGCTGAGCCGCGCGGTCTGGTGGCACAATCTGCGCTTCGCGCGGTGACAGGGCGGCCGCTCCGCCTCTTCCAAAAGTCCGTCAGGCGGGGTGTCGCCGCGGCTGCGGTCGCCGCCGGTTTCGGATGCGCGAGCCGATCCCTGCCTAACGGCGACTGGCCGGTAACCGGCGGCGACGCGGGTAACACACGTTACTCCACCCTCGACCAGATCACGCGCGACAATGTCGGCCAGCTTCGCGTCGCCTGGGTTTACCATACTGGCGACATGCCGGCGGGCGATCAGTCGCAGATTCAGGCGACGCCGATCGTCGTCGATGGTGTGCTCTACACCACCACGCCGGCGCTTGCTGTAATCGCCCTCCGCGCCGATCGCGGCACCCTGCTCTGGCGCTTCGATCCATTCGCGGGCGGGGGCCGCGCTTCGCACGTTAACCGCGGCGTCGTCTACTGGACAGACGGCGCCCGCGATCGGCGGATCTTCTTCACGGCCGGGCGCCGGCTGTACGCCTTGAACGCGAACGATGGCCATCCAATCACCGCCTTCGGCGATTCCGGTTCGGTCGATCTCGCGCGTGGCCTCGATCGGGATATCGAGGACGCCTACCTCGTCGCAACGAGCCCGGGTGTCGTCTTCGAGGATTTGCTCATCCAGGGGACGCGCGTTGGCGAGGAGGAAGGCTCCGCGCCCGGTGACGTGCGCGCGTACGATGCGCGCACGGGAAAAATCCGCTGGACCTTCCACACCATCCCACGGCCCGGCGAGTTCGGGGTTGAGTCGTGGCCCACGAACGCGTGGCGCACTGCCGGCGGCGCGAACTCCTGGGCGGGGATGTCCGTAGATGTCGCACGCGGCATCGTCTACGTCCCCACAGGCTCGGCCACGCCCGACTTTTACGGTGGCGACCGCGCCGGCGCGAACCTCTTCGCGAACACGCTCCTCGCCCTCGACGCGCGGACGGGGAAACGTCTCTGGCACTTTCAGACGGTGCATCACGACATCTGGGATCGCGATCTGCCGGCGGCGCCCAATCTCCTTCGCCTAACGAGGAGCGGCCAGTCCGTCGACGCTGTCGCGCAGATCACGAAGAGCGGCTTCGTCTTCGTCTTCGACCGCGCCACCGGCCAGTCGCTCTTTCCAATCGAGGAGCGGCCCGTGCCGCCCTCAGACCTCGGCGGCGAGATCGCGTGGCCGACGCAGCCCTTCCCTCTCGCGCCGACGCCATTCGCGCGACAGTCGATGACCGAGGCCGACGTCACCGATCTCTCGGCCAGTGCACGCTCGACGGCGCTAGCTCGATTCCACACCCTGCGCTCGGGCGCCCTCTTCACGCCGCCAAGCAAGGAAGGGAGCGTCGTCCTGCCCGGCTTCGACGGCGGAGGCGAGTGGGGCGGAGCGGCTGTCGACCCCGAGAGCGCCACGATTTACGTGAACGCGAGCGACGTCCCGTGGATCGCGGCGATGCGCGAGTCGGCCGCACTGGGGCCAGCGTCAGGCGTCGCTCGCAGCGGCTCCATGGTGTATCGCGCCAACTGTGCCAGTTGCCACGGCGAGGATCGGCGCGGCAAGGATCGCGCGCCGTCGCTGGTGGGCATCTCCGACCGGCTGAATGCCGAGCAGATTATGCAGATACTCAACGCGGGCCGCGGCTTCATGCCGTCGTTCGCTGCGCTTCCGGAAGAGGAGAAGCGCAACGTCACGGAGTATCTCACGGGAAAGCGCGTCCCAGCCTTGCCGAGTCCCCGGAAGGGCCCGCGCGCCGCGCGATCTCGCTATGAGTTCGTCGGCTACGAACGATGGCGCGACTCGGCGGGATTTCCGGCGATCAGGCCACCGTGGGGCACCCTCAGCGCGATCGACCTCAACACCGGCGCGTATCGGTGGCGCATCCCGCTCGGTCGCCACCCACGCCTAACGGCAGACAGCGGCGCGGCGACGGGTACCGAGCAATACGGTGGGCCAATCGTCACCGCGGGTGGCCTCGTCTTCATCGCCGCAACGCAGGACGCGAAGCTCCGCGCCTTCGACAAGACGAGCGGGAAGCTGCTCTGGGAAGCGACGCTCCCGGCGGCCGGCTACGCGACGCCGAGCACCTTCGCGGTGCGCGGAAAGCAGTACGTCGTCATCGCTGCTGGCGGTGGGAAGCTCGGCACCCGGTCGGGCGACGCGTACGTCGCCTACGCCCTCCCCTGAATTCGCGCCATCGCGCGTCTGGCGCGGCCGTGCCCGGCGATGTTGAATCATGGTTCTTCACATCGGTCGAGGTGGACGAATGGCACCCCAGGTTGGGCAGAAAGCGCGGCGCTCCCTGACATTGACGCAAGAGCACGTGCAGACCTTTGCGAAGCTCACCGGCGACTACAACCCTCTGCACTTCGACGCCGACTTCGCGTCACGCACCAAGTTCGGCGGCCTCGTCGTACAGGGCGGCCTCACGACGGGTCTGCTCCACGCGCTCGTGGCGATGGACCTGCCCGGCGCCGGTTCCGTCTTTCTCAGCCAACAGTGGAAGTTCACTGCGCCGGTATACATCGGCGACACGATCACGGCTGAAGCCGAGGTGTTGAGCGTTCACGCAACGAAGCCGGTGACGCAGCTCGGGATCGTCGTCAAGCGGCAGACCGGCGAGACGGTACTCGAGGGCGAGGCGTGGTGCTACACCTTGCGCCCCGATGCAACGGCGTCCGCAGCCGGGGCCACCGCCGCCTCGGGCCGCGCCTGAGACGCGCTGAGTGACGACGCCTAACGAGCCGCGACTGCCACGGCGCTTTGGCCTGCTCGGCGCCACCGCGCTCAACATGACCAACATGATGGGGGTCGGGCCGTTCATCACGATCCCGCTCCTCATGTCCGCGCTCGGTGGCCCGCAGGCCATGCTCGGCTGGCTCGTGGCCCTCGTCATCGTGGTCTGCGACGGCATGGTCTGGAGTGAGCTCGGCGCGGCGATGCCGGGGTCGGGCGGCTCATTCCACTACCTGCGCGAGGCGTTCGGGCGAGAGCGCTTCGGCCGGCTGATGGCCTTCCTCTTCGTCTGGCAGTTCGTCCTCAGCGGACCGCTGGAGATCGCTTCCGGCTATATCGGCTTCGCCGAGTATGCGAAGTACATCTGGAAGGGACTCACCCAGAGCGGCACGATCTTCCTCGTCATCGGCGTCGGCGTCGTCAACGTCGCCCTGCTCTATCGGCGCATCCATTCCGTGGCGACGATCACGATCTCGCTCTGGATCGGAACGCTCGTGACGGTGTTGGCGGTGATTCTCACCGGCGCCACGCACTTCGATGCCCGCATCGCCTTCGACTTTCCGCCCAATGCCTTCCACTTCTCGTTAGGCTTCCTCCTCGGCCTCGGTGCGGCTTCGCGGATCGGCATCTACGACTACCTTGGCTACTACGACGTCTGCTACATCGGCGACGAAGTGCGCGAGCCCGGACGCGTCATCCCGCGATCCATTCTGATCAGCACCGCGGCGGTCGCCGTCATCTATCTCGGCATCAATCTGTCCATCATCGGCGTCGTGCCATGGCGCGAGTTCGTCCCGTCCGAGGCGCATCCGGAGTCGAGCTTCATCGTCTCCCTCTTCATGCAGAAGCTCTACGGCCCGCGCGTGGCGACGCTCTTCACCCTGCTCGTGCTCTGGACGGCGTTCGGATCGGTCTTCGCGCTCCTCCTCGGCTACTCGCGCATTCCTTTCGCCGCGGCCGAAAGTGGATACTTCTTCCGTATCTTCGGCAGGCTCCACCCGACGAAGCAGTTTCCGTACGTGTCGCTGCTCGTGCTCGGCGCGATCTCGATCCTCGCCGGCTTCTTCTCGTTAGGTACAGTGATCGACGCGCTGATCGTGACCCGCATTCTCGTGCAGTTCATGGGACAGGTGTTCGGCCTCATCCTCCTTCGGCGTCGCGCGCCCACGATGCCGCGCCCGTATCGCATGTGGCTCTATCCCGTGCCGGCGCTCGTCGCGCTTCTCGGATGGATCTTCGTCTTCGCCACGACGGACCCGCGCGTTATCCTCTTCGGGCTCGGCGTGCTCGCACTCGGCTGCGTGACGTTCCTGCTCTGGTCGTGGCGCACGAGGCGGTGGCCGTTCCTGCTCCCCGAGGCAGCGGCATGAACCGTTCGGCTTCCGGCATCATGCCCGAGGAGTTGCGCACACCACGGATTCTGCTCCGTCGCTGGCGGCCGAGTGACGCAGCGGCATTGCAGCCGGTGCTCGCGGCGAACGTCGCCCATCTCGCGCCGTGGATTCCGTGGCGCGTCGCCGAGCCGCTGGACGCCGGCCCCCTCGCCGATCGACTCGCGGAGTTCGCTGCCGCCTTCGACGAGACGCGCGAGTGGCGCTATGGTCTCCTTTCGTGCGGCGACGGCACGGTGCTCGGCGAGGTGAGTCTCTTCCCCCGGAATAGCGAGGGGCGCGTCGCTCTCGACGCCGCCGATCATCTCGAAATCGGGTACTGGGTGAGGGCCGACCGAACGGGAGAGGGACTGGCCGCCGAAGCCGCGCACGCGGCATGCGACCTCGCGGCCACGATCGACGGCGTTTCGCACCTAGCGATTCACTGTGACGAGCGCAATGCCGCGAGCGCCGCGATTCCACGACGGCTCGGTTTTCAGCTCGCCGCGGTCGTGATCGAGGAGCCCACGTCTCACGGCAAGGCGCCCGTGCGTCTGCAGATCTGGGAGCGGCGCATCGATCGGAGCGGCGATGCCTAACGGCACTAAGGGCGGATGAGGCAAGGATCCCTCAATCATGGACCCGAGATGAGCGAACGTCAGAACCGTAGGGAGTTTCTCGAGATGGCCGGCGCGGCGCTCGTCGCCGGCTCACTGCCAGGCTCGTTAGGTGCACGGCGGCGAGCGGCCCATTCGGTCGTCGCGCCCGAGCCTGATCTCGTCGTCATCGGCGCCAAGGTTTACACCATGGATGGCGCCGCACCCCGCGCGGAGGCGTTCGCGATCAAGGACGGCCGATTCGTCGCCGTCGGGCGCACGTCGGACATCAAGGCGCTCGCTGGGAGACGAACCGCGACGATCGACGCAAGGCAAATGACGATCGTCCCGGGCTTCATCGATTGCCACAACCACGCGGGCGGTACGACGCTCCTCTACGAAGTGCTCGTCGGGAATCCGTTCGAGGTGGAGTTCGTCACCATCGCGAGCATCGTCGACAAGCTCCGCGCGAAGGCGAGCGCGACCCCGCCGGGCAACTGGGTCGAGGGATACTTCTTCGACGACACGAAGCTCAAGGACAAACGCCCGCTCGACGTCCACGACTTGGATCGCGTCTCCACCGAGCATCCCGTCGCCGTGCACCATCGCGGCGGCCACACTTCCTTCTACAATGCCAGGGCGCTCGAGCTGGCGCACGTCACCTCCACGACGCCCAACCCGCCCGGTGGTACGTTCGACAGAGACTCCACGGGCGCGCTCAATGGCCGAGTCACGGACCGCGCCCGTGCCTTCTTCGACGGTGTCGGCACCCGCCCGACATTCACGGCCGAGCAGCGCGCGGAGCGCAATCGCAAGGGGCTGGCGCACATCTCCAAACAATTCGTGCGCTACGGCCTAACGAGTGTCCACCACGAGGGCGGCGACCTCGAGGCACTCCAGGACGTCCGCGCACGCGGTGAGCTGCTCCACCGTGTGAGCTATGAGTCCAGCGGCCGCACCCTCGACGCGCTCATCGCTGGCGGCCTGGCGACCGGCTTCGGCGACGAGTGGATCAGGCTCGGCGCGACCTCCGAGCATACCGTGGACGGCTCGTTCTCCGAGCGAACGATGGCACTGAGCACGCCCTATCCCGGCGTCACGCCGCCGTATCGCGGAAACGTGACGGAGACGCAGGAGGATCTCGACGCCTGGGTCGAGAAGGTCCACCGCGCCGGCATCCAGGTGAACTGCCACGCGAATGGCGACGTCGCCATCGACATGTTTCTCACCGCCGTCGAGCGGGCCCAGAAACGCTTTCCACGCGCCGATGCGCGACCAAAGATCACCCATTGCACATTGATCAACGACGATCTCGTGCGGCGCATCAAGGCGGTCGGCGCAGTGCCGGCGCTCTTCACGACCTACGCCTACTACAATCCTGACAAGTTCGTCTTCTACGGTCAGGAGATGATGAAGCGGTGCATGGCATTCCGGACGCTGCTCGATGCCGGCGTTCCCGCGGCCGCGGGCTCCGACTTCAGTCCGGGGCCATTCGCACCTCTCATGGGAATTCAGGGAATGGTCACACGTACCGGCTGGGACGGCACGACCTGGGGGCCCAACCAGCGCATCACCGTCGATGAAGCAATCAGGGTGAACACGACCAATGGCGCGTTCGCTTCCCGTGAGGAAACGCTCAAGGGATCTATCAGCGAGGGGAAGCTCGCGGACTTCGTGATCCTTGCCGACGATCCGCACACCGTTCCGACAGAGAAGATCAAGGACATCCAGATCGTCCGCACGGTCGTCGGCGGGACGACCCAGTTTCAGGCCTGACGAAGAGCCCGGCGATTGCCCCGGTTCCCCCCGGGTGGTACACTCGACGAGTCAGCCTGAGAGGAGTGCGCCATGAAGACCGCGACGCAGGACGAGACCGCGCTCCAGCGCCCAACGCTCGCCGAGGTCGATGCGTTCGGCCTCACGCATCCCGGGCTCGTGCGGCGCACGAACGCCGATCACTTCCTCGTCGCGAGTCTGCACCGCACCCTGCACGTCCACGCGACCAGCATCGGCACTGACCTCGGACCGCAGGAAACCGAATCACGCGGTTTTCTCCTCCTCGTCGCCGACGGCGTCGGTGGGCTTTCCGGCGCCGCCGAAGGGAGCGCGCGCGCGGTCTCGTCCGTCGCACAACATCTTCTGCATGCCACGGAGCTCTGCTCCGAGATGGCGACGACGAACGAGGGCGCCGCGGTCGCCACGCTGCGCGACGCCGTGATGGTGGCACATCGCGCGCTCCTCGCCATGACCGAGGAGGAGGGCCGCGACAGCGCCTCGACCCTCACGATGTTCGCCTCGTTCTGGCCGCGGGCGTTCGTCGTGCACGTCGGCGATAGTCGCGTGTACCGCTACCGCGATGGTGTGCTCGATCGCCTCACGACAGACCAGACCTTCGCCCAGATGATGGTCCAGGCTGGTGCGCTCACTCCGGCTGGGGCCGAGAAGTCACAGCTCAAGCACGTTCTCTGGAGCGCGCTCGGAAGTCAGGAGGCGGTGCCGGAGGTTCTCGTCACCGATGTCAGCCGCCGCGGCGTCATTCTGCTCTGCACCGACGGCCTAACGACGCACGTCACCGACGACGAGATCAAGGAGCACCTCGCGCGGTGCACATCGGCAGAGACCTGCTGCCGCTCCCTCCTGGAACTGGCGCTCGCGCGCGGCGGCAAGGACAACGTCACCGTCGTCGTTGCGCGGGTGCGCAGCAAGGACGAAGAGCACCCCGTCCGAAAATGACTCGTCGGCGCGGCTGACCCGTCTATCGACTGCTCCCGGGCACGTGTAGGTTGAGCGCGCATGAAGCCACGAGAACTCACGGTCCGGGGCCTGATCCTCGGCGCGCTCATCACGACGGTCTTCACCGCCGCGAACGTCTACCTCGGCCTCAAGGTCGGCCTCACGTTCGCCTCGTCGATCCCCGCCGCCGTGATCTCGATGGCGATCCTGAGCGCGGTGAAGGACTCGTCGATCCTCGAGAACAACATCGTCCAGACGGTCGCGTCGGCGGCGGGAACACTGTCCGCGATCATCTTCGTCCTCCCAGGACTCGTCATCGTCGGCTGGTGGACTGGATTCCCCTTCTGGCAGTCGTTTCTCATCTGCGTCAGCGGTGGCGTGCTCGGCGTGCTCTTCACGATCCCGCTGCGTCGCGCGTTGGTAACGACGTCCGATCTGCCGTACCCCGAGGGCGTCGCCGCGGCCGAAGTGCTGCGCGTTGGATCCGGAACTCGCGGCGAAACGAAGGACGACACGGGCGAAGCGCGTGAAGGACTCGTTGCGGTAATCCTCGGCTCAGTCGCCTCCGCGGGCTTTGCCATCGTGACCGCGACACGAATCGCCGCGGCCGAGCTCACGGGCTTTTACAGCATCGGGGCAACGGCGTCGAGCGGCTACAATTTCGGATGGTCGCTCGCGCTGCTCGGGGCCGGCCACCTCGTGGGACTTTCGGTTGGCGTCGCGATGCTCGTCGGCCAGGTGATCTCGTGGCTCATCGCGCTTCCGATTCTCACGTCCGTGCAACCCGCGAACGCCGGCGAAGCGCTGGCCGTTCACACCATGGCGATCTGGCGCACGCAGGTGCGCTTCCTCGGCGCCGGCGTCATCGCCGTCGCAGCGATCTACACCCTGGCCAGGCTCACGCGGCCCGTTGTCGGTGGACTCGTGAGCACCCTCGCGGCCTCCCGCGCCGCAAAGACGGCGGACGATCGCGACCGAGACATCTCGCCGCCGTGGATCTACGCGCTCACCGCGGTGTGCCTCGTCATCACCGCCTGGCTGGCGTTCACCTTCGCGCGTTCGACCGTACTCTCTCCACAGGCGTCGCGGTTGACGCTCATCGCCGTACCATTCGTCCTCATCATCGGCTTCGTCATCGCCGGCGTCTGCGGCTACATGGCGGGCCTCATCGGCGCCTCGAACAGCCCGATCTCGGGCGTCGGCATCCTGTCGATCGTCATCTGCGCGTCGCTGCTCACCCTCGCCGTCACGCCGACCGCCGAGACCCGTCAGGCGCTGGTGGCGTTCGCGCTGTTCGTCACGGCGATCGTGTTCGCGTGCGCGACGATCTCCAACGACAACCTGCAGGATCTCAAGACGGGCCAACTGGTGGGTGCCTCGCCGATGCGCCAGCAGATCGCGCTCATCGTCGGGGTGGGTGCCGGTGCCGCGGTGATCCCCTTCGTGCTCAACTTGCTCGCGCAGGCATACGGCTTTGCCGGCGCGCCCAACCTCCACGTCGTCGCCGCGAACCCTCTCCCCGCTCCGCAGGCAACGCTCATCTCCGCGCTCGCGCAAGGCGTGATCGGCGGCAATCTCGAGTGGCGCATGCTCGGCATCGGTGCAATCGTCGGCGTCGTGCTCATCGTGCTCGATGCCGCGTTAGGCGCGATGCGCCGGCTCCGCATTCCGCCGCTCGCGGTGGGTATCGGCATCTATCTCCCGATGTCGGCGACGTTCGCGGTCATCATCGGCGCGGTACTCTCGCACTGGTACGACGGCCGGGTGCGTGGGATGCCGAACCCGGAGCGCGCCCAGCGGTTAGGCACTCTCGTCGCATCCGGATTGATCGTCGGCGAGAGCATCTGGGGCGTGATCAACGCGGGATTGATCGTCGCGTTCTCGAAGGACGCGCCCATCGCCCTTGTACCCGAGAGCTTCACGCCCGCGCCGTGGCTCGGGGTGCTCGGCTTCATCGGGGTGATCGTGTGGCTTTATGGCTGGATGCTGAGAAGATCACGCGTCGCGCGCTGACCGCCGTGATTGCCATGATCGCCACCATCGCCGCGCTCGACGGCGTTCGATAGACCGTCTGGCAGCAGGTCGAGAAGGGCGGTAGCTTCGCCGCATGACGGAGCTGCGAGAACAGATCGTTCACGCGCTCGCGGATCGGTATCGGATCGAGCGCGAGATCGGCGCCGGCGGAATGGCGACGGTCTACCTCGCGCGCGACGTCAAGCACGACCGCATGGTGGCGCTCAAGATTCTCGACCCGGAGCTCGCCGCCGTCATGGGCGTCGAGCGATTCCTCGCCGAGATCCGCGTCACGGCCCACCTCCAGCATCCGAACATCCTTCCTCTCTTCGACTCGGGAGAGGCGCCGAACGGCTCGCTCTTCTATGTCATGCCGTTCGTCGAGGGCGAGACGTTGCGGCATCGGCTCACTCGCGAAAAGCAGCTCACTGTCGAGGAGGCCGGCCGCATAACGACGGCGATCGCCAGCGCGCTCGATTACGCGCATCGGCAAGGCGTCATCCACCGCGATCTCAAACCGGAGAACGTGCTCTTTCACGAAGGGCAGCCTCTGGTCGCCGATTTCGGGATTGCGCTGGCCGCGGCTCACGCCGGTGGACAGCGCATTACCCAGACGGGCGTGAGCCTGGGCACGCCGTCGTACATGAGTCCCGAGCAGGCGACGGGAGACCGCGCGATCGACGGGCGCACCGACATCTACTCGTTAGGTGCGATGGCGTACGAGATGCTCACGGGCGAGCCGCCGCATACGGGCTCGACGGCCCAGGCGATCATCGCGCGGGTCCTCACAGAGAAGCCGCGGGCAGTGCGCGTCGCGCGCCCCGCGGTACCCGTGCACATCGAGGCAGCTGTCGAGCGCGCGCTGGAGAAGATGCCGGCGGACCGATGGGAGACGGCCGGCGCGTTCTGCGATGCCCTCGATAGCCGATCCTCGGCGGCGCTGCCGTCGACGGCACCTCGCGCGCGCAGGTTCACGTCACTGATCGCATTCGCGGCGATCGCGATTGTTGTCGCCAGCGCCGCCGTGGGCGTTGTGGAATGGCGGGCCGCGCTTGGCGCTAGACAAGGGACTGTTCTTCGCTTCACAGTGCCGCTGAACGGAGGAGATCGCCCCGGCCTTTCTCCGGCGCCGGCGATCTCACCGGATGGAAAGGCGATCGCGTACTCAGGCTTCTCGCCCAGCGGCCAGCCGGTCATTCTCATCCGTTCTCTCGATGACTTGAAATCGAGAGTGTTGCCGGGCACCGAGTCGGGGTTGCAGGGGACATTCTCGCCCGACGGGCAATGGCTCGTCTTCTACTCGATCGGCGCACTGAAAACGGTTCACATCGCAACTGGCCTTTCACGAACGCTTACCGCCACAAATCTGACCGAGGGAATCGACTGGGGCCCGCACAATCAGATCGTCGCGTCGATGGATAATCGGCTCTTCACGATTCCCGCATCGGGTGGTGCGCTCAAGGCACTTACGACCCTGGATACTGCTCATGGCGAACAAGCCCACCGTGGTCCGCATTTTCTCGACGATGGCGAGTCGGTGGTCTTCTACAGTTGGCGCGGTACATCCGAAGGGTCAAAGGTCGGGATTGTCTCACTCAAGACCGGGATCACTCGGTACGTCGACATCGTTGGCACTCCGCTCGGCGTCATCGATGGCGCCCTCATTTACGTGACGACGAGCAGCGCGCTGTTTGCCGTTCCCTTCGACGCCAAGCACGCGCAATTGACGGGTGCGCCGGTCCGGCTTCCCGATGCTGTCCCGATCGTGGGGAATGGACTCGGCCGCGCCTCGATATCACGAAGCGGCTCGCTGGTGTACGCGCCAAACGAGGTGCTCTCTGAATTAGTGCAGCTCGACCCCGCGAGAAACACGCAAATTGTTCTCGGACCGCCTAGGCCATACTTCTTCCCGCGTTTCTCTCCCGACGGCAAGCGAATCGCGGTCTCGATCGGCTCGGCAACCTCGATCGATGTCTGGATCTATGACATAGCGTCGAGGACGGCGACGCGCATCACCCCTGATGGTTCGCGCAATGACCGCGTCGAATGGACGCCCGACGGGAAGCGTGTGATCTATTCCACGGTCGGCAGACGCGGAATGACGGCGCTCTGGATGCAAAACGCCGATCGCAGCGATGCCCCGCAGCTTCTCGAAGGCAGAAAAAACGACCAGATGCTCGAGGGAACGATCAGTCCCAACGGCGAGCTGCTCGCGGTGCGCTCGACCTCACCCCAACATCCGCACGACATCTGGTATCGGCGGCTGGTTGGTGACACCACTCGCAGACCGATAGCGGTCGGACCATCACAGGAGTACGCGCCGCGCTTCTCGCCGGACGGCCGCTGGATCGCCTACACCTCGGATGAGGATGGCGCGAACCAGGTTTTCGTCCAACCCTTTCCACCGACTGGTGCGCAGTACAAGGTGACAGATGCTGGCGGGATCACGCCGGTCTGGTCGCCTGAGGGCCGACGAATTTACTACGTGAACAACGCGCAGATGTTCGTCGCCGCCATCGAAACCAAGCCGGCGTTTCGGGTACTTCGCAGGGACAGCCTTTTCGCCCCACAATCCTTCAATCTCTCGTCGCCAGTGCACGCGGCATTCGATGTGGCGCCCGATGGCAAGCATCTCTTGTTTCTTCGCCGGCTGCGCGCCGACAACGACATGGTCGTTGTCCATAACTGGCTGACCGAAGTGCGGCGTTTGCTGCGGGGCGAGTAGCGCCGCACGCCGCTCGCGTACCCAGCGTGTGTACGGTGCCGCTCAGAGTGCGGAGCTCGCGCCCGCGCGTTAAAATATGCGAGCCTTCGAATGTGAATTTGATTGATGAACCTTCAGTATCCAGCGCCTCCCGCGCAGCCACGCTTCGATCTCGACGACGTTCTGCCGAAGTGCGAGGGGAAGCCCAGTCGAGACTTCCGGCTTGGCGGCGTAGCGTGGCGCGTCTGTGAGGACCGGTGTCCAATCCGTGCCTTGCCCTGTTTGATCTTCTATGGTCCAGGCGAGGCGCGCCGCGTCTTCTCCTATCCGTCCGACTGGCAAACGCTCTCCGAGGCGCAGCTCTGGGCGCTGAGCTGGCTGCGGTGACTCGTTAGGCGTTGCGCGAATGCTCGCTCACTGGCGCGTATAGCTCACCGACGCAATCGAGATCGACTTCCCGTTCGGCACGCGCAGTGCGAGTCGCTCCGGCCGCTCCGCCGGGCCGAGACGGACAAAGATCGAATCACCCCGGATGGTGTAGCGGCCCGAGTTGACCGGATCCTCACGTTCGGCGGCAGCGAAGTCGAACCGCGCCGGATCCCTGCCGGGGACTTTGAGCTCGTCGTAATGGCGATAGACACGGCCATCGGCGGAGAAGAGATAGTACTGGACCGCATTGGCGTAGTAGCCGTACGCGGGGCCCCGCTGGAGGTCCGTCATGTACTTCCGCGTGAAGCCCATATACAGCCCGGCGATGTTGCGCCCTGCACCGCCCACAGGGGCGGAATAGTCAGGCTCCGGCCCGCCGGCGACCACGCGCAGCGTCGACGCGAACGCGTTGAGCTGGGGCAGCACGTGCTGCCAGCTCGTTAGGCTGTTCGCCTGCGCATCCACGATCGCCACCGCGCCGCCGGAAACGACCACCATGCGCAGCCGCTCTCGCGGCAGCCCGGCGATGATCTCGTTGAACCGAGCGCGAAGCACATACTCCGCGCCCGGCAGCGTGATGCCATCCAGCTTCGCGCCGGGCGCGACGTTCTCCTCGCGGTACTGTGCATCGATGAGGTCGCGGAAGAGCGTGCGCGAGAATGCCTGGCGCACGTCGCCGCGGAAGGCCCGGAACGGATACACCTGCAGCGACGCGTTGACTTCCCGCGACGAGAAATCCGCGGGCGGGAAAGCGCCCGAACGGAGGAATCCTGGCGGGTCCTCGAACTTGAGCTCGGGAATCGCCACTTGGGCTGGCAGCCGGTCCGCAAGGACGAACGCGATCGACAGGAGCAGCCATCCAGAATTGCGCATCGCGGCATCCTCCAGTGAGAGCCTTCGTCAGTAGCGAAATTCGCGGCCCCGGCCAAGTTTGGACAGACCCGTGGACCGTGGACGGTGTACCGTGCACCGTCCACTCTCNACTCTCTACTCTCTACTCTCTACTCTCTACTCTCTACTCTCTACTCTCTACTCTCTACTCTCTACTCTCTCTACTCTCCAATGAATCCCGTCCAACCCGAGTCGTTTCGTGCCCGCGAGATGACCGCTTCACTCACCGTCAAGGATCTGCGGCAGAGCGTCGCGTGGTACCGCGACCTGCTTGGCTTCACCGTCGATCGCGAGATCGAGCGCGACGGAAAGCTCCGCGCGGTTGCTCTCAAGGCGGGCGCCATTCGTATTCTGCTCAACCAGGACGATGGCGCCAGAGGCTACGATCGCGTAAAGGGAGAAGGGTTCTCCCTCCAGTTCATCACCACGCAGAGTGTCGATGAGATTGCCGACCGGATCAAGTCGCACGGTGGCTCGCTCGACGCCGAGCCGGCGGACATGCCGTGGGGCGTCCGCGCCTTTCGCGTTCGCGATCCCGACGGCTTCAAATTCGCGATCTCCTCGGAGCGCCGGCCTAACGAGTGATCGGCCTCGGCTGCATGCGGTTGTCCACCGCGCCGAACCGGGACGACGAGCGCGCCGTCGCTGTCATTCGCGCCGCCCTCGATGCTGGCGCGACGCTCCTCGATACCGCGGACGCCTACTGCCTCGACGAACGAGACACGGGCCATAACGAGCGGCTCGTCGCGCGAGCGCTCGCCGCGTGGTCCGGCGACCGCTCGCGGATCACCGTCGCGACCAAGGGCGGAATCCGCCGCCCCAAGGGTGCCTGGCTGAACGACGGACGCGCGAAGCATCTGCGCGAGGCGTGTGAGGCGAGCCGTCGCGCGCTGGACGTCGAGACGATCGATCTGTACCAGCTGCACGCCGTCGACCCACGCGTCCCCATCGAGACCAGCGTCGGCGCGATCGCGCGACTTCAGGAAGAGGGGAAGATCCGCGAGGTTGGCCTCTGCAACGTGACGGTCAGTCAGATCCGCGTCGCACTGACGATCGCTCCCATCGCGTCGGTGCAGGTGAGCCTCTCGCCATTCGATGATGAGAGTTTACGAAACGGTGTCGCCGAGTATTGTCGGGACAACGCCATCCGTCTCATTGCCTACCGGCCCCTCGGCGGCGAAAGGGTGAAGCGCCTCGCGCGTGATGCCGCCCTGTCGCAGGTCGCCGCCAAGCATGCCGCGTCGAACGCGGAAGTCGTGCTCGCATGGTTGATGACCTTCGGTGAGGGCCTCGTCCCGATCCCCGGCGCAACGCGGCCGGAGAGCGCATCGTCGCTCGCGCGTGCGCTTGGCCTCGAGCTCGATGAAGACGACCGGCGTGCGCTCGATGCCAGCTTCTCCGGTCGCCTGCTCCGAGCCAGCCGCGCCGAGCGGCGTCCGCGCTCCGCCAATGCCGATGTTCTCCTCGTCATGGGAATGCCTGGCGCCGGCAAAACGGCGATCGCGCGAGAGATGGAGTCTCGAGGATACGAGCGCCTCAACCGCGACCTGCTCGGCGGTGCGCTCGCCGATCTCACGCCGAGGCTCGATGGTCTCCTGGCGTCCGGATACCGCCAGATCGTCCTCGACAACACCTATCCGACTCGCGCCGCACGCAACGAGGTCATCGAGGCCGCCTGGCTCCGCGGCGCCTCCGCCCGCTGCATCTGGCTCACCACCGACGTCGCCAACGCGCAGATCAACAGCATTCAGCGCATGATCGAAGCGCATGGCAGGCTTCCGACACCCGAGGAGATTCGCGAGCGCGGCAAGAAGGACCCCCGATACCTTCTCCCCGACGCGCAGTTCCGCTATGAGCGAACGCTGGAGCGGCCCTCGCTCGATGAAGGCTTCGACTCGATCGAGGAGCGACCGTTCCTACGCGATGATCGCATCGGGGGTGGAGCGGCGCCAAGCATGATTCTCGACTTTGACGATCTGCTCGACGGCGAACAGCCCGCGCTTCGAGCGAGCGATGTGCTCATCGATCCAGCGCGGCGCGAGCTTCTGCGCCGTCATGCCGAGGAAGGCTGCCTCCTGTTCGTTCATGCCTGGCGTCCGCAGATCGCTCGGGGCGAGACGAACATCGACGAGGTCGCGGCCTGCTTCGCGGAGCTCGGTAAACAGCTCGGCGTCTCGATCGATACGGCCTGCTGCCCTCACGACGCCGGGCCGCCGATCTGCTGGTGCCGCAAGCCAATCCCGGGATCGGTAATCGACTTCGCGATCCGTCGCGGGGTCGCGCTGAATCGGTCGGTGGTCGTCGGCTCCTCGGCCGCCGATCGAACCATGGCCGAGCGGATCGGCGCTCGCTTCGAAACGTCAGCCGCGGGGCATTGAAACCCTTTTCTCCTTTTGGCCGTCTAAAGGAACATGGCTCCCGACCGCCGACCCGATCAGCGCTCCGACGTCCTGCAGGGGACCCTCGAGATGCTGGCGCTCAAGCTCCTCTCCACCGAGTCGATGCACGGGTGGGGTCTGTCTCTCAAGCTCCGCGAGATCTCGCACGACGTCTTCGACGTCAACCAGGGCTCACTCTACCCGGCCCTGCAGCGGATGCTGCGCCGCGGATGGATCCGCGCCGAATGGCGCGCGACGGAGAACAACCGCCGCGCGCGCTACTACGCGATCACGCGTGAAGGGCGGCGTCAGCTCGAGACGGAGATCGCCGATTGGGAACGGGCATCGGGCGCCGTGAACCGCGTGCTCCGGTACGCCTTCCAAGGGGGATGAGATGGCCTGGTACCATGAACTCGCATCGTCTGTAGGCGCCCTCTTCGGACGGCGTCGTCAGGAGCACGAGATGGACGAGGAGCTCCGCTTCCACCTCGAGATGGAGATGAAGCGGCACCTCGAGGCCGGCCTCCCGGAAGCGGAAGCGCGCCGGCGCGCCACGCGCGACTTCGGTGGCGTCGAGCGCTACAAGGAAGACGTTCGCGACGAGCGCGGCACGAGCTGGTTCTACGATGGCTGGCGCGATGTGACGTTCGCCGCGCGCTCCCTGCGCCGGCGAGCCGGCTTCGCGGGCATCGCAACGTTGACTCTCGCGTTAGGCATCGGCGCAACCACGACGCTGTTCGGCGTCGTGAAGCAGGTGCTCCTCGCGCCACTCCCCTACGGCAATGCCGACCGCATCGCCGTCGTCTGGAGCGCGTGGAAGGGATTCGATCAGACGTGGCTGTCCTACGACGAGTGGGAGGGATGGAAGGCGCGCGTCCCCGCCTTTGCCGACATCGGGCTCTACTCCGATGGCTCGGTCACCTTCGACGGCGACAATCCCGAGCGCATCCGGTCGGCGAACGTACACAGGAACGTCTTCCCGATCCTCGGCGTGAAGCCGATCGTCGGACGCGACTTCACACCAGAAGAGGACCGGCCGAATGGGCCAAGCGTCGTCATGCTCGGCTACGGACTCTGGCAGCGCCGCTTCGGCGGGGATCCTTCCGTCCTGGGACGGCGGGTTCAGATCAACGGGCAGCCGGCGACGATCGTTGGCGTGATGCCTAACGGCTTCCGTCTCCCGATTGACTTCGGCGGTGCTGGACCCACGGAGGCATGGTTTCCACTCGCCACGGACGCCGCGCAGCAGGGTGCCGTACCTGGTCCGGAGTTCCCGAAGAACGGTGCGAGCCACGGCTTCTACGCGGTCGCGCGTCTCGCTCCCGGCGCCACCGCTGCGACCGCGAACGCACAGCTGCGCACGCTCGTCGCCGAGCTGGAGAAGTTTGGCTACATGGCGAACCTGGGCTTTCATGCCTACGCGGTTCCCGTCGAGGAGCAGATCCTCGGACGCGTGCGGCCGGTGCTCCTGATCGTCTTCGCGGCGGTCGGGTTCGTGATGCTCATCGCCTGCGCGAATGTCGCCGGACTGCTCCTCGTCCGCGGCGAGTCGCGCCGACGCGAGCTGGCGGTGCGGGTCGCGCTCGGTGCCGGCGGCCGGCGCCTCACGCGTCTCCTGCTCGCCGAGAGCGCCGTTCTCGCCGCGCTTGGCGCGTCGTTAGGCACCGGTCTCGCCGTGCTCGGGGTACGGCTCGTCCGCGCCGGCGCG
>C688J18823_10000607_pt1 | contig 20913 bp, 17 predicted proteins | sample HopSoiMetagenom1_FD_18823 | JGI IMG/M metagenome (IMG submission 18823) | reverse complement strand
GGGGATTCCTCGACCGTCTTCGCGGCTCGGAATGACACCCGCTTCCGCAGCAGATGTCGCGTGTCATCCCGAGCGAAGTCGAGGGATCCCCTGCCTACGGAGCGAGGGTCGTGCTTCGGCAGTGACACCCGCTATACATACGCGTCGCGGAGCATTTCCGCAGCAGATGCGTCGAGCAATTCATCGCGGCGGATCTCATCGAACCGCCGCACCAGGTCCTCGGCGCGCACGTGGCGGCGCCGCGCGCCGGAGTAATCGGCGTACACGCTGCCCTGGTTCATCATCACGATGCGGTCGCCGAGGGTCGCGGCCTGCTGCATCGAATGCGTGACCATCAGCGTCGTCAATTTGTGCTGCGACACGACGTCTTCGGTCAGCCGCACGATCTGATCGGCGCTCTTCGGATCGAGTGCGGCGGTGTGCTCGTCGAGCAGGAGCAGATCGGGACGGCGCCATGTCGCCATCAGCAGCGTGAGCGCCTGGCGCTGTCCGCCGGAGAGGGTGCCGATCGGATTGTGCATGCGGTTCTCGAGCTGCATGTTGAGCGTGGCGACGCGGTCGCGCAGCTCGTTCTGAATGCGTGCCGGAAGGAGGCGTCCGAGGCCGCGGCGGAGTCCGCGGCGGGCGGCGAGCGCGAGGTTTTCGGCGACCGTCATCGTCGGCGCGGTGCCGCTGAACGGGTTCTGGAACACGCGGCCGATCATCGATGCACGACGGTGCTCCGGCCAGCGCGTGACGTCTTTCTCCGCGATGCTGATCGTGCCTCGATCGACGTAGAAGCTGCCGGCCACGGCGTTGAGCAGCGTCGATTTTCCGGAGCCGTTCGTGCCGATGACGATGACGAACGAGCCGTCTTCGATGTCGAGCGACACGCCGCGCAGGGCGCGAACTTCGTTCGGCGTTCCTTCGAAAAACGTCTTGCGCAGCTCACGAACCTGCAGCATGTCTCTTCACTTTCTGCAGCGTCATCGGCAGCACGAGCGCGCCGAAAACGAAGATCGCGGTCACCAGTTTCAGGTCGTTCGGATTGAGTCCCCAGCGCAGCGCGAGCGCGATGATCAATCGAAAAAGCACCGAGCCCATGATCGTGCCGATGAGCGCGGCGCCGACGCTGTCGGTGCCGATCAGCGCGCGGCCGATGATCACGCTCGCCAGTCCCCACACAATCATGCCGATGCCCATCTGCACATCGGCGAATCCCTGGTATTGCGCGAGGAGCGCGCCGGCGAATGCGACCAGTCCGTTCGCGATGCAGAGCCCGAGGACGATCATGTTCTCGACGCTGACGCCGAGCGCGCGGATCATCTGTTCGTTGTCGCCCGACGCGCGCATCGCGCTGCCGAGGTTCGTGTTGAAGAAGAGCCAGGCGATGAGCGCGATGATCAGAACGATCGAGCCGACGACGATCAGCGAGCCGACGTCGCGCGCGCTCACCGGCCAACCGAGGAGCGTGGCGGAGTCGTGGCCGGTGATCTTGCGGCCGAGGTCCTGCGCGTAGGTGGTGATGGTGGTGACGGAGAGGAGCGGCAGGTTGCTCGAGCCCATCACGTGCAGATTGATCGAGTAGAGCGCGGTCATCACCAGGATGCCGGAGAGCAGTTGATTGATCTTGAAGCGCGTGTGCAGCACGCCGGTGCAGATGCCGGCGAGGCCGCCGGCGACGAATGCGGCGATGCTCGCGGTGACCGGATGCACGCCGCGCGTGAGCAGCGCGGCTGCGGTCGCGGCGCCGAAGGTGACGGAGCCGTCGGCGGTGATGTCGGCGAAGCGGAAGACGCGATAGCTGATGTAGATGCCGAGGGAGAGAAGCGAGAGGATCAGTCCGATGGTCCACGCGGAGAGGAGCAGCGTCATGCGATGCCTCCGTCGGCGATCGGGAAGACCCAGCACGCGCCGCGCTGGAACTCGGACTGGCCCGCGCCTTCGATCGCACGCGCATCGTTCAGCAGGTGCACGACGGAGAGCACGCCGCGCGGCTGGAATGATTCGGCGACGGTGGGGCCGATCTCCAGCTTGCCGCGCGGCAGCGAACGGAATGCGGTGACGGCGGCGTGGAAGTGTCCCTTGAATTCGTCGCTGATCGGACGGAGGAACGGCGCGAGCGTGTCGGTCGGCTTCGACGATGCGACGCCGACGACGAGACTGCTGAAGCGCGCGAATTCGCGCTCCGGCGTGAACGACATCCATTCGCGCACTGTGGGGAAATCGAACTTGACGTCTTCGCCGCGCGCGGGCGAGCGGCGGAGGCGCGTGCAGACGAGGCCGGAGATCTCGGCGGCCATCACGATGCCGATATGCGCCGTGCCGGCGAGCGACGCGCATGCGTTGACCACTTCGCTCAGCGGAACGGAGGCGTCGGGCGTGCTCGCTTCGAAGCGCAGCTGATGAGCCGGCGAGCCGCGGAAGACGATCGCATGCAGCGCCTGCATTTCGGGCAGCAGCTCGTGCGTGCGCAGCATGTAGTCGGGCGTGGTCGTGCCGTCGGTCGGCATGAACGCGGCGCAGCCGGCGGCGGCGACGAATTCGCCGAAGAAGTCGCGGCACTCGTCGTGAGTCGAGCCGAGCGCGCCGACGCCGACGGCGTAGCTGTCGCGATGAATGCCGATGCTCCGCGATTGTCCGCGCATCGACGGATCGCCGATCAGCGCGCACCTCGCATGGGTCTGCGTCGGATGCAGATCGCGGCTCTCGTACGAGGCGCGCTCCGACTCGACCGGGAGCGGAATCGACAGCGTCTTCTGCCGCGCTTCGGTCGGTGCGTCTCCGAAGAACATGTCTTCGAGCGCCATCTGGCGGAGCGTTGCGCGCACGCGTTCCGAGGCGGTGGAGATTTTGAGTGAGCCGAGGAGCGCGGTTGCTTCGCGGTGGCGTTTCTGCAGGACCGTGACAGCGGGCGAGCTGAGGTAGCTCACGCCGGAGAGATCGAGGCGCAGGTGGCGCGCGCCTTCGCGCATCGCTTCGTCGAGCGCGTCGTCGAGTGGCTGCGACCAGTGGTTGTCCAGCCGTCCGGAAAGCCGGAGCTGCAGAACCGAGCCGGATCGTTCCTTACTGATTTCCACCGATGACCTCTTTGGCCGAGCGCACGAGCCCGGGCGGAAGCGTGACGTTGAGCGCGCGGGCGGCATCGAGATTGACGACGAGGCTCGTTTTGCCGAAGTCCTCGAGCGGGATCTTCTTCGGATTTTCGCCGCGCATGATGCGCGCTGCGAGGAACGCGGCGTGACGGCCGCTGTCTTTGTAGTCGCGCGCGACGACGACCATCGCGCCGCCGATGGCCTGCGATTTCTGGAACGCGAAGACCGGCAGGTGCGCGCGTCTCGCCGCCTCGCCGATGCTGCCGAATGCGGATGCGGTGAGGTTGCCGGGAAGCTGCAGGACGGCGTCGATGTCGCGCGACATCAGCGCGGCGGAGGCGTCGGGGACGTCGGTCGCGGTCTCGGCGGGAACGTAGACGACTTCGAAGCCGGCGCGTTTCGCCGATTCGTCGAGCGCGATCTTCGCGTTGACCATGTTCGTCTCGGCGGGGCAGTAGAGCGTGCCGATTTTGTGGATCGATGGGAAGTTCGTCTTCAGCAGCGCGAGCGCTTCGTCGTTCGCGGGGAGGAGGCTGACGCCGGTGACGTTCGGCGCGTGATCGGTGTTGCTCTTGCCGGCGCCTGCTTTGATTCCGGACGAGACGTAGTTGTAGACGACCGGCACGTTCTGCGCGCGGCGCAGCGCGGCCTGCAGCGTCGGCGTGGAGAAGGTGATGAGCATGTCGGCGCGATCGGTGAGCGCGGCGTCGATGAGCGCGGAGACGGTGGCCATGTCGCCCTGCGCGTTGAGGATCTTGACCTCGTAGTCGCGGCCGTCTTCGAGTCCCGATTCGCGCAGTCCATCGAGCACACCGCGCTCCGCGTCCTTGACGTCGATCACGTCGTTGTACTGGACGAAGTAGAGCCTCCATTTGTGCTTCGCATTGAGGTTGCGCGCGGCGCGCTCGCGGTGTTGGAGGTCGGACAGGAGGAGGACGATCGACGCCGCTGCGACGACGGCGATGCCGAGCGCGATACGTTTGAGTGCAGTGAGCACGAACGGGACCGTCGCACATGGTGGAGGGTGGGGGAGAGGGTGTCAAGATGACGTGCGCGGGAGCGCCACATCAATTCTGAATTCTGAAATTCTGAAATTCTGAATTCTGCATTCATCCCGCGCGCATGGCAGAAACGCGATCGTTGGATGAACGCAGAACGCAGAATTCAAAATGAAGAATTCAGAATTGATGTGGCGCTTCGCGCACGTCAATCGAACGAAGGAGGTGCCCCATGAGTCTTGCGGATGATGCCGAGGGGCTGAACTTCCTCGACAACATCTCATGTCATCGCCTCAACATGGCGCTGCGCACGATCTGCGTCGACGACCTCGGCGCGAGGCAGTCCGCGACACTCTGAAAATGATCCGCCTGAAGAACGTGAAGAGCCGCTCGAGATGCACTGCGCCTATGCGCTGCGCACCGACGGCATGTTCAGCGACAACGAGATCCGCGACGTGCTGACGGCGAAGCTATGAACTGGAAACTGATCTTCGGCCTGTCCCACGTGATCCCGTCGAACATCGAGCCGCTCTTCGCTCGTCATCTTCGTGATCTGCGCGGTCATCATCGCGCGCACCGCGGCGCACATCGCGTTCTTCCGGACCTACATCGCGAATCACGCGAAGGAAGCGGCGATGATGCAGAACAGCGCGAGGAGTGTAGGGCAAGCTCTCAGCTTGCCCCCCGTGGGGCGACAAGCTGAGAGCTTGTCGTACATTCTCCCGATGGACGGACGCGTGATGATGGCCATCACCGGTCCGGTCGCGGCGTCATCAGCGGGATCGTGCTCGGGCGGTGCTCCTTCTTCACCTGCGCGACGATGAGATCGTTCATCGCATAACCGACGCGCAGGATTCCGCCGGTGAACACCGGCTTGTCGAGCTCCATCACGAAGTCGCCGGTGGTGAATTCGCTGACGTGCGCGACGTGGTAGTTGTCTTCGCTCGCCTTGGTGATCTTGCCCGCGACATCGGCCGCCGTGCGCTTGCCGTGCCGCTGCACCGCGATCGCCGGACCGCCGCCCTTCGGCGTGATGCCGTACACCGTCGCACCTTCGAAGATCATCGCCGGATCCGTCGAGATGCCGGCTTTGTCCGTCCACGCCGAGGTCTCGGCCTGGCCGAACATCTGCGGCGTGGTGAACGTCAGCTCCGGAATGATCACCGTCGCGTTCTTCGATTTCGAGAGACCGCGGAATGACCACGCCGGGCCCTGAACCGGTTTCGCGAACGACTGCGCGTCGCTCGGCGTCGCGTCGACGAACGTCACCGGCGTGCCGAGGCCGCCGCTGGTCGGGAGGCCGTAGCGCGAGTCGGGTTTATCGAGGGAGAGCGAGGCGACATCCGCGTCCGACTTGATGTCGTCGTACGTCAGCACCGTGTAGCCGGCGGCGCGGAGCTTCGTCACGAGATCGTCCTGCAGCGTCTTCGCGAGGCCCTGCATTTCGTCGCGATCGATGCCGGCGACGAAGTACTTGCCGTGCGCTTTCGCGCCGCCGCTCTTCGCCCACACCGAGCCCTGCACCGACACGCGCACGCGCACCGTTGGCACGATGTAGGTGCCGGTTCCGCCGAAGTTGCCGCCGAACGACGACACCTTCACGCGATCCATGTTGATCTCGAACGGCTTCACCGCCGGCGACTGGGCGGATGCGGACAGAGCAATCGCGAAGAAAATCGCAGCAGAAGGACGCATGAACCTCTCCTTTGAATGAAGTCGCGCGATAAATGCGCAAAGTCCCTCATAATTTTCGCGACACTCATGACCCCACCATTTCTCCTGGTCGCCCATCCCGGACACGAACTGCTGTTGCAAGGCTGGATCTCCCTCACCAAACCGGCCGTCCACGTTTTGACCGACGGCTCCGGACACACCGCCGAGCCGCGCCTCGATCGCACGGCGGAGCTGCTGCGCGAGCTCGGTGCGAAACCGGGCGCCATCTTCGGCCGCCTCACCGATCGCGAGGCATACGCGCTGATCACGGAGCGCAACTCGGCGCTCCTCGTTTCGCTCATCGCGGAGCTCGCGTCCGCAATCGAGCAGCAGCGCCCCTCGCTCGTCGTGACCGACGCGGTCGAGGGATACAACCCGGTCCACGATCTCTGCTGCCTGATCGCCGGCGCGGCGATCGAGCTGTCGTCATCAAACGCGAAGCACTACGCATACGCCGTCGTCGGCGATCCGCGCCAGGGCGAGCTGGTCATCGAGCTCGATGACGCTGCGTACGCTGCGAAGCTGGAGCGCGCGCGCCGTTACGCGCCGATCCTGCCCGATGCCGCCGAGCTGCTGGCCCGGCACGGCAGCGATGCGTATCGCTACGAGACGCTGTGCGCGGTCACGGACTGGCGGCGTCTCGGCGCCGACGAGCGGCCGCTGTACGAGCGCTTCGGCGAGGAGCGCGTGGCGGCGCATCGCTACGATCACGTCATCCGCCGCGACGAGCACCTCGTCCCGTTGCGCGACGCGGTCTGCAACACGCTCGATCGGCGTTCATGCGCGTTCTGATCGCCTCCCACTACCTTGCGGCGATGGGCGGCGTGCAGTCCTCCGAGCGCGATCTCGCGCTCTGGCTGCTCGCGCGCGGACATTCGCCGGTCGTCTACGCGACGCATCTCGGCGACGCGGCGCGCGAGTTTCTGCAGCGCACGATTCCGGTGATCGACGATCTCGACAACGTCACGGCACCGATCGACATCATTCACGGCGACAGTCCGATCGAAACGATGGCGGCGTTGCTCCGCTTTCCGAACGTGCCGGCGATCTTCGTTTGCCACGGCTGGGGCGGAATCGAGCGAAGCACGCCGCGTTTTCCGCGCATCCTGCGCTATGTCGCGGTCGATGACACGTGCGCGGACCGCCTCATGCTGCGCGAAGGCGTCGAGCTCGAACGGCTCTCGGTGCTGCTCAATGCGGTCGACCTCGCGACATTCGCGCAGCGTGCACCGCTTCCTCCGCGTCCTCGGCGCGCCGTCGCGTTCAGCAACACCGCGCACGAGTTGACGTTTCTGCCGGCGATCCGCGAAGCGTGCCGCCGCGCATCGATCGAGCTCGACGTGCTCGGCGCCTACTCCGGCAACACGTCCCTCGATCCGCAATCGATCCTCGGGCAATACGACCTCGCGTTCGCGAAGGCGAAGTGCGCGCTCGAGGCGATGGCCTCCGGTCTGGCGGTGATCCTGTGCGATGTGCCGGGACTCGGCGGACTGGTGCGCTCCGCGGACGTCGACCGTCTGCGTCGATTGAACTTCGGCATTCGGACGCTGAATCAGCCGCTGACCGTCGAGTCGCTGCTCGCGGAGCTCGCGCTGTACGACCCGAACGATGCGCGCGCGGTGTCGGATCGCATCCGCCAGACCGCTGCGTCGGACTTCCTGCATCAGTCGTTGTTCGAGCTGTATGAGTCGGTGATCGAGGAGCATGCGCGGAACGGCGCCAATGGCGACGTGCACGCGGAGGAGCGCGCGGCGGCGGCGTTTCTCCATCAGCTGGCGGTCGATATTCGGAGTCGCGACGGCAGGATGCTGCGCGTCACGAGCGCGTCGCACCGCATCCTGCAGACGCCGGTGGTCGGACCGATGGCGAGCCGCGTTCTGCGCTGGCTGATGCGCCGCCGCTGAGCCGTTGACAAAAGACGTCTAGACGTCTAAGTTGAGCTCGTGCGGCGACGAAGACCGGGAGAGATTCGTGACGCGATCTTCGCCTTCCTCTCGTCCCGCCCGCGCGGCTGTTCCGTCGCCGACATCGAGACCGGCGTCCAGGAGCTGATCGGCTCCGTGCCTCCGTCGAGCATCCGCTCGTATCTTCGACTGAACGCCGGCTCGTTGTTTCGCAACACGGCGCGCGGGCGATATGCGTTGCGCGACACGAGCGAAGGGCGCGAGCAGAAACGGCCGAAAACTCTGCAGGACGCCGAGGTTTTCGAGCATGGACAGGCGACGCTGGTTCGCGCGGATTGCATGGAATGGCTGCGTGGACAGAGGCCGAATTCGATCCACGCCGTGGTCACCGATCCGCCGTACGGACTCGTCGAGTACACCGCCGAGCAGCAGCAGAAGTTGCGCGCGGGGAAGGGCGGTGTGTGGCGCATTCCGCCGAGCTTCGACGGCACGAAGCGATCGCCGCTGCCGCGCTTCACGGTGCTCTCCGCCGAGGATCTCGAGGAGTTGTCGCGATTCTTTTTCGAGTGGGCGCAGGCGCTGCTGCCGGTGCTCGTGCCGGGAGCGAACGTCGTCGTGGCGAGCAATCCGCTGCTCTCGCACGTCGTTTCATCGGCGCTGTCGCGAGCAGGTCTGGAGCGGCGCGGCGAGATCGTGCGGCTGGTGATGACGATGCGCGGCGGCGACCGGCCGAAGCATGCGCACGAAGAGTTCAGCGGTGTGAGCGTGATGCCGCGCTCGATGTGGGAGCCGTGGGTGCTGTTCCGCAAACAGCCCGAGGGGCGCGTGCAGGACAACTTGCGGAAGTGGGGGACGGGCGGGTTTCGGAGGCCGTCGGCGGACAAGCCGTTCGGCGATGTGATTCCGTCGTCGCCGACGCACAAGAAAGAGCGCGACCTCGCGCCGCATCCGAGTTTGAAGCCGCAGGCGTTTCTCCGCGCGCTGGTGCGTGGCGTGCTGCCGCTCGGGACGGGCATCGTGCTCGATCCGTTCGCAGGCTCGGGGTCGACGCTTGCCGCGGCGGAGGCGGTCGGCTATCGCAGCATCGGGATCGAGAAGGATCCGCGCTATTTCGCGATTGCGTCGAACGCGATTGCCAGGTTGGCGGCGTTCAGCGTGTAAATCCAGTGCTCGCGAAGCCGCTTCATGGCTTCGCGATTCAACGTCGACGTCGGCGTGCCCTTCTCTCCGCGCAGATTGCGGCGGAAGTCGGCCTCGCAGACCTGGCCCAGGTACACCTCAGTGAATCGCATCGGCCGTCGTTCGCGCGCGGGCTCTGATTTGTTGTCGACCTCGTACACGAACACGCACATCCACTGATCGCGGCCGCCGTGTGTGTCGACAGCACCGCCCGCTTTGCGCGTCGTCTTGATCTCCACGCCGTCCGTGCCGGCTTGCACGGCATTGGCGGGATAGACGCCGCGGACGACGAGGTCGGGATGTCCATTGTGGTAGTGGTTCTGCGTCAGCGTCCGCGAGTGTTTGGCGAGGCTCGCCGTCAGCATGTCCGAGATCGTGCCCGACATGTTCGCCGGGCGCAGCATGTCATCGAGCCGCTCCAGTCCCTTCGCCACCAGTCCGACGTTCACGTCGTAGAAGAAGTCGTACACGTCCTGCATCGCCAGCGCGAAATCCTCGAGCCGCAGCTGGAAGGGGAGTGTCGCGCTGCTGTTCAGTCTGGTCCGGTCGACGACGTTTCGCTGCATCGTGACCGCGAGGGTAACCGCGCGAGCATGAAAGTTGAAGAAGAGAGGCGCAAGGGTGACCCATGATCAAGGCAAAAATCGTCTTCTCCATCTTCTTGACCTTTACCACCGTGTCCCTCTTCGCCGGACTGCCGCCGTCGTCGTGCGGCGATGTCAACGCGAGGAACACGCTATTCAACACGTTCATCATGCAGACGCGCGGCACCACCAAGCAGCAGCGCGATGCCATCAAGACCGCGAGATCGTTCGTTCGCATCTACGGCAACTGTCCCGATCCGAACAGCCGGAGCGCGGCCTCGACGGTTCGCGACTGGCAGAAGCAGAACGACAACGCGGTCGAGCTCGCATTCTTCGACGCGGTGAACAACAACCCGGCGCAGGCATTCGCCGCCGCACAGCCGCTTCTCACCGCCCATTCCGACGACCTCGGCTTACAGCTCGCGCTCGTGCTTGCCGGCGTGAAGCTGCTGAAGGCGGGCGACCATTCGCACATCGCCGAATCGCTCGCCGCCTCGCAGGCCGCACTCAAGCTGATCGAGAGCGGCAAGACGACGGACGACTGGGCGCCGTTCACGACCGCGCAGGATGCGCCGGACGGTCTGCGCTACTACAGCGCCGTGTTCTGCGCCGAAACCGCGCCGGAGCAGGCGGTCGCCAATCTGCTCGAGGTCACGCGTTCGAAGAACACCTTCAGCGCGGATGCGACGACGTACCAGTTGCTCGGCGGACTGACCTACAAAACGGAGGTCGAGCCTCTGATCACGAAGTACCAGTCGACCTTCGCCGGCAAGGCCGTTTCGCCGGAAGGGAACGCCCTTCGCGACCAGGTGAATCAGAAACTGGACAAAGTGATCACCTGCTACGCGCGTGCAGTCGCACTGAGCGACGGCAAGGAGACGCAATCGCAGCTGAACGCCTCCGCGCGGAAGGCGCTCGACGCGGTGTACACGCAAAGGCACGACGGGTCGAAGGACGGGCTCGAGGATGTGATCAAGAGCGCGTTGCGGGAGGATTAGTGGCCCAGGAGCTCATGGGAGAACTCCACCGTTCTTTGCCATGAGATTTTTGCGCGTCGACGCCGCGCGCTTTTGAGGCTGCGCTCGAAGCTCCGGAGTTGGTCAACGGAATCTCCGGATCATCTCCGCATAGTGACCCTGTACCGGGACTTTGATCCGGTCCATCACATCCAGCGGCGGGTCATGCAGATCTCTCATCGAGCGAGCCACCGACGTTTGTTGTCGCGGGTGAGCATGACGCCATCGCACCTCCTGCAACAATGGAGCGCCGTGTCGCCGCGCTCCGCAGAGCGGCTATCGAGGTCGCGTACCGAAAGTACAGTGGCGTCGGACATGGATTCGGCGTCGGCATGAAGTGACTGGCAATGAATCACCAGAGCGCGTGAAGACGATGACGACCGGTGAGCAGCACGACGCTGGTGGGGCCGAGATCCGTCGAACGGTCGACGCCTACCACGCGGCGGTGATCCGCGCGCGCACCGACGATCTCGACAGACTCCTTACGCGCGAGTACTCACTCGTGCATATCACCGGATACGTACACGGAAGGAAGAATGGCTGGCCGTGATCCGCTCCGGCGAATTTAATTACCACGGGAGAAGCGAGATATTGGCAGGCCCCATGCACCAACGACGAGCAGAGCACTCTCGTCCTCCAGATCGTGAACGGTATTCATTGAATGTCCGCGCGAAAGAACGATGACTCAGGATCGCAGTGACGCACACGACGTCCACACCGTCTTTGCGGGAAGAGCCGCCAAAGAGCAGTTGAGCGCTCTCGCCGCGGAGCTGCTTGCACGGCGGGACATCATTCTCGACTCATGGCGAGCCTATGGTGACGCGGCGCCGGGACGTAACGTCGGGTCATCCCTCTCCCGCGTCCAGTTCAACGATCACATCCCAGCTGTTCTCGATTGTCTGACGGATACGCTCGCGGCGTGGCCGGACATGCCGAGCGCGCGCGCCGAAGAAGAAGAGTCTGAGAAGGTTCTGGAACACGGCTTACAGCGCTGGCAGCAAGGCTATCAACTCAATGAGTTGATCCGGGAGTGGGGCTACCTGCAGATGTGTGTGGCCGCGGAATTGGAGCGGTACGCCGCGGCTCATCCCTCGCTCGATGCCGGCGTTATGCCGGCTGCGCGTATGGCGTGGTCCAAGCTGTGTGCGGAGGGAGTCGCCGAGAGCGCGACTCAGTACGGTCGGCTCCAGCAAACCGAATCGGCGGGACACGTCAGCGATCTTGAACGCGCTCTCACCACTCTGCACAACCTGGAGCGCTCGCGTGCCGAAGGGTGGCGCGCGGCTGCGCACGACTTGCGCGGCAGCGTCACGGTGGTGAAGGGGGCCACGACGCTGCTCAATGAGGGAGGTGGGGCGATGCCCGATCCAGTTCGGTCGGAAGTCGCCGACATGCTCAGCAAGAGCGTCTCGTCGCTCCACGAGATGCTGAATGATCTGTTGAGCCTGGCCCGTCTCGAAGCGGGGCAGGAACAACGCGAGATCACCACGTTCGATGCGGCAGTGCTCCTCCGCGATTTCTGCACTGCCTCGCAGGTGACGGCCACCGACCGCGGGCTGTTTCTGAAGATCGACGGCCCCGGCGAGCTGCAGGTCGAGGGCGACAAGCCGAAGGTCCTGCGCATCCTTCAAAATCTGTTGCTCAACGCGGTGAAGTACACGCAGCGTGGTGGGGTATCAGTCACATGGGGAGAGGACAAAGGACGCGACACCGACCGATGGATGTTCTCTGTCAGCGACACAGGGCCGGGCATCGATGAAGAGCACGCGGCGCCACTCGCGCAGGAAATTCACAAAGCGACGGAGGTGGCTGAGGATGCGCAGGAAATGAGCACGGATCGGCGCCTCGGCATACCTCCCGCCACAACCCTTCCCTCCGAATCGTCAGAAGTTCCCCATGACGCGCATACTGGAGAAGGCGTCGGACTATCGATCGTCAAGCGGCTGTGTGAGCTGCTCGACGCCGGCTTGGAGCTCGCGACAAAGCGGGGCCAGGGATCCACGTTTCGCGTGATCCTGCCGCGAAGCTACGCCAACGGATCAAAGTGAGGATCGCGCCAAGGGAGCAAAGAGCTTGGGAAGCTCCTACTCTACCAACTGAGCTACGCCCGCTTGTGGCAGGCGAAGAATGCGATCAGCGAGACGTGATGAAAAATCTCCGGGTCCGTTACATCACGTGGTGGGCCGATGATGAGTCGTTTGATGCGCTGAATCTTCGATGGCTCTTCTTCGTGATCGTTCAACGATCCACTCCTTCATCGGCCACGACGACATCGAACGGTCGTTTCGCACTCAGAATCCGCTCCGTCGTGCCGCGCTTCAGCCGACGCAGGAGCCGTGGCCTTCGCGATCTGCCGATCACAAGGAGCCGCGCGTGCTCGCGTCGCGACACCTCGATGAGTCCCGCCGCGATGTCGCGCGCCTCAGCGCAGAGAAAACGACCGCCAAGACCAGTTACGAGATCCCGAAGATCGGTCCCCATGCCGCGTCGATCGCGAGGAAGTGCGGCACGCTCAATTCGTACGGCAATCCACTCAATCCCGAGATAACGCGCGATGCGGCGGCCGCGCGTAATGATCGCGCGCGCACGATCCGGATCACGTGGAACGGCAATCGCCACGCTGCCACTCTTCACCGAATCATTCTGGCGATCGACGTCGAAAGAAGTCCGGAAGATCGCGAAAGAAAGTCGAAGGAGTGCCGAACCGACGAAGCTCACCTTTCGCGGGTGAATATCTACAGTGCGGCGCCGCTAAGTCATTGAAGACTTCTATGAAGAGTTGAGAGGCAAATTGGCCAGAGGTTCGGACAAAAAAACGAAAGGCCACGAGTCATGTAACTCGTGGCCCTGAAAGCAATTACATTTTGGTAGGCGCTAACGGACTCGAACCGTTGACCCCCACCGTGTGAAAAGCTGTCCCGGTCCGCGGATGTCCTAGGATATACGTAGTTTCAATGCTTTACGAGCGACCATGGACATCCTAAGACAGCCTAGGATAGCCGTACGGCGACCGCGTGAACACTAGGTGAACACTAGACTAAGACGCCCCTTCGGATCTACGCGTTAACCGGCTCAGGTTGCGCTTGCTGATGTTGCTCGCTCGCCACCGAGAGTGGGGTTACGAAGTCGTCGCGCATTCGAAACGCTGCGGACGAACCGGTTTCTACGAGCGCGTCGAGGAGGAATAGGACCGCCGCGCGCATGTCGGGGCGGCGTTTGAGCTCAAACGGCTTCGCGTACACGTACCGCAGCAAAAGCGACTCAAGTACAAATGCGCTGTCGCCTCCGCCGAGGAGTTCCGGCGCATTTGCGTGGCGCAGCTTCGCGTGCAGTCGGATAAACGCCTCCGGGAGCGACTGCTCTCCGACGTGGTACAGGAAGGCGAGATATCGACGAAGTGCCGCTCGCGAGAGTGGGAGTTGCTCGAACAAGCTGTGAACGTGTTGCGCGTACCCTTCAAGGCTCGTCCAGTGCCGCGTGCTGTCCTTCCAGCCACGGGAGAGGAGTACGTGGTCGAGGAGTTGGCGTCCCCAGGCATGGTCCGCATCGATGTTCGGAAGCCATCGGGCCGTGCGGATTCGATTAGCAAACAGCTTCCAGAGGAACCAGAACCGCGCGGTCGAGCGGTTTCGGTCTTCACGCACGATGATGTCGTGGAGGATATCGGCGACTTTGTCCGCGTGCGTGTCGACGGCATCGAGGAGTGGCTGGAGGATCTTCGCTGCGTCGCTCTCCGGCACGCGGAAGAGTCCTTCGGCGAGCAGCTCCTTGAGGGCGTACTCAGTCTCGTGTGAGCGACTCTCACGCCGGTGCGACCGGTCGTGTCGATCTGCCTCCCACCACGCCACGAGTGTCGTCGCTACTTGTGCGAACGCGTCGAAGGTGGTTCGCTCCTCTGGCGCGTTCGAGAGCATGATGAGAATGGCGATGCTCGCGTCGGCCGTAAACCATCCGTCAAGCGTGAAGGCCGAGACATCGTCTGCTGTGAGTGCACGACGCCCGCGGATGATCTTGCGCGCTATCGATGCCGCCTTGCTGCGAAGTTTTCCGGTCTCCGCACGTTTCCGGTACGGCTTGGTCTGCTCTGCGTCGAAGGTCTGCTGGAAGGTCATGGCTTGCACGCGCAACGCGTGGACGCAGCGCAATGCGAGGTCGCGGTGCTCACTCCAAAGCTCCCGGCTTCCACGAGCCGCGGCCAGGTACACCTCACGATTTGGATGCGTTAGCGCCACAGCGAGCGCTTCTAGCGCGGCTGCGCGATCTGTGGGCTTCCCGTGCATGACGATCTGTGGGACGACAGTCGCCGCTGGTACGGCTCCGTTCATCAGGCCAAGCATCTGAGGGGTCTCAGACCAGTCATCCGCTGTTCGCGCAATTTCATCGCAGACGCGGCGCACACACCACGTGTGCTCCTCCTCGTTCATCTCCTCCCAGTGATCGCGGACACACACGGCGGCAGTGACTCCCGCACCGTCACCAAAGAACATCTCGTCCGCAGGAACATCAGCGGCTGCCTCGCCTGCTCGAACTGCGGCGAGCCGGCTGCGCCACTCCGCCGGATCGTAGGTGCCGGGATCGCGCTCGAACATCTTGATGCCCCACATCTGGTTGCCGATGCGCTCGCTCACGCGCGCGTGGCGTGTCGAACTCTCCTCCATCATTTCCTGCAAGTCCGTCTCAGGAGCGGCTGGGGTGATGACGATGCAGTTCGCGGGCACGGTGTCTTTCATGGCTGCCGTCTTTTCGGCGGGCACGTAGTTGCGCAGGTCCATACGATGCAGCGCGAGTCGCCAGAGGCGATGCTCTTCCGTCTGTTCGGTCGTGGCCGGGATCGCCGCCCGGTGGTTGTCGATTGCTTCACACACGCGAGGCCCGTACGCGCTCGCCTGCAGTTGCGTAATTGCGGCTTCGAGATCCTGCTGGCGATGCTGCTGCGCGTCGGCCTCCGTGCGCTCCTTCGCGAAGATTTCACCCCAAGTATCGTGCTGCGGGAGCCGTGAATACGGGGAACCTGACCCGTCGTTCCCATGCGCGCGCGGTCCAGTCGTATGCACTCGGGACTGGAGAGCAGCACGAGCAGTGTTTCGCCGCACGATCGCGGGTAGGCGACCGCGAGGCTCGCGACAATCGCAGTCACGGACACGGACGTGCTGGCCCGCAGCAACTGCAGCAGCACGGGATCGAGGAGGTTCACATCCTGCTTCGCCACTTCAAAGAGAAACGCTTCAAGCGCCATCGCCGCCGACTGCAGCGGGTAGGGCGTGACTGATGTCCCGCGATACAGCTGCCAGAGTCGCGCATTCGCCCACTGCTTCTTCCGCGTGCCGTCCGCGAACATCAGCGTGATCTCGAATGCTGGCTCGATGTCGCGATCGGGGCCGAGGCCTTGGCCGTACCATTCGGCACTGTAGTTGAGCAAGTCCACGATGAAATCACGACCCTTCTTCCAGTGATGCTGGAGCAGCGGTCGGAACGGGCCGCGCCAAACGCTGGGCGGGAAGTGACCGTGGCCGCGCGACTCGTTGATGCCGAAAAACAGCTCAACGCCGAGCGAGTACCCGTAGGGATTGTCCAGGTCTTCTGGCGGGGCGAGAAAGTATGCTTTGCCGACTTCGATGAGGAGATCCGGCAGATCGCGAGCGACCGCATTTCCCTCCATCCCGTCGAACACGAGCTCTTGGAGTTCTTCCGCCGTGCGGTCACGTTCCTCGCCAGCATGCCCTCGAAGAACACTGGCAAACGCCGCTGCATCAGATGCGGGGATCTTCACGAGTACCTTCAGCGCGCGCTTCAGAAGATCCTCGGACAGGTAACCGTCGCAGCGAGGGATGAGCCACAGCGTGATGGCGGCGGCGGCTTCATGACCCGCCGGATACTGCACCTGCCAGTTCACGCCTTTCGCCCAATCCTCCACGAACCCGAGAAGGAGTTGTCGATCTCGCTCATCGAACAACGGCAGATGATCGCGAACGATCGCGAGCACGGTCGGCCATGCTTCCCCTTCGGGATAGGCAAGAATGCTTGATGCGGTTGGCGATGGAAGCCACGCAGGTACCGTCACGCAGCCGACGCGCAAGAGGTGCACGATGCGCCTCAACAAACGCTTATCGTTCTCGACCAGCCGCGTTGCGTGTCGCGTCAGGAGCGCTGGCGCGTGGGTTGAGCGGAGAAACGCGAGAATCGTGTCATCACGAAAGTGTTGCGGGAGCGCTTCGTCCGTGACGACAGCGTCGAAGAACGCGTCCGCGGTGACGGGATCGCGCTCCAGGAGTTCACTGATCCACGTGCGGTACGTGCGCCGCACCGCAGGGTAGTCTCCGAGGGTGCGCGCGAACTCCTCCACCGAGTCATTTGCCTGCTGATACAGGTGCTCGATCCATTCAAGAACGCCCCAGTCCTCGAGTACATCGTGCGCGGGTGCAGCGAGCGCGCGATTCTCGGGAGACGACACGACGAGGCTGTCGTTCTCCAACTCCGTGACGGCCTCCGCGTCGAGGCCAGAGATCGGCGCGAAGAGCTTCAGCGCTTGCGCGCGGCGCGCACAGATCTGCATGAACGCATCGGCGCGCCGCTGTGGCAGGCCACCCTCGCGTCGCTCTTCTGCACGCACCCTTGACCGCCAGAAGTGCCCGCGGAAGTCACGCTCTGATTCCGGTAGGCGATCATCCTCTCGCCAAGGCGTTCGAACGGCGATGTTCAGGACGTACGGGTTGCCCAGTAGCTTGCGCAGGCGGCTGCTTTCCAACAGGCGACGAAGTATCGGCGCGTGTGCCCCAACGTCTGCGATTTCGTCGTCGTCGAGCGGAGGGATGTGGAGGGTGTCGTGGGGTGTCGCCGCAGCATGGAGGAACGCCGCACGCAGCAATTCGATTGAGTAGTCGCGACACGTGAGAATCAGGCGCCAGGTGGGATCTTTTCGTGCGAAGCGAAGGAGGTCAGTGAATGCGTCGCGAAAGGTCGTTTCGAGGAGTCGCTCGACGCTTTCGATGATGAGCACTTTTCGAGCTTGGCCGGCGAGGACGCCAGAGAGTTCTTCGGCGCTCAGCATGACGCCTATGGTTGTCAGCGTAGTGTCGAAGTGCGGTTGCGCCAGTTCTTCGGCGCGGAACGCAAACACGAAGTGATCACGCGCGAGCACCTCCGCGGCCTCTTTCACGACGGCAGACTTGCCGCTACCCGCTGCTCCGGCCACGAGAAGCACGCGCGAACGTTCCATTTGCTCGATCAGCTGCGTCAGGACCTTCGTGCGTGGCAGATGCAGCTCGTCGCCGATCGTGGTACGGATACCGTCGAGGATCACGCGTGAGTGATGCGCGAGACGATCAAGGGCGCGCCGATCGGCTGTTGAGAGCGGCGCGTGTCGGGCGAGAACCGATGCCGGTAGCGAGGTGCGCTCGTACTCGTGCGCCTCGGGCGCGCCGTGCGAGACTTCGGCGAGGAGTTCATTCCAAGTTGCCGCGGCAGCTGCGAGGCGGTCCTTCTCCGTCGCGGTGTGGGCGAGCAGTGTTTGTACGTGCGCTGCAGTCTGCGATGTCGCGGTGTTCAGGTCGAGGCTGAGGACGTACAGGTGTCGGAGAAACGCCCACATGCGCTCGCGGTCGACGGCTCCTCCTTCGTGGGTCTGGAGAATCTCCTCGATGACGGTAGCGTGGGTGCGGACTCGTGCGTTGACGAATCCGGGAGTCCCGAGGCGGTGCTCGAAATCCGCGATGGTTGAGGACCCACGTGCGCAGTCAAGGAGTGCTGCAAAGTCGCGCAGCACCACATTCGTTCCGAGCTGCGTGATGAGCGCGAGCGCGTCGATGTTCTCGCGAAACACGGTCGCGTTGGAGAAGTCCTTCCAGGCATCGATGATCGTGCCGGAGAACTCAGCATCGTCGGCACCAATCGTCAGCGACTTCTTCACCTGACAGGCGAGTTGCCGGATGTCGCTGGTGCTCGTGCGACTCGTGACGAGCACGTCGTCAGTTGACCAGCCGAGATGCTCCGTCTGAAAGCTGACCTTGGAGATCGTGCCGTCCAGCGCCATCGGAGGGATTGCGTCCACAAGCAGTAGAGCGAGCCAGTAGGCGTTCGTGTGCTGCTCGAAGTACGTCCCTTCGCCGCCGGACGACGCGGGGCTCGCGATTCGTCCTTGGGGTTCAGGCATGTAGTTCCTCCATGCGCGTGATGCGCATGTTCTACATAAATTTAGCTGGTAGGACGCCAACTCGACGAGGTGAAGTTCGCCCGTCCACACGCAGTGGATCACGTGCGCAGCCAATTCTACTTAGAGTAGATTCGGTGACGGCGCGCGGCTACTCGTTGCCCGGAAAGATGTACGCGCGACGAAAACCAGGCGCAACGCGCTCCATCTGATCAACCACGGTGCCGGCGAAGTCGACCAACTCATGGTGCAGCCAGTCGTCCATCGTGGTGTCGTCGCTTACGGCCGAGTGTTCAATGGCCCGCACGAGGTACTCGGGTAGCCGAACGGAAATCGTGCGCAACGCGAGCAGCGACGGCAGAACGCTCGCTGCGTCCGTTCCGAGCGCCTCGTGAAGGTGCGCGAGCGACCACTGCCGCAGCGCGAGGTAGGCGACCTGTCGCCACGTGAAGCGCCAGCGGCCGTTGATGCGGTACGCGTCTTCCTGGTCGCGTCGCGCTTCGCGTTCCAGTCGGCCGCGCGTCATGCCGAGCAACCGCGCGGCATCGCTAGTGCCGAGGCGCTGGACGCCGTTTTACAGGCGCTCGTCTGATCGGTTTCCACGAACGCGGCTGTGACGGGGCGACACTGACCGTAGCCTGGGTTACGCGTCAGCTACCAAGTGCGAAGATCCGCATTCCGCAGTGCCGGAGTGCAGGATTTCCGGTAGGATCCCTCGCGCTCCTCTATGGACAAGACTCCTACGCTTCGGATCGGCGAGCGCCTCGACGGTCGTTTTGAGATCACCGATGTCTTGCCCGCCGGTGGTATGGGCGAGGTATACCGAGCAAGAGACGCCGAACTCCAGCGCGATGTTGCGATCAAGCTCCTCTTGGGCACCACGCCCCACGATATCCAACGATTTGTTCGCGAAGGACAAGCCGGAGCGGCCTTCAAGCATCCGAACGTCGTCAGCGTATACGACGTTGGCGCCTTTCTGCACGATGGTCACGAGCGTCCCTACCTCGTCATGGAGTTCATCGACGGGACGACGTTGCGCGACCACATCGGCAAGGCAAGCAACGACCAACTCGTCCGCTGGATGAGTGAGGTCGCCGATGGGCTTGAGGAACTCCACCGCAAGGGGTTCATGCATCGCGATCTGAAACCCGCGAACATCATGATCGGGACGGACGACCGCGCGCGCATCGTCGACTTCGGACTGGCAAGAACCGAAGGCGCGACGATTACGACGACAAACACGATTGTAGGAACAATTGACTACCTCTCGCCCGAACAAACGGACGCCTCGAAAAAAGTCGATTACCGTACGGATATTTTTTCATTCGGTATCGTCCTCTATGAAGCGCTTACCGGACGCCATCCGTTTCATCGCGCAACGCCATATCACACGATCCACGCTATCAATTGTGAATTCCCTGCCCCCCTTCGCGAGCCTGTCGGCGACATCGTCGCTCGCTGCTTGCAAAAAGAACCCCGCAAGCGATACGACTCTGCTGCTGATATTGGACGGGCCCTCCGAGAACTACCACCAGCCCGAAGCGCCAAAGCGACCGTCGCCCCAGCCATCACTCAGGATGCGACGACGGTTAAGGTCACCGATGGCGACGTTGTGCCGCCACCAGCTTTTCCGCGCCGCTCGCTGCTGATGGCGTTGCTGGTAACGCTCTTACTGGCAGGCGCGATCACGTTACACCAAGAGCGACGACCTCGTGTAGCACCCCCGCGGTTCCACACGGCACCGGCCACGGCAACGACGCAACACCTCCCGGCGTGTGGCCTGACGGCATCACCCGGCACCATCACCTTCGGAGGGTCCGCCAAGCTCACGTGGTCATCTACCGACGCCGTGGATGTCGTCATCAGCCCGAACATCGGCATCGTCGGTCCGACGGGCAGCATCGACGTCTCTCCACGCGCTACGACAACGTATGAAATCGTGTCGACGAACGCCGACGGTGTCATCGCACGCGGCGCAGTAATGGTCACCGTCACGAACCGACCGGCCGACTACGAGGTCGCCCCGGTAACAGGATCGCTCATCGCGTCGCCTGACACCATCAGTCGCAACGGAACGGTTCCGGAACTGCGATGGAACTCCTTTGGCGCGACGCATGTGGTGATCACGCCAAGCATCGGCATCGTCCCCCTACACGGCAGGATCCAAGTCACACCACGCGCCACGACGACGTACACGATGACCATCAGCAACGATACCGGCGACAGCGCGCAGGCATCCGCAACGGTACACGTCGAACCCGCCGCTACTCCCACGGGGATAGTTGCGCCTCCAGGCCTT
>C688J18823_10000606_pt1 | contig 20932 bp, 29 predicted proteins | sample HopSoiMetagenom1_FD_18823 | JGI IMG/M metagenome (IMG submission 18823) | reverse complement strand
TAGTGATAACGGAAGCACATCCGGCTTGCACCCGGAGGGTCGGGGTTCGATTCCCCGTTGGTCCACACCGATACGCCTAACTCAGCAGCGTGTTCGTGTAAACAGTCTGAGACCACTAATCAAAGTATCCGCCAGGCTCCCCCGGCTTGGCGCGGCTTCAAATGGGAGTAGCAAGGAATGAATGACGACTACGTGGACCCTAACGAGTCCGAGGGCATGAAGAACATGCGCAAGCAGCTCAAGGAGCAGGGTAAGCAGATCAAGGAATATCAGGATCAGCTGAACCAGTTCCAGTCACAGAATCGCGGAAGCGTGATCTCTCAGGCTCTGTCTAGTCGTGGCCTGGATCCTCAGGTGGGCAAGTTCTACCCGACAGATCTAGGAACGGACGACGAGTCCGTTGGCAAGTGGTGTGACGAGAACAAGGATCTCTTCCGGTCTGCGCAGGCCGAAAGTACTCCTCAGGATGACCGTGGCACTCTTTCCGAAACAGAACGACGTGGGTATCAGGCCATGCAAGACATGGAAGCCTACGATGCTCGTGTAGTTCAGGACTTCAAGTCCCAGATTGACCAGATCAAGTATGACCCCACTAACCCGGATAAGGCAGAAGCTGAGCTTCTGGCCCTACTGTCGGCTAACGGGGTTAACCTAGCCTCTATGTAAAAGGACAAGCCTCAATGGCTAATGCGTATACTTCCACCAGTGCGGTGGCTGCGCTTGTCCAGACTGCATATGACCGACTGGTTGAATTCCAGCTACGTGCTCAGCCGCTCCACCGTGAGATTGCTGACAAGCGTCCTGCACAGCAGGACAAGCCGGGTTCTTCCGTGGTCTTCAGTCTGTACAACGACCTAACAACAGCCACTAGCACTCTGACTGAGAACATTGACCCTGATGCGGTTGCCATCGGCAACCCTTCCACGGTGTCTGTGACTCTCGCTGAGTACGGTAACGCTGTACTTCGCACACGTCTGCTGAACCTGTTCAGCTTCTCTGACATCGATCCGGCTATCGCCAACATCGTAGCGTTCAACATGGTTGACTCCATCGACGCTGTGGTGCTGAACGTGCTGATCGGTGGAACCAACGTCATCCGTGAGCAGGGTGGGACCATGGTCCTCTCTGGTGGAGCCAACGGCTCTATTGTCTCTACTGACGTCTTCCAGTCCCGCGACGTTCGCGCCGCTGTGACTAAGCTTCGTACCAACAAGGCCATGCCTCGCAAGGCCAGCATGTACTGGGCTGCGATTCACCCTGAGGTGTCTTACGACCTTCGTTCTGAGACCGGGGCCATTGCTGGCTGGCGTGCACCGCACGTCTACTCCGCACCAGGCTCTATCTGGGCTGGCGAGATCGGAGCGTATGAGGGTGCCTACTTCGTAGAGACTCCGCGTGCCTACAACGACACCACAGGCTCTGGTAGCACTCGTGTCTTCTACACCCTGTTCGCAGGGCAGCAGGCGCTCGCTGAGGCGTGCGCCGAGGACTTCCACGTGGTGATCGGCCCTGTGGTTGACAAGTTGATGCGCGCCCGTCCGATTGGTTGGTACGGCGTGGCTGGTTGGAGCATCTACCGTCAGGCAGCTCTCTACCAGGTTCGTACAACCTCCAGCATCCACACAACGTAAGGTTGCTATGTCCAGCATCAAGTTCTCTGCATCCAGTTCTGCATCTGCTGCAACTTCTATTACCGTAGCTCTCGGTGGAAGTCCTGCTGTGGGGGACTTGGTGCTGGTCTTCCTCCTTGTTGACAACGAGATTATCACGCGCCAGCCCGGGTACGACAGTGAATTCACTGCCACACCTAATCCCTGGTTCAAGCTCGAAGGCCTTCGAGCACCAGATACCTCTTCCTTCACCGGATGGTGCCACACCTGGAATGCCAGTGATAGCGGAACATCCGTCACTTTCACCTTCAGTCCTGCTCCAGCGCTAGGCATCGGGGACAAAGACATCCCTTCAGCAAATGCTCTAGCCATTGCGGTCGTCTTCAACGGGGCTAACTCCACGGCCCTTCTGGAGCACAACGCCTTCGGGCTCGGGCAAAACCTTGCACTGACTATCCCTACTTCACCCATGAAGAAGGCAGCCAGTATGAACATTGTCTGCGCAGCGGCGAACAACTCCTTGGGTCCGTGGACGAATAGTGACACGGGCTCCACACTGGTGCTTCAGACGTCCCTGAACGCAGGGGACGGACTCACTATGGCCCTGTGGTCCAAGGCAGCCATTGGTGCGGGATACCGCACCAGTATCACGCTCGTTGAGTTTGATGGTGCTCGCTCTCTGCTGGAGTCCTCAGTGTCCGTGAGCGACAATCTTCCCCAGCTGTACAATCCGCCCTTCATCGAAGAAGGGCCTATGGGGAATAACCCACTGATGTACCGTTATCGGCTCAATAGGTATTTTACCGTACTCAACAATGGCGGGACCTTCTCCGCCCATCGGTATCTGTCTACCGATGAGGTTGCAGCAGCCACGCAGGTGTTCACGAACAATCAGCCGATCACTCCTACAGATCGGACCAACATCCTCAACTCTGGCGTTGGGGGAGATTTCCAGGCGGTAACCTAGTGCCACCCAAGCCTAAGAAGCCAGTACAGTCTGCCAAGCAGATCACCCGTGTAAAGAAGGCTGTGCCGAAGGTATCAGCCAAGCATAAGGCCGCACCTTCTGTACGGCCCCCAACAAAGGGCCCAACCAAGCCCAAGACTACAGGCTCCAAGGAGCCCCGTAATCCAGCTAAGCAACCGGGCAGCCAGGCGATTCCTTACCAGGGACCTGGACCGATGGGACAGGGAGTATTTTAAATGGCTGGTACGCCAGGAACTCCGCGTTTTGGTACCAATGCAGACCAGACGCCAACCAGTACAGGTGCTGATGGCACCTCGACTCTGACACTGCCGAAGAGTGGCAACAAGTGGACTGAGACGCACTTCCTCTACAACCCTGCCCAGAAGTCTCGGGTGATGGGCACTACGCGTGGTGACGACCCAGGCCATGACAATACTGATGTTGAGCACCAGTCCAACTATATGTGCAACCACGATGGCTTCATGGGTGGCACCGCCACTCTGATGAGCCTGGATGAGCGCAAGGTTCTAGATAACAAGATCTACTCTGTCGAGTGCGAATGGGCAGATCCCGGCTCTGATGAGACTTCCGACAACGGCTGGGCTCCAGCCGGGACCAGCGGAGCGTTCGACTAATGCCCTGCTCTTCCGGCTGCCCCGTACAGAATCACCAGTCCTACGGTGAGTGCATGCGCTCCAAGCGCCAGATGGTGGGTTTTGCCCGCAGCGCCTATGGCGCAGATAAGACACAAGACAAACTGCATGAACGGGAGCTAACCCTCTATCGTGAACTACGATCCCAGGGTATCCAGCCTGATGGTACAGGAATGGCTAAGCTCAAGTTCGCGGAGCGAATGTCCGCAGAAACCGGGATGGCCTACGGCCGTGACTTCCAGGTTGCCCCGAATGGCAAGGGTGGTTACGACTCTGTCTCGAACGAGACAGTTGCCAAGGTTACCGCCGAGATAGACAAGGGCCGTGACATGCAGGTGATTAGGGAGACCGCACGTGCCTAGCAACACAACTACCAGCGTTCAGTCCAATGAGACTTTCTCCACAGGTGGGGCTGTGTCCCTGGCTACAGGGGTTCTAAACACATCCACATGGAGCACTGGCGTAGGCATGAACTACGCTGAGATTACCACACAGGTCACAGGTGCTCCCGCGTCTTTCACTATCCTTCTAGAAGGTTCTGTAGATGGTGGTGCCAGCTGGGTCACCATTGCCACATGCAGCAACACAGCAGGCGAGACTCAGTTCTCCACCGGCCTCATCCAGTTTACCAGCCTTCGGGCGCGATGCAGTGCTGTTTCTGGTGGGACCTCACCAACCATCAATTGTGTGGTAACCGCCTCACAGACGCCGTTCACGGTGACTTCCGGCGGCGTTGGAAACGCCAGCACGGTTACGGTTGTCAACCCCATTGACGGCAATGGAAATGTCAAGGTCAGCCAGCAGGGCGCCGTGGTCGACGCCCAGACCTCCAACCGATACCAGAGTGTTTCCTCCACAGGGACAACCACAGCGGGGCCGAGTGCTGGAACCGTGATTGCCAGCGTAGCTGTCTTTGATTTCTACTACAAGGTAGATGTCGAGGTCGGCTTCGGAGCAACCGCAGAGAGCACTACTGCCGATAACTTTATCCTCAAGGCGGGCGGCACAACCCTGTACACATTGCCCACCGTTAACCTGGCCAGCACGCAGTCCCGGCAGCTCACCTTCTATGTAAACCCCGGTGGTGCGGTCAACCTTACGGTCAATGTCGGCGGAACAGCAGGCTCTGTCGGCTCCATTTACAAGGCCACGGTCACCGCCACGCGATTGGTATAAACCTCCATGCCCACTCTTCAGAACCTGGTTGACCGTGTTCGTCAGGAACTCGCAGGGTTCTCCCAGAATCAGCAGCAGTTCACAGCCCTTGCCGCAGATATCACAAACTCGGCTACTTCCTTCACTGTGACTGATGCCACTCAGGTGTCTCGTGGCACTATCGAGGTGGACAACCAGGAGCTGATGCTAGTTCAGTCTGTGAACCAGAATACGAACACAGTGACAGTCTCGCCCTTTGGGCGAGGCTACGCCTCGACCACAGCCAATGCACATCTTACAGGGGCTAAGATCGAGAACTCCCCTATCTGGCCTACGGTACGCGTTGTAGAGGCCATCAACGATGCAATCCGAGGGGTCTACCCACAGCTTTGGGCTGTGAGCAATACGTCTCTGCCGAAGACCTCTGTGGTTTACGAGTACAGCCTCCCAGCGGATGCTGAAGAAGTCATCTCGGTGCAGTATCAGCTCATCGGACCCTCCCATGTGTGGCGGTTTGCACAGAATTGGCGCTTCGTGGGGCAGGCCAATGTCGCCACAGGCGAGCTTGGCTCAACAGGTAAGGCGTTGTATATCTCGGATGATGTGGTCCCTGGTCGTCAGATCTTCGTGACCTACCGCAAGGAACCAACAGAGTTGGTTAACCTCGCAGACGACTACACCTCGGTGACAGGCCTGCCATCAACGTCGCATGACGTGATCATGTATGGCGCATGCATGAAGCTCTCTCCTCAGCTTGAGGGGCCGCGTCTGTCTATCAATTCCGTTGAGGCTTCTGAGCGTGCTCAGTACGTGCAGCCGGGTTCCGCTTCCAAGGTGTCCCAGTATTTCGGGGCGCTGTACTCGCAGCGTCTTGAACAGGAAGCCTCGAAGCAGCGTGACAAGTTCCAGGTGCCTTCCCATTTTGACTTCTAGCCGGAGAACAATCCGAGACAACTTCTAGGAATATCCATGCCAGCTGGTCAGCAGTATGCTACTAACGTCCCTCAGACCTTTCTAACCTCTCAGATCAACCCCACAGCCACAGTCCTTTCTGTGACATCCTCTTCCGGTTGGCCAACTACCCCATTCACAGCCGTTCTGGATATCGGTACTTCCTCACAGGAACCTGTGGATGTCACTAGTGTTGTAGGAACGACCTGGACTGTGACTCGTGCCATTGATGGCACGGTGGGCTTCACTCATCAGGCAGGTGCTACAGTCACGCACAGTGATATTGGGCGAGACTTCCGAGAGGCTCGAAGCCACATTGATGCCTCAACAGCCGTTCATGGTCTCGGTGGGGGTTCAGCTGTGGTGGGAACCACAGATGTTCAGACACTCACCAACAAGACTCTGACCAGCCCAACTATTCAGGGCTCTGGAACTGTCTTTAACGGCAACATCGCTGGTAGCTCCAACTTGCAGGTACAGACACTGACTGTGGTGGGTCAGGGTGGCTCTGCCAACAACGTTGACATCAAGTTCATCAATTCCTCTGTTGGACCCTTGAGCAGTGGTACTAATGCTACTGGTGATATCGTTTATGATATCAATGGTAACCAGTGGTATTGTACCTCTGGTGGAGCCCCAGGGACTTGGGTCCCTGTAAATGGCATGGCAAGGATTGCCTCCAGTACCCTTTCGGGTACTGCTGCGAGTGTTGTTTTTACCATGCCAACCGGAGTGTCTTTCAACTTCGTTAAGATCTTCTGGCGAGCTCGCGGTGACGCGGCTTCTGGTGTCGAGGAATTCCGACTCCGAATGAACGGTGACACTGGGGCCAACTACCTTGGTGAGAAGATGGAGTCCAACAATGCTAGCCAGAGCTCCACAGGTCCAACATCAGCAACATCGCTCCAGATGGGCACCATGACGGCGGGCAGCGCCACAGCTAACTACTTCTCTGCTGGTGAGATCACTGTGAGTGGCCTCTCGGATGCCACTCGATTCCCCCAGGCTGTTGGTATTTCTGGTGCCAGCAACACTAACGCGGACACCTGGAACGGTCGATTCACAGGACAGCACCTGGCCTCAGGGGCAACCACTAGTCTCACCGTGTTCCCCAACTCTGGGAACTTCACCGCAGGCTCCGTGTTCACCTGCCTTGGCTACGTTTAAGGACTGATCAATGTCGTTGACCATCTTCAACCAAAACACCAACGGCATTGCCCAGCCGTCTCCTGCTGGTATTGCGCCTATCCCTGGTCCCTACACCAACCAGTATCAGCGATCTGACATCGCCTATGACTACGCCATCGCGGGCATCCCCTTCATCGGAGGGGAATCCCTCCGAGGATCATACTTCCATCGGATCTACCAGCGCACGTTCTCCCCGATCCGCAAGGATCAGTTCGACAATCAGCAGACACCCGGTGAACAGTCGATCTGGGGATGGTGGCTACGCTCCCAGAGCACGTTCCACGGTGGTGCCGGAGTCCAGTTCCTGGACACCACGCAGGATCCAACCCTGGGCTACCGATACTACTACTCTGAGGGACTGGACACGCTGTCCACACCAGGACAGGCAAGCCTCCTCCCTATGGCCCTATCTTTCACCCTGGCCAGCCCTGTGGGCCCCTTCAAGCTGCGCAGTGCCTACAACGGCCCTGGGACCACCGCAGGGCGCAGCGGGGTGATGGCCCTAGATATTGGTGGGTCCACGCTTCGCTACATCGGTGACAACGGCAGCCTGGCCAACTACACAATGCCCGGTGGCCTCACCGGGCTGGCCAACACTTTCACGGATGATGGTACCAATTACTACTTCGCGGACAAGACCGGCATCTACAAGGGGGCTATCAGCAGCAACGCTGCTGCCACTAAGATCTGGAATGTCCCCAGCACTTCCGGGAACTACGTCCTCGGCTGGGTGAAGGGCCGCCTTGTGGCGGGCCTGGACCACAATGTCTACGAGCTGGTGGGAGCCGGTCCCGGACTCCCAGCTGCCAAGTTCACCCACCAGAATAGCTCTTACATCTACACGGATGTGAGCGAGATCGGCACCGCTATCCTGGTGTCCGGTAACGCCGGTGGGGCTGTGAGCCAGGTTCACAAGTTTGCTCTGGACAGTGGTGGGGCCATGCCCACGCTGACTTCTGGTGTGGTAGCGGCTCAAATGCCCTATGGTGAAGCCATCTACTGCATGTACGCCTACATCGGGGCCTATGTCGGCCTGGGCACTAACAAGGGCTTTCGTGTAGCAACTGCGGACAGCAGCGGTAACCTCAGCTATGGACCCCTTGTGGTCCAGGATCCCAACCTACTTGGTGTCCGTGCCATCATCGGTTTTGACCGGTTCATGCTGATCGGCAATCAGGGAAACAGCCTGGTTCCCCAGGCTGGGTGGACAAACCCAGCAGACGCCTCCAGCACTGACGGGCTGATCCGTGTTGATCTGAGCACACTGACTTCCACCAACAGCCAGCCTTTCGCCAATGACCTGATGCCCTACGACGGGTCTACGGGCTATGTGGCGGCGACTGGGTCCGTGGTGAACAGCATCGCTCCCGTGGGCTTCAACAACTCTTTTGCCTGGGCTGTGGGAAACAGCGTCTACATGACGAACAATGCTGCCCAGCCAGCTTTCCAGATCAAGGTCCCCACGGGGTTCGTCTACACGCCGAAGATCCGTTACAACACCCTGGAGCCCAAGCACTTCAAGTATGTGTACCTGCGCCATCCCAACATCACTGATGGGGCCATCGACATCTATGGGCAGAACCCCAATTTGCAGTTGACTACGATTGCGCCAGGGATCTCTGGCTCCAGTACAGCTGGAGCTACCACCCCTTACTTCATCAGTGACTTCGGCAACGCCCAGGAATGGTTCCAGCTGAAGTTCATCCTTCATCGAGGCTCCCGCTCGTCGATCTATACACCAGTGCTCAACGGCTATCAGCTGCGAGCCCTTCCCGGTGTCAGTCGACAGGTCATTATCGAGGTCCCCCTTCTATGCCTGGACCACGAGACAGACCGCAACGGTGTGCTCACCGGGTACGACGGACACGCCTGGGAGCGGCTGAACGCTATTGAAGATCTGACCGCCTCTGGCAACATCGTCCTGTTCCAGGACTTGAACTACGGCACCGCGAATCTCATCATTGTGGATGACTACACCTTTGAGCAGCAGTCCCCAGAGCTGGCAAAAACCTCAAGTGCAGGCAACCAGGACTCTAATGCGCACGGCGGATACATCATCCTCAAGTGTCGAGTCATCTCCTAGGAGGAACCTTGAACCTATCCGACTACCTACAAGCCCTTCTAGCTGTCTGCTCGATCGCAGCCCTTGTAGTTGTTGGCAACTCCAACATCAAGAAGCAGGTCATCTCGGATCTTCAGTCCCTGGTCATGGCGCATGAGCAGACGATCAACACCCTGAAGGAAGAGAACACCAAGCTTCGAAGCGACAGCGCTAAGAAGGACGAGCGCATCTGCGCTCTTGAGGAAACCATCGATGGATACTCCGAGCTGGTTCGCAAGGGACATCTCCTTGGGAGCAGTGGGACGCGAAGTTGAGACTGTTCAGCTACTTCTCAAACTACCTAAGACAGGACGACTAGATGAGGCCACAGTACGCGCGGTCAGGGGCTGGCAACGACTCCACGGTCTCCCGTCCACAGGCGTGGTTGACGCCAGCACAGCGGGAACACTCGGAGAACTTCATTGGGTCTCCGACCCAGAGGCGCCTAGCGGACGATATACGGGAAGCGGAACGGATTGGGTCCGATGGGATGGTTCGAGCGCAGCCCGGACTTTCAATCAGCTATCAGGCAGCACTAGCAATGCTGGGAATGGATGAGGAATGACACTGTTCTTTCCTGACATCAGCTCGTACGAAGCAGGCCTGAAGATTCAGCCCAGCACAGTGGCTGTGATTGCCAAGGCGACTGAAGGCATCGGCTACTCCGATGCTTACTACGCGGACTTCAAGAAGCAGGCTGCTGCCGTTGGTGCTCTCTTCTCCGGCTACCACTTCCTGCGCTCCGACTCTGACCCAGCCGCACAGGCAGCTCACTACTTCAGTGTGGCAGGCAGCACTCCGTGCATGCTCGATGTGGAGACCACTGGGTCTAGTAAGCCTGGTGTGAACTTTGTGGTCTCTTTCATGGAGGCTCTCAAGAGCCTTGGCGGGCGTGTCTGGGGCGTGTACTTCCCTCAGTGGTACTGGGGTGAGGTCGGAGGGGATTTGAGCCGTGTGACGGCTCTGGGAGCCGTTCTAGTGGCCAGTGCCTATCGTGGCTACAGTGACTCGGATTGGCCTGTCGCCTACGGCGGGGCCGTGCCTCGGGTGTGGCAGTACACAAATGCCCAGAGCTACGGTGGTCAGTCCGTCGATTTCAACGCATTCAAGGGGACAGCCTCTGAGCTGTCCGCAATCATCAATGGAGACGATATGGATCCGAGTACTCCACTTACCTTCCCAGCATACGCTGCTGGGTGGTGGCCCGACATTGCCAAGGATGGCGGTGTGTGGACTGGGCAGGAAACTGCCAATGATGTGTGGACGCTGACGGCTGCGCGTGTTGGTCACATCGTCCATGTGGTCGAGAACCTAGCCAAGTCTGTAGCGGCCCTGTCCGACAAGGTGAACACCCTCCAGGGTGGCGTCGGAGTGAGCCCGCAGGCTGTGGCTGCCGAAACCCTAGCAGAGCTGAAGGCGAAGCTGTAATGCCCAAGTTTTCCATGCACGACTTCTTCGTGGTCGTCTACGTATTCACTGCTGGGGCCATGGCCCAGCTGTCCCTGTCCAGTCAGCCGGTATCCAAGGTTGCCCTGGAGTCCGCTGTTGCGGCGGGAGTCGCCGCAGTAATCCACAAGTACACCCACAAGGGGTAACCATGTCCGGCTTTGACGATGTCAACTTCACAGTCACAGCGGTCCTGACCGCAGCCTACACAGTCACCGACAATGACTACGTGATCTTCTACGACCCGACCAACGCGTATGCGATCACCCTCCCAGCTGCTTCCGCAGCTCGCAAGGGCCGTAACTACATCTTCGTTCAGACAGTCAGCAACGCTGGCCAGATGACCCTGAAGACAGGTGGCGGAACTATCAACGGTACTGCTGCTGGTACTGGTATCGCGGTGACCGCTTCGAAGATCGGTCAGTTCGACGTGTACTGCGACGGAACCAACTGGTGGGGTGGAAACTCTACCGCTGGCCTTCTCTAAAATAGAATACAAAGAAGCCCCGGACCCTTAATTGGGTCCGGGGCTTTGTGCTGCCTTCTAGCAGCTAAGGTGACAGCGGTTGGAGCAGACACCGCAGTGTGTCAGTGGCCTATCATTACCGTGGCCGCTCACGCAGCCAGAGCACCAGCAGTATCCGCTGAGCTTACAGCTAGCATCCAAGGTGGCAGCCTGCGCTGTGGGTGAAACAGTGGGTGAGAGATTTTCCAGCACTGTGTGCGCCGTTGAGGCACGTCTGGCAGCCACAAGACCTGTTGTCACAGGTGGGCTCATAACTGGTGGAAGCTTCATCATTGGCCTTGGGATCCACCCTCGTATACGACTTGCCGTGCCTTCCACCGCGCTGCCTCATCGAGCACACCCCACGTGACAGCCCTTGCCATGGCCACAGTTGTTGTGATTCTTGTCCACCCAACACCAGGTGCAGCCGCACCAACAGCTGCCCGCGTAAGGACATTTGCTCATCGGGAGCACCCAACATGGCAGCCACGAGAATGACCACAGCGGTGGTCTTCCACCGAACAGTGAGAGCACCCACAGCTACAGGTGCCAGGAGTGGGACACTTGTACTCAGACATCACGCCGCCTTCTTGCAGATTGGATTTCCACAACAGGTGTTTGTTGCTGTGCACATTATGCACCCGCAGCCGGGCTTAGTCACTCCTCTGCGGCTCCTTCATTGCAGACTCCGCCGGTTGTTCCCTGGCAAAGGCCACTTCCGCAGTGGTTCCCCTTTGCACACTTCTTACAGCTACAGTAGCAGGTCAGGCCTTCGTTGATTTTCATGAGCCCCATCGAAGAATCGAACTCCGATCTGCTGTTTACAAGACAGCAGCTCTACCATTGAGCTAACAGGGCACGCTGAGATTTAGGGGCTACCAAGGCTCTCCGCAGGCCTTTGTCGGTACGGTGAGACTTGAACTCACGATCTTCCGCTCATCAGGCGGATGCTCTAACCAACTGAGCTACGTACCTATGGCGACGCCTAGGCGTCACATCCTCGTTTGCGACGATGGCAGTGAACTCTCAGTATCTTGCACAGGACACAACCGCATATGCAGTAACTGCTCATTCATCCTCCTCTGTAAAGGGTGGCTAGGGAGATTTGCACCCCCACCTGACACGGTCACAGCGTGTTGCTCTACTATTAAGCTATAGCCACAGCTCTCCACCAAGGATTCGAACCTCAACCGACAGGTTCAGAGCCTGTCATGCTGCCAATTACACCAATGGAGACCGTACGTCAGATAGACGGGAGTCGAACCCGCACCTACCACCGTGACAAGGTGGCGCTCTTACCGTTAAGCTACTACCCGTTGCGCTGTCCTAGCAGGACTCGAACCTGCGGTACCGAGATTAACAATCTCGCGCCTTACCAACTTGGCTATAGGACATTGAGCAAGGTCTGTAGGAATCAAACCCACATCATCCGGGTTGGGGCCGGACGCTCTATCATTGAGCTAAGACCTCAGTACTCGGTGAGAGAATCGAACTCCCGCTAGCAGGATGTAAGCCTGCTGTCCTTCCATTAAACGAACCGAGCTGGCGGGGGTCGTATTGCACGTCCGGACCCTCGTGCACAAAACACATCCGGCATTTTCAGGGAACCCCCTACGTCTGGATGGCTGGATTTGAACCAGCGTTCTCCTGCTTCCAAGGCAGGCAGATTACCAAGCTTTCCCACATCCAGATGAGCAATCCTATCGCGATTGCTCTGTTCGCCCTGTTTCCTTATTTTTGAAGCAGACTTTTCAATCAGGGGAAGTTTTGTCTCCGTACACCTGGTCAGATTCGAACTGACACTGCCCAGTTTCTAAGACTGGTGCCTCCTACCAATTGGGCTACAGATGCTTGCGCGGAAGATGAAGGAATCGAACCCTCTACAGTGTTACCTGTGACTGTTTTCTAGACAGCTTGCCACCATTGGCCTAGCTTCCATTGAGTGCCACGTTCCCGGGATACTGCACTCTCTCACCCTGTAGCACCGGTTATTCTCGATTGGGTGAGCTTGCGGAAAGAGTAGGATTCGAACCTACGACACCCGAAGGTGCTACGGATTAGCAATCCGCTGCATTACCACTCTGCCATCAATCCTCAGTACCTCACCCCGGAATCGAACCGAGACCCTCTGTTTGGAAGACAGAGATCATAGCCATTAGACCAGTAAGGCATTAAATCGGCAAGGTGATCCTACAGCGGCCGACAGGATTCTTAGCGCTAGCAGCCTATACCCAACAAAGTTGGGAACCTTGCCCATCTGTACTCCCACAGCGATTCGAACGCTGATTCCCAGGGTAAGAGCCTGGTACTTTGGCCTTTAAGTTATAGGAGTCTGTTGTCTTCTATTCCAGGTACGGATGCCATGGCAGGCTCCACACACCACGTCGCACTTTTCAATCTCAGCTTTGATCCGGCCTATTCCCTTGCCCATGATCTTTGCAACCGGAGAGCCACCATGTGTGGCTCTGGGATCTCTGTGGTCGAACTCTAGGCCAGCATGATGAGCCTTGTAGCCACAGTCAGCACAACCGTGCTCAATCTTATACTGACGCACCCACTCAATATCTCGCCTATAGCGCTCACGCATGTAGGCAGCCATGTACTCTTTGCTTTGTCGCTGTCTCATCATTCGCAGTTGTGTTATAGGAGCAGAAGCACTAGAGGGATTCGAACCCCCATCTGATCGGTTCGTAGCCGACCGCTCTCATCCATTAAGCTATAGAGGTGTGGCGAAGGTGGGATTCGAACCCACGTCTCTAGGTTATGAGCCTAGCCTGGTACCTAGCTCCAGTCACTTCGCTCCGAGCTGGCGAACCAGCTCTTTGATCTAACTATAGCACGGGTTTCTAGCCCTGTCAAGCAGGCTTGACCCACTCGTTCGGAACCAGGCGGACGTCATCATTGACGTCCACGACGAGGGAACCACCACCAGCGGTGCCCAACACCTTGACAACCTCGCCCTGCTCGGGCGAGTCCTCCTGATTGTGAGGATTGGGGTAGACACCCGGATAGCCCGAGTATGTCTTCTTCGTCATGATAGATCCCTTACTCGTTGCGGCCGGTACGAGTGCCGTTGTTGCGTGCGGTTTCATCAGGCACTACGGCCTTCATGCCGGGGAACAGCTGGCTGTCTTCCAGGTTCGGTGTGGTTCGATACTGCCCCGGACCATTGGCTGCGTCGTTCTTGCCGAGCAGCTGGGGCTCACTTTTGCTCTTGGTCATCTTCTAGTGCCTCCATGATCTCAGTCATCAGCGATTCAAGCAGATAGTGCGCGTTCAGCGCTTCCTGCCACAGAGTCTCTAGCTCAAATGGTACCTCACTGGGCTCGAACCAGGTGATACCTTCATCACCTTCCCACTCGATCTTCGATCGAAGTGTTTCCTTGTCATACCTGCTCATACAGACTCCCCCAGCTCCTTGTGCCCAGCTTGTACTCTGCTGGAATTTCCAGTGGGCCCACCGTGGTGGACATCAGCCGTGCTATATCTTCCACTATACCATCTCCGTACGGAAGAGACAGCAGGATTTCGTCGTGGATGAACAAGCGCATGTTGTCCACATATCCGGCATCGTAGAGACGATGCCCTGCTTGGGCTGTGATGTCACGGCAGCCCGACTGGATGTAGTAGTTGAAGGCTGCGTAGGTCCTTGTGGGGTCCACAGGCAGCTTCCTGCCTGTCCAAGTAGTGATGTACCCGTTGGCTTCCGCAAAGGCCTTCAGGCGGTCGCTGAAGGCCGCCATGCCCTTGTAGGCAGTCTTGATACCACCACGAACAGCCACTGCTTGTTCCTTGGTCATGCCCTGCCGGACAAGACCGTTCACACCGGCGCCGTAGCCCACCGCGAAGTTCCCCATCTTCCCCAAATCGTAGTATGGTGTGCCCTTGGACACATCCAGACCGGGGAAGGCAGCGGATGCTGTGATCTTGTGGAGATTCTCTCCGTTGCGGAAGGCTTGGATCATACGGGCATCAGGTGCCTTAGCCGCTGCGAACCGCAGCTCCTGATTCTGGTAGTCCACCCCCACGATCCTCTCGCCGGTGTCCGCTACAAAGCAGGATCTCACCAGAGAATCCGAAGAAGGCAACGTTTGAGCGGGAATCCCGGTAATAGAGAATCTCGCAGTTCGGGCACGCAGCGTATTCGTTGAGGGGTGAACTCTGCCAGAAGAGTCGGATCCGTCCAGAAACTTCTCTACCCAGGTCGTCCGCCATTTTCCCGCCTTCTTTGCTGCTAGGATAGCTTGAGCTGCTGGCTCAAGCTCAGTACCGAACAAACCCTTGAGCAGGTTCCCGTCTACGGACGGGTTGTCTTTTGCTGTCCTGGGGACAAAGACCCCTCGTTCTTCCAACCACTCCGCTATCTGCGGGGTGGAGTTGACATTCCCCAGGCCGAACTCCCACGCGATGTCCTTCTGGCGTTCCTCTTCCTCCCACAAGGAGTCGGAGAGCTTCTCCGTGTACTCACGGTCCAGGAGGAACCCCTGGGCGTCCATGAGGGACGCCACCATAGCCGTCTTATGGTCGTCGCGGGTGAGCCCGCTGTTGACGTCCACCAGCGATGTCAGGGCCTTGAAGAGTCGAGCTGTCCCGATGGCGTCTGTTCCGGCGTAGATGTTGTAAAGATCGTTGTCGATCGGCATCCACCGATACATGTCCGCGACCTTGGTGGAGGCTTCCTTGGGAAGCACTCCTGACTTCCGGAGTCGGGCGTACTCGTCCTTCAGCTCCTTCCTCAGCTTGAGACACTCGGGCACGTAGTGCCCCAGCAGCTCCTCCAGAGACTGCCCGATGCCGCCTTCTTCCTGACCACGTGGATCAACCTGGTGAGCAAGGATCTTGGTGTCCCGGACTTGTGCCCAGAGGGCACGGATGCTAAGCTGCTGGTTGTGGCGGACGAGCACCTGGATGTCGTAGGATGCGTGATGCATGATCAGACGCTTGGAGTCAAGGAGCCTGACAAACAGGCTCCTGTGTTCATACTCACCCCATGACTCATAGGGGTACACATACGCCTGTGTAGGCGTAGCCAGTGCGATCAGTCTGAGACGATGACCATCGGAGTAGACATCAAGACCAGTGGTCTCTGTGTCCAGCGCCAGCGTGTGCTGGCGCTCAATCCACTCCCACATCACGGTCAGGTCCTCGTACGTCTCAGGTACATGGATACTACCGTTTGCGAGTACCTTCATTGAGCCCCTCTAGTTAAGGGATGGCTCAACCCGCCATCCCTACCAAGTAACTAGGCCAGCCATACAGGCTGGCCTTTACTTACTTCATGCTGCGGAAGACCCCTGAAGGGTCTTCCTTAAGAGCTTAACTCAAGTATAGCCAGGGCAGGACAGTCTGTCAAGCTGGTTGGTGTTCGTGAGGTCAGGACACTAACGTGTCCGAAATATCAGGACAGCCCAAGCTGTCCTCTTGACAGGGTGTGCTAACTTGAGCACATGACTCAACCGACGACGCCCACCCGGGCCGACAAGCAGTTCAGCACCAAGGGTCTCCACCTCCTGAAGGAGGGGCGCTACAAGGAGTGGTTCTACCTGGGCCTTGATCCTGTGAGCCTACGCTTCGTGAAGGCACCTGTCAAGGATCCCACACCGCCACCACCGGAGCCGATCTACAAGAAGAAAGAGTTTCCGCAGGTCAAGGGGTGGCGTGACGAGGCGGGTTGCAGGGACGCAGATCCCCGGATATTCTTTGTAGAGGGTGAAGGTGTGGACCCCAAGCGGGAGTACATGGACCCGAACGCCGAATGGCGCAGCTACTGCCCACAGTGCCCTGTGCGCGAGACTTGTCTAGAGTTGGCCAGGGAATCTGCTTCTGTGGGGATCTTCGGTGGGAAGCTTTTCCGCCACCGCAATGGAGGCTCCGGCTCGGCCTTTGATCAGGTTGAAGAGTTTGATGAGGCGAATATGCCCAAAACGGGCAGACCCAGCATTAGCCCACGAAATGTGAAGCGAAGGGCTGAAACGTCCCGAAAGAAGGTCAATGCTAGAATTTCAACTACCAGCACATGCTAGTCACTCTGCGATCAACAACTACCTCCGTTGCGGGAAGGCTTACGAACTAGGTAAGCTGGGTGTCAAGGAAGCACCTGCCTGGTGGCTCCTCGGTGGAAGTGCTGTCCACAAGGCCACGGAGTGGCTGGACAAGGGCGAGTGGGATGAGGCACCTGAGTTTGCCTTCTACCTGGCCTTTCAGCAGGAGATCGAGCAAACACTGGAAGTGTACCCCAATCAGGACGCCTGGCGCAAGGCAGGCTACGGAGCACGTGCGCAGGGCTACGAACACTGGATCCAGCAGGGTCCCCGGTACGTGAAGCAGTGGGCTGATCGTGGTGAAGAGTGGCGTCAGGTCGAACTGGATGTCTCCACCACGCTCCCCTCGGGGATCGTGATCAAGGGCTACATAGACCGCGCACGCAGGGTCAGCAAGCACGAGGGTTATCAGTTTGTAGACCTCAAGACTGGCAGTACCCGCCCGGACTCCGACCAGCAGCTCGGCATCTACAAGGTCTTGTTCGACCTGTGGTTGAATGAGAACAGCGCCACCCGCCACATTGGTGGCGGGGATATCAGAGCCTTCAACTACATGTTCAAGGANGATGAGTTCTATGAGATGGACGTGTCCAGTTGGACACTCCAGACGGTTGATGAGATAGCTCAGGAGTGGCTCCATGGTGTCCAGTCCTCCGTTTTCCTCCCAAACCGGGGCAAGCAGTGTGGAAGCTGTGGGCTCTCCTCCGCCTGTTACCTCGCTTCTGGAGACTCAAACGTCACCAGACGATTCGATCGACTCAACCCCCATTACGGAAAGTAGGAACGTGGTTACGAAGACAGAAGAGGCCGTGGCTGACATCTGGGCCACGGAGCCCAAGGCTCCGGTCAGCGAGCGTGAGTTTCTCACGGTCACCCTCAAGGCTGGTACGGGCTATGACGCCCCGTGGCTGGTCGCTCACGCCAACAGTGTAGAGGAAGCCCTGGAGTTTCTCAAGCACCCTGACCTGGATGAGCTGATGGACCTCACTGCCCGGCAGGGCAAGGCACTGGGCAAGGCCTTCGGAGGCTCTCAGAGCTTCGCTAAGCCTGCTGCGGGTGGCTCTGGTGGTGGCTGGTCCAAGCCTGCTCCGCAGGCTGCTGCAAGCTCTGAGACGCCCCAGGACACCTGCCCCACGCACAACTGTCCCATGGAGTACGTGGCTCCCTTCAAGAAGCGTGACGGCTCCGAGATCAGTGCCCGTGTGGCCTGCCCGGTTCCGAACTGCCGTAAGAAGACCTACTGGCTGAACAAGGACGGGTCCTGGACCCTGAAGGAGCAGTAATCATGACCTGGGACTACGACTCTGATGCTCAGTACGAGAACGAGCGGATGTCAGAGAATGTTGCTGAGCTGGCTGAGGCTGTAGTTGGTCATCGCATTGTCCAGGTGGACTACACACAGGGAAACTACTTCACTCCCCTTGAGATCACTCTCGACAATGGCAAGAAGGTTCTTCTTGCGAACACCAGCGACTGTTGTGCCTATACGGAGCTGAACAGGTTCCTGCTGAATCCGGACAAGATCGATCACATCATTACGGGTGTGACTGCTGGGGAGAACTTCGAAACCTGGCACATCTATGCGGACATGGAAGACGTTCTCTCCCTGGATGTTTCGTGGTCGTCCGGGAACACTGGTTACTATGGCTTTGGTTTTGACATCGCAGTGGTGGATGCCTGAGGAGGCATATCATGTGGTTTGAGTATGACCAGAACAACAGCGGCGGAAGCTTTACCCTGAATGAGAACCTCGGAGTGAAGGTTTGGATTGAGGCTCGTAACGCTGCGGAAGCAGATGGTTATGCTCAGTCCATTGGTATCTACTTCGATGAGAACTACAGCACTGATTGTGAGTGCTGTGGAACCCGTTGGAGTCCTCGGAACTCTTACTGGGCAAGCGATGGTGTAGAGACCCTCGAAGAGGCCACTGAGTATGCGCGGTCCGGCCGATATGGATGTTGGGATGGTGAGCGTGCAGGTGTTGCTCACCACCAGGACGGTCGTATCGAGAATGTGATGTTTGATTGAGCTTCAAGCTAGCTCGTGCCGTCAGGCGGGGGCTCACGAACGGTGAGCCCCTTCCGGATGTGTTCCGATCGCTCAAGGATCGAGGGATTCGGTTCTACCGAGGTGGAACCATTCTGGTGGGTGGCGTTCCGGGATCCATGAAGACCATGTTCATCGGGCACATGGTGGACGTTATGAAGGTGCCCACCCTTTACATTAGCAACGATACCAACGAGTTGGATATCGTCTCACGCTACCTCGCACGGCGCACCAAGCAGGACAGCAACATCATGCGTACAAAGGCTCTGAGGGACCCTCAGTGGGCCTCGGAGAGGCTCTCGGACATGGATTGGGTCCGATGGAACTTCAACGCCTCTCCATCCCTTGAGGAGATCGAAGAGGAAATGATGGCCTTCGAAGAGTTGTGGGGTGAGCACGCTCACCTGGTGGTCGTAGACATCCTCATGAAGGTGGATTACTACGAAGACGGAGGCGGGAGTCTTGAGGGGATTGTTCGCTACCTTGACAAGCTAGCCCGCGATACGGGCGCCTGCATCGTCATCGCCTGCCACACCAGTGAGAACGAAGACGGTCACCCGTGCCAGCCGTTGAAGGCAATCCTGAACAAGGTATCCAAGCTCAGCACGCTGGTGCTGACAACGGCTTTTGATGGAAACACCTTCCACCTGGCACCCGTGAAGAACCGCAACGGCTTTGCCGATGCCACCGGATACACCTCGATTCAGTTTCTGGTGGATCCCACAATCGCAATGTTAGAAGAACTCGAATGATGTTCGAGTTCTACCGGTAATCAGCCACGCCTGATTACCTTGGAGGAGCTGGAATAGTGGCCAGAACGATGAACGTCGATGATAGCCTGTACCGACTTCGCGAAGTCAGTGCTTCCTGGGCCTTTGGGCCCTACACCAGCATTGGCACCGCTCGGGGAATGCGTACACGATCCCAGTACTGGGATAGGCGATTGGGGCGTGACTCCCGGGAATACATTGTAGAACGTGTCACAGCGGGAAGTCTCACAGATCCCATCTGGGAGCGGGTTGATGGCTAATGACGCCCGAAGAGTTGGCAGTGGTTTTGAGACAGATGTCCTTGTGTGGTTGCGGGGATCCAGTGTGCCAACAGAGCGCTTGGCGCGAACGGGTTCCAACGATGAAGGAGATCTCTGTATTGCTGGAGGCGCTTTCATCGCTGAACTCAAGGCTCGCAGAGATCGAAACTCGTCTCTCAACCTCCACGCCTGGCTGCTCGAAGCAGAACGAGAAGCAGACAACTACGCCAAGGCTCGCAACCTTTCAGCCTCCCCCACGCCGATCCTGGTAGTGAAGAACCCCCGCCACAAGATTGAGGACAGCTTCGTTGTCCTCCGACTGAAGGATTTCATCAGTGGAGAAGAAGACGTTTAAGAACCCCTCCTTTGTTAGTGGGCATTCCTACCCCCTCATTGGGCACAACCAGCATTGGGAGGTTCATTACATGAACGCTGAGGGTCCCGATGGTTCTTTCCCTCGTGACGAGTGGGACATGGAAGTAACCTTCACTAAGAAGGCTCCGCAGTTCCCTGTGGGTGCCAAGACTAAGAGCAAGTACTCCAACGCCTACACCTACACGGTCCTTGCGCAGTGGAAAGACACTGTGATTGTGGTGGACGAGAGCGATAACGAGATCGAGCACTTCGACGCGGATGACCTTGTCATCCTATAGGTTCAATATCGAGCCTATTCTGGAATGGTTTGGGGCGGTTATTCCGCCCCATTCCTCCAAGCTCCAGTGTCCATTCCATGACGATGGCCACGCTAGTGGCTACATCCCGGATACCCGGCAGTACTTCAAGTGCCTTGCTTGTGGCGTCCAGGGGGACGCTGTGAGGCTGCTATATGACTTCCGTCTAGAAGACGGTGAACCTGTTGAAGGGGGCTTGGACTGGCGTGGCGCTTACACCAGAGCAGAGGAACTTGCTGGAAAGCCAGACGAGCCGGTACCAGGAACAGCTGTATCTAGCGGCCGAGTACCTGGAAGGCAGAGGAATTACCGAGGACACAGCCGTATGGGCACGACTAGGAGTCGTTGATGAGCCAATTCACGGAGATGACGAAGCAGCTTCCCACAGACTATCTATCCCGTACATTACCCGATCGGGTGTTGTCGATCTGCGTTATCGATGCCTCCGGGAACACGACTGTGGAGAAGTGGGCTGTCCCAAGTACCTTGGTAGGCCAGGATCCGCTCTTCGAATGTATGGCGTCGAGGATCTCATATCTGCTGCCAACACAATCGCAGTCACAGAAGG
>C688J18823_10000604_pt1 | contig 20975 bp, 17 predicted proteins | sample HopSoiMetagenom1_FD_18823 | JGI IMG/M metagenome (IMG submission 18823) | reverse complement strand
GTCACGGCTGCGAGTTTGCACCTGCAGCTTCCGCAATGGAATGCAGATTACGGTTCGCAGATCGTATGCCACGATGCTCTGTCTCCCGGAGAGGTCGAGCGAGCGACTGGTATCGGTGAGCAGAAATTCAGAATTGGAGCGCAAAGCATCATCAAGAATGGAATGCGAAATAGTAGTGTCGTCGAGCAACAGGTCGCCCTTGGAGTTGCGCCCCGCAGCCAACCGGAGTTTGCCATCATTGTCTTTAAGAAAAACATAGCCGCGATCGGCACCAGTAAGTTTCAGAGTGACATCCAGCAGCGTGAGCAGGATTTCGTCCAGTACGCCAGCGGTGTTCAGCTTGCGCGCTGCCTCCAAAAAAAAGGTCAGCTTTTCCAAATCACTCACTTCGCTGGATATGTGTATCTCGGAAATCTGGCTCAGAAAATCCCGAGCGGTATTTGAAGTTTCGTGCTGCGGGTGAAAGATCGCAAAGATTGTGTCCCGAGCACCGAACTCCACCCGGTCATTGGGTTCCAGTTGTTTGCGCTCGACGCGTTCGCCATTGACGAACGTACCGTGCTTGCTGCCCTGGTCCTCGACGAAAATCTTGCCGTTCTCAGAAATGAGCAGGGCGTGATCACGGGACACACGAGGATCTGCAATTACCAGGTCCTTGTCCATTTTCCGGCCTACGCTAAAGGGCGTGTGGTCAAGAGCGAGGGTCTTCTGCTCCGACCCATGGACAAAGATCAGGCTCGGAAAGACACCCGAGCCTATGGCGGGAATCATGGTCGTGCTTTGGGTTGACATTTGCGGCATTAGCATCATGCCAGCAAATCGCCTCTACGAGAAGGGGCATTACAAACAGAGCGGACGCCCTTTGCTGAAGAAAAGGCGTCCGCAATGCGAACTGCGATACCAGCTGTTAGCTGGCCTTGCGCTCCTGGGTCAGGCTCTCGTGTGACGGGGAAACCGTGCACGTAGTGCATGCCCTCGTGATTTCTTTACGACGCTGACGTAGGCGGTCTTCGAAGTTCGACCATCGTGAGCCGATTCCCGTGGCGCTGGCGTCAATGTTCACTTCGTCAGAGCCGGCCGGAATTATGCGCGAGTTCACCTCGGCGCGTTGGCTCGGGGTGAGCTGGCTACCGATTGAGCCGGCCTCAGCGGGCATCTCCTCGGGCGTCGGCGTAATATCGCGGTCCGATCCTTCGCGATGTTGCACCGGCCCAGCGTGCCAGGCCTCATCGAATCTCTTCTCGTAATGCTTCCATCTGTCATCCGAGTGCAGGTCGGACTCGTTATACGCCGGGAAAGTTTCGATCTGCTGCTTATCCACGTTGACGGTGAAATCGCCATCGTGATCAGCCGACGAATGCAGGCGGTGAGGTGGGACCAAAAACTTCTTATTCGAGAACCAGCCGCCGGTGTCGACAACCACATACTTTATCGATCCAGTAGAGTGGTCAAAAATTACATCGTCAATCTTCCCGAGTTTTTCATCGTTGCGGCCATAAATAGCAGCGCCGCGAATATCGTCTTCAGTGTTGAGGTCTTCAAACCTATATTCACGCAACAGGCCGTAGTGGGACATAGATCCTCCTGGCAGGAACTCTGACCTGAGTTCCCGAATTAATCAAATTGCTTACCCGGCTTAAGATGCGGGGCCGAAGATACGCGACCACTGTGCACTGCAGAGAGTAATGGATTGAATACGTCCACAAGGATTGGCAGAATTCCTCGTCTATAATCAACCCACTGGTGATCACCTAAAAACAATGCATCTGTATCCCTCTCCTGCTCTTTTTATCGGCGGCGACATTGTTGATCTCGTCCGCGAAACGGGACTAGTAGCCCAGGGTGTCCTGGTGGTCCTTCTGGCCTTCAGCTTAGTTTCCTGGTCCATCATTCTTTCCAAATGGAGCATCATCAAACGGGCTCGCGTCCAGAGCGGCAGGTTTTTGCGTGCCTTCCGTCGGGCTCAACGTTTGCAAGATATGGGGGCGGTATCAGAGCAGTTCCGTCCCAGTCCGCTGGTCGGGGTATTTCAATCGGGATACCGGGAGTTTGAACGACAGGTGGGATCGTCCGGCTCTCTGAGGAATCCGTTGGCGGTACAGCGGGCCATGCAGATTGCTTCTTCGGAAGAGATGACGCGTTTTGAGCGCAATGTTCCATGGCTTGCTATTACGGGCGCAGTCACGCCGTTCGTTGGACTGTTCGGCACCGTCTGGGGAATCATCGATGCGTTTCATGGACTCGGCACCAGCGGCGCGGCAACATTGCGAGCAGTGGCTCCCGGCATTTCGGAAGCGCTCATCACCACCGCGGGCGGATTGGTTGTCGCCATCCCCGCTGTGATTGCGTACAACCTGATTGGTGGCTCGATCCGCGACTTCGCAGCTCGCTGCGATGATTTTTCTCTTGAAATGCTGAATGCCGTCGAGCGCCAGCCAATGGCCTCGCGGGTGGCTGAGGAGGTTCGGCGGTAATGGCATTCACCGCTTCGAACGGGCGTACACAAATTGCTCTCGCCGACATCAATATAACTCCGCTGGTAGATGTGGTGCTGGTGCTACTCATTATTTTTATGGTTACAGCGCCGGTGTTGCAGTCTGGTATTGAAGTCGCCGTTCCTAAAACCCGCACCGTCAAGGAAATCACCGAAGAACGAATGGTGATCAGCATCAACAAGAAGCAACAGGTATTTCTGGGAAGCGACCCCGTCAACATAAACGAGATCGGGGCCAAGCTCCGTCAAAAGATCCGCGATCCGCAACATCAATCAATATTTCTGCGCGCCGATGAAGATGTGCCGTTTGGAGCATTCGCGACGGTCATGGACGCGGTAAAACAGTCGGGGATAACCAACGTCAGCATCGTGACCCAGCCGCTTGAAACCCATGCCAACCGGTGAGATTTTCTTTGAGCACGAACGCTGGGGACACAATCTGGCCTGGTCGGCGGCGCTGCACGTCGGCGTCACAGTCGCGATCATCGCCTATGCCTTGTTTGGCACCGGTGGGCATGGCTCGAACTGGGGCGCTGGAGGAGGCGGCAGCGCTATGGGAGTTTCGCTGGTAAGCAATGTTCCGTTGCCGGCGAACCCCGTGCAGACACAAAGCGTCCTGGCTACGGAATCGAAGGGACTATCGAAGTCCCAGCCGAAGCCAGCGGTGGAAGAGCCGACCGCAATTCCGATTCCGGAGAAGAATGCAAAGCGGAAGCCAGCGAAACAACCGACGGAAACACAACGTCAGCCAAAACCCGAACCGCAGCAGGAAGCAAGTAATGTGGTTCCTTTTGGGGAAGGCGGTCCCGCGGCTGGGCCGTATGCACTTTTTTCCGTGGGTGCGGCCAAGGGCGGATTCGGTTTCACCGGTGGGGGCGGTGATTTCGGATCGCGCTTTGCCTGGTATGTGCGGGTTGTAAACCAGAAAGTCTCAGAGAACTGGCTGAAATACGAAGTTGATCCCCGAATTCAGAATGCGAACCGGGTATATGTGACCTTTGACATTGAACGCAACGGCAGGCCTTCACACATACAGGTCGAGCAGTCGAGCGGAGTACCGTCGCTAGACACTTCAGCGCTAAGGGCGTTGCAGCGTATCGATACCTTTGGACCGCTGCCGCCGGATTATCCGGGAACCAAAGTCAGCGTGGAATTCTGGTTCGACTACAAGAGATGAATAATCACTTCATCAAATTGCGCAAATGGAACCAAACTATGCATAGCAGCTTCTTGAGAAAAGTCTTTGGTCGTAATACGATTCGACTCATTCCTGTGATTTCGAGATTTTCTTTCTTCGTTTTTTTCTCGCTAGTTCTTTTCGGCGCAACAAACGTCAACGCGCAGGATTGGATTAAGACGGGCACCGGGCTGGGCGTCGAGAAGATTCGCCTCGCGGTCCCCGATTTCAAAGCATCGAGTCAGGACCCCAAAAACACTGAATTGCTGAAAACCTTCAACGAGACCCTATGGAATGATCTCGAAAACGCCGGCATTTTCGATATGGCGTCGAAGAGTTTTTATCCGCTTGGACAGGTTGGCGGCCCCGGCGATGTGAAGTTTGAAAGTTGGAGTGCGCCACCTGCGAATGCCGCCATGCTGGTCTTCGGAAACCTGGGCGCTGGTAACGGCAATGTCACGTTACAGGGCTGGCTTTATGACTTAAAGAACACTGCTTCTCCGCAGGTGCTCGGCAAGCAATATACGGACACGGCGACAATGCAGGCCGTACGAACCATTGCTCACAAATTTGCAGATGAGATTATCTTCCGGCTGGGCGGCGGCATCAACGGCATCGCGGAAACTCAAATTTTTTTTGTGAGCTCGCGCAGCGGTCATAAAGAAATCTGGGCCATGGATTACGATGGGGCCAACCAGCATCCCATAACGACATTAGGCTCCATTTCTCTTTCGCCGCACGTTTCGCCGGACGGTTCCCGACTGGCTTTCAGTTCATTCAGCGGGTCGGGATGGGAAATCCGGATGTTCTCGTTCGATTTGAATCGCCTGGTGTCGTTCCCTCGGTTTGCCGGGACCAACCTTTCGCCTGCGTGGTCGCCGGAGGGCGGAAAGCTGGCATTCTCGTCGTCGCGCTCGGGCGATCCGGAAATTTACGTAATAGATCAATCCGGCGGGAACCTGCACCGGGTCACTACTTCCAAAGGCCCCGATGTTTCTCCCGTGTGGAATCGCAAAACGGGATCGCAAATCGCATGGGTCAGCGGACGCACAGGTCTTCCGCAGATTTACATCATGGGGTCCGACGGAACCAACGTGCAGCAAATGACTGACACGGGCTATGCGGTATCTCCGTCGTGGTCGCCGAACGGCCAGTTCCTGGCATTTTCCTGGATGCGGCACTATGGGCCAGGAGCGCCGGGTTCGGAAGATATTTACATCATGGACATCGTGAGCAAGCAGTGGGTGCAGTTGACCCACGATGGCGGCCGAAACGATTTTCCATCGTGGTCACCGGATGGCCGTCACATCGTTTTTCAGTCAAACCGTTCTGGCTCGCTGCAGATATGGAGCATGCTGGCTGATGGAACCAATCAGAAACAATTGACGACTTCGAGTAGCAATTCGGAGCCGGACTGGAGCTGGAAATAGATTTGCACTTGTACTCAGGTGTGAGTTCCTGATATGTCTGATAAAACACCAATCATTTGCTTGGAACCGCGTGTCGAAAGATGCGCGAAAATTCGGGAGGAAAACAATTGAAACAATCGACTTTGAGGTATTTCGCCCTCGTCTTCGCGTTGAGTGCGATTATGCTGCTTGGAGCATGCCATAAAAAGGCTGCACCACCGCCGCCACCGCCGCCGCCACCACCACCGCAACCGACAGCATCGCTGACCGCAAGTCCCGACACGGTCGATAAAGGCCAGCCTGTGACGTTGACCTGGCAGACCACGAATGCCACCGACATCAGCATTGACCAAGGCGTGGGCACAGTGCAGGCGAGTGGATCGAAGCAGGTGAGCCCCACCGACTCCACGACATACACCTTGACTGCGAAGGGAGATGGCGGAACACAGACTGCAACCGCTCGGGTGACGGTAAACGCGCCGCCTCCTCCACCGCCGCCGACACAGCCTTCGGCAAGCGATGAACAATTGTTTTCGCAAAATATAAAGGATATCTACTTCGATTATGACAAGTCAGATATCCGCGCCAGCGATCAGGCCACGATCCAGGCTGACGCGAGCTTCCTGCAGCAGCATCCCAATATCGGCTTCACGGTTGAAGGACACTGCGACGAGCGTGGGTCGACTGAATACAACCTTGCACTTGGTGATAATCGTGCCAGTGCGGTGAAAAACGCTCTGGTCTCGGCGGGAGTTTCGGCAGATCGAGTGAAAACGGTGAGCTACGGGAAAGAGAAACCGTTCTGCACCGAACACAATGAACAGTGCTGGCAGCAGAACCGGCGCGGGCACCTGGTGTACTCGAAATAGTAGTAGTCTTGGTTCAAGGGGCGGCATTCATGCCGCCCNTTTTTATGTTNTGGAATTGANCGAGTTGAAAACAGGCGAGTTATAGGCCTGTGCAACTCCCCCGCATCCTCTTCCATCGAAACCAGAGCACATGGGTACCCACCCCAAAACTGCACCTACGTCTTTGGCTCGCGAGAGCGGAGAACGCACAAAGATCAGCATTGGCAGCCTGCTGCGTCCGCACATAGGCCAGCTCGTTATTGGATTTATTGCGATCGCCGGCGAAAGCGCCGCCAATCTGCTGCAACCGTGGCCTCTCAAAATTGTTCTGGACGACGTCCTGCGATCGAAGGCCAGTCATGCCTGGACGATGAACCTGATCCATCGGTTTGTTGGCACCGATGCCATTGCTGTGCTTAAGTTCGCATGCGCTGCGGTGCTGGCTATCGCTGTCCTCGACGCGATCTGCACCTATGGAGAGAAATACCTGACCACCAGCGTCGCACAATGGATCAGCTATGACCTTCGCCTGACGATTTACTCTCACATTCAAAAACTGTCGCTGGCTTTTCACGATAACAAGCGAACGGGGGACTTGATCAGCCGGGTCACTGATGACATCGAGGCCATTCAGAGCTTCATTATGAATGGGCTGCTAGGGGTGCTGATTAATGCGATGACGCTGTTGGGAATGATTGGCGTGATGTTCTGGTTGAACTGGAAGTTCACGTTAATAGCGTTGTCGGTGGTCCCGATTCTTTTTGTCATGGTGTACAGCTATACCCGACGGATCAAGAAAGCGACTCGGGAGGTGCGAAAAAAAGAAGGTGAAATTACATCGGTGGTACAAGAGGTGCTTTCATCGATTCGCGTAGTAAAGGCCTTCGCCCGTGAAGATTATGAAGTTCAGCGACTGGAGCAGGAAAGCTTGGAAGCGGTGGATATCGCATTACGGGCACGAACCTTAAAGGCGAAGCTGACACCGCTGGTCGGAATTGTCGTAGCGATCGGAACTGGCCTAGTTCTTTGGTTCGGCGCGCGTCTGGTGATGAGCGGCTCGCTCACTGCCGGGTCGCTTGTCGTCTTCATCCTTTATCTCGGCAAGATGTATAAACCGATGCAGGAAATTTCGAAAATGACTGATACGTACTCCAAAGCCGCCGTTGGTTACGAGCGGTTGCGCGAAATTCTTGATACGAATCCGGAAGTTAGAGACATCCCGAAAGCGAAACGAGCGCCGAAATTCCGGGGAGAAATCGAATTTGATCACGTTTCTTTTTCTTACACTTCAGAGTCGCAAACCCTCAAGGACGTAAGCTTCAAGATTGGAACCGGGCATGTGTCGGCACTGGTTGGGCCGACAGGCGCGGGAAAGACGAGCATCATCAGCCTGCTGGCGCGCTTCTACGATCCGGACGAGGGCGTAATCAAAATCGACGGCAAAGACATCAAGCAGTTCCAGCAAAAATCCTTGCGCCAGCAGTTGAGTTTCGTCCTACAGGATACGGTTTTGTTTCACGCGCCAGTGTGGCAGAACATCGCGTATGGAAAGCCCGGTTCGACGCGTACGGAAATTATTAAGGCTGCCGAAATGGCGAACGCGGCAGAGTTCATCGAAAAATTACCCGATGGGTACAACACAGTACTCGGCGAGCGGGGGATGACTCTCTCTGGCGGGCAGCGCCAAAGGATTGCAATTGCCCGTGCCGTCATCCGCAACACGCCCATCCTGCTGCTCGACGAGCCGACCAGCGGCTTGGACTCTGCCTCAGAAAAGCTGGTTTTTGAAGCTTTGGATCGCCTTATGGAAGGTAGAACTGTAGTGGTGATCGCTCATCGCCTCTCAACCATTCAGCGAGCCGATGTGATCTTTGTGGTGGACAACGGCATGATCGTCGAGCGTGGCAAACACGAAGAACTTATGAAGCAGAATGGCGTCTATGCCGAACTTCACAACCTCCAATTCAAGCCGGAGGAGTCCGCCGAAGTCTCGCGTGCTTCATAAACTGTTCAACTCCTGAATTCTAGAGCTTACTGCCTGAGTACATAACTCGATTTGCTGCGGCGAATACCCGGCAGCGCGAAATGCATCGCGGATCTGATCTGGCGATAGCCTGGCCAGTAGTGAGCCAATCCATTTCGCGTCGCTACGAGGGATCTGTTTGCCGATCCACAACATGTTCGTCTGCCGAAAGAAGAAGTCCCATTCGAACTCAAACAGGCTGGAAAGGGGCGGCCGCTTCGGAAAATTCAGATCAATGTAGTTCTTATGGATATGCGCAATGAGTTTAGTTCGAGCGAAGGCTGCGAGATTTCCTTTTGATTGTCTGTCCGAATATTTTTTGCCGGCGGTGCCGAATGCGGTTCCTACATCGCTGACCTCGTACAGCTTGGGGCCGCCTCGCTTTTCATCCTCGAAGATTCCGTTGTTGTCATCTTTCAAGTCCCAGTTGGCAATCAGTCCCATCATGACCCGCAGTCCGTTGAACTCTCGAGTATCGTGGAAAGGATTGTGACGCCAATTCCAGTCGCCGATCCGCTTCTTCCCTTCTGGATGACGCTGCAGTCGGACGTTTGGAACAAGGCCTCCTTTGCCGACCAGGTTCTGCCCGCGTCGAAGGGGCGACGGCAGATTCGTAACCTGAAGCTGGGGAATGAAATAATTCTCATTAGCTCCATATCCTACTGCCCACAACAACCGTGATGCAGCCGTTTCTGGCTTTGCTTCCAGGCCTAGTTTCGCCGTCCACTTTTTCCCATTGGAATCGCGCACATTGAATTTCGGACTGGTGCCGTGCATGTCTTCATCAAGGAATTCGACCGGCAGCTGAGGCTGGTGCTTTTCGCCTCCCGGGCCCCAGAATAAGTTTAGTGAGCGCACATCTCCCGGGTCTGTCCAGATGATCGACTCCGGCTTGGATTGTTGTGATGGATGGTGGTCTTGTGCTGCGGCAGCGCTAGCAAGAGCTAACAAAGCCAGGATATTTCGCACCGTTCGTAAATGAGGTATTCGAAGCATAAGATTTGCGCGAAAAAGCTCTGATGAGAGCAGTAACATCCCGAGTTGCAGCCCTATGCAGGTCTCTTCGCTCTGCCCAAAAAAAAGCGCCCTTCTACAGTCTCCGTATTAAGGCGCGTACTACTTTTGCAGCATCCAAGCTGCCTGTGAAACTACTCATTCAGCCCGGCGACGGCGTTCAGCGCCTTGTAAAAGGCATTAAGAAAGCCAAAGAGCGCGTCGAAATCATGATCTTCCGCTTTGACAGGGCGGAGATTGAGCGTGCCCTGATTGATGCGGCTGAGCGGGGCGTATTCGTGCATACCCTAATTGCCTTCACAAACCGCGGAGGAGAAGAAAGCCTTCGCAAGCTGGAGAAGCGCTTTCTCGCGAATGGAATCACCGTGGCGCGCACGGCGGGCGATCTGGTGCGATATCACGGCAAGATGATGATCATCGACCGCAAGGAACTCTACATTAACGCCTTCAATTTCACCTATCTGGACATTGATCGCAGCCGGGCTTTCGGCCTGATTACTCGAAACCCCAACCTTGTCTGTGAGGCGGCCAAGTTGTTTGAAGCGGACACGAAACGGCAGGGATATTCGGCGGGGAATCCGAAATTTCTCGTGAGCCCGGTGAATGCAAGAAAAGAGTTGACCAAGTTCATTCAGGGCGCAACAAAAGAATTGCTGATCTACGATCCGAAGATTAGCGACCGCTCGATCTTGCGAATCCTGGAGGATAAGAAGAAGTCAGGGGTGGACGTTCGGATAATCGGATCCGTGAGCAGCAACCGGCTCGCGGCTTGCGAACTTAAACGTCTGCGATTGCACACACGAACTATTATTCGCGATCGTAGCCAGGCCTTTCTCGGCAGCCAAAGTCTGAGGCAGCTGGAGCTGGATGCGCGCCGCGAGATCGGAGTCATTTTTCGCGACGGACCTGCGGTCAAGAGCCTGGCAAGGACCTTCCAAGAAGATTGGGCTGCATCTTCGGCTGATTTAGAAGAGAAGCCTCCTGCGGAACGAAAGCAGAAAAAGAGCGTAAAGAAAGTCGCGCAGGCGGTTTCGAAAAAGATTGCTTTGAATCCTGTGGCGAAAAAGGTTGTGAAGACGATCAGCGATCATGCGGATGTTGATCTCGACCACAAGGAGCTGCGCAACACGGTGAAAGATATATTGAAAGATGTAGTCGAACAGACTGCGCACGATGCTGCGAAGGAAGCTGCAGACCTTGTGGGAAAGGCGAACTAGGCAATGCAATTCCTATGGCGCGGGAGGGTCATACGCCGGGTTTTGATTTCCGCGCCGGTGCTGTTCGCTTCGGTGCTGGGCCTTGCGCAAGCGCCACCTGCTCCACGATCTGCTGATGCAAGGGTGGTAGCTGAATTTCAGCAACGCGCAAAACAATATTTGGATTGGCGGGAGAAAACGGCGGGCAAGACATCTTCGCCGGCAAACTCACCCGAGAAGATTGTCGCATCGCGCCAGGAGCTGGTAAGCAAAGTGCGAGTTGGAAGGGCCAACGCGAAACAGGGAGAGATATTTACTCCGAAAGTTTCTAATTATTTTCGCCGACAAATTGCCGATATTTTAAACGGACCTCATGGAAAGGAGATCCGCTCCAGCTTGCGCCATGGTGAGCCTGCAAAGATCGAATTGCAGGTGAATCAGAGCTATCCCGAAAATATACCTCTGCAGTCCACGCCAGCGAGCCTGCTGCTCAATCTGCCGGAGTTACCCAAAGGACTCGAGTACCGGATTCTAGGACGCGAGCTGGTACTACGCGACAGTGACGCAAACATTGTCGTTGACTATGTTCCGAATGCTCTTCCGGACATTTCGAAATGAGCCATCGATTCACATCTGGCATATTGGCTGTCCTCGTCCCGTTTTGCACGTTTCTCGCCCAGGGTCAAACGAAATCCAACCTTGATGTCAGGCTACCGCTCAAGGACCAATCGGTGCGTTTTGCTGTCATCGGAGATAGCGGGACCGGCGAGAAAGAACAATACGAAATTGCAAAGCAGATGGATACCTTCCACAACGTCGTCGGTTTTGATTTCGTGATCATGCTGGGAGACAACATTTACGGAGGGCATCAGCCACGCGACTTTCAGCGGAAGTTCGAAATCCCGTACAAGCCCCTGCTGGATGCTGGGGTGAAATTTTACGCCTCACTCGGAAATCATGACGATCCCAAGCTCGAGCCGCTATATAAGCCATTCAACATGAATGGCGAGCGCTATTACACATTCAAGAGAGGCGACATACAATTTTTCGCGCTTGATAGCAATTACATGGACGCTCAACAGTTGAGCTGGCTAGAGCAGAATTTAAGGTCGTCCAAGGCGCAATGGAAAATTTGTTTCTTCCATCACCCGTTGTACAACGCGGGCAAGATGCACGGGCCGGACCTAGATTTGCGTAATCAGCTCTCGCCCCTGCTTAAAAGTTACGGCGTGAACGCCGTCTTCTCGGGACACGAGCATGCTTACCAGCGACTCAAGCCGGTGGACAACATTTATTACTTTGTACAAGGGGATTCGGGAAAATTAGAACGGCACGATTTTCATCCCTCAAACGAACTGGCAGCAAGTTTCGATCAAGGCCGGACGTTCATGATTGTCGAGATAGTCGGAGAGACTATGTATTTTCAGACTATTTCCCAAAACGGCAAGACCATCGACTCGGGGGGACTGCCCAGGCCAGCGGCAACCGTTAAAGCCGCGTCTGCTGGTCACTGATTCCCCTGGCAATTTCGGCGTAATTTTGCACAGGATTCGACAAGCGCTCTGCCCATAACCGCTAGCGCCTGCTATCTTTGCGCTTTCACCCACCGCCTAAGCACAGTAAAATCAACTTACGCGGATGTCTCAATTCGTTCACCTTCATCTTCATACTGACTATTCCATGCTCGACGGCGCCTGCGACGTCGAGAAGCTGTGCTATCGCGCCAAAGAACTTGGCATGCCAGCGGTAGCCATGACCGACCATGGCAATATTTTTGGCGCCGTGCATTTCGTGAATGCCGCCAAGGCCGCGGGGATTAAGCCGATCGTCGGCTGCGAGCTCTACGTCTGCAAAAAAGACGACCACCGGATTTTGCGCACTCCGCCCGACGGCGACACTTACAACCACTTGTTAGTGCTCGCTGAAACTGACGAAGGTTATCGCAACCTGGTCAAAATTACCTCCGAAGCGTCGCTTCATGGCTTTTATTACAAGCCGCGGGTAAGCAAACAATTCCTCGCAGAACATTCGAAGGGACTGATTGCTCTCTCCGGATGCCTGAAGGGCGAAATTCCTGAACTGCTGGTGGAGGACAAGTACGCAGCGGCGCGGGATATAGCTGCGACCTACGCCGATATTTTTGGGAAAGAAAACTTCTTTCTCGAGATTCAAGACCAAGGGCTGGAACTGGAACATCGCATCCATCCCAATCTTTTCAAACTTGAAAAAGATATGGGCGTGCCGTTGGTCGCCACCAACGATAGTCACTACTTATGTGAAGACGATGCACACGCGCAAGACGTGATGGTCTGCATTCAGACCGGCAAAAGCATTCAAGATCCTAATCGCATGAAATTCCAGGGCAGCGAATTTTATGTGAAGAGTTACGACGAGATGTACCAGGTTTTCAAGAGTGCGCCGAGCGTACTCTCGCGCACGTTGGAGATTGCCGAACGCTGCCACGCTCAACTCACGAAGGTGAGCAATCCATTTCCGGATTTCGACGTTCCCGAGGGATATACGCTCGACAGCTACTTCGAACACGTCACCCGCGAAGGATTTGCGCGACGGCTGGAAAGCATTCGGACACTCTCAGCTGCCGGCAAGCTGAAGCACGGCATTGCGGAATATGAGCAGCGGTTGGCGCGGGAGATAGGCATCATCCAACAGATGAGGTTTTCAGGCTATTTTCTTATAGTCTGGGATTTTGTAAGGTATGCGCGCGAGCATCAGATTCCGGTAGGACCAGGCCGCGGATCAGCTGCGGGGTCGCTGGTCTCCTACTCTCTTGGGATTACGGATCTCGATCCACTGCAGTATGAGTTGTTCTTCGAACGCTTTCTAAATCCCGAGCGCGTTTCGATGCCTGACATCGACATGGATTTCTGCATGAACCGGCGCGGGCAGGTTATCGATTACGTCACGCAAAAATACGGCCGGGAAAATGTTGCACAGATCATAACCTTCGGCACCATGGCGGCAAAGGCGGCGATCAAGGACGTGGGCCGCGCCATGGACATTCCATACGCCGATGTCGACCGCATCGCGAAGATGGTGCCTACGACACTCAACATCAAGCTGGAAAACGCGCTGAAGGAATCCCCAGCGCTGCAGCAGGCGTACGAGGGTGACACACAAATCCGGCAGTTGATCGACACGGCAAAAAAGCTCGAAGGTCTGGTGCGTAATGCCGGCATGCACGCTGCGGGCGTGGTGATATCGCCCCGCCCCCTCAATGAGTTAGTTCCCCTTTACAAGACTAAGAACGACGAAATCGTCACCGCGTTCGATATGGTCGCGATCGAGAAGATGGGCCTGCTCAAAATGGATTTTCTGGGCCTGACGACGCTCACCATTCTCGACGATGCGATCAAATTGATCCGGCAAACACGTAATCAGCAGATTGAGCTGGATGCGATTCCGCTGCATGATCCAACTACTTACGAAAAGGTGTTTCACAGCGGCCTGACCTCTGGAGTATTTCAGTTTGAATCGCACGGCATGCGAGACGTGCTGCGGCGGTACAAACCTAGTTCGATCGAAGATCTTACCGCTCTGAATGCACTCTATCGTCCGGGACCGATCCAAGGCGGAATGATCGATGATTTCATCGATCGCAAACACGGGCGCAAGAAGATCGAATACGAACTGCCGGAGCTTAAAGAAATACTTGAAGAAACCCTGGGCGTCATTGTTTACCAGGAACAGGTCATGCAGATCGCCAACCGGCTGGCGGGGTATTCGCTAGGAGAGGCCGACCTACTCCGGCGCGCCATGGGAAAGAAGAAAGCTGAGGAAATGGCGCAGCAGCGCGAGCGCTTCATCAAAGGCGCGGTACAGCGCAGCTATCCTCCCAAGAAAATTGAGAAAATTTTTGATTTGATGGCACAGTTTGCGGGCTATGGATTTAACAAATCCCATTCCGCCGCTTACGCGCTGCTGGCTTATCACACCGCCTATTTGAAGACGCACTATCCGGTTGAATTTATGGCGGCATTGCTGACCTCGGTGACAGGCAACACCGACGATGTGGTTAAGTACATCAACGAATGCCGTGAGATGGGCATTGCGGTCGAGCCGCCTGACATTCACGTGAGCGATGCCAACTTTACACCACATGGCGAAGCAATCCGCTTCGGACTTGCAGCTGTAAAGAACGTCGGTCATAACGCGATTGAATCGATCGTCGCGGCCCGGAAAGAACTCGGCCGATTCAAATCCATTTACGAATTCTGCGAAAAGGTGGACCTGAGGCTGCTGAACAAACGCGTGCTCGAATCGTTGATCAAAAGCGGCGCCATGGATTCGCTTGGACGTCGGGCACAGCTTATGGCAGTACTCGACAAAGCCATGGACCACGCTCAAAAAACACAGCGCGACGCCGAGTCTGGACAGCACGGGCTTTTCGGCGTGTTTCAGCAGGAAGATGCCCATTCGCAAGAGGACCGGCTGCCTGAGACTCCGGATTGGGATGAACACGTGCGACTCGCAAATGAAAAGGAAATTCTTGGTTTCTTCATCACTGGACACCCGCTGGATAAATATCGTGACAAGTTGGAAGACTTGCATGCGCTTACGACGGCTGAGTTGGCGCGATGAAATCTTCGACTGGGAAAGATGAGAGCCTATCGACCGCGGGAATTATTACGAATTTGCGAGTGCTGAAATCCAAGAAGGGTGATTTCTATGCGCAAGCAGCGCTCGAAGATCTTTCGGGCTCAATCGAGATGCTGGTTTTTCCGGACGCCTATCGCAAGCTGCAAGACAAGGTAAAAATCGAAGTCCCGGTGCTGGTGCGGGGCGGCGTCCGTATTGAAGAAGGCGCAAATCCGAAACTTACGGTGACCGACATTTTTTCCCTGGAAGATGTTAAAGTGCCACTTCCACGCTCCCTGCGGATCCGCATTCCGTTGGAGAAGGCTTCGGAATCCGTAGTAGATGAGCTGCATCTCCTTTTTTCTCAACGCAAAGGCGAGGCAAGGGTGCTGTTTGACGTGGAGCGCACGAGCGATTTCATGGTGGTCATGGAAGCGGAAGGCTATAATGTCCTCCCAGATCGTATGTTCGTCAGCCGGGTGGAAGAACTCTGCGGGCGAGGTTCGGTCAGAGTGATTAATTAATTCATCGCGTCGCAAGACTAAAACTCTTCGGATGAAAACGATCGATATCACCGCGGTCCTTGCGGGCGCACAGCTCATGGTTTCCATGGTGGAGACGCGACGCGCAGCCCGCAATGGGGATGGAATAGGGGCAGACGCTTCGCAGGAACTGGAACAAATCGAGCGCCAACTCGGCAAACTGGAATCCATCGACGGCCAAAGCGCCGAGGTCCGTGGAGAAATCGACGACCTTCGCGCGCGCGTGACCCTGATACGCAAGGAACTTTCGCACCGTGAGGCTTGGATTAAAACTGAGCTGGCGCGGCATCCACAGCGGCCTTATTTCCTTGACTACGTGGAAAAGATTTTCACCGACTTTAGCGAGATACATGGCGATCGGCATTACGCAGACGATCCCGCCATGGTTTGCGGCATGGCACGTTTTCACGGGGCAGAAGTGCTGGTGTTAGGAACGCAAAAGGGCCGGGACATGAAACAAAAGGTTCATCGCAATTTCGGGTTGCCAAATCCCGAGGGCTATCGCAAAGCTCTGCGCGCAATGCAAATTGCGGAAAAATTCTCACGGCCGGTCTTCACATTTGTTGACGTGACCGGCGCAAACCCCGGCCTGGGCGCTGAAGAACGTGGACAGGCGCAGGCGATCGCTCTCAATCTGCGAGAAATGGCGCGGCTGCAGGTTCCGATCATCACGATCATTACCGGAGAAGGCGGCAGCGGCGGTGCACTGGCAATCGCAGTTTCCGATCGCGTCCTGATGATGGAAAATGCGGTTTACTCAGTTATCTCTCCAGAAGGTTGCGCTTCAATTATGTGGCGCGATGCTACGAAGAAGGAGCTTGCGGCTGAGGCCCTCCGCATCACCGCCCCCGACCTTATAGAACTGGGCTGCGTCGATGCCATCGTCACAGAGCCGCCGGGAGGAGCACATACCGATCCTGACGCGGCTGCCAAGCTGGTCGATGAGGCCCTGGAACGGCATCTTTCAGAAGTACAGAAATTGCCCCCTAAAGAGCTGGTTTCATCGCGTTACGAGAAATTCCGCAAAATGGCGCAATTTTTCACCGAAGGATAATGCTGGGTCCCAAGCCTTTAGCTATCTTAATCTTCCCTATTCAGCTAGTTCCCACTCAGTAATCCCGCACCCCTGCGGCAATTACTAACATCAAATCAGTGCCGTATAATTTAAGGGTTCCCCCACATCCTGATGGTCGGTACGGGTGGACACTTTCGTCTTCATGGCAGGAAGGATTCTCTAGTTAATGGCTACAACTGATGTTGGGCTGCACGCGTCCGCTGGTCGGCCCGCGGTGGCTCCGGTTGTTAACAACATGAGCATTCAGGTCGCGACCGTGAACGGCAGCGGCTCGCAAAGCTCAAATACCGTATTACTTCGAACAATTTTTCAGATGGGCGTGCCGGTCTCCGGCAAGAATCTTTTCCCGTCCAATATCGCGGGGCTTCCCACCTGGTACACCATTCGCGCCAATAAAGATGGCTACGTCGCGCGGAAGAAAGAAATTGACCTTCTGATCGCGATGAACCCGGAGACCGCGCGCGACGATGTGATGTCGCTGACACCGGGAGCAGCAGTGCTTTATGACGAGCCGCTGAAGCTGAGTTCTATGCGCGATGACCTGATTTTTTATTCCGTGCCCTACGACAAAATCGTCGCGCCGGTCTGCCCAGAGGCCAAGCTGCGAAAGCTGGTCAAGAACATGATTTATGTGGGGGTCGTCGCCAAGTTGCTCGACCTTGACATGGCGGAAGTAGATAAAGCGCTGCGCAAACAGTTCGCGAAAAAAGTGAAAGCCGCGAATTTAAACCTCGCCGCCGTCCAAGCCGGATATGACTACGCAAGCTCCAGTTTGACTAAGGCCGATCCGTTTCGCATTGAGCGACTGGACAAAAATCACGGGAAGATCATCATCGATGGCAACGCCGCATCAGCTTTGGGCTGCGTGTATGCGGGATGCACCGTTCTGAGCTGGTATCCAATCACGCCTTCTTCATCGCTGGCCGAAAACATGATCGAGTACCTGAAGCGCTTTCGCATCGGCCCAGACGGAAAAGCAACTTTCGCCGTCATTCAAGCCGAAGACGAGCTCGCGGCAATCGGAATGGTTATCGGCGCAAGTTGGGCGGGAGCACGCGCCATGACGACTACTTCGGGGCCGGGAATCTCTCTGATGTCCGAATTCGCCGGACTCGCCTATTACGCAGAAATTCCTGCGGTGGTCTGGGACATTCAGCGCGTTGGCCCTTCTACTGGCCTACCGACGCGCACCTCGCAGGGTGACATTCTTTCTACCGCGCTGCTGTCGCACGGCGACACCAAACACATCATGCTCTTCCCTGCCTCGCCGCATGACTGTTTTGAGATGGCGATGGATGCGTTCAACTTGGCAGAGAAGTTTCAAACTCCGGTATTCGTGATGTCCGATCTGGATCTGGGCATGAACAACTGGATGTCAGATCCCTTTCCGTATCCTGATAAGCCGATTGATCGTGGCAAAGTTTTAAGCAAGGAAGATCTGGACAAGCTGGGTGGTTTCAGCCGCTATAAAGACGTGGACGGCGACGCCATTGGATACCGTACCTTGCCTGGCACTCAGCATCCCGCGGCAGCCTATTTCACTCGTGGCAGTGGGCATAACGCGCAGGGAAATTACAGCGAGCGCCCTCAAGATTACGAGAACAACATGGAACGGCTGCGGCGAAAATTTGAGAATGTGCGCTCAGTTGCGCCCGCGCCGGTGGTCGAGAAAATGCCGAGTGCGGAGATTGGAATTATTGCGTTTGGAACTACCCACTGGGCGTTGACTGAATGCCGAGACCAACTGCGCGATGAGCACAAGCTTGCAACGGATTATTTGCGCATCCGGGCGTTCCCTTTCAGCCACGATGTTGCGGACTTTGTACGCTCCCACAAACGCGTGTACGTGGTCGAGCAGAACCGTGATGCGCAAATGTTCAGCCTTCTGCGTATAGATTTGGACAACGAGCTAGTTGCCAAGCTACGTAGTGTTGCGCGCCTCGATGGCTTGCCGATTGACGCGCGTTCCATCACTGACGAAATTGCAGCAATGGAGGAGAAGTAATGGCCACCACACCAGCCGCTCCTAAAACGAACCGGCTTGGACTTTCTGTAATCGATTATCGCGGAGGAAAAACCACGTTGTGCGCGGGGTGCGGACACAACGCGATTTCCGAGCGCATCATTGACGCGCTTTATGAGATGGGCGTTCAACCAGAACGAGTCGCCAAACTCAGCGGAATCGGATGCTCGTCTAAGACCCCGGCATATTTTCTTTCCCGCGCCCATAGCTTTAATTCAGTACATGGGCGGATGCCCTCGGTCGCGACGGGAGCGATTTTGGCCAATCGTGGAATGATGGCGCTGGGAGTGAGCGGAGACGGGGACACAGCTTCGATTGGCATCGGTCAATTTGTGCACCTGATGCGCCGTAACCTGCCTTTGATTTACATCATCGAGGACAACGGTGTCTACGGCTTAACCAAAGGACAATTTTCCGCGACTGCCGATCTAGGGTCCAAACTCAAAACTGGCGTGGTAAACGAATTACCGCCAATTGATACCTGCGAATTGGCGATTTCGCTAGGCGCGACTTTCGTTGGCCGCTCTTTCTCCGGCGACAAGCGACAACTGCACGCCATGTTGAAGGCGGCAATTGCGCATAACGGAACGGTACTGCTCGACGTGATCTCACCCTGCGTGACTTTTAACGATCACGAGGGCTCAACTAAATCTTACAAATACATGTTGGACCACGAAGAGCCTTTGCAGGAAATCAACTTCATTCCCGCATTTGAAAATATTTCGGTTGAATACGATCCTGGAACGACCATTGAAGTTGAGATGCATGATGGGTCGAAGCTGCGGTTGCGGAAGCTCGAAGAAGATTACGACCCGACAAATCGAATTCGTGCCATTACTCGGCTGAATGAGGCGAAAGAGAAGGGCGAGATGTTGACCGGAGTGCTCTACGTGAACACAAAAGCGCCCAACTTCCTCGATATGTTGAATATCACCGAGGAACCATTAGCAACGCTGCCGGCATCTGCGGTGCGGCCTGGCCCCGAGGTCTTGCAGCAGGTAATGGAAGAGCTGAGCTAGTACAGTATCTGGTCGTTTTCCTAACGCGACCGGGGTCATGGGCGCTTCTGGAAAGTATTTGATGGGTTCAAACGCCGCATCTATTCCGCATAGTTTTGATACTCTTTTCTGTCCAGCATAGCCGGATTCATCAGCTTGCGAAAACTCCTCCTCATAATTTTTGCCCTGCCTCTCTTGGCCGGGCTGGGCTGGTGGTATTTTCACCAGCGTGAGCTTGCGAGCCTGGATCCGGCGTATCACGAATACGCTTACGTCACCAATGGCAAGAGCAACACGGTTTCGGTAATTGACTTGCGCACTTTTCGACTGCAACGGACCCTGCACGTCGGCAGTGGACCCACGGGCATTGCAGCGAATCCAAAAAGGACCGAAGTCTACGCCGTGAACAGCGGCTCAGCGAATATGAGCGTGATCGACGCCGAGCGTAATGTCGTGGTCGGCACGGTCGGGGTGCAGAGCGCTCCATATTTTGTTGATGTTTCGCCAGATGGCCGCCGCGCTTACGTCTCAAACTCGGGATCAAACAACGTCTCTGTAATCGATCTCGATCAGCGGAGAGTCACCGCGACCATTCGCGTTGGAACTTCTCCCGGACTGGCGCGCGTTTCGCCGGATGGATTGACGGTTGTGGTCAGCAACCGTGGCAGCGATTCTGCATCGTTCATTGATACTCGCAAACTCTCTTTACGCGGAACAATTCCAATCTGTCGCGAGCCTACTGACATTGCCATCCTGCCCGACAGCAGCAAGGTGTTTGTGGCCTGTTCCGGTTCAGCGCAAGTGGCCTCAATAGATTTGAAATCCGACAAACTGCTGGCCTTGCTTGACGTAGGAAAGACGCCGGTCAGTCTTGCGCTGAAGCCCGACGGCGGAGAACTGGTTGTCTGCAACTTCGATTCCGACAGCATTTCGATTATTGAAACCGCTACCGACGAGGTCAATGGCAGCTACTTAATCGGGCGGCACCCGACCCGTGCAGTCGTGTCTGCCGACAACTCGCGGCTTTATGTGAGCAACTTCGGATCTGATGCGGTTGCGGTGTACGACATCGACGTGGGGAAAATTATTGCTTCGTTGCCGGTGGGCAGCGCGCCGGATGGGCTCGCGCTTTCGCAGAGCCAGAATTATTTGCTGGTGCTCGATTCCCGGTCTGGAGACGCAACCGTGATTCAGAAACGCAAGCCACGAAAACTGGAACCCGGCGAGTATGGGCTACTAACGATGATCCCGGCAGGCGCGCAACCGAACAACATCGTGGTGAAGGCGTTCATAAAGCAGCACTGACTGCTCCGCTGAATCAATGCAGCATAGGAACTAGCTGTTTACGCCACAGCACTTCTTATATTTTTTTCCTGAACCACATGGGCAGGGATCGTTGCGGCCGACTTTTGCGCTGGTGCGGACGACTCTTTGAACCGGCTGTCGATCGCCAGCGCCGGCCATGCGGGCTTGTTCAAGTTCACGGCGCTTGCGCCTTTGAAAAGATTCTTCAAGATCATCGACGGATGTGGTCACGCCTCGTGGCGGACGACTGCCATTGCCGTCCCCACCCACAGGGT
>C688J18823_10000602_pt1 | contig 20985 bp, 22 predicted proteins | sample HopSoiMetagenom1_FD_18823 | JGI IMG/M metagenome (IMG submission 18823) | reverse complement strand
TCGTCCTCTCCAAGGAGAAGGCCGACAAGATGCGCATCTGGGACGAGATCTCCGCCGCGTGCGAGCGCGACGAGCTCGTCGAGGGCACCATCGTCGGGCGCGTGAAGGGCGGACTCTCCGTCGACATCGGCGTGAAGGCGTTCCTCCCCGGCTCCCAGGTGGATCTCCGCCCGATCCGCAATCTCGACAAGCTGATCGGCGAGAAGTTCAAGTTCAAGGTGATCAAGTTCAACAAGAAGCGCGGCAACATCGTGCTCAGCCGGCGCGTCCTGCTCGAGAAGGAGCGGGAGACGTTGAAGAAGGACACCCTCCAGAAGTTGAAGGAGGGCGCCATCCTCACCGGCATCGTCAAGAACCTCACCGACTACGGCGCCTTCATCGACCTGGGCGGCATCGACGGGCTGCTCCACATCACCGACATGAGCTGGGGCCGGGTGGGTCATCCCAGCGAGATGCTCAACGTCGGCGACGAGCTGCGCGTCATCGTGCTCAAGTTCGACCCCGCCACAGAGCGCGTGTCTCTCGGCCTCAAGCAGATCCAGGAGGATCCGTGGGCGCACGCCGCCGAGAAGTTCCCGGCCGGCACCCGCGTCGCGGGCAAGGTGGTCAGCCTCACCGATTACGGCGCCTTCATCGAGATGGAGCCGGGCGTCGAGGGCCTGGTGCACATCAGCGAGATGAGCTGGACCAAGCGGGTCAAGCACCCCTCCAAGGTCATGGCCATCGGCGACCAGGTGAACGCGGTCGTGCTCGACGTCGATGCCAAGGCCAAGCGCATCTCGCTGGGCATGAAGCAGATCGAGCCCAACCCCTGGACGCTGCTCGAGGAGCAGTACCCCATCGGGTCGGTCATCCGCGGCCAGGTGCGCAACGTCACCGACTTCGGCATCTTCGTCGGCGTGCAGGAGGGCATCGACGGCTTGGTGCACGTCAGCGACATCTCCTGGACCCAGCGCATCAAGCACCCCGGCGACCTGTACAAGAAGGGCGACGAGGTCGAGGCGGTGGTGCTCAACATCGACGTCGAGAACGAGCGCTTCAGCCTGGGCATCAAGCAGCTCCATCCGGATCCATGGACCGAGCTGCCGACGAAGTACCCGATCGGCAGCCGCGTGAAGGGCAAGGTCACCAAGGTCGCCGACTTCGGCGCCTTCGTGGAGATCGAGCCCGGCATCGAGGGCCTGGTGCACGTCTCCGAGCTTCGCGACGAGCGCGTGGAGAACCCGCGCGACGTGGTGAAGGAGGGCGACGAGCTGGACGTGAAGGTCATCGACATGGACCCGCACGAGCGCAAGGTGGCCCTGAGCGTGAAGGCCGCNNTGCACGAGGGCGAGGATTACCGGGAGTACATGCGCAACCAGCAGCGCGAAGGGCGCGCCAGCTTTGGCGACGTGTTTGGCGAGAAGCTGGGGCGGAAGGGTCGCGACCGGTAACGCTTCACGATCTGGGAATTGCCCGAAGGCCTCGCGGAGCAATCCGCGGGGCCCTTGTGTTTCCAGATTCCTTCACTGGTTGTGCCTGGAAAGAATTTACCCAGGAAAAACGAGGGGGCGGGGGAACCGTCCGCGAGCCTTACCGGGTTCGCGTGACACGGTTCCGCCGCCCCACTCCGGCGCGCCGTACCCCCCCAGGCCCGCGCGCCCCCCAACAGCGGCGAGCATGTTCCACTCTCGGGCGTGGCGGCGTCTATACGGGAAAGCCACAGGGGGCCGAGCGCCCGAACGTCTCAGGGTTTTCCCGGGGTACATTTGGCGCCGCAACGTCCTCGGGTTAGGCTCGTTGCGATGGAGCCAGCGGTTTCGCAGACCGATATCGCCCAGCAGCTGGTGGCTGAGCTACGCAGTGCGCCAGTCAGCGCCCGCCCGCTGCGCGACGTGGTGGCACGGCTGCCCGCGCTGCTCGACGCGGACCAGGCGGCGGCGCTGCTCATCCGCTCGGACGACCGGGGACGGCGACTGGAGTTCTTCCACGGGGCGTGCATGCCCGCGGGCATCCGGCTCGACTACGACCGCTGGCTCTCCGACGCTCCCAACAACTTCGCCTGCTACGATCCCGACCGTCCCGATCCGCGCCAGCGCAACCGCGCGCTGCGCAGCCAGGATCTCCTCGCGCTCAACGGCAACCGCAAGCCGGCGGTCAGCCGGACCTTCCTGCCCCGCTTCGGGCTTGCGGACAGCGACCAGCTGCGGGTCCTCGTCTGCGAAGGGGACTCGCTGCTCAGCTGGGTGGGCGCATACCGGACCCGGCCCTTCTTGCAGCGCCACGTCCGGCTGCTGGACTCGATCGTGCCCGCCCTGCGCGATCGCCTCAACCTCGAGCGCCAGCTGGTGGAGGCGCACGAGCGGGCCGAGGAGATCGGCGGCGCGCTGGAACAGGTGCCTTCCGCGGCCTTCATCCTCGCCGCCAACGGGTCCGTCCTCCACGCCAACGCCGCGGGCCGGGCGCTGCTCGATCGCGAGCGTCCGAGGGTCGAGGAGATGCTCGCCGCCGGCATCCGCGGCGCCGCTTCCGGCGTGCAGGTGGCGCGGCTCGACAAGCGCTCCACGCTGATGCTCGCGGTGTTGCCGCACTTCGCCGACCCGGCTCCGCTGGTGGGGGTGGCGCGCGGCCGCTGGCAGCTCACGCCGCGGCAGGCGCAGGTGCTGCAGCTGGTGGCCCAGGGCATGTCCAACCGGGCGGTGGCGGCGAGCCTGCAGTGCGCCGAGAGCACCGTCGAGCTGCACGTGACCGCGCTGCTGGACAAGTCCCAGTGCGACAACCGCGCGCACCTGGTCGCGCGGCTCTGGAGCGGAGTCTAGACGCGCGCTGGCGCGGGCGGCACGGCGGGCGGCGGTCCGCGGCGCGGCCGCAGCATGATGCCCAGCACCAGGCCCACCACCGCGCCCAGGGCCGTGCCGATCAACTGCGCCCGCACCAGCCGGCTCAGGGCACCGACCACGGCCGCCTGGCAGCTCAGGGCGGCGGGTTGATCCGCCGGGGTGACGAACCAGCCGATGATGTTCGGCCCCAGCCATGTCGTCAGGATGCTGAAGATGACTGCGCCCAGCAGGGTGGTGATGACGACCCGTTTCATGTGCACTCTCCGCGCGGTCTGCCCCGTCCCCATACACGAAGGCGCCGCGCTCATCTACCGGACCTCCGCACAAGCGCCCGGTTCGCCTTGACTTCCCGGCATACGGCCTTTAAGGTGCGCCGCTTTCGCAAGAGCCGCCGTGGACGATCTCATTCTCAATGTCGATGCCTTGGAAGAGGGCAGCCAGCCTTTCGAGGCGGATCTCTCCCGCGAGCTCCTGGACGAGGTCCTGCGGGCGAGCCCGCCCACCGAGTTCCATGCGGGCGGCGCTTCTCGTTTGCAGGGGCGCGCCACGAAGATGGGACGCAAGATCTTGCTCCAGGCGAAGTTCTCGGTTCCGCTGACGGGGCTGTGCAAGCGCTGCCTGAAGACCGTGGCGCTGGACGAGCCCGTCGAGCTGACGCGCACCTGGATTCCCGAGGATCAGGCGGCGGCGCGTGCGGAGCGTCGCGGCGACGAGTCCGAAGGCGCCGTCGATCCCACGCTGGTGGACGAAGACACCTACGCCGGCAAGGAGATCGATCTCACGCCGTCGGTGCGCGAGCAGATCCTCCTCCAGATACCTTCCTCGCCGCTCTGCGGCGAAGAGTGCAAGGGCCTGTGCCCGAAGTGCGGCAAGGACCTCAACGAAGGCGAGTGCGGCTGCGACCGCACGGTCATGGACCCACGCTGGGGAGCCCTGAAGGGCATCCAGCTCGAGAAGAAGGAGAAGTGAGATGGGCGTCCCGAAGAAGCGAACCAGCCGGCAGAAGCGCGATCAGCGCCGGGCCCACTGGAAGGCCACTGCCCCGAACGTGGGCACCTGCCCCAACTGCAGCGAGCCGGTGCTGCCGCACCGCGCTTGTCCGAAGTGCGGGCAGTACCGCGGAAAGGCAGTGCAGAAGAGCACGGAGGACTGAGCTCAAAGCCGTGCCCGTGCTCGTGCTCGACTTCGAGCAGGATGTCGAGGACGTGCTCGTGCACGAGATCGAGCACCGGCACGAGCACGGTTCTTCGAGGCACTCGATGTGATCGCTTTGGATGCCATGGGGGGAGATCTCGCTCCGGCCGCCACGGTCGAGGGCGCCCTCCGCGCGCATCGCGAGCGGGGCCTCGACACGCTGCTGGTCGGAGACGAGCCGCGCCTGCGCGCCGAGCTGCGCCGGCTGGGCGCGAGCGACGGGGAGCTGCGCATCCATCACGCCACCGAAGTGGTGGAGATGGGTGAGCATCCCGGCCAGGCGCTGCGGCGCAAGAAGGACAGCTCGCTCCGGGTCTGCTTCGATCTCTGCAAGGCCGGGGAGGCCGCCGGCATGGTCTCCGCCGGCAACTCCGGCGCGGTGCTCGCCGGCGGCTTGTTCGTGCTGGGGCGGCTCGATCACGTGGATCGCCCCTGCATCGGCGGCTACCTGCCCACCTTGAAGGGAGCGGGGCGCGCAGTGCTGGTCGACATGGGCGCGAACGTGGATTGCACGCCGCTGCAGCTGGTCCAGTTCGCGCTGATGGGCGAGGTCTATGCGCGCCGCGTGCTCGGCGTCCTCCATCCTTCGGTGGGCGTGGTGGCCAACGGCGAGGAAGAGGGGAAGGGCACCGATCTGACGCGCGCCGCGGCGGGCGCCCTGCGCAAGCCGGAGAGCGGCGTGAAGTTCGCCGGCTACGTGGAGGGCAAGGACGTCTTCTCCGGCGACTTCGACGTCATCGCTACCGACGGCTTCACCGGCAACGTCCTCCTCAAGACGGCCGAGGGCGCGGTCTGGGCCTTCGGCCAGATGCTCAAGCGCCAGATCCAAGGCAGCCCGGTGGCCAGTGCCGGCGCGCTGCTCATGCGGTCCCAGCTCGAGCAGGTGAAGAAGCGCGTCGACTACGAGGAAGTCGGTGGAGCGCCGCTCCTCGGCGTCGGCGGCGTGGCGATGATCGCCCATGGGCGCTCTACGCATCGCGCCATCCTCAACGCCCTTTCAGGGGCGGAAACCTTCGCGCAGCAGCATCTGGAAGAGGACCTCACCGCGGCGGCAAGGCGGGGAGAGGAGCTTTTCGCGCAGCGCGCTGCGTCTTGACGCGCCGCGCCGACGCAGTAACCTGCCGCGTCTTTTTCGAAGGCTGGAGAAGCACATGCAACGTTCGCGGATCGTGGGCACCGGCACGTACCTTCCCAAGAGGAAGGTCACCAACGACCAGCTGGTCGCAGAGTTCGGCATCGAGACCAGCGATGCCTGGATCCGCGAGCGGACCGGCATCGGCGCGCGGCGCATCGCGGCGCCGGAGGAGGCCACCAGCGACATGGCCACGGCCGCGGCACGGAAGGCCCTGGAGATGGCCAAGGTGGCGCCCGAAGAGCTGGACATGATCGTGGTGGGGACGGTGACGCCCGACATGCAGTTCCCCTCGGTGGGAACGCTGGTGCAGGGCAGGCTGGGAGCGAAGAACGCCGCCTGCTTCGACATCAGCGCGGCCTGCGCGGGCTCCATCTACGCGCTCTCCATTGCCGACAGCTTCATCAAGAGCGGCAACGCGAAGCGCATCCTGGTGATCGGGGCCGAGCTGCTCACCCGCATTTCCGACTGGAAGGACCGCGCCACCTGCGTCCTTTTTGGCGACGCCGCCGGCGCCATGGTGCTGGCTCCGGAGACGCGCACGGATCGCGGCCTGCTCTCCACGCACCTCTACTCCGACGGCACCCAGTGGGACATCCTCCAGATCCCCGGCGGGGGTAGCCGCAAGCCCTTCAGCCCGGAGGTGTGGGAGAAGCGCGAGCAGTTCATCAAGATGAACGGCCGCGAGGTGTACAAGACCGCGGTCCGCGTGCTGGAGGCGTCCTCGCGGAAGGCGCTGGAGACCAACGGTTACACCACCCGGGACGTGACTCACGTCATCGCGCACCAGGCCAACCTCCGCATCCTCGACGCCGTGATGAAGCGGCTGGAGATCCCGCTGGAGAAGTGCGAAGTGAACATCGACGAGGTGGGCAACACCTCGTCGGCCTCGGTTCCGCTGACGCTCGACCAGGCCAACCGCGCCGGGAAGCTGAAGGACGGAGACCTGGTTCTGATGATGGCCATCGGCGGCGGCATGGCCTGGGGCAGCGCTCTCGTTCGATGGTAAGGAACGCGCGATGAAGCTGGCATTCGTCTTTCCAGGTCAGGGCTCGCAGTACGTGGGCATGGGCCAGGCGCTGGCGCAGGCCTTTCCCGGGGCTCGCGCCGCGCTCGACGAGGCGGATGCGGCGCTGGGCGGCGGGCTCTTCAAGCTGATGTCCGACGGGCCGGAGGAGGAGCTGCGCAAGACGGCCAACACCCAGCCCGCCATCCTGGCAGTGTCGGTCGCGGCCCACCGCGCGCTGGTGCAGGAGGCGGGTGGCGCCTTCCAGTTTCCCGCCTTCTTCGCCGGGCACTCGCTGGGCGAGTACTCCGCGCTGGTGGCAGCCGGGTCCATGTCGCTGAGCGACGCCGTTCGCTCCGTGCGGGCGCGCGGGGGGTTCATGCAGGAGGCGGTCCCCCCGGGCGAGGGCGCCATGGCGGCCATCCTCGGGCTCGACGCGCAAGCGGTGCGGCAGGCCTGCGCGGAGGCGCGTGAACAAGAGAGCGGCAAGGTGGTGGAGCCGGCCAACTACAACTCGCCCGAGCAGACGGTGATCGCCGGCCATGCCGCCGCGGTCGATCGCGCCATCGCCGCCTGCAAGGCCAAAGGCGCCAAGCGCGCGCTGCCACTTCCGGTCAGCGCGCCCTTCCATTGCTCGCTGATGGCGCCGGTGCAGCCGCGGCTGGCGCAGGTGCTGGCCGGCGTGCAGTTCAAGCCGCCCGCCGCGCCGGTGATCGCCAACGCCAGCGCCGAGCCGAACTCGGACGCGGGGCGCATTCCCGAGCTGCTGCTCACCCAGGTGACGGCGCCGGTGCGCTGGGTGGAGACGATCCAGAAGATGGCGCTCAACGGCGTGGACACGCTCGTCGAGCTGGGACCGGGGAAAGTGCTGACCGGCCTCGCCCGACGCATCGACAAGAGCCTGCGCGTCTACGCGGTGGAGGATCCCGCGGGGCTCCGGGCCGTACTGGGGGAGGTCTTCAAGTGAGGCGCATCCTTGTCCTTTTGCTGCTCGCGGCTACCGCCTGCTCCAGCCAGAGCGAGCTGAAGAAGAAGATGCGCGACGACGCGTGCGGCAAGAACCTCGACTGCGCCTACGGGCTCGAGTGCGTGGAGGGCGGCAAGCTGGCGGACGGCGGCGTGGCGGCCGCGGGGAAGACCTGCCAGTACCATTCCTTCGGCGACTGCGAGGGCGACGGCACGCAGCCGGGGTCGGACGGAAACCCGCAGTGCCTGAACACGTACCGCTGCCGCGACAACCACTGCACCGTGCAGTGCGCCGGCCACCAGGACTGCAAGGAAGGGGAGGTCTGCAAGGTCGGCATCTGCAACAAAGGGGGCGCCGCGGCCAACAATTGCTACGACAACCGCGACTGCCTGTACCCCGAAACCTGCTACTACGGGCAGTGCGTGACCCGGTCTCCGGCGGTGCGTTGCACGACGGACCTCGACTGCTCGCAAGGCTATCGCTGCCTCAACGGAGTGTGTCAGTAGATGTGACGCGGGCGGGCTTGCGAGCGCGCAAAAGCGTGCTACAAGGCCGCGCCAGTCTGGAACCGGGAAACGCGAAAGGATCGGCCATGTCCGTCGAGGCGAAGGTCAAGAGCATCATCGCGGAGCAACTCGGGGTGGGCGAGGACGAGATCAAGGCGGAATCGGCCTTCATCGAGGACCTCGGCGCCGACTCGCTCGACATCGTCGAGCTGGTGATGGCGATGGAGGAGGAGTTCGAGGTGGAGATCCCCGACGAGGAGGCCGAGCACATCAAGACGGTCCAGGACGCGATCAACTTCATCAACGAGCACAAGAAGTGAGTCGGGTAGTCGACTGAGGGAATATGCAGCGCGTCGAACGCAGAGTGGTGGTCACCGGGCTCGGGCTCGTCACCCCGCTTGGCATAGGCACCAAGGAGAGCTGGGAAGCGGCCATCGCCGGCAAGAGCGGCGTGGGCCCCATCACGCGCTTCGACGCGAAGGATCTGCCGAGCCGCATCGCGGGTGAGGTCAAAGGCTTCGACCCCGCGAAGTTCATGGACAGGAAGGAAGCGCGGCGGAACGACCTCTTCATCCAGTTCGGGCTCGCCGCCACAGACCTCGCCCTCAAGGATGCCGGGTTGCCCACCGACAAGCCGCTGGGCGAGCGGGCGGGCGTCATCGTCGGTTCGGGCATGGGCGGCCTCGCCACGCTGGAAGAAACCCACCTCACCGCCGTCGAGAAGGGGCACCGGCGGGTCAGCCCGTTCTTCATCCCCTCCATCATCGTCAACCTGGCCGGCGGACAGATCTCCATCCGCTACGGCGCGGCCGGCGTGAACTTCGCGCCCGTATCCGCCTGCGCCACCGGGAACCACGCCATCGGCGAGTCGCTGCGCCACCTGCAGCACGGCGACGTCGATCTGATGATCAGCGGCGGCGCCGAGGCCACCATCACCCTCCTGGGCATCAGTGGATTCACCTCCGCCCGCGCTCTCAGCGAGCGCAACGACGCGCCTACGAAGGCTTCGCGCCCCTTCGACAAGGACCGCGACGGATTCGTCCCCGGGGAAGGCGCGGGCATCCTCATCCTCGAGGAGCTGGAACATGCGCGGCGCCGCGGCGCGCGCATCTACTGCGAGCTCACCGGCTACGCCGCCACCGCGGACGCCTTCCACGTCACCACTCCTTCCGGCAGCGGCGCCGAGCGCGCAATGAAGCTCTGCCTGCAGGACGCCGGGCTGCGTCCGGAGGACGTGCAGTACGTCAATGCGCACGGCACCAGCACGCCGGTGGGCGACGCCGCCGAGGTCAGAGCCATCAAGAGCGTCTTCGGGGACTGGGCCAAGAGGGGTCTGATGGTCAGCTCCACCAAGAGCATGACCGGCCACCTGCTGGGCGCCGCGGGCGGCGTGGAAGCGGCCTTCTCCGTACTCGGCCTGCACCACGGCATCGTTCCGCCCACCATCAACGTCGACAACCAGGACCCCGAGTGCGACGTCGACGTGGTGCCCAACAAGGCGCGCGAGGCGCGCATCAAGGTCGCCATCTCCAACTCGTTCGGGTTCGGCGGCACCAACGCCGTGGTGGCGTTCCAGAAGTTCGAGTAGAGCCAATGGCGCCCGCACCGATGGACAAGCCGCTCGCGCAGGTCGACCCCGAAGTCGCGCGACTCATCCAGGAAGAGACCCTGCGGCAGGCCGAGGGGCTGGAGCTGATCGCCAGCGAGAACTTCGTCTCCGAAGCGGTGCTGGAGGCACAGGGCTCCACGCTCACCAACAAGTACGCCGAGGGACTGCCGGGGAAGCGCTACTACGGCGGCTGCGAGGTGGTGGACAAGGTGGAGCAGCTGGCCATCGACCGCGCCAAGGCGCTCTTCGGCGCCGAGCACGCCAACGTGCAGCCGCACGCGGGGTCGCAGGCCAACATGGCCACGTACTTCGCGCTGCTGCGGCCCGGCGATCGCATCCTCTCGCTCTCGCTGGCGCAGGGCGGCCACCTCACCCACGGCTCGCCGGTGAACTTCTCCGGCAAGCTCTTCGAGATCCACCACTACGGCCTCGATCCAAAAACCGAGCAGATCGACTTCGACGCCGCCCGCAAGCTCGCGCGCGAGGTGCGGCCGCGCGCGGTCCTCTGCGGCGCGTCCGCCTATCCGCGCACGCTCGACTTCGTCCGGCTGCGGGAGATCGCCGAAGAGGTGGGTGCGCTGATGATCTGCGACATCGCGCACATCGCCGGCCTGGTGGCGGTGGGGCTGCACCCCTCGCCGGTGCCGCTCTCCGACGCCGTCACCACCACCACCCACAAGACGCTGCGCGGCCCGCGCTCCGGCCTGATCCTCTGCAAGCAGCAGCACGCCAAGGCGGTGGACAGCAACGTCTTCCCCGGCATCCAGGGCGGGCCGCTGGAGCACATCATCGCCGCCAAGGCGGTGGCGTTCGGCGAGGCCCTCAGGTCGGACTTCAAGGATTACCAGCAACGCATCCTCGACAACGCGCAGGCGCTGGCGGCCGGCCTGATCGAAGGCGGCCTGCGCCTGGTGGCCGGCGGCACCGACACGCACCTCATGCTCTGCGACCTGCGGTCCAAGAAGTTGACCGGCAAGGTGGCGGAGGCGGCGCTGCAGAAGGCGCACATCACCACCAACAAGAACATGATCCCCGGCGACCCGGAGAAGCCCTTCGTCACCTCGGGGCTCCGGCTGGGAACGCCGGCCCTCACCACCCGCGGGATGGGACCCTCCGAGATGAAGCACGTCGCGCGCCTGATCGTGCGCGTGCTGGACCACCCCGGCGACGAGACCGAGATCGGCAGGGTGCGCGGGGAAGTCCACGACCTCGCCAGGTCCTTCCCGCTCTACGCGAAGAGGCTGCCCTGATTGCCGATCGTGCGCGGCTCGGGTTTGCGCCGCCCCCGGTCAAGTCATGAAATGCCCTTTCTGCGCTGAGCTCGAGAACAAGGTGATCGACTCGCGCCTGTCCAACCAAGGCGCGGTCATCCGGCGCCGGCGGGAGTGCCTGGGTTGCCAGCGGCGCTTCACCACCTACGAGCGGGTCGAGGAGATCCTGCCCATGGTGGTGAAGAAGGACGGCCGGCGCGAGGCCTTCGACCGGCAGAAAGTGCTGGAGGGGCTCAAGCACGCCTGCCAGAAGCGGCCCGTCTCCGCCGAGCAGCTGGAAGAGGTGGTGGACGGCATCGAGCGGCGGCTTCAGGAAATGGGCGAGAAGGAGGTGCCCACCTCCGTGATCGGCGAGGCGGTGATGCGCGAGCTGGCCCGGCTCGACGAGGTGGCCTACGTGCGCTTCGCCTCCGTGTACCGCTCCTTCAAGGACCTCGGTGAGTTCATGAGCGAGCTGAAAGAGCTCATCTCCGAGCGCAAGACGCAGAAGAAGTGAATCCCGAACGCTTCATGCGCCTGGCGCTGGCCGAGGCGGAGAAGGGCCGCGGGCGCACGCATCCCAACCCGGTGGTCGGCGCGGTGGTGGTGAAGGGCGGCCGCGTCCTGGCGCGCGGCCACCACGAGAAGGCCGGCCGGCCCCATGCCGAGGTCAACGCGCTTCGCCAGGCGGGCAGCCGCGCGCGCGGAGCCGACGTCTACGTCACCCTCGAGCCGTGCAACCACATCGGCCGCACGCCGCCCTGCACCGAGGCGCTGATCGCGGCGCGGGTGCGTCGGGTGATCTTCGGCAGCCACGACCCCAACCCTCGCGTCGAGGGCCACGGCGCGGCCCGCCTGCACAGGGCCGGCATCGAGGTCCAGGCGGGGCTGCTCCGCGAGGAGTGCGACGCGTCCAACGAGCCCTGGTTCAAGTACGTCACCACCGACATTCCCTGGGTGGTACTCAAGGCCGCCGTCACGCTGGACGGCAAGCTGGCCACGCGCGGCGGCGACTCGAAGTGGATCAGCGGCGAGGAATCGCGACTGCTGGTGCACCGCTGGCGCGACCAGCTCGACGCGGTGCTGGTGGGAGCGGGCACGGCGCGGGCCGACGACCCGCGCCTCACGGTGCGCGGCATCCGCGGGGGCCGCAACCCGCTGCGCGTGGTCCTGGGCGAAATCCCGCGCAAGGCGCGCATGCTGCGCGAGCCCGGCGNGAGCATCTCCGAATCNGGCCCGCTCCCGGGCGTGCTCCGGCGCCTGGGCAGGCGCGGGCTGACCAGCGTCCTGGTNGAGGGCGGCGCGCGGGTGCACGCCNAGTTCCTCCGGGCCGGCCTCTGGGACGAGCTNCGCCTCTTCGTCGCGCCCAAGCTGTTCGGCAGCGACGGCCTCTCCTGGGCGGACTACCGCGGGCGGCCGTTGACCGGNTTCTCGGTGCGGTCGATCGCGCAGGTGGGCGGCGACGTGCTGATCATCGCCCGCCCGGTTGCGCGACCACGCGACCCGACTACCGGCGCCGGCCGCCGCCGTGGTGGACAACGCCGCCGCGGTTGAGGGCGCGGGAGTGCCAGCCGGGGAAGCCGCGCACCGGACGCGCCGAGCGGACGATCACTCCGACCTGCGCGCGCGGAACGACCCAGCGGTGGATGGGGGCCGTGAAGTGCGCGTGCGGCACCACGACCCAACCCGGCCAACGCCGCCCATAGACGAATCCGCGCGGCGCCAGCGGCGACCAGCAGGCGTAGCCGTTCACCCACCGCCACGAGACCCACGCGGGCGACCAGACGTAGCCGGGCACCCAGAACCAGCCGAAGCCGGCGCGCCAGCCCCAGCGGCCATAGTGGTAGACCGCCCATCCCCAGGGCACGGGCGCGGCGAACGACCAACCATAGCCGGTGCTGACCCACTGTCCGTCGGCATACGGCTGCCAGTCAGGCCCCACGCCGGCGGGCTGCCACACGCGGCCGTACTCGGGCGTGTCGATCCAGCGGCCGTAGGCAGAGAGTTGTGTCTGGAAGAGCGCCTGATCGGGCGGCTGCGGCGGAGGCTCGGCAGAAGTTGCGGCGCCGGGCGGCGCTTCGTTGCCCGGCATCTGGTCGTCCGGGGGCGGGGGAGGCGGCTCGAACTGCGGAGAGTCGGGCCCCTGCTGGGCCAGTGCGGACCGGGCGACGCCGGCCGAGGCGAACAGCATGGCCAGCGCGAGTGCGAGAGGGCTGCGAAGCGTCATGCCCATTGGATGCTCCTGGACCCGGGAGATTCAAGCGGGCGAGCGTGTCTGGGAAGGTGTATACCGCGCTCGTGTTCACCGGTCTCATCGAGGACCTCGGCACGGTGGCCGCCGCCGAGCGCGTGTCGCGGGGCATCCGGCTCACGGTGCAGACGCGCCTGGGCCTGGACCACGGCGCCAGCATCGCGGTGGACGGGGTGTGCCTGACGGCGGTGGACCTCGCCCCGGGCCGCTTCACGGCGGACGTCAGCGCCGAGTCGCTGGACAAGACCACGTTGGGGGAGCGGAAGGTGGGCGACCGTGTCAACCTCGAGCGCCCGCTCGCGCTGGGCGGCAGGCTGGGCGGACACCTGGTCCTGGGACACGTGGACGGCGTGGGAAAGATCGACGGCCGCGAGGAGGTGGGCGAGGGCGTCCGGGTGGAGCTGCGCCTGCCCCCGGGCATCGCTCCGCTGGTGGTCTACAAGGGGTCCATCGCGCTCGACGGCATCTCGCTCACCGTCAACGAGCTCCTGGATCCGGACCGCATCGCGCTCTTCCTCATCCCCGAGACGCTGCGGGCCACCACCTGGGGCGAGAAACCTCGGGGAGCGCGGGTGAACGTCGAGGCCGACATCCTGGGCAAGCACGTGGCCCGCCTGCTTCAATTCGAAAGGTGAGGGAACCAGTGGACGAAAACATCGCGCGCGTCGAGGCGGCCCTGGAGGACCTGCGCAAGGGGCGCATGGTCATCCTGGTGGACGATGCCGAGCGCGAGAACGAGGGAGATCTGGTATTGGCGGCGCAGTTCGTCACGCCCGACGCCATCAACTTCATGGCCAAGCACGCGCGCGGCCTCATCTGCCTGAGCCTGACGGAGCAGCAAGTAAAACGGTTGGGCCTGACCATGATGGTGAGCGAGAACCAGAGCACCTACGCCACCGCCTTCACCGTCAGCATCGAGGCGGCGCGCGGCGTGAGCACCGGCATCAGCGCGCACGACCGCGCCGTCACCGTCAAGGCGGCCAGCAATCCGGAGGCGAAGCCGGAGGACGTGGTGCGGCCCGGGCACGTCTTCCCGCTCCGCGCGCGCAAGGGCGGCGTGCTGGTGCGCGCGGGTCAGACCGAGGGCAGCGTCGATCTCTGCCGCCTGGCCGGCCTCACTCCGGCCGGGGTGATCTGCGAGGTGATGAACGACGACGGCACCATGGCGCGGATGCCGGATCTGGAGAAGTTCGCCGCGCAGCACGGCCTACACGTGCTCGGCGTGGCCGACATCATCCACTACCGCATGCAGCGCGAGGCGCTGGTGCGCCGCGGAGCCGAGGCCCGCGTGCCCACCGAGTTCGGCGGCGAGATGCGCTGCATCGCCTACGAGAACGAGGTGGACAACGCGCAGCACGTCGCCTTCGTGAAGGGAACGTGGGAGCCCGACGAGCCGGTGCTGGTGCGCGTCCACTCCAAGTGCCTGACCGGCGACGTCTTCGGCAGCCGCCGCTGCGACTGCGGCCCGCAACTGCACCGCGCCCTGGAGATGATCGACCAGGCCGGGAAGGGCGTGCTGGTGTACCTGGACCAGGAGGGCCGCGGCATCGGCCTGATCAACAAGCTGCGCGCCTACAACTTACAAGACGAAGGGCACGACACCGTGGAGGCCAACGAGCGCCTGGGCTTCAAGGCGGACCTGCGCGACTACGGCATCGGCGCACAGATCCTGCGGGACGTGGGCGTGCGCAAGCTCCGGCTGATGACCAACAACCCGAAGAAGATCGACGGGCTCAAGCGGCTCTACGACCTGGAGGTGGTGGAGCGCGTACCCATCGAGGCGGGCCTCTCGCCGCACAACGAGAACTATCTCCAAGTGAAGCGGGACAAGATGGGCCACCTGCTCTCGCTCTCGAAGAAGTAGGATGCGCGCGCGATGAGCACCGGGTCCCCGAAAGATGCCTCGCTCACTGCAGAGGGGCTGCGCTTCGCCATCGTCGCCACGCGCTGGAACGCGGAGATCGTCGATCAGCTGCTGGAAGGAGCGCAGCGCGCGCTCGCGCAGCACCAGGCCGACGACGTGCGCGTGTACCGCTGCGCCGGCGTGTTCGAGCTGGCGCCGCTGGCGGCGCGGGTGGCGCGCAAGGGCGGCGTGGACGGCATCGTCGCGCTGGGCTGCCTGATCCGCGGGGGCACCGACCATTACCGGGTGCTGTCCGACCAGGTCACCCGATCGCTGGGCGCGCTGGCGCTGGAAGGCGGCACCAATCCTCGTCCCCTGGCGGTGGCCTTCGGCGTGCTCACCTGCGAGACGCTGCAGCAGGCGCAGGAGCGCGCCGATCTGCGCGGCGCCGACAAGGGAGGCGAGGCCGCCCTGGCCTGCGTCGAGCAGGTCCACGCGCTGAAGGAAGTCGGCTGATGGGCTCGCGGACCAAGGCGCGCGAGTGCGCGTTACAGGCCCTCTACCAGCTGGACACCAGCGGCGGCGACGCCCGCGACGCGGTGCGCGGCGTGATGGCGCACTTCGAGGAGGCGGACGGAGAGACCGAGCGGTTCGCCGACGAGCTGGTGCGCGGCGTCCAGTCGGAGCGCGCGCAGATCGACGCCCTCATCCAGCAGACCAGCACCAACTGGAAGCTCGATCGCATGGCCCGCGTGGATCGCAACATCCTGCGCCTCGCGGTCTACGAGATCCTGCGGCGCGCCGACGTGCCCGTGCGCGTGACGCTGAACGAGGCCGTGGAGCTGGGCAAGAAGTTCGGCTCGGAGGAGTCGTCGGCGTTCGTCAACGGCGTGCTCGACCGCATCGCCCACATGGACCTGCCCAACAGCACGCCCAAGAAGGCCTGATGGATCTCTCCTTCTTCCCGCTCACGCTGGACGCGATGGATCAGGCGCCGGCCGACTCGCTCTGCCTCTTCATCCCCTCCGACGAGCGGCCGCTGACCGGCCTCGCCGGGCTGGTGGACTGGCGGCTCACAGGCAGGCTCTCGCGGCTGCTCAAGGGCGGCCTGCTCACCGGCGATGCAGGGGAGGCGGTGCTGACGCAGCCGGGAACCCGCCTCGCCTTTCGCAAGATGTTCCTCTTCGGCGTGGGTTCGGCGTCGCAGCCGGAAGACGAGCTGCGGCTGCGCGTGGGCGAGGCGCTGCGCAAGCTGGCCCAGGCGGGCGTGCAGGAGGTGGCGATGCAGCTGCCGGCGCGGCTTCCGCCCGAGGTCGGGGTCAAGGCGCTCATCGAGGAGCTCTCGGGGCCAGGCCGCGCGTTGGTGTTCGGCTCGGACCCGCAGAAGCTGGTGTCGGCGCTCTCGCAGACCGCAAGAGGATTCGCGCGCGTGGAGCAGCGCGTGGTGAAGGTGCCTTCGCCGGCGCCGACGCTTCCCAAGGCCTCGCCGCTTCCCTTCGCGCCGCAGTCTCCTTCCGACCCTCCGGTGGCCCCGGCGCTCCCTTCCGAGCCACCGCCCGCCGAGGAAAAGAAGCCACCGGGCCAGGGCCCGCAACGGTACGTGCCACAGGCGCCGCGGCAGAACGTCTTCGAGAAGAAGAAGAAGTGAAGGACGTAGACGTGGGGGTCGACGTCAACGTCAACGATCACGTCAACGCACACGCCTGACGCGCACCGCGACGTTCCGCCAGGAATTCTCTTCCACCAGCAGGCGCTGTGCGGGCGACTCGACCACCACTTCGCGGGCGTCGTTCCAGATCACCTTCACGGGAACGGTGCCCGCGGCGATGAAGACGTCGGCGCGGGCCTGCACGGGAGCTGCGGCTCCGCGGAGTGCGACGTGCGTGGACAGCGAATTTCCACACCGCACCTCGAACACGTCGGCCTGCGTGCGTCCGTCCGGAGAGCGCGACTGCGCGATCTCCCGCGTCGCGCACGGCTCCTCGGCCGGCTGGCTGCGCCAGAACCAGAGCGTGGCGAAGCCGACTGCCAGCATGATGGCCGACAGCGCCACCAGGAGCTTCACGGCGTCAGGCGCTCCATCATGCGGGGAAAGGGGATGGTCTCGCGCACGTGGTGCAGGCCGCAGATCCACGCCACCGTCCGCTCCACGCCGAGGCCAAAGCCCGAGTGCGGCACCGACCCGTACTTGCGCAGATCGAGGTACCACTCGAACGCCTCGAGCGGCAGCTTGTGCTTCTCGATCTCGCCCTTGAGCGTGGCGTAGTCGTCCTCGCGCTGCCCTCCACCCACGATCTCGCCATAGCCCTCCGGCGCCAGCACGTCCACGCCCAGGGCCACCTTGGGGTCCTTGGGGTCCTTCTTGAAGTAGAAGGCCTTCATCTCCGCCGGGTAGCGGTGGACCAGCACCGGGCGATCGAACTGCTTGCAGAGGATGGTCTCCTCGTCGCCGCCCATGTCGTCGCCCCATTTGATGGGGTGGCCCGTCCTCTGGATATATTCAATGGCTTCGGTGTAGGTGATGCGCGGGAACGGTTTCTGCACGCGGCGGAGCGCCTCCACGTCGCGCTCCAGCACGGACTTCAGCTCCGGCTCGTGCTTTAGCAACACCGTCTGCACGACGTTGACGATGAAGTCCTCGACCAGGTCCATGTTGCCGTCGAGGTCCAGCCAGGCGACCTCGGGCTCCACCATCCAGAACTCGGTCAGGTGCCGCCGCGTCTTGCTCTTCTCGGCGCGGAAGGTAGGTCCGAAGACGTAGGCCTTGCCCACCGCCATCGCCGCGGCCTCTCCGTAGAGNTGCCCCGACTGCGTGAGGAAGGCCTTGCCGAGGTCGAAGTAGGGCACCTCGAAGAGGGTGGAGGTCCCTTCGCAGGCCGCCGGCGTGAGGATGGGCGAGTCCACCAGCGTGAAGCCGCGCGAGTCGAAGTAGTCGCGGATGGCCTTGATGATGCTGTGCCGGACCGCCAGGACGGCCCGCTGCCGCGAGGAGCGCAGCCAGAGATGGCGCTTTTCCTGGAGGAAGCCCACCCCGTGCTCCTTGGGCTGGATGGGGTAGCCGGCCTCGCCCTGCATCACCTTGAAGTCCGCCACTTGCAGCTCGAAACCGATGGGGCTGCGCGGGTCCTTGGCCACCTTGCCGCGCACCTCCAGGGAAGATTCCTGTGACGCCTTGTCGGCGGCGGCGAAGGCGGCCTCGGGAACGTCCTTCTTCGACACCACGCACTGGATGGTGCCGGTGCCGTCGCGCACCTGGAGGAAGTGGAGCTTGCCACTCGATCGCTTGGCGTAGAGCCAGCCGCGCAGCAGGACTTCCTGCCCGTCGTGCGCCGCGATGTCCTGGATGTACACGTGCTTTTCCATGGGGGCGCGGATGGTATTGCCGTTGCGCCCGCGCGTCGAGTACGACGTTGCGATGCTGGCAATGCTCCTGGCGATCGGGGTGGCCGGTCCTTCGGCAGGGGCCGTGCGCGTGCCCAGCAGCGAGCGCGCCTGGGGCGGCGTGCGCGAGCGCGGCCCCGAGCGCGTGGCCGACTACGATCTGTCGGCGGTGCTCGATCCGTTCAAGCACACCCTGGTGGGCAAGGAGCGGCTCGTCTGGAGGAACCGCAGCAGCGAGCCTGTCTCCTCGCTCTACGTGCACCTCTACCTGAACGCCTTCGAAGGCCCCGGCAGCACCTTCGCCCAGGAGCGCCTACGCCATGGCGGCTTCCGCACCGACGTTACGACGAAGAAGGGCGAGTGGGGCTACATCGAGCTCGAGCAGGTGACGCAGGCGGGGAAGCCGGTTCCCTGGGTCTTCGTGCATCCCGACTCCGGGCCCGAGACCGACCGCACCGTCGCGCGGTTCGATCTCCCCCGCCCGGTCCCGCCCGGCGAAACCACGGTGCTGGAGATCGCGTTCCACGACCAGCTCCCGCGGGTAGTGGCGCGTACCGGCTGGTTCGGCACCTACCACCTGGTGGCGCAGTGGTTCCCCAAGGTGGGCGTGCTGGAGCTGCCCGGCGAGCGCGGCGCCACCGAGCCGCGCTGGAACTGCCACGAGTTCCATCTCTACAGCGAGTTCTACGCGGACTTCGGCGACTACACGGCGGAGATCACGCTGCCGCGGGGATACGTGTTCGGGTCGGTAGGCATGGAGATCGCGCCGCCCACCGAGACACCGCAGGGCGTGCAGCATCACGTCGCGCAGAAGGACGTGCACGACTTCGCCTTTGCCGCCTGGGACGGGTTCCGCGTCCTCGAGGGCGAGTCCAGCCCGGAAGCGGGGGAGCAGGGCGCCGTCCACGTGAAGGTGGTCTACCCGGACGAGTACGCCGAGTCGGCGCGCATCGCGTTGCGCTCCACGCAGGACTCGCTGGCCTACTTCGGCCGCACGCTGGGACCGTATCCGTACCCGCAGGTCACCGTCGTCGTCCCGCCCTGGAACGCCATCGAGTCGGGCGGCATGGAGTACGAGACTTTCTTCACCACCGTGGGCGCGCTGGGTCCGCCGCTGTTGCAGGGCGTCCGCTTCGTCACCGTCCACGAGTTCGGCCACGGCTACTTCATGGGCCTGCTCGCCACCAACGAGTTCGAGGAGCCCTTCCTCGACGAAGGCCTGAACGAGCTCTGGGACGCGCGCATGCTGCGGGACGAGCCGATCCAGTTCCCGGCACCGGGGCTGCTCGGCGCGTTGGGCCTGCGCACGCCGCCCCTGCGTCTCTTCGACCTCGAGCGCAGCGGCACCCAGCGCTTCCAGGCCGACCCCATCGCCGGCAACTCCTGGGACCGCTGGTCGCGCGGGAGCTACGGCCTCGTGTATTCGCGCACCGCGGTGGTCTTCCACGATCTCGAGCAGCGGCTCGGCGGCGACGTGCTCGAGCGGGGCTTCCGCGAGTACTACCGGCGCTGGCGCTTCCGCCATCCTTCCACCGCCGACTTCGAGCAGGCGCTGGTCGACGCCGGCGGCGAGCAGGTGCGCCGCTTCTTCGCCGAGCAGGTCTACGCCAACAACCCCGTGGACGATCGCATCGAGGGGATCGAGACCCGCGAGCTGGTGCCGCTGCCCGGCACCTCCGTGCAGGCGGGCGGCCTGCGCGTGGAGCTGGACGAGGCCCAGGCCCACGAGCAGGAGCGCAACGCGCGCGAGGCATTCAAGAAGGCGCACCCGGGCGCGAAGCCCGAAGACCCTGGGCCGTTCCCCTGGCAATCCGCCGTTCGCGCGCGCAGGTATGGCGCGGAGGTGTCCCAGACGCTGATGGTCCAGTTCGACGGGGGCGGCACCGAGGCCCTGGCGTGGCCGGCCGGCGAGCGATGGCACCGGTGGGTCTTCGAAAAGCCGGTGAGGGTGGCGTCGGCGCGGCTCGATCCGGAGCGCAAGATATTGCTCGATCTGGACAAGCTCGACGACGGCAAGACGCGCGAAGCCGCGCCGGCCGCCTCGCGCCGCTGGACGCTGGAGTTCGGCGCATGGTGCGGGCTGCTCCTCTCGATGCTGGAGGCGCTGTGATCACCCCGCGCCTCTTCCGCCGGGCGCTCCGGCGCAGCCTGCAGTGGCGGCTGCTTCTGCTCTGGTGGGCCTCGCTGGTGCTGCCGTCCGTCATCGCGGCCGTGCCCGTCTTTGCCTTCCTGCGGCGCCAGCTGGACCACGCGCCGGAAGCCGCGCGGTCGGTGGCGTTCGTCGACGGCGCCACCCTGATCGAGCTCGTCCGCCAGCTCGACGAGAATGGGGTCTCGACCTCCATCGGTTTCGCATCCGTCGCCGCGGCGCTGCTGGTCATGGCGATCTCGCCGTTCGTGGCGGCCGCCACCCTCGCGGCTGCCCGCGCCGACGAACCGCCCGGCCTCGGGCGCCTGCTGGCGGGCGCGGGCGAGCTGTACGGGAGGATGCTGCGGACGCTGCTCGCAGGCCTCCTGCCGGTGGGATTGGGCGCGGGTCTCGCCGCCGGCGCGTTGCGGCTGGCGGTGCGAGCCACAGAGCGATCCGTCACCGAGGGGGCTGCGAACCGCGCCCTGATCCTGGGGACCTGCGCGGGCGCGCTGGCGTTCTTCGTCTGTCATCTGACAGTCGACGCCGCGCGCGCGCAGTTCGCCGCCGGTCCCGGGCGCCGCTCGGCCGTGCTCGCGCTCTGGGCGGGCATCCGCCTTTTGATCCGCCGACCGCTGCGCGCAGCCGCCTTGGGCGGGTTGGGCGCGCTCCTGGGCGTCGGGGGCGCGCTTGGGCTGATGGCGCTACGGCTCCGGATCGTCCAGGCGGGTCCCGCCTCGATCGGGCTCGCCTGGCTGCTTGCCCAGGCGGCGCACCTCCTGGTGGGCTGGGGCCGCGCGGCGCGCATCTTCGGGCTGGCGGAGCTGGCGCAGGCCGACGCGGCGGATCGGGAGCGCTCCGGCTTCCGCATGGAGCCGCCCGCCGGCAGCCCCACGCCC
>C688J18823_10000601_pt1 | contig 20995 bp, 16 predicted proteins | sample HopSoiMetagenom1_FD_18823 | JGI IMG/M metagenome (IMG submission 18823) | reverse complement strand
GCTGATGGCCATGCCCTCCGGCTCGACGCCGACCTGGATGTCGCCGAGGCGGGCGCGCTTCTCGACGTCGATGATCGTCACCGTGTTGTCGTTTTCGTTGGCGACGTAGAGGATCTTTCCGGCGGCATCGAGCGCGAACAGTTCGGGATCCGGGCCGGAGGGCAGGGTATCGACGACCTCCTGCTTCGCAACGTCGATGACCTGAATGCTGTCGTCGTCACCGACGGCCACGAATACAAACTTGCTGTCTCGCGTGAACTCGATGCCGCGCGGCCGCTGGCCGACCTTGATGGTCTTGGTGACGGTCCAACTGTCCGTATCGATCACAGTTACGGTGTTGCCCTTTTCATTCGACACATAGGCGATGAAGGCCGAGGCCGGGGCTGCCGTCGCGAGCAGAAAAGCCATTCCGGAAAGCAGGCAGTGACGCCACATACGCAATCCATCCTTCTTCATTGCAGCCTGCACTTGGTTTCGGGACGATCGACGCCAAGCGTATCGAGTTCCGACACCTGGTGCAGGAAGCCTTCCTGCGGCGAAACCGAGACTACCATGCGTCCATCGACCAGCAGGATCGGTTGACGAAGCTGCAGGTTCCAGTCCCGCAGTGTCAACCGCTGGCCCTTGAACGCCGCAATGGAAAAGTCGGGACCTTTAAGGAACGCCGATACTGCCTTTGGGTCGCCAGACTTCGTGCGCGACGCCGCTTCGCCGATCATACGCACGGCCGTCCAGGCCTGCATGTCCAGTGCGGTCATGTGCCGCGAGTTCAATTTTATAAACCGGTTCTGGATCTGGATCGCGCCCCACTGGTCCTGCGCGGCATGCCAGCTGGTTGGAACCAACCCGGCCGAGCCGGCGACCGGTCGCGGATCCCAGGTACGGTAGGGCAGGTAAGACGCGAATACTTCGCTTTCGTCCGCAGCAACGAGGACGTCATAGGCCGGCGCCTGCTGGGTGAAGACAGGCATTTGCCGCTGGATCAGGGTGACGCCGCTGTCGGTACGGCGGGCGCCACCGGTGTCCTCGAAAATTCGTTCCTGAACGATCTTGGCGCCGAAGCGCGTCGCCGCGCGGCGCAATGCGTCGGCGTACAGCCTGTCCTGTTCATGCGACCCGACGACGAACAGCCAGCGCTTCCATTGCTTCCACACCAGATACTGGGCGAGTGCATCCGCAAGCATCGAACGCGTCGGCGCGATATGAAGCACATTGGCGCGGCAATCCTGCTGGCGCAACCGATCGTCGATCGCGCCGGCATTCAACAGCAGCGTTCCGCGATCACGAAGCGCGTCGGCTGCCTTCAATAACTCGTCCGCCGGAAGATCGGCAATGATGAAGCCGTTGCGCACGGCAAGCGCCAATGCTGCCTTTGCGACGTCCTCATTGTCCCTGAGCCGGACTTCCTCCAGCGTAAAGCGCTGATTGAGGAACTTGCCCGTGGTGTTGTTGTCCTCGATGGCCAGACGCGCACCGGCAATCCCGTCATTCTCGGCCGGCAGTTCGACGAGCGACAATTTCGCCTTGACGCCGGCGCGGCCGAGATAGCCGATGCCGATCTCGATGGGGTCCGCCGCGAGCACGGGGGTAGCCGCGATGCAGAAACCGATCGCAGCGACCAACCATCGGATCATGGCTCCTCCCTGACAGGTCTTCTCGATTTCGTCGTATCGGAGACCGTTGGCTTGAACCATGACCGAATTGTCTTGGCTTGCAACTCAATTCTGTCGGGACGCTTTCAGCCCTTCAGGCGCTCCGCATGCCAGCGCAGATGATCGGACATGAACGTGGAGATGAAGTAGTAACTGTGGTCATAGCCGGGCTGCCGGCGCAAGGTGAGGGGGATTTTGGCTTTCTCGCACGCGTCCTGCAGCAGCTCCGGGCGAAGCTGTTCGGCTAGAAACGGATCAGCATCGCCATAGTCGACCAGCAGATCGGACGCTCTGGCGCCGTCCTCGATTAGCGCAACGGTATCGTGCTTGCGCCATGCTTGCCGGTCGCTGCCGAGGTAGCCGCCGAGCGCCTTGATGCCCCATGGCACCTGCGAGGGCGCGACGATCGGCGCGAATGCGCTTGCCGCCCGATAGCGCTCGGGGTGGCGCAACGCGATCGTCAGCGCACCATGGCCGCCCATGGAGTGGCCGAGGATGGATTGTCGACTGGGGTCGACGGGAAAATTTTCGGCGACCAGTTTCGGCAATTCTTCCGTGACGTAGCTCCACATGCGGTAATTGCGCGCGAACGGCTCCTGCGTCGCATCGACATAGAAACCGGCGCCAAGTCCGAAATCGTAGGCATTGGCGGGATCGGCGGGCACGCCTTCGCCGCGCGGGCTGGTATCGGGCGCAACGAAGACCAGTCCGAGCTCGGCGCAGGCACTGCGGAATTCGCCCTTTTCCGTCACGTTGGCATGGGTGCAGGTCAGGCCCGAGAGATACCAGACCACCGGCAGCCTGGCGCCGGCGGCGTGCGGAGGGACATAGACCGAGAAGGTCATGTCGGTCCGGGTTTGGTTGCTGGCGTGTCGATAGACGCACTGCGTTCCGCCGTATGATTTGTTAAGCGAAACGGTCTGCATGGTCATGAGCTTGCTTGTCCTGCGCCGCGCAGCACGATCACGCCACGCCGCTCTCTATTGCGAATCGCACCAGCTCGGCGGACGTGCGTACGCCAAGCTTGTGGCGCATGATCGACGAGGTGTTGGCGACGGTTTTGTAGGACGAATGGACCAGCCACGCGATCTCGGAGAGGCTCTTTCCCACGCTGAGCAGGCGCAGGATCTCCATCTCGCGCGAGGTCAGCTTGGAAAGCGGGCTGCGGGCGAACGAGGGTCTCGCGAATGCGATACTTCGCGCCATCGCCGGCGGCAGATAAACCCCGCCCTTTGCAACTTCATGGATCGCCTCGACGAGGTCCTGGGGATCGCCGGCCTTCGAAACATAACCCTTGGCGCCGACTTCGATGGCACGCGCGGCGAATACCGGATCATCGTTCATGCTGAACATGATGATACGTGCAGACGCGTCGCGCACGAGGAGGCGCCGTGCCAGTTCAAACCCGGAAACCGTCGGAAGGTTAATGTCGAGTACGCAGATATCCGGATTCCGTTCGCCGAACACACGCTCGCCACTCTCCGCATCGGAGGCTTCCAGTATGTCGATCTCGGGATCGTCCGCGAACAGGGCACGGCACCCCGAAGCAACGATGCGATGATCATCAACAATCAGAACGCGCATTGACATTGGTCTCGAACACCCGCGTCACTCCCGTTGCTGCACCGCATCAGGCGAAACACCGGCGCAGTCTTCGGGGCGATACTGCCGTCGATGATCATGCAACCCGGGCGATGTTGCTATACGGTTCGATTAGATAGGCGCCTGTTTTATCTGTCAACGCTCCCCGCGATGGGGAACTGAAGACGATTTCGCTCCCAGACAAAGGCGATTTCACTCCTGGACAAAGGCTATGTGGCAAAATTTTTCCTTGCGCGCCCGGATCAACTTGCTGCTCGCGCTCGTCCTCACGCTCGGTTTAGCCGCCAATATTGCACGACTTGTGCTCGAGGCCGGGCCGCGCGTCCAGGCCGAAGATCAAAGCGTCATACGGCTGGCGCGTGAATTCATCGATACGATTGTTGCGGGACTGAATGAGGCGCCGGACGCAGAAGTGCGGCTGAACCAGATTGTTCACGACCTCAACCGGCTTCGCCACGTCAGTATCACACGGCAGGGTGAAGCGGTCGAGATATCAGGGGCGGCGGCCAATCCGGACGACAATGCCGATGCACGCTCGCCGCCGGCATGGTTTGTCGCGCTGGTTCACCCCGAAAAGACCACCGTGAACGTGCCGATTTCAATCAAGGGAAAACCGGGTTCGCTGCTGATCACGTCGCATCCGAACGACGAGATGGCCGAGATCTGGGATGGGATTATCACTCAGCTCCAGATCGGCACGGTGATTGCTATTGTTCTTTTTCTCATTACGACCAGGGTCGTCAGCCGGGCGCTTGCGCCGATCCGGACGCTGTCGGAAGCAGTGACGAAAATCGAAGCCGGCGGCTACGACACGCGGGTGAAGCCGGACGGCCCACCAGAACTCGTTGCCATTTGCGGCAAGTTGAATCACCTGGCGGCCACCCTGGGCAACGCGGTTGACGACAAGCGGCGTCTGGCCGAGCGCGTCGTTTCGCTGCAGGACGTCGAACGCAAGGAAATTGCGCGCGAGCTGCACGATGAGTTTGGGCCCTATCTCTTTGCCTTGCGCGCGCACGCCGGCGCGCTGACTCGGATCGCAGATGGAAAGGCTCCGACCGTGGAGGCCACGCGAAAGCACGGCAGCGCCATACTGGAACAGGTAAATGCCTTGCAGCAATCCAATCGGCGGGTTCTCGAAAAGCTGCGGCCCGCGGGGCTGACGGAGCTTGGTCTTCACGAAGCGCTTGGCGCGCTGCTGCGTCTATGGGGAGAGTCGCATCCCGACGTTGCCATCGAAACGGCAATCTCGCCGTCGCTGGGCGACACGGGAGAGACGGCCGATTTGACGATCTACCGCACCATTCAGGAAGCCCTGACCAATGTCTTTCGCCACGCGGGCGCCACCACCGTCAACGTAACCGTTGAACCTGTCGAGCCGCCTTCGGGATTGACCGGGCGAGGCGGCGCGTTGGTGCGGGTGCGGGACAATGGAGGTGGATTGCGACCGGATCACAAGCTGGGCTTCGGACTCACGGGAATGCGCGAGCGCATTCTGGCGCTGGGTGGTTCGCTCACGATTGCTTCCGGAGATCATGGCGTAACTGTGGAGGCGGTGATTCCGAGGGACGCGCGTTACTGAGCCGGGAATTTTTCCCGTCCTGTCCGGGACGTTTTGAATAGTGCGCGATTTGATCGACGCCTTAAGATCATTCGCAATCAGCCGGCGGGGACCAATGCGGCCGGTATGGAATGGGGATGAAACAAGATGGGTACTCGGTTCCTGTTTATTGGGACACTATCGCTATGCGTCGTCCCCGGGATCGACTGTGCCCAGGCTCAAACAGCGTCCGGTGATAGCGAGGTTTTGCCGGCCATCGAAGTCGTCGCCCCGGCCACAAGTGCCAAACCAAACCGCAGCAGAGGTGGGCCTCAGGCCGCCAGGAACTTGCGCAGGGTTTTTGTCTACCCGACAGCGCCTACGCCGACGGCCGGTTCGGGAATGGATGTCGACAAGGTGCCGGCAAGCATCAACGCGGTTGGGGCAGGGCAGATCGCACGCACCGGCTCGCTCAACATTGCGGATGCGCTGCAGCAGCAGGTTCCAGGCATCATCATCAGCGACACGACCGGCAATCCATTTCAGCCGGACATCCAGTTCCGTGGGTTTGTCGCTTCTCCCGTCGCCGGCACACCCCAGGGACTCGCGGTCTACCAGAACGGGGTGCGCATCAACGAAGCGTTCGGCGACACCGTCAACTGGGACTTGATTCCGACGGCTGCAATCAGGTCGGTGACGGTCGTGACCAACAATCCCGCGTTCGGCCTGAATGCCCTGGGCGGCGCGATTAACGTGCTGATGAAGAACGGCTTCAATTATCAGGGCGCCGAAATCAACACGATGGGCGGCTCGTTCGGACGTATCCAGAGTTCGGCGCAATGGGGCAAGCAGATCGACAATTTTTCCGTCTATGGCGCGCTGGAGGGCCTGCGCGACGGCGGATTCCGCAATTTCTCTGAATCGAAAGTCCGCCGCTTCTATGGGGATGTCGGCTACCGGACCGACAGCAGCGAATTTCATCTCAACGTCGGTGCCGCCAAAAATAATTTCGGCGCGGCGGCCACGGTGCCGGTCGAATTGCTGCAGAACTATTGGGGGGCGACCTACACGACCCCACAGACCACGGACAACCGCGTTGCCTACGCCAATCTCACCGGAAAGGTCGAGGCCACGCCGACCTGGACGATTGAAGGTTCGGCACGCGTCCGGTCATTCCAGCAGAAGGCGGTGGATGGCAATCCCACCGCCACCCAGCCATGTGCCGCCCCCAACGACACGCTGCTTTGCTTTAATGACGACAGCAGCTTTGCAAATGGCGTCAACGGCGTTCCGATCGTCAATCCGTTCCCGACCGACGCTGTGCTGGGGCAGATCGACCGGACAACAACCCGCTCGGTCACGACCGGCGCAACCGTGCAGGCAACCAACACCGATCAGTTGTTCGGGCACAACAACCAGTTCATGGTTGGCACCAGCTTCGACTCCGGCGTTACCCGCTTCGGGGCCGCCGCGGAATTGGGCACGATTGGTCCAAACTACGTCGTCAGTGGCAGCGGCATCTTTCTCGGGCCATCCGGCGCTCCGATTTCGATCGGCCCGGTCTCGCTTCGAGCCACCAACCGCTACACTGGCCTCTATGCGCTAGACACCTTCGATGTGACCGACGCGTTTTCAATTACGGGCGGCGGCCGGTTCAATCATGCAAGCATCCAGCTTGAGGATCAGATCGGCACGGCGCTCAACGGCAGCCATACGTTCGACAGGTTCAATCCGACCATCGGAGGCACGTACAAGATCACGCCTGAACTGACGGCCTACGCCGGGTATTCCGAGGCCAATCGCGCGCCGACGCCGCTGGAACTGGCATGCGCCGATCCTGCGCGTCCCTGCATCATCGGGGCATTCCTGATCGCGGATCCGCCGCTCAAGCAGGTCGTGTCCCGTACTTTTGAGGCAGGTTTCCGCGGCACCAAGGAGCTGAATATCGGAACGCTGGCCTGGAAGGTCGGCGCGTTCCGCGCGACCAATGCCGATGACATCCTGGCGATCCCCGTTCCGTTGCAGGGTTTTGGCTATTTCCAGAACGTGGGCAGGACGCGGCGCCAGGGCATTGAAGCCCAGGTCAATCTGACGTCGAAGACGCTGCAACTCTATGCCAGCTATGCCCTCGTGGATGCGCGCTTCCTCGACGCCTTGGAGCTCAACTCCCACAGCCCATTCGCCGATCCCCTTACTGGCACTATCCAGGTCCTTCCCGGCAATCGAATTCCCGCGATCCCCCGCAACCGGGTCAAGTTTGGCATCGATTATTCGGTCACCGACGCCTTCAAGGTCGGAGGCGATGCGTTGTTGGTCGGTAGCCAGTATTTTGTCGGCGATGAATCGAACCAGGCTGCGCGGCTGCCCGGGTATTCGGTTTTCAACCTGCACACCTCGTATCAGATCAACAAGACGTTTCAGATCTACGGCCGCGTCGACAATATCTTCGACAATCGCTATGCGACCTACGGGACGTTCTTCGATACCAGTGATGTGCCCAATTTCGCCAATGGCGGTGCGCAGTTCACGGACGCCCGCTCTGTAAGCCCGGCGCGGCCGCGTGCCTTCTACGCTGGGCTAAAGGCGACCTTTTAGATCAACGAAATGGGCTGGCCATCACCGGGACGTTCGCGTCAGGAAGCGTCCGGCAACGGATCGGCGCAGTGCGCTTTGTGGATGGCGGAGGGAACGAATCCAAAGTGCTTGCGGAATACGCGGCTGAAGTGCGACGAGCTGGAAAAGCCCCACGAAAACGCCACGTCCGTGATCGTCTTTCCGTTCTGGGTCTCCAGCTCCTGCCGGCAGTGCAGCAGTCTCGCCCGCCAGATATAATCGCTGACGGTCATGCCCTTGTCGCTGAACAGCATGTGCAGGTAGCGCTTGGTGCAGCCCAAGGCCGCCGAGATCTGGTCGATGCTAAGCTCCGGGTCGCGCAAATGTTCGCGGATGAAAGCCTGAGCCCGGATGTACATCGCCTCGGGACCGACGCGATCGAACATCGTGTCGGCCTCGCGCAGCGGCAACAGCAGCAGATCGATCAGCGAATCAGCGACGCCGATGGCGTTGTAGGGCGACAGTTTGTTCGCTTCGTCAAACGCGGTGTGCACAAAGTCATAGGCGATGCGGCCGGTGCCCGTTCGCGCGGAGAGCTTGCAAGGCAGCATCTTCGCCGTGCGAAAGCCGCGTTCGTGCAGCAGTTCCTTTGGGACGATCACGACCTCGTGCCGCGTCAACGACGGGCTGACGATCGTGTGCGGACAGGAGACGTCATAGGCGAGACAATCGCCGGGCATGATGTCGATGCGACGGCCGCCCTGTTCGAAATGCGAGATGCCGAAAGTCTGGAACAGAATCTTGACGTAGGGATGTTCGCTCAGCTTGGTGCCCGAAACCGTGTGCGCGATGCGATGCTGGCTTGCCTCGATCTGACACAGCTTTAGCTGCGAGACGGTCGTGTAGTTTATTCGCGCCTCGAGCGAAGAAGCTTCCAGCGGGTCGATGTCAAACTGGCCGCAGAGATCGGTCAGCGCATCTGACCAAGTCTGGATCTGCTTCTTCGGCGCCAACCCGGAAGTGCTGAGCGAGCGGACTGTATCGGACATGGTCCAACCACCGATTCGAGAACAGGCCGCGACCTCGGCAAAAGCTTCGGTCACAGGACGCTACATTTGATTCAACCTAAGGCAGTCCCAAGGAAATCCCAAAGGAAGTCGCGCAGATTCTTCCCAATATCCCTTTGACAATCCTCCAACTTAGTTTCGGCTGCGTCAAGGGGAACCTCAAGCTCGGAACGCGCGGGGCTTGTGGGAACAAGCCCACGATTGATGCTTCGCAGCATAAGAAGATGGCTCCCGACGGCCCGAAATTAAAAAGTTCATCGTGTTTCGCTTTTGAGCAAACGCGGTTCGCTCTTGGGCAAGTTTCCCGTTTCCGAACGGGATAAGAACAGGGACCAAGAATGGAAAATGGGCCGTCTCGGCGGAAACCCAAAACTCTTAATCTGGGAGGAACCACTATGCGCAAGGTGCTATCCGCTGCCTGTATCGGCACCATGGCGACGTTCGCCGTGGGCGTCGCGAATGCCAATGAAGAGCTGAGCAAGATGGCGCAGAACCCGAAAGACTGGGTGATGCCGGCCGGCGACTACGCAAATACACGTTACTCGAAACTGAATCAGATCACCGCAGCCAATGTCGGCAAGCTCCAGGTCGCCTGGACCTTCTCGACCGGCGTGCTGCGCGGCCATGAAGGTGGGCCGCTGATCGTCGGTAACATGATGTACGTCCATACGCCGTTCCCGAACAAGGTCTACGCTCTTGACCTTTCGCAGGAGAACAAGATCGTCTGGAAGTATGAGCCGAAGCAGGATCCGAACGTCATTCCGGTGATGTGCTGTGACACCGTCAATCGCGGCGTGGCCTATGGCGACGGCAAGATATTCCTGCATCAGGCCGACACCACCCTGGTCGCACTCGATGCCAAGACCGGGCAGGTGGCGTGGAGCGTCAAGAATGGCGATCCGGGCAAAGGCGGCACCGGCACCTCCGCGCCGCTCGTCGTCAAGGACAAGGTCCTGATCGGCATTTCCGGCGGCGAGTTTGGCGTGCAGTGTCACGTCACCGCTTACGACCTGAAGACCGGCAAGCAGGCTTGGCGCGCCTTCTCGGAAGGACCGGACGACCAGATCATGGTCGATCCCGTCAGCACCACCGAACTGGGCAAGCCGGTCGGCAAGGATTCGAGCATCAAGACCTGGCAGGGTGACCAGTGGAAGATCGGCGGCGGCTGCACATGGGGCTGGCTGTCCTACGACCCCAGTCTGAACCTCGTCTATTACGGTTCGGGCAACCCCTCGACCTGGAATCCCAAGCAGCGGCCGGGCGACAACAAGTGGTCGATGACCATCTTCGCGCGCAATCCGGACGACGGAAAGGCCAAGTGGGTCTATCAGATGACGCCCCATGACGAGTGGGACTATGACGGCGTCAACGAAATGATCCTCAGCGACCAGCAGGTCGGCGGCGCGGAACGCAAGCTGTTGACCCATTTCGACCGCAACGGGTTGGGTTACACTCTGGATCGTGCCACCGGCGAACTCCTGGTCGCCGAGAAGTACGATCCGAAGGTCAACTGGACCTCTGGCGTCGACATGAACAAGAGCTCGCCAACCTACGGCCGTCCCAAGGTCCTCGATCAGTATTCGACCGAGAAGGGCGGCGAAGACAAGAACACCAAGGGCATCTGCCCGGCCGCGCTCGGTACCAAGGACGAGCAGCCGGCAGCCTATTCGCCCGATACGCAACTGTTCTACGTGCCGACCAACCACGTCTGCATGGACTACGAGCCGTTCAAGGTGAGCTACACCGCAGGTCAGCCCTATGTCGGCGCGACGCTGTCGATGTATCCGCCTCAGGGCGAAAGCCACATGGGCAACTTCATTGCCTGGGATGGCAAGACCGGCAAGATCGTCTGGTCGAACAAGGAGCAGTTCTCGGTGTGGTCGGGAGCGCTCGCGACAGCTGGCGGCGTGGTGTTCTACGGAACGCTCGAAGGCTATCTGAAGGCAGTCGATGCCAAGACCGGCAAGGAACTTTACAAGTTCAAGACCCCGTCGGGCATCATCGGCAACGTCACGACCTATGAGAACGGCGGCAGGCAGTATGTGGCCGTGCTGTCCGGTGTCGGCGGCTGGGCGGGTATCGGCCTTGCCGCAGGTCTGACCGATCCGACAGCAGGTCTCGGTGCGGTCGGTGGCTATGCCGCGCTGAGCAACTATACCGCGCTCGGCGGCACGCTCACCGTGTTCGCGCTGCCGCAGTAAAGCAGGACCACCTCGTCCGGCGCGTGGCTCGTTCCACGCGCCGGTTGATCTAGATCGAACGTCGAGGATGAGCTCTTGCGTAGAATTTGGTTGATTGCAGCCACTCTCATGCTTGTGGCGCCGGGACCGGTTGCCCACGCGGCGGACGATCCGACCGCCGTCAAGTCCGAGGATGGCAAGTATCTCGACAAGGAAGGCAACCCGACCTTCAAGGTGGCGCCTGACGGGACGGTCGATTGGTATACGTATTCCGGATACCGTCGCTATCACTCCGAATGCCATGTCTGCCATGGCCCTGACGGGATGGGATCGACCTACGCGCCGGCGCTACAGGATTCACTGAAGACGATGAGTTACGGCGATTTCCTCAGTGTGGTCGCCAGCGGTCGCAAGAACATCAGTACCGCGCAAGAGAACGTCATGCCGGCGTTCGGCGATAATCCGAATGTCGCCTGCTACATGGACGACCTCTACATCTATCTGCGCGCCCGCGCGCATGACGCGGTCGGCCGCGTGCGGCCGGCCAAGCGAGAAGACAAACCCGACGCCTACACTGAGGCGGAAAAGGCCTGCATGGGGACCAAATGATCATGCCGAGCATGCGAGATGCGCGTTTCGGTACGTCCGTGCAGTGACTTGAAGAGAAAATGTGGAGTTTAGAATGAAGACCCGCGCCGCTGTCGCATTCGAGGCCAAGAAGCCTCTTGAAATCGTCGAGGTCGACCTGGAAGGCCCGAAGGCCGGTGAGGTCCTCGTCGAGATAAAGGCGACCGGAATCTGTCACACCGATGCTTACACGCTCGATGGCTTCGACAGCGAAGGCATCTTTCCGTCGATCCTAGGTCATGAGGGCGCCGGCATCGTCCGCGACGTGGGGCCGGGCGTGACGTCGGTCAAGGCCGGCGATCACGTGATTCCGCTCTACACGCCGGAATGCCGCCAGTGCAAAAGCTGCCTGAGCCAGAAGACCAATCTTTGCACCGCCATCCGCGCCACTCAGGGCAAGGGGTTGATGCCTGACGGCACCTCGCGCTTCAGCCATAAAGGCAAACCGATCTACCACTATATGGGCTGCTCGACCTTCTCGAACTTCACCGTGCTGCCGGAAATCGCCGTGGCGAAGATTCGCGAGGACGCGCCGTTCGACAAGAGCTGCTACATCGGTTGCGGCGTGACGACGGGCGTCGGTGCCGTGGTCAACACCGCCAAGGTGACGCCGGGCGCCAACGTCGTCGTATTCGGTCTCGGCGGCATCGGGCTCAATGTCATCCAGGGCGCCAAGATGGTGGGCGCCGACAAGATCGTCGGCGTCGATATCAATGATTCCAAGGAAGATTGGGGCCGCCGTTTCGGCATGACCCATTTCGTCAACCCGACCAAGGTCAGCGACATCGTCCAGCATCTGGTCGGGCTCACCGACGGCGGCGCCGACTACACGTTCGACTGCACCGGCAACACCAATGTGATGCGGCAGGCGCTCGAAGCGTGCCACCGCGGCTGGGGCGTCTCGGTCATTATCGGGGTCGCGGAGTCCGGCAAGGAAATCGCCACCCGGCCATTTCAGCTGGTGACCGGCCGCGTCTGGAAGGGCACGGCCTTTGGCGGCGCGCGCGGCCGCACGGATGTGCCGAAAATCGTCGATTGGTACATGAACGGAAAGATCGAGATCGATCCAATGATCACACACGTCCTCAAGCTGGAGGAGATCAACCAGGGATTCGACCTCATGCATCAAGGCAAGTCGATCCGTTCGGTTGTCGTGTTCTGATTTAAAGACTTCAAACACAAGGAGGACAGGCCCATGACTGCTCATATCCATCCATCGGTTGATAGTGGCGTAAAGAAGGGGACCGGCAGCTTCGCCGGCGGCACCCTTGTCTGCAAATGCTCGGACAGGCCGGTCAAGGTCGCCATCAAGGGCGATGTGGCCCACAACCACGCCTGCGGCTGCACCAAATGCTGGAAGCCCTCTGGCGCGACCTTCTCCGTCGTCGCCGTGGTCCCGCGCGACAATGTGAAGGTGACCGAGAACGGCGACAAGCTGCAGATTGTCGACGCGTCGGCGACGATCCAGCGCCATGCCTGCAAGGCCTGTGGCACGCATATGTATGGCCGGATCGAGAACACCGGGCATCCGTTCTTCGGCCTCGACTTCATCCATCCCGAACTTTTCCAGGAAGGTGGCTGGGCGGCCCCCGGGTTTGCCGCGTTCGTCTCGTCCGTGCTGGAGTCCGGCGTTCAGCCGGCCGAGATGGATGGCATCAGGTCCAGGCTGAAGGAACTCGGGCTCGAGCCCTATGATTGCCTGTCGCCGCCCTTGATGGACGCGATCTCCAGCCACGTGGCCAAGGCCAAGAAGGCGGCCTGAAGAATTCCCTCGGACTACCACTACGACCGGCGGGCGAACACCCGCCGGCTTTTTTATGCTGCGCCGCGAAGTGAGCGGCACCGGAGCAGTTGACCCATCGCGCGGTTCGATGCACGAGGTAGCCTGTCAAGAAGACGCCCCTCGCGAGGATCCGCCCGATGCAGATTGCCACAGACGCCGCTTTTATCCTGCCCGACGATTTCGCCAACGCCGCGCTGATGGGGAGGGTCTGGCGTCCGGATATCGCCGGCCCGGCGGTAGTCGCGATCCGCGAGAAAGGCGTCTTTGACATCACCGACGAGTTTCCGACCGCAAGCCAGCTCGCCGCCTCCGATCCGGCCGAGGCGCTGCGCGCCACGAAGGGCGTGCGGATCGGCGCGCTGCAGGACATCTTGAACAACACGCCGCCCGACACCCGCGACCCGACAAAACCATGGCTGCTGGCCCCGATCGACCTGCAGGTGATCAAGGCGGCCGGCGTCACCTTTGCCATCTCGATGCTGGAACGGGTGATCGAGGAGCGCGCGCGCGGCAATCCGGATTCGGCGCAGGCGATCCGCGCCGAGGTGACGCGGATTGTCGGCACGGATCTATCGCAGCTGAAGCCGGGCTCGGCCGAAGCGCAGCANNTCAAGGANGTGCTGGTCTCGCAAAATGCCTGGAGCCAGTATCTCGAAGTCGGGATCGGGCCGGACGCCGAGGTGTTCACCAAGGCGCCGGTGCTGTCGGCAGTGGGCACCTGCGTNGANGCNGGCCTGCATCCGAAATCGACCTGGAACAATCCGGAGCCCGAGGTGGTGCTGGTGGTGGCAAGCGACGGCAAGATCGTCGGTGCGACGCTCGGCAACGACGTCAATCTGCGCGACTTCGAGGGACGTTCGGCGCTGCTGCTGTCCAAGGCCAAGGACAACAACGCGTCCTGCGCCATCGGACCGTTCGTGCGGTTCTTCGACAAGGGCTTCACGCTCGACGACGTCAGGAAGATGGAGATCTCGCTGGAGGTGAAGGGGCCGGAAGGCTTTGTGCTGCACGGCGCCTCGTCGCTCAGCCAGATCAGCCGTGACCCGGCCGATATCGTCGGCCAGACCATCAACGAGAACCATCAGTATCCCGACGGTTTCGTGCTGTTCCTCGGTACCATGTTCGCCCCGATCCAGGACCGTGCTGCGAAGGGGCAGGGGTTCACCCATGTGGAAGGCGATCTGGTGACGGTCGCAACCCCGAAACTGGGTCGGCTGACCAACCGGATGCGTCATAGCGGCGATTGCGAACCCTGGAATTTCGGCCTGACGGAACTGTTCGCGGCCTTGATGCGCCGCAAGGGCGTCAGCTGAATTGGCCTCGAGCCTCGATAACCGTAAGGCACTTGCGCGATGGCGAAAATCAGGATCGGCCTGGCTGGTTGCGGCTTCGTGTCCGAACTGCACATGCATGCCTACCGGCGTGTCTATGGCGTGGATGTTGAAGTCAGGGCCGTTGCGGCGCGTGGCGAGCATGTCGTCGAGTTCGCCCGCCGCCACCAGATCCCGGCGACGTATCGCAGCTTTCGCGATCTGATCGCTGACGCCGAGATCGATGTCGTCGACATCTGCACGCCGCCCAATCTGCACGCGTCGATGATCGTCGATGCGATGCAGGCCGGCAAGCATGTGATCTGCGAAAAGCCGTTCAGCGGCTATTTTGGGCGCGACGGCGACGCACAGCCGATCGGCAAACATGTGCGGAAAGCGCTGATGTACGAGCGGGTGATGGAGGAGATGGCGGCAACCCGTGCGGCGATCGAGAAGACCGGCCGGCTCTTCATGTATGCCGAGGACTGGATCTACGCGCCAGCGGTGACCAAGACCGTGGAGATCCTGAAGGCGACGAAAGACAAAATCCTGTTCATGAAGGGCGAGGAGAGCCATTCCGGTTCGCATGCCGCGCACGCCGCGCAATGGGCGATGACCGGCGGCGGTTCGCTGATCCGGATGGGATGCCATCCGCTCTCGGCGGTACTCTATCTCAAGCAGGTCGAGGCAAAGGCACGCGGCGAGGCGATCAGTGTCGCGAGCGTGACGTGCGACGTCGGCAACGTCACGGCCTGCCTGCGCCGGGACGAACGCGCCGTGCTCAAGGCCAACCCCGTCGACGTCGAGGACTGGGGCATGCTCACGGCGACCTTCTCCGACGGCACCAAGGCCACGGTATTCTCTGGCGACATGATTTTGGGCGGCGTGCGCAACCTGATCGAAACCCACACAAGCAGCGGCGCGCTGTTCGCCAACATCACGCCGAACACGCACATGATGAGCTATCAGACCAGCGAGGAGAAGCTGGCCGGTGTCTACATCACCGAAAAGGTCGATCGCAAGACCGGCTGGCAATATGTCTGCATCGAGGAAGAATGGACGCGTGGCTACGTCCAGGAAATCCAGGATTTTATGGAATGCGTCGCGACCGGCCGGCAGCCGCTCTCCGATCTGGCGCTGGCCTTCGAGACGATCAAGGTGAACTACGCGGGCTATTGGGCGGCCGAAGAGGGGCGGCGCGTGGTGTTGTGAGGCGCTGGAATTGATAGCTGGACGGGAGTCCTTATCTCGCCCCGCTTGCGGGGAGAGGTGAATTGCATCGTCAGATGCGATCCGGGTGAGGGGGCACAGGTCTCGCCGGTGATTCCTCTTGGAAGGAGACTGCGGTTGCCGTTTTCGATCATCAAGAAAAAGGTCACCGAGCAGATCGCTGGGTCGTTAGGCACTCACGCCCAAGCCATGGAACGTCGCCCTTATCCACGGAAGACCCAGGTTGCACCAGGCCTGCTGAGGGCGGCGTCATCGCCGCCCTCAGGCCGATGGAGATCAGGGTCTCCGTTGTGGCAACGGTCGTTCGATCTCTTACAAGCCTAAGAAATCGCCCACACCCTTGATCACACCCTTTGCGACGTCCTCAGCGCCCTTGACCACGCCACCTGCGATGTCGCCAGCCGCGCCGATCACGTTGCCCTGTGCGAGGTCGCCAACCGCTTTGCCAACGCCACCGAGGACGTCCTCGGCCGCCTCGAGTTCTCCGCCGATGACGTCTGCGGCTGCGGGGAACAGACCGCCACCACCACCGAAGCCGGGGTTAAATCCGGGGTCGAAGCCAGGTCCGTCAAAACCGCCACCGAAGCCGATGGGGTTAAAACCAGGATCGATGTTGGGGCCAAGGCCGCCGTAGTAGCCGCCGAAGCCGCCGGGGCCACCAAAGCCAAATGCCTGATCTTCATAGCCCTGTGCGAGGTGCTGATATCCTTCGGCGCGATCCTGACGCGCGTCGGCGAGATCCTGACGCCCTTCGGCGATTTCCCGACGTCCCTGGGCCTGATGCCATAGCCCGCCCAGAATGTTTCCATGCGAGAAATCCTCCCGGGCCTCCTGGAACTGCTCCCGCGCCTCTGCGAAATGCTCTCGCGCCTCGTTGGTCTCCTGCCGCGCCTCGCGGAAGTCGTGCCGTGCCTCGCGGAACTCGGCGGCGGCTCCGTAATTGTTAAATCCACACATGCTGATCTCCTCTCTCTAAGCATTGCCCGCGCCTGCCTCATGCCGACGCTTCCCGACCGTTGCCCGCCGGTGAAACAAGTTCTGTGATGTTTGTCACCCAACCGCCGTCAAGGGACGGCTCTGAGATCATTTGCCATCAACAAGAACAAGCGTGACGAAGAAACGCATTGGGCAATGCTGATCACGGCGCCGGCGACCTCCACCAGAGCGCCGTCACTAGGAAGTGCAAGCCGTGTCCGCTATCGGCCAACGAGAGACCCATGCCGCGCAACGACAGCCACGAAATGACCCGTAGGTCGCGGAGTAATCTGACCACCTGTGAGGTGCACGCCGTAGAAAGTCTCGGATTGCACGATTTTACCAATATCGGATGTGACTGCATCGGGAGGTGACCCGCATCATCGATCCGAACCACGATTGCATTCGGCGCATAGTCGTGGAGTCCATCCAGTAGACCCGGCAAGCAGACAGGGTCTTGCATTCCCCACAGAACCAAAGCTGGAACATCGACTCGAAGTGATGTGGAAGCGGGAGGCTCTGCTACATCAGCAAAGAACCGGGCAGCGAGGTCCGGCAATCCGGGGCCGGCAACATGGGCGAGCTGTGCTTTTGCATGTCTTCTACGCGATAGCATCGGCCGTCGAGATCGATCGCGGATCCGCCTCGCTGTTCTAGTTTTCACGCATTGATGAGCCCCGTATTTGTACTGTTGGATAACAGACGTTTTTCGTCTGCCGATCAGTACAAATTGCGCGACGACTACCCCGCGTTGTGCGCTGGGGAGCGACCATGTCCGAAGCTGAGAAAACGAAACCCGAGAAGCCAGAAACCAATCCCACTGATGAAGGGCATTTGTCGGCTCCGCCTCGGAAGGAAAAACGCGTCGAGCCGGTTATGTCGCGAGCGGCACACTACAGCTAGGCCTGAAAGCTGGGCATTATCCTAGGCCTTTTAAATCGGACTCGTAGTTCTGCGACGCTCTATCAGGGCGCCGTGCTCAACGGCCCGCTGCGCGTGTTGGTGCAAGCCTAGAGATCGGTCACCAATGCAATCCCTTCGTGAATCTGGTTCAAATGATCTAAGATTTGGCGGATTAGTTGTGGGCTGTTATTCCGCGCCCATGCCCGATACCGCCACCGACCAATCCCGCTGCCCTGTGTGCGATGCCGAATACAAGGTCGTCCGTGCAGAAGCTCCGTTAATCGCCGACAAGCCAGTGGCCGCCGCCGTCTCCAAGTACACGATACGGACGCATACCATTCACGCGATCCGCTACGACCTCTGCATACGGGGCGAAGTTCTGGGGTACAAGATAACGATCATAGAATTCCGTCAACGTACCAGCGAAGGCGGCGACCTTGTCCGGCATGCGGATCTCCTCGGCCTGCACCTCGAATGTTCGGACATCTTACCAAATTTGCGCGGCCACAGCGCCGGGCCTATGCCCGCTTTGGGTCTCAAAAGCGGCGGTGAAGACCTGAGCCGCTCGATGTCCGGTCTACTGCTGGCAGCTGACATGACGAATGTTTGAGAGTTGTTCGGTTACGGGCGACAAGCCGACTTCCCGGACCATATCGGAGTTGGTCCGCCCGAGGCACAAGTCGACAAATGGGGACGAATTATCAAGCAGGCCGGCATCGAACCCCAATGGGCTGACGCTATCCCGCCGGAGGCGTCAGCCATGTGCCATCTGGGTCAATAGGCCGCAGACATTCCAATGCCTGACGTGTCGCCGGACCCATCATTTCCATGAATCATCCAGCCACGACTGATATCAGCGCTGCTTCACCGGGCAGGTCTTCTGGGCGCTTTTCTGGCGCCTGTGCTATGCTGGTACGGGAAAAACTGCCGGCAATCGTCAAAAACAAACCGCCGGCTCAAAGTCGCCACGTAGCGGCCAGGGAGGGGTACATGACGATCTCACGCCGGAACTTCGCGCGTCTTGCTGCAACGAGCGGTGCTGTTGCAGTTGCTTCGCCCGCCATCGCGCAAGGCGCAATCAAGTGGCGACTGGCGTCGAGCTTTCCAAAGAGTCTCGATACGCTGTGGGGCGTAAGCCCGACACTTGTCAAACTCGTGAACGAGATGAGCGACGGCAAGTTTACCATAGAGCCTTTTGCGGCAGGAGAGATCGTACCAGGGCTTCAGGTGCTGGATGCAGTCGCCAACGGCACGGTCGAGTGCGGCCATTCCTACGGCGGATACTACATCGGCAAGAATCCGGCGGCGATTTTCGACGGGTCGCTTCCGTTCGGGATGACGCCGCGCGAGCATTATGCCTGGTATCTATACGGCGACGGCAAAAAATTGATAGACGAGGTTTATGACGGCATGGGAGTGGTTAGCATCCCCATGGGAAATACCGGCGGCCAAACTTTTGGCTGGTTCCGCAAGGAAATCAAGTCACCGGCCGATTTTAACGGCATCAAGATGCGCGTTGCGGGTTTTGGCGGAAAAGTGCTGTCAAAGCTCGGGGTGGTCCCTCAGCAGATCGCGGGCGGTGAAATCTACCCTGCGCTCGAGAAAGGCACGATCGACGCCGTCGAGTGGGTCGGACCTTACGATGACGAGAAGCTCGGCTTCCACAAGGTCGCGAAATTCATGTACCTTCCGGGCGTTCTTGAACTGGAAGCTAATAACAGTTTCTACGTCAGCAAGGCGAAGTGGGCTGAACTGCCGCCGCCCTATCGGGCGATGCTAAAAGCGGCCTGTGCGTACACGGTGATGGACATGCTTGCCGGTTATGATGCGCGCAACCCCAAGGCACTTGTTCGCCTTGTCGCCGCCGGCACGCAGCTCTCCGTGCTCAGCCCCGAGATCCTGAAAGCGCTGCGCACGGCGCTTGAGCAGGTCCTGGACGAGGAGGCCGCGAAAAGCGAGCAATTCAAGCGCGTGCTTGAGAACTGGCGCGCCTTCCGGGCGGAGCAGCATCGCTGGTTCTCGATCGCGGACGCCCGCACAGAGATGTCGGTGTATGCGATTACAGCTGCGCAATAGGCCCATCGCCGGCCGGTAGAGCCAGAACCAGACATCAACCCAAACTGCAAGATCGCAGCAGATTGGCCTCCGGGTATTGGCTCTCGCCGCCATCAGCCACCGTTCATCATGTCATAGGCCAGCAGTTCGGCGCCTGCGTCCGCCGCGTCCATGATCCGCTTGCCGATCAGGTCGCGTAGTGTTTCGGTGGTGCCGCCTCCCAGCGTGCCGTAGCGCGCGCCGCGATAGAGGCGCGACACCGCGAACTCATCCGTGAAACCGAAACCGCCATGCAACTGGATCGCCTCGCTGGTGACGCGGTTGGACATCTCGTTGCACGTGATCTTGGCCACCGCCGCCATCAGCGGATCGGGAAAAGGATTGGCGGTGATACAGGCGCGATAGAGGATGCTGCGGGCCGTCTCGATCTCGCGGTACATCTCGGCGAGCTTCCACCGCGCGCCCTGGTAGTCGGCGATCGGCTTTCCGAACACGGTCCGGTCCCGGACATAGTTGCGGGCTTCCTCGAAAGCGCCTTCGGCCAGCCCAAGCGATATGCTCGGATTGAGGCAGCGTTGTGTATTGAAGGCGGTCAGCAGCTTTCGAAAGCCGTCATCGCGAATGACGAGGTTCTCCAGCGGCAGGTCGCAATCGTTGAACTGGATCTCGTGGAGGTTTTCGCCGCCCATCGTATGGTAGGTTCCGGTCACCTCGAATCCCGGCGTATCAGGCTCCAGCAGAACGCAGCCGATGCCCTCGCGGCCAGGCTTGCCGTCGATCCGCGTGAAGATGACGAACATGCCGGCCTCCCTGGCCCGGCTGATCAGAGTCTTTGTTCCGTTGAGAATGACCCGGTCGCCCCTAATGACGGCGTTGGTCCGGTAGTTCGCGACGTCGGTACCGGCGTGCGGTTCGGTCATGCAGACGGCCAGGATGCAATCGCCAGAGATGACTTTCGGGAGGATGCGCGCGCGGATCGCGTCAGGCGCGTAGGTCGCGATGACGCGGGTCTGGACGCCGGCCTCGCCGAGGGTCGCCATCGCGGTGACATAGCAAGTCTTCGCAATCTCCTCGAGCACCAGCGCCGTATCGAATACCGGCAAGCCAAGGCCGCCATATTCTTCGGGGACCGTCATGCCGAGCACGCCGATCTCGGCAAGCTTCTTCATGTTCACCCAGGGAAATGTCCCGTCCATGTACTTTTGCGCGTTTGCCTTGAACTCGCCTTGGGCAAGCTCGCGTACCGCGGCTACCATCCGTCGCTGTTGTTCGGTGAGCTGGAAGTCCATCGCTTGTCCCTTGCGGTGAAAACGGCCGTAATGGCTGAAAATATCGGTCGCGGGCGGCACAATTATAGGTCAATCTCGGCCGCGCGCGTGGGGTAACGTCATGCGCCGGGAGACGCCTGCCATGATCAAGGCTGCAGCATTGCTGGCCGCAACGCTTGTCCTCGCAGGCCCGGCAGCACGCGCGCAAACCTATCCGTCCAGACAAATCACCCTGATCATTCCCTTCACGCCC
>C688J18823_10000600_pt1 | contig 21007 bp, 17 predicted proteins | sample HopSoiMetagenom1_FD_18823 | JGI IMG/M metagenome (IMG submission 18823) | reverse complement strand
CTGTACGGTGACGGAAGCGCATCCGTCGCGCGCGGGGGCGTCGCACCCTTTCCATCGGCTGCTCTGCACTTCGAGTGCGACCCTTTGCTTTGTTGTAATTAGCAAACGCAAGCAGCCCGAGCGCACTCAACGCGAATACCACCGACTTTTTCATTGTTCCTCCGAAGCGTACGACGTATTCGGATGAAGGTGGAAAAGATGCGGTTGTAATTGCAACGGGACGCTTGTAAGCCGTAGAGACGCAGCTGCTGCGTCTCTGCTCGGGACTGCAGCACTGGTCCGGGGAACGAATATCTTTCAGTTTCGGGTAGCGGGTCGGCGGTCAGTCTTATCGCGTGCGTGGAGACACATCCTGCTGCGTCTCTACCGCTGCTTGAACGCGGAGTAAATGAAGGAGCCGAGATGCCAGCCGTCGATGAATTTGAACGGCACCTCGCCGACCGTGTAATGACCGCAGGGCAGTGCAACGGACTTGAAATCGATGTCGTACTCGCGGAAGAGCTGCACCACCTGTTCGGAAAACTCGCGCAAAAACGTGAGGTCATATTTGGCGTAGATCACCAGCACCCTCTTCTTGTGCGCTGCGAATTTCTTCATGTACGCAGCTGGGCTGGTCGCCAGCCAAAGCTGTCGTAAGCGATCCAAGTCCAGCACGTCTTCAAGCGCGGCGCGGATGTGGCGAGTTGACTGGCCAGTCCACACCACATCACCGAAATACGTCGAGGCATGATTAAACGCGTTTACCTCCAGCCGCGAGTCATGGGCACTTGCAATAAACGCGTAGCAGGAACCAAGGCTGGTGCCGAGAATCCCAAAGTGGCGGCAGCCCTGGGTCTCCAGCCAATCGAGGCAGCAGCGGATATCGATCACGCCTTGTCGGCAGGAGTCCAGCGTTCGGCCGATGTTCGCTGAGACAGCGTAGTCACTGCGTTCGATCTCTGCCGGCCGGCGGATGTCATGGTATGGCTTGCTTAAGCGCAGCGCAGAAACGCCAAAACGGTTCATGATCGCGCACAGGGCGTTGTGGCTGAAAGCGTCCGCGTTCCATTGTGGGAGTACGATGACCGCTTTCTTGCTGGGACGTCCTTGCCCGTCAAAGGCCGGAAACCAGCGTGCGTTTACGACATCATTCTCAGGATATTGCGTCCGCACCGGTGAAGTGAACCGCAGGAACTGCACTGGCTGGAGCTTACCGCGCCGCGAGCGCTTCTCCAGTTTGTCTAGCTGCTTCTGCTGCCGCGTGTTGGTTGGGAAGAGTTGGGGCAGACGTGATTCAAGCTTGAAATCTATTGGCGTCGCATATCCGAAGAACCGGTCACTGTCATTGACGATGCGCTGATTGAGTTCACTGAAGTAACGCTCAGCAGTGGCGTTATTGAATGTTGCGTGAGAGGCGGGAAAGCTGCCATTTACCTGCGGCCAAGAACGGGTCCACTCAATACCCCACTCCAGCGGACGCACGATGCGATTGTTATCCCGCGTGGTGAGATGCGTCTCCCACGCATACATCCACTTTTCCCAGAGGTTGAGCATCGTAATTCCAATTTAACAAAAAAACGACGCCCTTGGACCGTAGGGGAATCGGGTCGCGAGCGGCTATTGCCGAATTGATCGGGTCTCGCTAAAGAATCTTCTTCCCAAAGGCAGACATGGCCAGCTCCACCGCGAGCATCGCTGTCTGATTATGTTCGTCGATTACTGGGTTCACTTCGACGATTTCCAAGCTGGTCATGCGGCCGTGGTCCGCAATGATTTCCATCGCAAGGTGAGCTTCGCGATACGTGGCGCCACCTCGCACCGGAGTGCCGACGCCGGGTGCGTCTTCGGGATCAATCCAGTCCATGTCGAGCGACACGTGGTAGCCGGCGGTGCCGCGCCCAGCACACCGTAGAGCCTCTTCCATAACCGTGCGCATGCTGCGCTCGTCGATGTCGCGCATGGTGTAGACCTCGCTGATTCCGGCGCGGCGGATGTTTTCTTTCTCCGCCTGATCGATGTCGCGCACCCCGATAATCACCGTATTCTCCGGCAACACTTTCGGAGAGAAGTCGTAAATGCGTGAGAGTTCGTCCTGCCACAAGCCGAGGATCGCCGCCAGGGGCATGCCATGGACATTGCCGCTCGGCGAGCTTGCGGGTGTGTTGATGTCGCTGTGCGCGTCGATCCAGATAAGTCCGACCCGCTGATCCTGGCGCCGATAGAACTCGGCTACGGCACTCACCGTTCCTGCGGCAATAGAGTGATCTCCGCCAAGCACAAGAGGAATCATCCCTTGCTCCAGCGTTTTGATCACAAGTTCGGCTTCTTTAACGCAGGTAGCTGCGATCTCTTTCAGATACTTTGCATGTGCATCGCCTTCCTTCTTCGTCTCAGCGATGGCAACGGGAATGTTGCCGCCATCTTCAACGATAAGCCCAAGCGACTCGAGATTGGCTTGCAGTCCGGCCACACGCACAGCAGATGGTCCCATATCGACACCACGCCGCGATTGGCCCAAATCAAGCGGCACGCCGATAACGCGAATCTTGCGTGCCGCAACCTGAGTAGGCGGGCTATGCGGACGTGAGGGAAGCTCTTTGAACGTTTTTGGATCGATCATGCAGCAGTGCTAGCTTGGAATTGAAAGCCTTCTTGAAATTACGCAATTATGAAATTATCTGATTACTAAGTTCTTTAAGGGTAGATCCGATGCAACATTCTCGGGAACGGAATGGTTTCGCGCACATGTTCTAAACCGCAGATCCAGGCGACCGCCCGCTCGATTCCCATTCCGAAACCTGAGTGAGGAACTCCACCATACTTGCGGAGATCTAGGTACCACTTGAATGCAGACTCTGGAAGATCGTGTTCCTTGATACGCTTCAGCAGGAGCTCGTAGGAGGTCATGCGTTGCGACCCTCCGATGATTTCCCCGTATCCTTCGGGTGCGAGCACGTCTACGCACAGCGCCAGCTCGGGACGCTGCGGATCAGGTTCCATGTAAAACGCCTTCACCGCCGCGGGATACCTGTGCACCATTACCGGCCGATCGAATTGCGAGGAGATGTAAGTCTCGTCAGGTGATCCGAAATCTCCACCCCATTCAAACTTGTTCTCGAGCTTGCCTTCTGCAAACCCTTTGTGCAAGATCTGCACGGCTTCGTCGTACATGATTTTCGGGAACGGCGCCTTGACGTTCTCCAGCTTGGAAAAATCGCGGCCGATGGTCTGCAGATCGGCGCGACGGCGCTCCAGACAGCGCGCAACGATGAAACTGATGAATTCTTCGGCGAGCTGCATCAGATCTTCAAGGGTTGCGTACGCAACTTCGGGCTCGACCATCCAGAATTCCGTCAGATGGCGGCGCGTCTTCGATTTTTCCGCGCGGAAGGTCGGACCGAAAGAATACACCTTGCCCAAGGCCATAGCCGTGGCTTCGATGTAGAGCTGTCCCGACTGCGTGAGGTAGGCCTGCTCGTCGAAGTAGTCGACCGGGAAGAGCGTTGTCGTTCCTTCGCACGCCGCAGGAGTGAGAATTGGCGGATCGGTAAGCGTGAAGCCCCGATCGTCGAAGAAGTCGCGGGCGGCCTTGATGATCTCGGCGCGTGTGCGCAAAATCGCCGCCTGGCGCGGCGTGCGTAACCAGAGATGCCTGTGCTCCATCAGGAAGTCGACGCCATGCTCTTTGAGCGAAATCGGGAATGGATCGTCCTCGGGTACGCGCTGCAGCACTTGCACATCCAGGACGTCGAGTTCATAGCCGCCCGGCGCGCGTTTATCCGCGCGGACTTTGCCCGTCACGATCACGGCGGACTCCTGCGTGAGTTGCTTTACGCGATCAAACACCTCAGGCGGCACCGCGCTCTTTGGCACGACCCCCTGGATGAGTCCGCTACCGTCGCGAAAAATGGGAAAGAGGAGCTTACCGCTCTCGCGCAGATTGTAGAGCCATCCTCGGATGGTGACGCCTTGCCCCTCGCGTGTCCCGATTTGGGCAATAGTGGTGACGGGAGCTTCGGTAGTAGTAATGGGTTGTTCTTTGACTTCCATACGAATCAATTTGCTGTAAGGAAGAGCACCGGATTCAGCCGTGTCCGTCTAGGAGTTTCCCTCCACAACGGCTTTAGCGGACGATACGGTGCTCTCTTGCCGGTCTTCCCAAAAGCTTATCTGTCGCCCACAGGCTGTGCTTCACTGAGCGCCTTCTCCAATCGGCCAAAACTTTCGGTGGCTGCCGAGGTGATGTCCTTTTGGGATTCGCCGGTAATCTCCAGCAGCAGCGCCGGTACATGAGGCGCACTGCGCAGAAGCACCATCGCTTCGTCCCAATCGATGGTTCCTTCGCCGATCCACAGGTGCTCGTCGCGTTCCCCGTGGTTGTCATGCAGGTGCGTGGAGCGAATTCTGTCCTTCATCGTCGCGAAGCTGGCGCGCACGCCGTCTCCGAAATGGGCATGGCCGATATCGAAGCAGAAGCCGACGTCCTCGAAATGCGCTGTGGATACGATCTCCTTCAGGCGATCAGGGGTGGCGATCTCGTTGGCGATGTTTTCCACCAGCACCGTGACTCCGAGTGGCTTTGCGAAAAAGCGCAGGTGCTCAAGCGCCGTGATCGCGTACTCCATCTTGCGCGGCTCCCATGTTTCTTTGGAAACGCCTAGATGCTGGACAAGAAACCGGAACGGCGCCTGCTCGGCAAACTCTATGGCCCGCTTGACCTCGTCCATCGCTGCGACTCTTTGGCGTTTTTCCTCATGAACCAAGTTTACTTGCGGCGCCATGTGTCGCCCGTAATCGGACTCGCTGTAAATGGGCGCATGCAGGGAGTGCAGCACGCCCGGATGCTCAGCGAACCAGGCGGCGAACTCGCGGACGCGCGAACGTTCGGTGTAATCGAAGTGCTCTTTCTGGCAGAAGAGTTCGATGGCTTGAGCTCCGCCACGGAGCATGGCTTCGAGATGGCTCACCTGGAGCCGCTCGCGCACGCGCACGTGAGTAGACATCGCCCGCAGCATCAGTAACCCGCCGCCTTTCCATAGCCGCTGCGTTCATCGTGGCCGCCAAGGCGCTCTCCCGTTGTGGGATCGATCATGATGCATTCGGCATCGCCCCAGTCGGGATCTTTCGCATCGAACGGATCGCCCTCCCGCAGATTGTGTCCCCGCTGCTGCAGGATGCGAATGGTGTCAGGCGAGAAACGCTTACGCTCGAGCGCTGTCCGGTCGGGAAGCCACTGATTGTGAAATCGCGGCGCGTCGACCGCTTGCTGAATGTCGAGCCCGTAATCGATCACTCCCATCAGGACGTTCGCAACTGTGGTAATGATGGTCGGGCCTCCGGGTGTGCCCAAAACAAGAAACAGCTTGTCATCTTTAGTGACAATACTGGGGGTCATCGCCGAGAGCGGACGCTTGTTTGCTCCCACTGCGTTCGCTGGCCCCTGATCAGCCCATACGCGTTCGGGACACCGACTTTTGCGGCAAAATCGTCCATTTCATTATTTAAGAGAAAGCCGAGATCGCCGGCCATCACCTTAGCGCCAAAGCCCGCGTTCAAGGTAGTGGTCACCGCTACTGCGTTGCCGTCGGCGTCAACGACCGAATAATGAGTGGTCTGGGTCGACTCCGCTCCCAGGGCAGCGACTTTATCCAATTCATTGAAAGTACCGGCCGGTCGCCGCAGGTCCTTGCTGATGCTGGCGTGATCTGGATTGATAGATTCGCGCCATTTCGCGGCGTAATTCTTGTCGATCAATTGCGCGACCGGAACCTTCGCGAAATCAGGATCGCCCAGAAACTCCGCACGATCCATAAATGCGCGGCGATAGGCTTCGACTGTCAGGTGCATCGACTCGGCAGAATCGGCTCCCAGCGATGCAAGATCGAACTTCTCGAGGATGTTGAGGATCTCGACGAGAGCAATTCCGCCTGAGGAGGGAGGTGGAGCGCTGTATACGTCATATCCGCGATACGCACCGTGAATCGGTTCGCTCTTTGACCTCATAGTTGGCCAGGTCCTGAGCCGTGACCATCCCGCCGCCTTTCTGAATTGCCGCCGCGATCTGCTTTGCCAACTCGCCACGATAGAAATCATCAGGATTCGCGGCGATGCGTTCCAGCGTGCGCGCCAGGTCAGGCTGTTTGAAGGTCTCGCCGGGCTTATAGAAGTTTCCGTCGCGTTGAAATACGCGACGCGATTCCGGAAATTGCGCCAATCGCTTGTTTTGAAAATCGTGAACGTAATCCCAAGGCAGCGGAAAGCCATCACGCGCCAGGCGAATGGCCGGAGCGATTACCTTCCGCAAGCCAAGCTTGCCCCACTTGTTCTCCGCCATCACCATCCCCGCTACGGAACCGGGGACGCCCACGGCCTTGTATCCCACTGTGCTCAAACCAGGAATGACGTTGCCCTGCTTGTCCCAATACATGTCTAGCGTGGCAGCTGCAGGAGCCTTTTCACGGTAATCGAGGAAGTGAAACTTTCCGTCCGCCATGCGGACAAGCATGAATCCGCCGCCGCCAATATTGCCCGCTTGAGGATGAACCACCGCCAGCGCGAATCCGGTCGCGACGGCGGCGTCGATCGCATTTCCACCCTGGCGCATGATGTCGACCCCGACGTCGGTCGCGAGCGAGTGGACACTCGTTACCATCGCCTTCTGCGCATGCGTCGGGTGCATGCCTGCCATTGCCGCCGTGCTGACGATCAGGCAGGACACGACCACCAGAGCCTGGCTACTTATGAGTGAGAGCCTCGGACGGACCATGGTCAGACCAGCGTTGAGGAATCCAGGTACACAGGAGACAAAACTGCGCGATATCAGAAGCTTGCGGTCAATAGAGAGCAAACTTTGAGGCTAGCCCACGGCGCGCGCCAGAGTCAAACCATGCGCTCGCAACACGGATAAGCGAGTAACTGCCTATGCACCTCTACCAGCCCGTAAATTGACCCTTCGTGCTCAGCCTAGCGTATACTCAGCGAAATTTTGTGAAGTTCAGGCTGCTAACGCTTGGAAAATGCGGCACTTTCAAGCCTAAACCACGCACTATAGCTTTCAGCAGAATTGGGTCATGCACATGCGAGTGAAATTCTGGGGTGTTCGCGGTTCCACGCCGACGCCCCAGGCAGAGAATCTGCGCTACGGCGGTAACACGTCATGCGTGGAGGTGCGCATCAATGGCCACATGTACGTCTTCGACTGTGGCACCGGGTTCCGCAATTTAGGCAAGCATCTGCAAACAGAGTTCTCTGGCAAGGCAATTTACGCGCACGTTTTCCTCTCGCACTTCCATTGGGACCACATCCAAGGTATTCCCTTCTTTGGTCCGCTTTACAGCAACGCCGAAAATTACTTCTTCTTCCATTCTTCCAACCGCACTCGGGGGCTGCAGCGCGCCATTGAGGAGCAGATGTCGGATCCATATTTCCCCGTCGATATGAGCGAGATGGCTGCACACCGCAATTTCTATGACATAGAGGAAGATCGCATTGCCTTCGACGAGTGCATCGTGCAGTCTATGTGGCTGAACCATCCCCAGGGCTGTTTGGGTTTTCGTATCGAAACCAACGATAAAGTTGTGGTTTACGCGACCGACAACGAACCCGGTCATCCCGTGTTCGACAAAAACGTGCGTCAACTGGCTGAAGGGGCCGACGTGCTGATTTACGACGCGCAGTATCTACCTGAAGAATACGAGGCCAAGAAGCGCGGATGGGGCCACAGTCACTGGCGCGAAGCGGTGAACGTCGTGATGGAGAGCGGCGCCAAGGAATTGATTCTGTTCCACCATGATCCCGACCACGACGACGTTATTGTCGATAGTGTGGTGCAAAAGGCGCGCGAACACTATCCCAAGGTTCGAGCTGCCTCTGAAGGAATGGAAATCGAGCTCTAGGATCTTCCAGCTACTTCTTGCCCATCCCGCGATCCATCGCAGCATTGGCCAATCGGTCCGCGTGCTGATTCTTTGCGCGCAAGACGTGCTCGATCGCGAACTTGTCCAGTTGCCGCACGAGCCCTCGCGCCCTCTCGAATAGCGGCTTCAAATCAGGGCTGTTCACGCGATATTGTCCGGTCATCTGGCGAACAAGCAACTCCGAGTCACTGATCACCTTCAGAGCGCGAAGTCCGTTGCTGATCGCATACTCCAGCGCCGCCAAGAGCGCGGAGTACTCCGCGAAGTTGTTGCTGCGAACGCCCAGATAGTCGCTCAGCTGCGCAATGGGGGTTCCATCGGCGGCGCGAATGTACACTCCGTACCCCGCGGGACCTGGATTTCCACGTGCGCCGCCATCTACATTCGCGGTTACCCACTCCACAGGTTGGGCCGAGGCGCGAGTGGGTGCAGAAGAGGAATAGGAATCCTGGGGGAACAATGATGGCGTGCCGGAGCCGGATTTCGATGACATGGAACGAGTGTACGTCAGCGTCCGTCGGCCAGGCGCTCGGCTAAGCGCGGTGGCAGCCCAGCGTCGTGGATGTCCTTCTGTTCGGCCTCAATGTCGTAAGGCACGCGGTAGAAGGTCAGGAGCTCTTCTTCGCTATCGTACAGCGCGAAGCCCGATCGAGGATCGTGATCGCGCGGCTGCCCGATCGATCCCGGATTAATCAGATACATGCAATCTGCTTTCAGCTTCAGCTCGATCTTTTGCGGCAATTTGGGATCGCGAAATGCCGGTCGGATCGGATGAACTTCTTCCTGCTTGAAAAATCCTCCTTGCAGATGCGTGTGGCCGAAGAATGTACACCGTGCCGAAGGGTGCAGCAGCGGCTCTTCGGCATCATGAACGTTAATCAGATATTGGTCCTCGTCCAGGGGAGAGCCGTGCACACAAGCGACGTCCAAGCGATCATCGGGTTTGAGCGGCCCCTGCGGAAGCGCCTTCAGCCACTCCAGATTCTCTGCAGTCAAATTCTTTTGCGTCCAAATCGCAGCCAACGCTGCCACCGGATTGAATCCTGAAATGTCGCTCACGCCTGAGCACGCCTTGTCATGATTGCCGCGGACGAACAATGTTCCAAGCAGGGAAGACCGGGTAATCACTTCATTGGGATTGGCGCCGTAGCCGACGATATCCCCTAAATTCCAGACCACATCGTATGCCGGGAAGGCCGCGATGCACGCCTCCAGCGCGTGGATATTCGCGTGAATGTCACTGATTACGAGGACGCGCATCGATGAGGGGAGACGGCATTGTACAGCTTTGTGGTTGCGCGTCCCGATGTGCTACATCTGGGTCGCTCCCGGCTGCCATTTGTATCTGCGCCCATTCCAGTAGAGGAAGGAACTCATTGATCCGGTCTCTTCGAAGTTGATGTCATCGAATACCTTCTTCTTTTTTGCCAGGTGGCCGACCGAGAGCCGGTCGAAGGTCATGTTGATCACCACGAACCGCGCGCTTGGTTCTTTCGCCCGCCATCCCTCCTTGCCGCTGCCGTGGATAATCAGCAGATAACGCGATCCTCCTGGATAGGGAGCGGCGAACTGCGACGTGATCTTCGGATCGCCCTCCCCAAAGTATTCGCTCGAGGGATCGATCACTCGAAAGCGATCAGAGTCGAGTTGAAGGCCATCGCGTGAAGTAGCCACAAACACGGCATCTTCCGAGCCGTCGCCATTGAAGTCCCCGGTAAGGAATGGAAAGGTCTGTAGCAAAACAAACTGCTCCCCGAACTCCGCATTGACAAGGTTCTGCAAGTCACGCGAGGAGGGGACATCTGCCGCCAGTGCGATTGGTAAAAGGGCCGACAGAAAGCAAATCATCACGGCGATTCTCTTCATGGGCCTACTTTAGTCTTAAGCGGTCGCATTTCCAGTACTCACTGTGGGTCACGAAAGCTGTGCTCCTGCCGCGCTTGTTATATGTACGCCACGGTGCGCCAGGTCTCATTGTGAGATTTCCTGAGGTTTGTGGAAAACCTTGTGGGAAAGAAAGGGATTGTGACTCGACGTCGCTTGCTTTCAGCAATTTACACTGTTTGCATATTCCTCGTTGCAGCACTAAGGCGATGCAGAATCAGCAACTTGCAACATTTTTACCAGCTGAAACGAAACCCGTCCCGGCCTCGTTGCAAAGTAGTGAATCCCGGGCGTTTTGCACAGCTCGGGAAAGCTGGCACTAAAACTTTCCTAAGGTGAGACTTAGCGGGCCAGCCAGGGAATGCGGCCCCAGTATCGAAGCAGTAGCAGCACAAGAATCAAGAACGCCAGCAGCATCAGACCTTGAGCTTGCCTTCGCTGGGCATCCACCGTTTACTTCAGTTCGCCCCGATCAGGGTTGTAGTAGAAGCGGAACCGCAACGCGAGGTATGGCCCATTGAACTCTTTCGGCAGCGGGGGAAAGGGATTGGACGCAGTAATGCCGCCCCATGCAGCACGATCCAGCGCCACGTCACCCGAAGGCGTAATGAGCCTCATGCCCTCAACTGCGCCACTCTTGTTAATCACAAACTGAATCTGAAGTTTGCCTTGCTTAAAGAGGGGCGAGCGCGCCTCTTCTGGAATGAGGTTGTACCAGTTCCTGCGCACATCCTCGAGTACACGGGAGAGATATGGACCAAAGTCTACGCCTAACGTGTCGCTGAGAATGTCTACTGCGCCCTGCGCATTGGTATTGGGTGTGAGCGGTCCAATTCCGTAGTCGCCGCCGCCACCGTGTCCAGCAGCCGCGGCTCGCGCTGCTTGCTCGATGGCGGAACCTGCGGAACCCGCAGAGGTGAACACGTTTCGATTGACAGAACGCTCCTCTTTGGGGGACTCGAGCTTTGCCATGGTGTTCGATTGTTCCGCAGGTTTTTGCGAACTCTGCGGCTGTGCCGGTTGTGCGGCCTGCGGAGCGGCCGCGGCACTCTGTTGTGGAGGTGGGGCCTGCATGGCTCTCGGCCCGGGTACGCCCCGTCTCCGAGCATTCTGAAGCTCTTCCAGAGTGTGGCGGTCGATGGTGGGCCGACGCGCCTGCGCGACGCGGTTTTTATCAGAGATGATGTTGCTCTTCGGCGGTGGCACGGGCTTCTGGGAATCCTGGGGAAGTGCCAGGAAGCGCACGTCGCGGTCGTTCAGCTCAGGCGTGACCAGAACGACCTTTTCGTTTGTCGCAAACAAATTGGGGAAAAACTTCGGCTGAATGATGATGGCCATCACAATCAGCAAATGCAGGATCACAGAGATCCATACAGACTCCCGCCAGCGCGATCGCTCGCGCTCGTCTTCCAGTTCTTCGATCAGGAGATGAAGTTCGGCAGGATCCTGAGGCAGGTCGCGGCGCAGTGTGAGTTCCTCTGCGGGCGGTTTAGGTGGTGCCTCAGTGACCGGCATTCTAGTTTGACTTTCCTGTCCTGTCTCTAATCAGATGTGCAGGTTCAATGATTGTCGCATTACCGCCAGCGGCCATGCACTCAGGCTGCCGCCTTAACACACACCTGGGTACGTAATTAGACGTGTACGCCTGCAACAAAGTCGCTCAGAGTATTGGATTTAACCGGCTGCCGTGGCGGGAACTGTAAAAAAATGTTATTGCAGGAAGGTAGTAGGCGGGATTAGCGGGCGTTAAAGTCCACTACGACGCGGCTCTGAACTTCGATTGGNTCGCCNTTGACTAGATANGGCGTATAGCGCCACTGGCGTACNGCGCGAAAAGCTTCGAGGGCAAGGGCACCGTTTCCGCTNACAAGTTTCACGTCTTTGAGTTTGCCGTCTTTTCCGATCATGCCCGAAAGCACCACCGCACCGCGAATGCCGGCGGCCTTGGCAAATCGCGGATAGACCGGATTCACGCGCCGAACCAGCTTGCTGGGTGTGACTCCGGTGAGAAATTCCGAGTGCACTGATTGTTGATGCACTGCCGGTTTTACGCTCGCAGTCGGACTTGCTAGTGTCCGCAGTTTCAAGTCAACCGTCTGCACAATTACGTTTTCTTCCGCCGCAAGTCCCGGGTACCGATCGGCGGCTGGAATTGCAGAGAGTTCCGCCGGAAACGTCAGCTTCGCGCGATCCCCGGCTTCAGCCCGGGGAAGAGCTACGTGCCGATTCAGGTAGTCTCCTATGCCAATGCCGGAAGCCGCGAAAAGAATCAATAACAAATAGTTCCGCGACCGGGCTTGCCACGAAGTGCCCTCTTGCTGATTCGTGGAAGGATGCTCCAAATCCCCAGCCGTTTGCGGTGCGTCTGTTGGCGTGGGCTGGCGCGGCTGCTCGGCGACGGCAGATTGGGATACGGAGATTCCCAATTCGGTAAGGGTTTGATCGTGAGCGGGCTCCTGCCATCCGATCTCAAGCTCGCACATCAGCAGATCATCGACGTCTGCAATCGATGGTGAAAGTCGTCTCTCGCGACGCCGGTAAATTTCAGCAATCAGCTCGGTAATCGAGCTGAGCAGCAGCACGTCGCCACCCTCGAAGTTGCCGGCAGTAGGAGAAAATACCTCGGCCACGCCAATAACTTCTTGCACTGAGACAACCGGCACGATCAGCAGGGAACGAAAATGCAGTTGACGGCACAACTCAGGATCCACGCGCGAATCGTTGCGCGAATCCGTCAATGAAACGATGTTGCCGGTGCGGTAACACTCGCCTGTGAGGCCGGCATCCATATTAAGCTTCACGCCGACAGCGGGAGCGTTGCCGGAGCTTGCACGGCATATCACGTCGTCATGCTCACGCCAGGCGATCGCCGCTCCGGTGGCTCTCGTCAAACGCGCCGTCCGTTCGGCGATCAGCTTCAGGGCTGCATCATCTCCGAGTGCGGCCGAGGCCAGGTCAGCTCTCAGCTCTCGGATTTCTGATTCGGCTCGCGACACCAACGACGCTAGCTCGGGCGAGCGNTCTGCGACTTTGGCGGCGGGCTTTGCCGCTTGCGGCGTTCCACTCTTAAGCCAACGTTTGAGGGCGGCAGTCGAATCCGGCTTGATCCGCGTGAAGCGCACTCCCAATCGCCCGGAGCTGTGGCACCACGCCACTACTCCGGCGGCTTCGATCATGGAGTTCGAGTCGGGGAAGTGAAACGTAAGGAAGGTAGGCGTACCAAGTTCGACGCGTGAGCTGCCTGAAACCGAAAGTCCGCCTTCGCCGAGATCGTGGAGCCAGACCTCTTTCCCAGGCACAAGTTCGATCGGCAGCGGTGTGTCGACTTTCTTACGAACAAAAAGGCGCTGTTCCACAAAGCCAGGAGGTCCAGACGCAAAGGGAGAGTCAGGATGAGAACTCACTCAGCTCCTCGCCGGGTTATGGAAATTGCTTGGCCGACGCCCACGCCGTGGGTGTAGCCGCGGGTGTAGCAGCGCGCGGCGCCGGAGTAGCGGCGTAACCTTGCGAGTCGCGCGCAACCGCTGGGGCACTCACGGTAGTGGTGCGACCCTCGCTGTTTTCATCCAGCAGGCGCACGGCAATGCGCAGCGCTTCCACTTCCTTCTGCACGCGCTCGTACTCGGCTTCCTTTTGACGAATCAGCTCGTAGATGTCCTTCACGTGGAATTGGCTCCTGTATTGGGCTGAGTCCATGGACTACTTCGCATAATCCATCACTTTCGCGCGAGAGTAAAGAGGGAAGTGATGGCTACTTCATAATTCCGACTACGGCGGAGCTGAGACACAGAGAAATTCCGTGCGAATTTGTCATTTACATACTTGCGCGAATTTCACTATTCTTGCGCGTGCATTCCTGGAGATCACTCTTGTTAGTCCGAAAACTCACCGCTTTTGTCCTTCCATTTGTGCTTTATGGGTTGGTGGCTGCCGATTCTTTAGGAGACGAAAAGGCTCGTGCCAAGCAGATTCTCAAGGTTGTCGCCAAAGACATTGAGAAGAACTACTACGATCCTGAACTTAAGGGCCTGAAGTGGGCGGAGCTCAATGGACAGGCAGTAGAGATGATTGAAAACGCGAAGTCCGTTGGGCAGATCTACACAACAATTTTCGGCTTAGTCGACCGGCTGAACGATTCGCACACGATGTTTTTGTCGCCGGGCCATGTCTCGGTTCCCCAGTTCGGTTTTGAGGCAAAGGCGTATGGCACCGAGATCTATGTAACCAAGCTTAAGAAGAAGGGCCCGGCGGAAGCTGAAGGACTTCAGTTAGGCGATCGCATCGTTCTCGTCAATGGCTTTGACGCGGAGCGGCAATCGTTCGACAAGATGATGCTGTTCTTTCATGCCTTGCAGCCGGTCAGCAAACTGGATCTCGTCATCCTGCGCGGCAAGAACGCTCCGCAACAATTGTCCATTCCAGCGAAGATCATCTCCAGCACTATGGTCTTTGACCTGAACAACGAGCTGAATATTTGGGATTTGATCGTTGATTCCGAGAACGCGCAAAAGGAGGAGAAGTTCTATTACAAAAAGGGCGAAGAGAACGACGGGATTGGATATCTTGCGGTGAAATCCTTCATGCTCGAGCCGGAATCCATCAGCAGCTTTGCCACGCTGGCGGGTAAACCGAAGGCGGTGATCGTAGATCTAAGAGGCAACTTCGGAGGCAGCACGGACGCGCTGGCGGCGTTTACCGGCCATTTCATCTCCCAGCCGGACAACATGGCAGATGTCATTACGCGCAAGAGAACCGAGCCGTTGAAAGTGAAACCGTCGAGAGGAGCCTATTCGGTTCCAATGGTGATCTTGGTTGACAGCCAGACTTCCAGCGCAGCCGAGATGTTCGCGCGCTATTTTCAACGTACGCGAAAGGCAACCGTCATCGGCGACCAGACAGCCGGCAGGGTTGTCGCGTCCAGATTCTTCCCCGAGCAACTCGGGACTGACCGAGTGGTGCCGTTCGGAGTTCAGATTTCCGTCGGTAAAGTGCTCTTTCCAGAAAATGAAGATTTGGAAGGAAGAGGCGTCAGCCCTGACCAGAAGTGCCTACCCTCTGCGGAGGATTTAAGGCAGGAAAGGGATACGTGTTATGACAAAGCAATGGTGCTGTTGAAGAAGCAGCTTGGCATTCCCGAAAAGGCAGAGACAAAAGCGGCGAGCAACTAGTGTTCCTCCGCAATCATTCGGAAGACCTCGCTGAGTTCCCCGANGGCTGCTTGTCGTTAGATGATGTTAAGGCGTTTGCCGACCTTCTTCAACGTTTCCAGCGCCTGATCCAACTGTTCGCGCGTGTGCTTGGCGGTCATGATGGTGCGGATACGGGCTTTACCCTCCGCCACTGTAGGAAACGCGATGCCGGTTGCCATCACGCCTTCATTAAAAAGTTCGCGCGAGAACTGCATAGCGAGCTTTCCTTCGCCGACGATGACTGGAGTGATCGGAGTCTCGCTTGCCGGAGTATTCTTTCCGCCGATGTTAAAGCCGAGCTCTCCGAGCTCTCGTTTGAAATAGCGGGTGTTCTCCCACAGCTTCTCCATCAGTTCTGGCTCCTGCTCGAGAACGTCGAAGGCGGCGATGCACGTCGCAGCCACCGATGGAGGATGCGAGGTTGAGAACAGAAATGGACGCGCGCGATGATAGAGGAAGTCGATCAGATCACGTGATCCGCAGACGTATCCACCGAGCGCTCCGATCGCCTTCGACAGGGTGCCCACCTGCACGTCGACCCGTCCGTGCACTTTGAAGTGATCGATCGTGCCGCGGCCGTTGCGCCCGAGCACGCCGGACGCGTGCGCATCGTCGACCATCATGACCGCTCCATACTTCTCGGCAACATCGCACAGCGCAGGCAGCGGACCGATGTCGCCATCCATCGAGAAGACCCCATCTGTGATCAGCAGCTTGTGCCCGGGCTGATCCTTGATGGATGCCAGCTGTTCCTCTGCGTGGGCGCTATCTTTGTGGCGGAAGACCAGGATTTTCGCCCGCGAGAGCCGGGCGCCATCGATGATCGAGGCATGATTCAACTCGTCGGAGATGATGAAATCTTCTTTGCCCAGAATCGCCGAAACGGTGCCCGCGTTGGCTGCGAATCCCGACTGAAAGACGACACAGGCTTCGACGTTCTTGAAGCGCGCGATCTTCTCTTCCAGTTCCATGTGGATGCGCATAGTGCCGGCAATCGTGCGCACCGCACCTGATCCCACTCCATATTTCTTCGTCGCGGCGAGCGCCGCCTCGCGCAGCTTCGGGTGTGTAGTCAATCCGAGGTAGTTATTCGAAGCAAGATTGATGACCCTCTTGCCGTCGAAGGTGCACACCGGCTCCTGCTCGTCTTCAAGCACGCGTAGCCGGAAGTGCGTGCCTTTTTCCTTGAGCTGATTGATCTGATCGCCAAGGTATGTGAGCGGATCGACGCGGGTTGCGGTAGGCATAACGAAATAGGATAAACCGGGCGCCGATAGCCGACTGCCCTCTACACAACCTCAATCACGTTCTCGCCCTTCGGCAGCACCTCGCCGATTCGCACTGCAGGCACTCCCGCAACTTCCATGGCGGCGACTAATCCCTTCGCGATCTCACTTGGCACAGACAGCAGTAGCCCTCCAGCCGTTTGCGGATCGTAGAGCAACGTCTTTAGATCATCGGGGACACCCCGCTTGTATTCAACGCAGCACTCCGCGAACTCGCGATTCGTCGTGAGCCCTCCAGGGATGAACCCCGCCTGCACGCACTCCAAAGCACCGCGCAGCAACTCGATCAGCTTGGACTCGATTCGGATGCTGGTTTTACTGCCCAGCGCCATCTCCCGGGCGTGGCCGATCACGCCAAAGCCGGTAATGTCGGTTGCTGCGTGCACTTCGAAATCGCCCTGGTGAACCACCTCGACTGCGCGCTGGTTCAGGCGGATCATCGAAGCTATGGCGCCGTCGATCCACTCCTGCTTGGCCTTTCGGCGCTTGATTGCCGTCGAAATCACACCCGTACCGATCGGCTTGGTGAGCACCAGCGCGTCCCCAACTACCGCTTTGGCATTTGCCCAGAACTTCTTGGGATGCACACGGCCGGTCACGCTGTAGCCGAGTTTCATTTCGGGATCGCGTACGCTATGTCCACCAGCTACGATGCAGCCCGCTTCCTGCATCTTGGAGAGACCGCCGGCAAGCATCTGGCCGAGCACTTCGAGATCGCCGTCCTCGGGAAAGCAAACGATCGCGAGCGCCGTCATCGGCTCGCCGCCCATGGCATACACATCGCTGAGCGAATTCACGGCGGCAATCTGGCCGAAGACGTAGGGATCGTCCACAATCGGCGTGAAGAAATCGAGGGTTTGGACCAGGGCAAGATCATCGTTCAGGCGGTAAACGGCCGCGTCATCGGCCGTGTCAAAACCGACCAGCAGGTTCTCGTCATGTTGCCGGGCTAATTTCCCAAGCACCTTGTCCAGCGCCGCCGGACTCAGCTTCGACGCTCAACCCGCAGCCTTCACCTGCTCCGTCAGCCGCATGGGACGACGATCTTCCATGGCCCCGATTTTACTCGTCTATATTGATACGGTTCATACCAGTCAACTGGAAGCCCGGATCAGTGCTTCGACGGACAAAAGACTCTCCGACGAAGAGCAGACCATGTTGAGCATGTTTTAGAATCATCCCGCTCGCAACACACTTCCCATAGGTGATTCATGCCGGAGATTCAGGCAGCTCTGCCACAGCAAGACATCGATTCCATTCTTCGCGAGGCGCGCAAATTTGATCCACCTCCTGACTTCAGCCGGCACGCTCGCATCAAGAGCATGGCCGAGTACCAGAAACTCTACGACGCTGCCGCCGCCGATCCGGAGAAGTTCTGGGCCGGTGTTGCCGGAGAGCTCCACTGGTTTGAGAAATGGAACAAAGTCCTGGAATGGGACCTGCCCTGGGCGAAGTGGTTTGTCGGCGGAAAAATCAATCTCTCCTACAACTGCCTTGACCGTCACGTGAGCGGCCCGCGCAAGAACAAAGCAGCCCTGATTTGGGAAGGCGAGCCCGGCGAAATTCGCACACTTACTTATCAGCAACTGCTGGGCGAAGTGTCGAAATGTGCGAATGCGCTCAAGCATCTTGGAATCCAGACCGGCGATCGCGTTGCCATCTACATGGGTATGACGCCGGAGCTGGCGATCGCTCTGCTCGCGTGCGCCCGCATCGGCGCCGTGCATTCGGTGATCTTTGGAGGATTTTCCGCGAACGCGCTGGTCGACCGCATTAACGACGCCCAATGCGTTGCCGTCATTACACAGGACACCGGCTATCGGCGCGGCAACGAGATCAAGCTCAAGGCGACGGTTGACGAAGCGCTGGCCTCATGTCCTTCGGTGAAACACGTGCTCGTTTCTCGCCGTACGGGATCGCAGATCGAAATGAAGCGCGGCCGCGATCACTGGTGGCATGACGTGGTTGGAAAGGCTTCTGATTACTGCCCAGCGGAAGCTCTCGACGCCGAAGATCCGCTCTTTATCCTGTACACCTCCGGCACCACCGGAAAGCCGAAGGGGATCGTGCACACTACTGGGGGATATGCCGTCGGCGTTTACTACACCACGAAGATGGTCTTTGACTTGCGCGAAGAAGATACGTTTTGGTGTACGGCCGATATCGGATGGGTCACGGGCCATTCCTACATCGTCTACGGTCCACTGCAGAACGGCGCGACCGTGCTGATGTACGAAGGCGCGCCCAATCATCCCGACTTCGATCGTTTCTGGCAGATGATCGACCGTCACAAGGTCAACATCTTCTACACCGCGCCCACTGCGATACGAGCATTTATTAAATGGGGCAGCGAATTTCCCAAGCGCCACAAGCTGGACAGCCTGCGCTTGCTCGGCACGGTCGGTGAGCCCATTAACCCAGAGGCCTGGATGTGGTACCGCGAAGTGATTGGCAAAAATCGTTGTCCCATCGTGGATACCTGGTGGCAAACCGAAACGGGAATGATCATGATCTCGCCGCTGCCGGGAGCGGTTCCGGCGAAGCCTGGATCGGCGACGCTGCCTCTACCCGGAGTGGCCGCAGACGTTGTGACACGCTCGGGACAATCGGTGCCCAAAGGCTCCGGCGGTCTGCTCGTGATCCGTAAACCGTGGCCGGCGATGGCGCGAACCATCTTTAATGATCCTGATCGATTCGTAAAGCAATACTGGTCTGACATTCCCGGCATGTACTTCACCGGTGACGGAGCGCGCAAAGACGAAGACGGCTACTTCTGGATGATGGGCCGCGTCGATGACGTAATCAACGTGGCCGGCCATCGCCTGGGCACGATGGAGATTGAATCTGCGCTGGTAGCTCATCCCAAAGTCGCCGAGGCCGCGGTAGTTGGTCGCCCGGACGATCTCAAGGGACAAGCCATCGCGGCCTTCGTCACGTTGGAATCCGGCAACAAACCCACTCCAGAGCTGAAAGACGAACTACGCAAGTGGGTAGTCAAGGAGATTGGCGCGCTGGCTCGTCCCGACGATCTGCGCTTCACCGATGCTCTTCCCAAAACGAGAAGTGGGAAGATCATGCGGCGTCTCCTTCGCGAACTCGCCAGCACCGGAGACGTGAAAGGTGATGTAACCACCCTCGAAGATCTCGCAGTGATCTCAAAGCTGCGCGAAGACGAAGAATAACCGCGCCTCGGGCTAGCCAGGTATGTGACTTGTACGGCCGGAACCACGTCAACCCATGACCTGGACACAAAACTACGATCCCTTCGGACACTGGTGGCTCTCCACGCTTTGTGCTGCGCTGCCCATCATCGTCCTCTTTGTGTTGCTGGCCGGACTGCGTGTGCGGCCGCATCTGGCGGCATTGGGTGGCGCAGCGACAGCAATACTGGTGGCGACCGCCGTGTTCCGCATGCCACTGTCGCTTGCCTCTGCGAGTTTTCTCTACGGTGTTGCCTTTGGACTCTTGAAGATCGTCTGGATTGTGGTCGCGGCCGTGTTTCTTTACGACATCTCGGTCGAAGCCGGCAAGTTCGAGATCATGCAACGCTCCATAACGCGCATCACCGGCGACCAGCGGCTTCAGGTTCTGCTCGTGGCTTTCTGCTTTGGCGCGTTCATTGAAGGCTGCGCCGGATTCGGATCGCCGGTGGCCATCGCGGGAGCATTCATGATCGGCCTCGGTTTCCGGCCATTCCATGCTGCCGCGCTCAACCTTATCGCCAACACCGCGCCCGTCGCCTGGGGTGCGATCGGAATACCCGTGCACACGCTCGCCGCAGTCTGCGGCCTGCCAGAGCCTGATCTGAGTGCGATGATCGGACGCATTCTTCCTCTTACTGCCGTGCTCGTCCCATTTTGGCTCGTGCGCGTCATGGTGGGATGGGAATTGACCTTCGCGGTGCTGCCCGCCATCCTTGTCGTTGGACTCTCTTTCGGACTTACTCAGTTCCTCTGGTCGAACTTCCTCGACAGCAATCTGGTGGACATTGCGGGCGGATTAATTTCGATGATCTTGCTGGTATTGTTTTTGAAGGTGTGGAAGCCGAGTCAACTGTGGATAAATGGATCGATCATTAGAGTCGAGGCTAGTGCTAAGACCCGGTCACTGAGCGGGGAAGAAGCAGCGCGCATTCGTCAATCGTTAATAGATGATCCGCCGCCGGATCCAAAGGTATGTGTTCGCGAGAAGCGCAGAGAAGCCGTCCTGGCATGGCTGCCGTTTCTGATTCTTTCAGCCGTCGTCCTGCTATGGGGTTTGCCGCCGGTGAAAACCGCGATCAACCGCCACACCACCCCCGCATTTCAGCGCGGCGGATGGGAGTTCCCGATTTTGCACAACCGCGTACTTCGGACAGCTCCTGTAGTCACAAAGCCCACCGCGGAAGCCGCGAAGTACGATTTCAACTGGCTCTCGGCCACGGGCACCGGATGCTTCCTCGCCGCATTGATTTCCGGTCTCGTTCTCGGCCTCAATCCGCGGCGGCTGCTGCGCACCTTCATACACACCCTGTATCGCATGCGCTTCGCCATAGTCGCAATCTCCTTCATGCTCGGNTTAGGGTATGTAACGCGCTACTCCGGACTTGACGCCGTGTTGGGACTCGCCTTCACGCGCACGGGGAGGTTCTATCCTTTCTTTGGAACATTCCTGGGCTGGCTCGGCGTCGCTCTCACCGGTAGCGATACGTCTTCCAATGCTCTCTTCGGCAGCTTGCAGCGGATTACGTCGCAACAACTCGGACTTGATCCCG
>C688J18823_10000599_pt1 | contig 21019 bp, 15 predicted proteins | sample HopSoiMetagenom1_FD_18823 | JGI IMG/M metagenome (IMG submission 18823) | reverse complement strand
ATGGTTGCGCAGTGCGCGCGAGCCGAGTTTTCCGGCGAGTTGTCTCAGACCGAAAGGGGTGTACAGGCCTGTCGTTGCGTTGACGAAATCTTCGGATCGTGCAACGGTGATCTCCCCTCGGGCACGAATGAATGTCTCCAGTTTGACGAAGACCGCGTCGACGTCCGTCGGAAGACTACAATACTCCCATGCCCCGTCGCTGTAAGCTTCCATACGTGCGCGCGGATGGGGCGGCGCGGGCGTGGTGATGACAATGGGAATTGAGTGATCGAACCGCGCGTTATCTCGAATGGCACGGCAGACGTCCCGCGCGCTCATATCCGAAAGCGATTCGTCCACGATGAGTAGATCGTGGTTCGCCAGCCGTGCCAGCTCGAGACTTTGCGCGCCGGACCGTGTGTGCGCTACGACGTAGCCACGCTGCTGGAAAATGCTCTCCAGGGCCCTGCTCATCCAGTCGTCGCTGCACGCAACCAGGGCAAGCGGCGGACGTTCAATGGACAACTGCATTGAGCCTCCTCTTCGGTAGCCCGACTCGCTTGGCGCGCTGAGCGCTTTAGCTTCGTAGCTTTGCGTCGCCACCTTTCGGTGGGTTTGCCGGTTTTCGGAGGTGCCCAACCTCTCCCGGTTATGAGCCGAAGGAGGCTGCGCGTGTGTCTATTTTGAGACGACCCAGAAGGGTGGGGGTTACTTGCGGTCGTCGAATCCCGACGCCGAGGGCCCGGGCGAGTTCAAAACTCTAAATTGTTGCGGTATGAAGCGTTAGGCGAGAATGGGCAGGCTCAACACAAACGAGAATCGCGTCCCCTCGCTACCGCTGTCAACTTGCAGCGTGCTCCCCATGGCTTCGACCAGTGTACGGACGATTGCCAGTCCAAGGCCCGCACTCGAGAAGCGCAACTTCACTCCCTCCGGAGGAAACCCATAACAAAGGCGCTCGAGAACTTCGTCAGGAATCCCCGGTCCGGTATCTTCGACCCAGAACTCGACGCGATCCTGTGAGACATCACTGCAGCCCATAGCGACTGAGCCCGCGTCGGTATAGCGGATCGCATTCGATGTAAGATTGAGCAGCACTTGCTGTATGGCGGACGCATGTCCGAGGCGTGCGTCGTTTTCGGGAAACTCCATGCCGAGTGGAACTCCCTTTTCCTCACACATTGGAAGCACGATGTCGCTGACGGAGTGCATCGTCTCGCTGACCGAGAATGGCATCGGCTTGCCTTGTACCAACCCGTCGCCCCGCGCCGCGGCGATGAGGTTGGTGACGGTGGTGCTCAATCCGAAAGCAGCGCCGTAAATCAGGCCCAGCTGCCTTTCGCGAACCGGGTTTGTCGCTCTCTCGCCGTGGCGAAGCGCATCAACCAGAAGCAGGATCGAGCACAGCGGAGACCGGATATCGTGCGCAATAGCGACCACTGCGTCCGCGCAGTCAGAGCCTGTGAGCCGCGAGATGAACTTGCCGCGGTCGGTTCTGCGCCAGGCGTCCTCCGCTTCGTCGAGTTTGAGCAGGGCGCGGACGACCTCGTTGGCGTTGAGATCGTGCGTGCTGGCGAGCTCTGAAAGAAAGTTCACCTTGAGCATGGACACGTATTCGCGCGCAATCACCGGTGGGATGGGCGCCGGCGCCTGTGCCATGGTGCGCAGGCTCACACTCAACCAGGCGATTACCTCATTGAGTCTCTCGCGAACTTCCACTCTGGCTTGTTTGGTGCCGTGCGCGATCGCGGTGGCGGTGTGATCCGCGGCAAGTTCCAGCGCCTTGATGAGGGACGCGCTGGATTTCGGCGACGCCAACGGGTGCGGAGGATCACCGTCGCTACGCCTGGGCGCGGATGGATTCCCCAAGGACTGGGACAACGAGTAGTCTTGGTAGTTTCCCGACATTATTGCTGACTTTGTTGCAGCTGGGTCCATCTACGCCGCCCACTTTCGGTACCCGACTCATCCCGTCCGGACGCCCATCTTAGGGGTAAGTCCGCGCGAGGTCAATAGCGGCTGTCACGGCGAGGCCAAGGCGTTACGTAGGAGTGACCCGTTTCACACAGTGGAACGCTAGTTTTTCGATCAAATATGGTTCGAACAGTTATCGATCTTCGAAAGCAGTATCAGGAGACAGGTAGTTCGTCGAAGCTGACCACGGAGTCGGCAGGACCGGACGCCGGAACCGAAGCGAGCGCGCTTTCGGCACGATGTACGAGCTCACTCAGGTCGACTTTCGCGAGCGCGAGGTCTGGTACGGCGCAATATCCAACGCGAATCTTGACCGCCCCACCCAATTTGGTTTTGCGCGAGTCGGCGCTTAGCTCTTTCTGCAGGCGCGCAACGAGCAGCCGGGCTCCGGCGGCGTCGGTATCAGGTGCAAGAATGGAAAGTTGCGAGGCTCCCGTCTTGGCGACTACGTCGGATCGCCGGGCTTGCTCGAGCACGAGGTGCGCGATGTCGGCGAAAGTGCCGTCGTCGTCAACTTTCTTGGTTTGCAGCGCGCCGTCGGTGGGTTGCGGAGAAAATGCGAGGCAGGCGAACGGTTCATGGTTTCGAACAGCGCGCGCCTCGAGCTGCGCGGCGAGCTGATGCAATCCAAAGGAAGTGTATAACCCACTCGTCGGGTCCAGCATCGACTTTGCCTGAAAGGCGGCCAGCTCTTCGCGGGCGCGAAGGAACGTGGAGAGCTTGAGAAAGAGTCCGTCGACATCCAGAGGAAGATGACAGTACTCCCACGCTCCGGCGGCATACGCCGCGGTTCTGCCCGGCAGGGTGGAATGAGCGGCCGAGATGACGACTATAGGTGTCGCGTGATCGAAGAGCGGATCGTCGCGCAGGCCGACGCAGACTTCTATTCCGCTGAGTTCGTCGAGGCGTTCGTCCAGCAACAGAACATCATACCCATTTCGCCGTGCGGCCTTGAGCGCCTGCCGTCCCGAGCCGGTGCGTGTGACATCGTATCCCCTTTCTGCAAAGATGCTTTCCAGCGACCGGCACAACCATTCGTCACTAACTCCCACCAGCGCCAACCGCTTCGGCGTTTTGTTCTCGGTCATGGTCTTGCCTGGACGAGGGGAAGGCTGGCACTGTGCAGGCTGCCCGCCGCAAGATGCGAATGTCGCCGTGTCGTACTGCTTCTCTCGGTAGTGCGTGACTGCGCAAAGTACCACTCGAGCGCTTCCGTCATCCCTTCGGCGACGCTGTGCGTCGGGCTGAATCCAAGTTGTTCACGAGCCTTGTCGATCGCTGCGCAGGAAAATCGGATGTCGCCCGCACGAAAGTCATCGTACTGAGGCGCAGCAAATGTCACCGTTCCATCGTATTTCGCAAGGCCGTCGCGCATAGTGTAAAACAGCTGATTCAGCGACACCGACTCGCCACATGCGATGTTATATGCCTGACAGGTCGCTCTGTTATCGTTTACAGTCGCTGCGAGGACATTTGCCTGCACGACGTTCGAGATAAAGCAGAAGTCTCGTGTGGTTTCACCGTCGCCAAAGATCCGGCACCTTTCTCCGCGCAGCAGGCTCGCGATCCATCTGGGAATTACCGCGGCATAAGCACCTGACGGATCCTGACGTGGGCCGAACACGTTGAAGTAGCGCAGGCCGACCGCTTCGAGACCGTAACTCATTTGGAACGCGACCGCGTAAATCTCGTTTGTCGATTTGCTCGCAGCATACGGTGACAGCGGCCGACCGAGAGTCGTCTCCACCTGTGGATGCTGCAGCGTATCGCCATATACCGCGCTCGATGATGCGTAGACAAATCTCTTTACACCCGCGTCTTTCGCCGCGACCAGCATGTTGATGAATCCGTCTACGTTCACCGCATTGGTCCTGAGCGGATCGTCCATTGACCAGGGGACGGAACCCAACGCGGCATGATGCAGAACGTAGTCTGCACCCTCGCAGGCAGACCGGCAGGCATCCAGGTCGCGGATGTCGCCTTCGATCATCCTGAAGCTGGCGGAGCTCGGGAGCGGCGTGGCGAGCACTTCGTCGAGATTCGCGCGATGGCCCGTGGAGAAATTGTCGATCCCCACGACCTTCTGGCCGAGGGCGAGCAATTCCTGCAACAGGTTGGAGCCGATAAAACCCGCGGCGCCGGTGATGACCCACACCTTCGGGTTGGCTCGCAGGTCGTCTCTGACTCGTCGGTACGCTGTGGAGATCACGTGCTCACGGTGGAGAGTGTACCCGCAAAGCGGAGTCATGATAAACATGCGCGGGAGCACGCTTACCCGATCGAACGCGCAGCAGCGCCCGCTGCCTCGGGCACGCGACAGGGCATCTTCCATTCCCAGCAGGCGGCGGCGAAACGCGCGTATAAGTGCTGTAGACGCAAACTTTTAGCGCTTCGCGCCCTTAGCGCACAATCGACAACATGTGATTCTTTGTCGCGGTGTTGCCCCACTCCTGTGGTGGTCGGACTACAACGTTAAGACTGGTATTTCTGGTTTCGCTGCCGGTACAAAATCATCATGTCACTAACTACTATAGGCTCCAATGCTCGCTAGGCTGCTTAGTTGGGTTGCCCGTCGCACGAAGGCGGTCGCGGGCTGGGTAATTTTCCGATCGGGACTTTTCAATCGTCTACGCCGCGATGAGGCGGTCATAGTCCTCTTCCATCGCGTCAACGACGCCTACGGCTCCGATGTACTTACCGTCACGAACCGGAAGTTCGAAGCGTTTGTACGCTTTTTCGGTCGCTTCTTCGACGTCATTTCGCTGGATGACTTGTTGCGGCGGCTCAGCCAAGGCGAGGACCTTAGAGGCAAGCTCGCGATCACCTTCGACGACGGGTATCGTGGAAACGCGACCATGGCGGCGCCAATTCTCGAGAGACACGGGCAGCGCGCCTGCTTTTTCGTGACAACGGGGTGGATCGGTACTGAACATGTTGCCTGGTGGGATGCAGAAAAAAATATTCAAACGAGCTGGATGAACTGGGATCACGTTCGATCCTTGCGCGCGGCCGGTCACGACATTGGCCTCCATACTGAGAACCACCCGGATCTGGGCGTCGTCTCGCCCGAAGTGGCCAGGCGCGAAATTGCAGGCAGCAGCGATCGGCTGGACGCCGAGCTTGGTGAGCACTCGGGTCTTTTCGCGTATCCCTACGGCGGCAAGAAAAACATGTCCGAGGCGAATCAACAGGTGGTTAACCAACTCGGCCTTCGCTGTTGTCTGTCCGCTTATGGCGGTACTGTGCACGCGGGTGACGACCCGCTTCGATTGAAGCGCATAACTGTCACGACCTGGTTTCTCTCTCCTTTCCAGTTCGGATTCGAGTACCTGATCGGCCGGCTGGACCCCGACTGAGCGGGCGCAAACGCGGAGGTTGCGGTGAAGTCCAGAGCCAAACGTACCACCGTTCTCGCGCTCGGGTCGGGCATAACATTGCTTGGTGTGTTGCGTGCACTGTCGCGAGTGGACGTCGATGTGCTGGCGCTGCCCGATGCCGACCGTTCGACACGGCGGTCCCGGTGGTTCCGCGCTGCTTCTCCCTTGCTCTCCGGTCTAACCTCTGACAACCTTGCCGAGCGCCTCGAGGCGCTGCCGTCGGGAACGGTGCTGATCCCCTGTTCAGACTTCTGGACGCGCACTGTCGCTGCGCTCCCGCCGGAAGTTCGTGAGCGGTACCCCACGAGCATCGCTCCACTTTCCGCGATCGAGACTCTGGTCGACAAGGCACGCTTTCGGGGCACCCTGGAGCGATTGGGATTACCACATCCCGCAACCCGCGTGGTGAAGACCCTGAACGATCTGGAGGAAATCCCAGAGAAAATGTTTCAGAGCTCTTTTCTAAAACCAGCTCACTCGCAGCAATTTTTTGCACGTTATGGAGTGAAGGCCTTTCGCGTCAGCGGCAAAGCCGCTGCGAAGGCACGCCTGGAAGACTGTATCGACAACGGCCTGGAGATGATGGTCCAGGAGTACATCCCTGGTCCCCCGTCCAATCACTATTTCGTAGATGGCTTCATCGATCGCGCCGGTGTTGTCAGGGCGCTGTTCGGCCGGAGGCGGTTACGAATGAGTCCACCTGACTTTGGCAACAGCACCTTCCAGGTGAGCGTGCAGCTCAGCGAAACCGGCAGCGCGGTCAACACACTAAGAGCGTTGTTCGCCGATATCGGGTATCGTGGGATTTTCAGCGCCGAGTTCAAGCGTGATGCGCGCGACGGTGAATTCAATATCATCGAAGTGAATGCCAGGCCGTGGTGGTACGTTGATTTTGCCGCGCGGTGCGGAGTGAACGTCTGTGAAATGGCGATTCACGATGCTCTCGGCGAGCCGGTCGAATCGGTCTCGAACTATGCCGTGGGGCGTCGCAGCATATTTCCTTATTACGACTTGCAGGCAGTGCGGGAAGAGATGGCCGCTGGTAGACTCGGATTGCTCGACTGGGCGTCGTCGTGGCTCGGTCCGTATCAGCCAGTGTTCCGCTGGTCCGATCCGCTTCCAGCTGTTGGCGAAGTGCTCATATTGTTGAATCAGCGAATCCGCAGAATCGGCAAGGCGCCTCCACGCGGCTGATTCGTCTTTTGAAGTGCCTCAGGTCTCGTTTCTGCACGTGACGGAGAGCGCTTTTGGGCGTCTCATAATGAAGGTAGGGATGCGACCGCCTAGGCGCCGCATGTTCATTAAAAAGTAGGCACGCTGCTCAGAGCAAAGCCGTCGAAAGACGGTGACGCAGAGCCACGGGGCTAGCGCGGGACCTCCGCGATGCCAGCCGAGCCGCCAGCGAATCCGACAACAAGTCGGTGTCGCGGCGGTTTTTTGCATTCAAAACCGTTGGGCCACCGTCCTTGCAAACAGAGAGGACTCGCCGCAATGCAATCCATGGTTTTGATCGCCAAGCGCGTTGCAGTCCGGTCGCTGCTGCTTCTTCTGGCCCCGGCTCTGGTGGTGTGTTCAGGTGACACGTCGACCGGCACCGGAAATCCGCCGGGAAGTATTTCGGACCTGATGGTCTCGGCCATCGCGAGTACGTCGGTGACGCTGAAGTTTACGCAGGTTGACGACGGAACCGGCGAGGCAGCGAGCTACGATGTTCGCTATGCGGTTGCGCCGATCTCGTGGGGCGCGGCGAGTCCAACCGCAAACGGGACGTGCGCAACGCCGTTGGCGGGGACGGGCATTGGGACTCCACTCACATGTAGCATCCTTGGTCTCACGCCTGGCACGTCCTACAACTTCCAGCTGATTGCCTTTCGCGGAACGCTGAATAGCGATGCGACTTTCGGCGGCGCGTCGAACATTGCTTCTGCATCGACCCCAGCGCTGCCACCGCCTCCGCCGACGGTCACAACGGTAACGGTGACGCCTCCGTCGATTTCGATCGGTGTGGGTGCTACTGCAAATCTGCAGGCCACCGTCAAGGACGCCGATGGAAACTTGATGAATGGGCAGACCATCACCTGGTCGACCAGCGACGCCGCAGTGGCAACCGTAAGCTCCGGCGGCGTGGTAACGGGTGTGGCAGCAGGATCCGCAACCATCACGGCGTCGTGCGCAGGTAAATCTGCCACCGCCGCAATTACCGTAACGGCGAGCCCACCACCACCGCCTGTGGTCACCACGGTTACCGTAGCTCCAGCCACTGCTTCGATCAACGTTGCCGGAACCGTCGCATTGACGGCGACGGTCAAAGATGCTGATGGAAACGTGATGAGCGGACAAAGTATAACCTGGTCAACCAGCAACGGCGCGGCCGCAACCGTCAGCTCGAGTGGTGTGGTCACTGGTGTCGCAGCCGGATCGGCGACTATAACGGCCTCGTGCGCCGGAAAGTCCGGCACAGCCTCCATCGCAGTGACGGCGTCGCCGCCTCCGCCACCAGTTGTCACGACTGTCACAGTCGCTCCGTCCACGGCTTCCATCAATGTGGCCGCGACGGTGAACCTCTCGGCGACGGTGAAAGATGCTCAGGGGAACGTCATGACCGGCCAGACAATTACCTGGTCGAGCAGCAACACGTCGATCGCGTCGGTCAGCACCGGCGGAGTAGTGACTGGTGTCGCTCAGGGATCGGCGACGATCACTGCGACGTGCGCCGGAAAGTCGGGTACTTCGGCCATAACTGTCACCGCGGTGCCTCCTCCACCGCCGGTGGTTACAACAGTGACGGTTGCTCCTGCTACCGCTTCGATAAACGTCGGCGCGACAGTCTCCCTCGCAGCGACGGTGAAAGATGCTCAGGGGAACGTCATGACTGGCCAGACCATTACCTGGTCAAGCAGCAACTCTTCGGCTGCTTCAGTCAACACCAGCGGAGTGGTTTCCGGCGTCGCACAGGGGACCGCGACAATCACCGCAACCTGTTCAGGGAAGTCAGGCACTTCGTCGGTGACGGTGACTGCTCCGTCCAGCGGTGGCACCCTGCTGTTCCAGGAAGACTTTGAAAACGCGAGCCTTGGATCTCGCGGATGGTACGACAATACCAGCGCNNCGATATCGACAGCAGAACACGTCACCGGTAGCACAGCATCCGCTCAGTATCACTTTCTATCCGGCGCGAACACTCCCACCAGCGGTGGCTCACAACGGCACAAGTTCACGCCTTCGAACTCCTTCTACGTGAGCTTCTACGTGAAGTACAGCACCAACTGGGTTGGGTCGGGCCAGGCGTATCACCCGCACGAGTTTTACCTCCTCAGTACGATGGACGGCGATTACGATGGTCCGTCTGACAATTTCCTCGACGTTTACATCGAGCATAACTACCAGAATGGTGGAAGGCCGCGTTTCGCCATGCAGGACAACAAGGCCGTCAACACCAGCAACGGCGCCGTGCCGAACAACCTCATCGGCGTGACGGAGAATCGGTCCACGGGCGGCTGCAACGGCGTGGTTGAGACGAACATTTTCTCCGAGTGCTACAACGCTGGTACATACTGGTACAACGACAAGCAACTGACTGGGCCGGTGACCTTCCAGCCGAATCCCGGAACGGGCTACAAGAACAACTGGAACTTTGTCGAGGCGTATTTCCAGCTGAACACCATTGTGAACGGCATCGGACAGGCGGACGGCGTGATGCAGTACTGGTTCAACGGGGCGCTGATAATCGACCGCCATGACATTCTATTCCGGACCGGCGCGCGTCCCACTCTCCAGTTTTCGCAGTTCATCATCGCGCCGTACATCGGTGATGGGTCGCCGGCGGACCAGTCGATGTGGATCGACAACCTGAAGGTGGCGACGGGCCGGATTCCGTAAGCGTCGCGAGGTGTTGGGCGAAGTCTCTGAGCGGGAGGTCGGCTTGCCTGACCTCCCGCTTTGCTCATAGCGGGAACAGAACCTTTCGTGCGTGAAACGCTTCGGCGTAGCCATCGGTTGCGCGACACTCGATTCCACGAAGCCGCAGCAGGCCCAGAAACGTCTCTTCGCTGAACCAGTCCTTGGCGCGCTGTGTACCGAAAACATCGAGCAGAGCCTTGCTCTTCCGACGCGCTGCGTTCCCGCTCAGGGGTACGTAGACGTTCGGCTGTCCGAGATCGCCGTCCCACTTGGGGATCTCGTATTCGAGAATGAGATGTTTCCGGAAGGTGTTCCAGGTCAGGTCGGAAACGACTCTGTGATCCTGATGGCGGTCCTGCCGAGTGTGCGTAAAGACTATGTCCGGCCGGAACTCACGGGCAATGTTCTCGAATGCGTCTTTGATGGCGTCGAATTGAGCGGGAAAGTAACCGTCACGGAATTCGAACAACTGAACCGCTTCGNTCGAGGCGGAGCCGAGGAACTTTCGCGCGCCGCGATTTGCCTCGCGAGCCCGGTCACCCGCGGCACTCAGGACCACCCAGCGAAATTCCGGCTGTGGCTCTCTGCGCACCAGCTGCGAAAGTGTTCCGCCGCAGCCGATTTCGATGTCGTCCGAGTGAGCCCCGATGCAAAGAACTCTGAGTGGTTTGGCCGACTGCGGCAGATTCAAACCTGGCAGGATGCCCTGCCCGTTGCCGCGACTAACGCGCTTGCTGTCCAAATTCTTTCCGCGCTTAGATGAGGTTGTCACTGGTGCCTCCGCGTGCGAGCACCGATCGCGGAAATACTTCGACGGATGACGGTGTGTCAGCGCGGGTCCGATGTGGCGGTTCCCGGTCGACCACTCTTAGGAGATTCGCTTCGCGCAGTGCGTCGGCGGCGGCTCTCACGGTGGAGAACGGCATTGAAGCGCGCTCCGCTACATCGAGCAACGAGTGGCGTCCGTCGGACATATTGAGGACCCAAAGCAAAGCCATCTCGAAACCGGCGGGACTGGTTCCCCCGGTGTTGCGGTACAACCCCCGGCGGCCAAGCTGTGGCTCGCACTTGGGACTCAGATTGAGATAGGTGCGATCGCACTCCAAAACCTCGATGATGGCTAATACTTTCGTCAGCGAATCCTCGAGCGAGTCGGGGTCGACGAACTCGACGTTGTCCGCCGAGGTGTGGTACTCGGGATATTCCCCATTGCGGCTGCGTGTCAGGCAGCCGACGGGAAGGTCGAAGCCCGGAGAGCAGTACTGTCGTTCGTCGTACCCGTACGGGACGAAATCGAGCACCGTATGGTTCCCGGCGGTACTGAGAACATGGGCCGCGGCCCGATCCACCATGGCCGAGCCACGGCGGCTGCGCTTGTAGGTAGAATTTCCGCGATCACCGAGGCACGACAGTACCAGGCCATGACGAATACGCCGAGCTTCGTTTTCGTGGCGCGCCAGCCAGGTGATCGAGCCGATAGTTCCCGGAATGAAGAGAATCCGGATGGTATGCTTGCGGGGGACCTCTCCCAGAATGCGGCCGAGGTGGGCGCCGACAACCATTCCGGAGAGATTGTCGTTCGCGAGCGACGGATGGCAACTGTGAACGCTTATCAGAATCTCGTCCGTCGACACGCCGGGAAGCACACACTCACCGTAAGTGAGGTGACCGGGTTTCAAGCTGGAGTCGATGAACACTTCGTATTCGCCATCGGCCAGCGATTCCAGAGTTCGATGCGATAAGCAAAAGCCCCACTCCTCCGAGTAATACGAGGTGCGGTAAGGAATTACGTCTGGCTGATCGGGACGCGAGTGCAAATGCTGTTTCAGGTCGGACAGTGACATCCGATTGTGCACCGGAGTGCTGTAGCTGACGACGTGCAGATTGGAATCCCGAAAATTCACGACGCGACGTCCCGCTGGATCCTTGATCCACGCGTCTCGGACATTCCACTCTTTGGGGACGGTCCAGTCGAAGACCTGAGTTCCAGTCGGAACCTCGGTGGTGACGATTGATGTAATCCGGCCCAATCGCCGAAGTGAATCGCGAAAGCCGTCCCCGGTAATGCTGCGACAAATGGGGAAGAGCTCGCTTATTAGCGCGTGCATCTCAGCACCTGAACCTGCCGGAGCTATGTAACGACTCACTGGCCGTTTCCGGGCTGGTAGTCCGGATAGGCAGCGTCCCGCGGGTGCAGAATTGGATCAGTCAACGGCCACGCGATCCGGAAAGCAGGATCGTTCCAGCGTACACCGCGTCCCGCGACTGGCTCGTAGAACTCCGACATCTGGTACGCGACTTCGCAGTCATTTTGAAGGGTGATGAACCCGTGAGCCATTCCTTCCGGGACATAGATCGCCCGCCCCGACTCTGCCGTCAGATCGACGCCGAAGTATTGCATGTAGGTGGGAGAATCACAGCGAAGGTCGATGATGGCATCCCAGATAGCCCCGCGGGTGCAGCGAACGAGCTTGGCCTCGGCGTGTGGAGCTGCCTGCCAATGCATGCCGCGAAGGGTTCCACGTTCACGAGTATAGGAAAGGTTGCACTGAGCCAGATCCGTATTCAGCCCCATCTCCTGGAACTCGCGACGACACCAGGTCCGCGCAAAGAATCCACGGTCGTCGTCACGCCGCTCGATTTCCACCGTATAAGCGCCGGCCAACGGCGTTGCCACGAAGATCACGGGAATACAGTCACCTCTGGGATCGGCACAACGAAGCGTCCGCCCCAGGCTCTTATCCCGCTGAGCTGCTCCATAATTTCTGTTTTCAGATTCCACGGTAGGATCAGCACGTAGTCCGGCCGCGCATCCCATAGACGTTCCGGAGCATGAATCGGGATGTGCGTGCCGGGAAGAAACTTTCCGTGTTTGTGCGGGCTTCGATCAACGGTGAAATCGATGAAATCCGTCCGAATCCCACAGTAGTTGAGCAGCGTGTTCCCCTTACCCGGCGCGCCGTAGCCGACAACTCGCTTTCCGGCCCGCTTCGCCTCGATCAGGAACTCCAGAAGCTTGCGTTTGGTCTCGCGCACGCGCGACTCGAAATCGTGGTAGTACTCGAGCGTTGCAATGCCGGCCTCAGCTTCGCGAGCGCGGAGATCGACGAGCCGCTGGGTCACCTCTTTTGAGGTGTCCTCCGCGTGGCGCGCGTAGATCCGGATTGACCCCCCGTGAGTCGGCAGTTCCTCGACGTCGAATACGGGAAGCGAGTGGGCCGCGAAGATCCGCTCGGCGGCATACAGGGAGAAATACGAGAAGTGCTCGTGATACACCTGGTCGAACTGGTTCCCGTCGATCGTCTTGAGCAGGTGTGGAAACTCGATCGTCACCACGCCATTTGGCGCGAGAAGACATTTCAGTCCGCCGACAAAGTCGTTGAGATCCGGAACCTGCGCCAGAACGTTGTTGCCAAGGATAAGATCGGCACTATGTCCGGCAGCGGCGAGCTCCCGTGCGGTCTCTACCCCAAAGAACTTCACGATGGTCGGGACGCCTTTGGACTCGGCGACTTTTGCCACATTTGCAGCCGGCTCAATGCCCAAAGCCGGTATGCCTCGTTTCACGAAGTACTGCAGCAGGTATCCATCGTTGCTGGCGATCTCGACGACCCGGCTTTTGCCCGTCAGCTCGAGCTGGCCGATCATCTGGTCGACGTAGCGCCGCGCATGGTCCAGCCATGAGTCGGAGAAGGAAGAGAAGTACGCGTAGTCGGTGAAGATGTCTTCCCCGGTCACATACTCTTCCAACTGGACCAGAAAACACCGCTCGCAAACCCAGACGTGGAGGGGATAAAACGGCTCCATTTGGTTCAACTGGTCGCCGCGCAGGAAACTCTCGCACAAAGGCGACATTCCAAGGTCTACCACGGTATGGCGGAACGCGGTCCCACAAAACCTGCAAGCGCCAGACACCGGTCTGCTGGTCATTGCTGATGGCCAGAGCGCGGAAGGTTCAAGCAAGTCTACGGCGCACATCGAGTCTACTCCTTCATTAAGTAATGGTATCGAGTATCCGAGTCAGCAGTTTCGCTGGTCGTCTGACGCGCCGCCGCAACCTGGAACGCGGTGCTCATTGCGGAGGCGGTTTGGCAAATCGCGCTCCAGCCCTGACGCTGGAAAAAACCACCCCTCGTTGACGTAGTAACCGCGCTTGCGCGTCGGAAACGGTGTCGAGCTGTTCGCATCTGACAGGCTTGACGGTTTGACGGTGTGGCTCCTGGCCACGCACCTGTCGGACGGACGCAACACTCCAATGACGGGTTCCTATTTATACCGCCCGAATGCGGAGTTGAGGCCGTCTTTAGCGGGCGCACGAGTTGCCAATCTGCCGCTCGCGCGCGACGCAAGGGCGACTATGCGGACTGGATGCCCCGTCTTTTCATTAACGAGGAATTGGATGCGCAGTCTGATGGCTGATGACAAGGCTTACATCGGTACGGCTCTGCCACACAGCAGCGCGAAAGCTCACGATCTCGAGGCGGGGGAAAACACCGTAACCGAGGGCTCGCCGCCTGCGAATGGAGTGTCGGCCGCGACCCGAATGTTGCAGCGTCGCGCGCACGAGCTGATTCCAGGCGGGGCGCACACGTACGCGAAGGGCGACGACCAATTCCCGGAAACCGCGCCGCCGTTCATCGCTCGTGGAGAAGGCTGCCACGTTTGGGATCTGGACGGGAACGAGTTCATCGAATATGGAATGGGGCTCCGTGCGGTCTCATTGGGGCATGCCTTTCCCGCGGTGATTGACGCCGTTCGCCGGGAACTGGCGCACGGATGCAACTTCACCAGGCCGAGCCCGCGCGAAGTCGAGGCCGCCGAGGCTTTTCTCGAGTGTGTTCCGAGCGCGGAAATGGTGAAGTTTGCCAAGAATGGATCTGATGCGACGACCGCCGCGATAAAACTTGCTCGGGCACACACCGGGCGCGACATCGTTGCGATATGTGATCAGCCCTTCTACTCAACAGACGACTGGTTTATCGGCTCGACCCAAATGCCCGCCGGCATCCCCGGGGCAATCCGCGATCTCACTCTCAGGTTTCGTTTCAACGATATCGAGAGTCTACGCAGCCTTTTCGATGCGCATCCTGGTCGGATAGCTTGCGTAGTCCTCGAGGCCGAAACTGCAGTCGCGCCGCTTCCGGGATTTCTGGCCGAAGTGCGAGCCACGTGTGACCGATTCGGTGCCCTTATGGTACTGGACGAGATGATCACGGGATTTCGCTGGGCCGTTGGCGGTGCTCAGAGCCTGTACGAAGTAGTTCCGGATCTCTCAACTTTTGGGAAAGCGCTGGCGAACGGCTTTCCTCTGGCTGCTCTCGCCGGGAAGCGGGAAGTCATGGAGCGTGGTGGCATCGACCACGCCGAGGAGCGCGTCTTTCTGTTGTCGACCACGCACGGCGCGGAGACCCATTCGCTCGCCGCCGCGCTGGCGACGATGCGCATCTACAGGGATGAACCGGTCATTGAAACGCTTCATTGCCGCGGCGAACGCCTGCGACGGGGAGTGGACAGCGTGGCTCGGCGGCACGGAATACAGAATCATCTCAAAGTGATTGGCCGCGACTCCAATCTCGTGTTCGCTACTCTGGGACCTGACACTTCGGCGTCACAGGAGTATCGCACTCTGTTTCTTCAGCAGCTCATCGCCAACGGTGTGCTCGCACCATCTTTCGTGGTGAGCTACTCGCACAGCGATAATGACATTGACCGCACGATCGAAGCCGTCGACCGCGCGGCATTGGTGTACGTCAAAGCGCTGAACGATGGGCCTCGCTGCTACATCAAAGGCCGCTCGGTGAAACCGGTTTTCCGTCCATTCGCGTGAAGCAACGCGCTGCTTGCACCACCTACTTTCAGACGTGGCCACAACGTTGAGCGCGATTCCAGCTATCGACTCTATCGAAATGCACGCCAAGCCCCGCACCGGAAAGGGGAAGCGCTCCCCCCGGATCGGAATCATCTACCCATCCGGCTGGGGAAATCTCGGCGACGAAGCCATCCTCCAGGCAACGTTCGAGGGACTCCGTGAACGGTGGCCCGATGTGTCACTTCGCGCCTTCACGCTTCATCCCGAGCGTACAGCCGGCGGCCATGGCGTCGAGGCGGAATTCCTGACTGGCATAAGTCGCCCGATGTTTCTCTCCGCGCGCGGGGATGGGCCGTTCGTAGTGCGGGCCGCCCGATCTTTGGCGCGTCGAACTAGCGGCGTTCCGCTCGTGGGCCGTCTTTTTGGAGTGGCAGCAGACCTCACGGCGTCTGCGGTCTTCGAAGTCGCGTCATTGATTAGTGCGTGGCGGTGGCTGAGGACCGCCGATCTGGTGCTGGCGGCTGGCGGTGGACAACTCGATGCGGTTTGGGGCGGAGCCTGGGGCCAGCCTTATGCCCTCGCCCGCTGGGCCTGGCTTGCGCGCCGGGCACGGGTGCCATTTGCCTTTCTCAGCGTCGGTTACGGCGGCGCGAAAACCGGGATGAGCCGGCGATTGCTACGATATGCAGTGTCTCAGGCTGCGTACTGCTCCGTGCGGGATTCCGGTTCTCTCGCTCTAACCAGACAGCTGGGAGTTCATTCTGACTTGCCGGTTGTGCCCGATCTCGCATTCGGACTGGGCAGCAAACCGCCTTTCCAGCCTAAGCGACCTGGACACGACATCGGTATCAGTCCGATGGTTTTCATGCGGCCTGGCAATTGGCCCGACCAGGATCACGGTGAATACGAGAAGTACGTGACATTATGGACGGGTCTCGTAGCCGCCACGGTCGCCAGAGGTGATCGTGTACACCTGTTCGTTACCGATCCAGCCGACATGAACGCGGTTCGGGATGTGTGGGCGAGGCTTGATGAGGCCACTCGAGCCGGCTGCTCGGTGGCGGACGCCGACACTCCTGGCAGTCTGCTGGAGTTGTTCCGTCGGCTGGACATAGTTGTTTCGAGCCGGCTGCACGGTGTCTTGCTCGCGATTGTGGCGGCTCGTCCGGTGCTGGGGCTTTCACACGAGCGAAAGGTGCGGGCGGTGATGAATGATGCGGGCGTTGAGGCGTTTTGTCTGGATCTTCCCACCGCATCACTGGATCAGGTGACTACGAGTCTGGGCTCCCTGCTGGACGAGCTTGACCCCTGCGCGCGACAGTTGCGCGACTATGCGGCCTCCGCGCGCGCCGCCGTTCGTCAACAGCAGGATCTTCTGCCGGATCTCTTGAGAAATCGATGACCGATCAGCCCTTCGTCAGCGTAGTGACTCCGTTCTACAACACTGCACTCTATCTGCGTGAGTGTATCGAGAGCGTCTTGGCGCAGACGCACTCCAACTTCGAATATCTGTTGGTGGACAATAAGAGTACGGACGGCTCCGGACAGATCGCGGATTACTACGCGGCGCGCGACTCGCGCATCCGCGTGATTCGTAATCCGGAATTCCTGGACCAGGTTCCCAACTACAACGGCGCGCTCCGGCATGTTGCAAAGGAAGCTCGATATGTGAAGATGGTGCTGGCCGATGATTACATCTTTCCCGAGTGCCTGGCGCGGATGGTGGCGGTCGGCGAGTCGCACCCAACGGCAGCCATCATCAGCTCCTATTATCTCGAGGGCAAGTTTGTTTGCGGGAGCGGGCTCGAATGGCCAACTGAGTGTATCCCCGGCCGGATCGCCAGCAGGCTTCATCTGCTCGACAATCTTTATTTGTTCGGTACGCCGACCAACGTGATGTATCGGGCGGATGTCGTGGCGAAGCGGGATCCTTTTTTCTCCGAATCGTCCATGCACGAGGACACGGAGGCCTGCCATGAGATACTCGCGGAGGCCGACCTTGGATTCGTCCACCAGGTCCTTACTTTCAGCCGCCGCGGCAATGAAGGAGTTCTTACCGCCATCGAGAGCTTTCAATGGCGGCGGTCATTCATCTACACGATTCTGCGCAAGTACGGGCCGGTGTATCTCTCCCGCGACGAACTACCGCAACGCCTGGGTCCTGCACGGGCCGACTTCCTCAGGGTCCTGGGAGAAGGAGTGATTTTGAGCCGGGAGCCCGAGTTCTGGGCATACCATCAGCGCGCACTGACGACGATCGGAGAACGGCTTCCCTCGAAGATTGCTTTGACTCCGCAAATCGCGCGGGCAGCAGTAAAGGCGGCGCTCAGACCAGGCTGGCTCCTGCGGGAGCGAGCGGCACTGCGAAATAGACGTAACGGCCACCGAGAGAAGGCATGAAAACGCTGCACGAAATCATCCGCAACCGGGAGCTGCTGTACATGGTCACCTGGCGCGAGATCAGGATCCGGTACAAGCAATCGGTAATGGGACTTCTGTGGGCAGTGCTGATGCCAATAATCATCACTGGCGCGGGGGTGATGGTCCGTGTTGTCGCCTCCAAGGTTTCCGGCCACCCCATCACGGCGGCCGACATTGGTGGCATTGGTGTCAAGGCGTTGCCGTGGGCTTTTTTTGTGTCCGCGCTCCGCTTCGGAACCGCGAGCCTTACCTCCAATAGCAGTCTCGTAACCAAGATCAAGTTCCCTCGCCTCGTTTTTCCGCTATCGTCAGTTCTCACGTCTCTCTTTGACATGGCGATCGCGATTCCGGTCCTGCTGGTTCTTTTGCCGTTCACGGGAGTAAAAGCCTCGCTCGCCATGCTGTGGGTGCCCGTGCTATTGGCGGTGTTGGTGGTATTCACCGTTGGTCTGTGTATTCTTTTTTCGGCGGCAAATCTGTTCTTCCGTGACATCAAGTATCTCGTCGAAGTGGTGCTCACGTTCGCGATTTTTTTCACGCCGGTTCTTTACGATGCCGCTTTGGCGGGCAAGTGGCGCTGGGTCCTGATGCTCAATCCCATCGCATCCCTTCTTGATGGACTCGATTCGAGCGTTTTTCGCGCCCACGGTCCCGACATCATCTGGTTCGGGTACAGCGCCCTTGTCGCGACCCTTCTGTTTTGGGCAGGCATAGCGTTCTTCAGGCGGCTCGAGCCGCGCTTCGCAGAGAGTGTTTGAATGAGTGAATACAGTCTGCGGTTGAACCACGTCTTCAAGCGCTTCAGGCGCGGCGAGCGACATGACTCGCTTCGGGATCTCATTCCTTCGCTTGTAAAGCGGGCAGTACGCCGCGACAGCGAACGGGCGCTAGATGCTCAGGAGTTCTGGGTTCTCAATGACATCTCCTTCGATCTCCGCAAAGGGGAAACGCTCGGCATCATCGGACATAATGGCGCTGGAAAGAGCACGATGCTCAAGCACTTGAGCGGGATCATGGAACCCACTCGGGGCAGCATCGAAGTGAACGGGCGCCTTTCTGCGCTGATCGAAGTTGGCGCAGGATTTCACCCCGATCTTACCGGCCGCGAGAACGTCTTTCTCAACGGCGTCATCCTCGGGATGAGTCGAGCCGAGGTCAAACGCAAGTTCGACGAGATAGTCGATTTTGCCGGGATCGAGGAGTTCATCGATACGCCGGTAAAACGCTACTCCTCGGGTATGTTTGCACGCCTGGGTTTTTCCGTGGCAGCACACTTGGAGCCCGACATACTCGTAATCGATGAAGTACTGAGCGTCGGCGACTTCGCCTTTCAGCGTAAGGGACTGGAAAAGATGCGGTCCATCGCGAAGAGCGGGGCCACGGTCATCTTCGTCTCACACAACCTTCAGGCCGTCGCAGAGTTTTGTCAGCGCGGCATCCTGCTCGAGAAAGGACGCGTTATCGCCGACGGTCCCACGGACCAGGTCGTACGCAGATACCTCGATACTGCAGCCGGGCACCATGAACGACAGGCCGGAGGCCCGGTTCGTATTCTTGGCGCGTCCATTTCCGGAGTTGATGGTCAGTCAGGCCGCTTCGCGGCCGGCCAGCGCGCGCGCGTTAGCGTCCAGATCGAAGCCGCCGCTCCTACCGAAAAAGTTGCAGTCGTCCTCGACGTCTTCAACACCGAGTTCTATGAGGTCTTCAATACCTCCAGCGAACGACTGGGACACCCTCCGCTGTCGCTCGCTGCCGGAGACCGCGCCAATTGCGAATTTGATCTTGAGCTGAACCTCGGTCCGGGCACTTACTACCTCGGCCTGTATTTGTACAGATACGACGTCGAACGCGAATACGACCACGTTTTTCCCGCCACGTCATTCGTGGTAACCACGGATCGCGACACACGCGGAGCGGCGAATCTTTATCCAAAGGTTGCGCGATTCGATACGGTTCGGGTTAACCTGGCGCGCGCAGTCGGCGTTTGAAGTAACGGGTTGAATTAACGCGCTGTGACGCTTTCACGTGCTGTTAAGATGAAATAACGGCGTTGCAAATTCGCAACACATCCTGACTCGCCCGCGTTGTAAACGTTTATCTGCCAGTGAGTTGGGAGTAAGTTCTTTTTGGGCAGCGACTTGCATCGGTGGCGCGCGTTTATGGCCACATCTGCGGTAGTCCTCCGGGGAGTCGCGCGCTCCATCGGTCTGATCGGGTTTGCCTGGCTGATCGGCTCGTGTGGGGACAGCGTCACAGGGCCTCCTCCCCCGACGACTGATCGCATAGCGATCTCTGCACCGACAGCGACGCTCGTGCCGGCGTCGAGCATCCAGCTTTCGGCGACGGCGTTGGATCGAGCTGGCACCGCGTTACCGCGCGTCTTCTCCTGGTCGAGTTCCGATGTCGCGAAGGCCACCGTCTCGAAGACGGGAAGTGTGGCTGGCGTGGCGCCCGGGACCGCCACGATAACCGCAAGCGTCGACGGAAAGAGCGCGACGTCGACGGTTACGGTACTCGACGGAGGCGTGGTTTCCAGCAGCGGCGCCACGCTGAGCCTGCGTTCGGGGACGGTTCAAATCGTTGTTCCATCCGACGCTCTGGCGCAGCCAACGAATTTGTCAGTCGTTCCGTCAACAGCTTTCGCGAACGATCCGCGCGTAGTCAAAGAAACCCCATTCGATTTTGGTCCGAGCGGAACCACATTCGCCAAGCCGGTCACCATAAGGCTCAAATACGCTCCCACCAACCTGCCGCAGGGTACCGAGGAGGCGGCGCTGGAGATTCATCTCTCCACCGGTTCGGGTTGGCAGCCAATTGCCGGTTCTACGGTGGATCTGACCAATAAGACCGTTTCGGCGGAGGTCTCGCATTTCAGCGTTTACGCGATACTGACGCCTGTTCCAGTCGCTGCTGTCACGATTCGGGGTCCGCCGGACAAGCCACCGATCGTGAATGGAGCTTCAACGCTTTTCGTCGGTGATGCGGAGCAGTTGACGGCAACTGCAACCGATTCACAGGGCGAAGTTCTCTCTAACCGGACAATTACCTGGGGGACCTCTGACCCCACCGTGGGTTCGATTTCACCCGATGGGTTGCTCACCGCCCTCAAGCCTGGCCCGACCACCATCACCGCGTCGGCCGGCGGCGTGACCTCGAACGTTAACGTTACCGTCGCGCCGATACCGGTGGCCGCAGTCATGGTAACTCCAGCGACAGCAAACGTAATTGCGGGCAAGACAACACAGCTTTCTGTGCAGACGAGCGACGCGAACCATAATCTGCTCACCGGTCGCGCCGTGACATGGTCGTCGAGCGACGGGACGGTAGCGACGGTAGATGGCGACGGCCTGGCGTCGGCTCATGGTGTCGGCGCCGCAACGATCACCGCCACGAGTGAGGGAAAGAGCGGAAGTGCGGTGATTACCGTAATGCCGGTGCCGGTGGCGTCCGTGAACGTCGCGCTCGCGCCAAGCTCCATTACCGCGGTCGAAACTTCGCAAGCCACTGCCACTATCCTCGATGAAAATGGAGTAGTTCTTACTGGCAGGAGCGTCTCCTG
>C688J18823_10000598_pt1 | contig 21026 bp, 26 predicted proteins | sample HopSoiMetagenom1_FD_18823 | JGI IMG/M metagenome (IMG submission 18823) | reverse complement strand
GACGGCTACCCATTCGGTGTCGTAGTCGGCGGGGCTCGCCTTGGCGAGCACTTCGCTTGTTGCTCCCCCGACCGGGACGCCCTGGCCGGCAGCGCCGGGCGGGCCTTCGGGGCCGATGCCGCCGCCACCGCCCGCAGCAGGCACGACCGTGATGAGTTCGGAGAGGCTCATGCGAACTCGACCTCCACACTGCCGGCTGCGCTCGACACGAGACGCACGTCGTTGCCGGTGCGCGTCGTGTAGTGCATCTCTCGACGTGAGCCCGGCGGCACGACGTACACATCATTGGCCCCGGCGACGGGGTCCACGCCATTGAGCGTGGCGTACACGAGCGCAGTGCCGTTCACGTTGAACACCGCGACGTGATTCCAGCCGCCGGGGCTAGCGCTGACGCGGGCCACGGTGCTTGCGGTGAGAGCGATCGTGCGTACAGGCATCATGGTTCCTCGACGGGGCGGGGGCCGGTGAGGGCAGCGACAGTGGCGGGCGACCAGACGTGTTCGCGCATGAGCGTACCGACGACGCCACACAGTGCTGTGATGAAGACGACGATCGCTGTCGCTTGGCCGGCGTCGATCGGTAGCCAGTCGTACGCGGCGCACAGCACGACGAGCGCGTCGACGAGTGCCGCGATCGAGCCGACGCCGAGGGCGACCGGTTCTCGCTCGCTGAACGGGGCATCGGGCATCACTTGACCTCCCGGCAATTGGGGGTGACCGAGACTCGATCGAACGCCGTCGCCATGCTGTAGGTGCCGACGAAGACGATGATCGAGCCGACGACGAACGTGACGAGCATGACGAGCACGAACAGGCGTCGGTCGCTGAGCCGCTCAGGGGTCGACGTCACGAGCACCGGGATCGGCTGCTCTTGCGTGTCGTCGCTCTGCCAACTCATGTGCGGTCGCTCTCGCTCGAGGGGCCGCGAGCGGCGTAGCCGAGCACTGCGCCGACGATCAACGACAGCTGCGTGCTGACGGCTTTGCCCAGCTCGCTGAGATCAGCCTCGGGCTGCAGTATGGCGATGAGCGCGATGGCGACGACAGCGAGCACGAGCAGCACACCGGCGATGAGCGCGAACAGCCACATGACGCGATCGCGCACGTCAGCCGGGGCGCTCATGAGATCGGCGCCGTCCATGCCGCGTTCCAGGTCTGTCGCCCGACGACGCCGTCGATTGTCAGACCTTTCTCAGCTTGAAACGTCTTGGCGACGCCGTAGCTCTCCAGCCCGAACCAGCTGTCGACGCCGAGACGCCAGCCTCGATCGCTCATGCGCTGCTGCCACGTGCGTACGTCGTCGCCGCTGAGCATCGGCTGAGCGAGCACGAGGAAGCGACCCGGCCAGTTCGGGACGTCGCTGCCGGGGCCGGGCGGTGCCGGCGGGGTCGGAGACGCTCTCAGAGCGGCGTAGGCGCTCTGCAGCGCTTGTTGAGTGACTGGCCCAGCTATCCCGTCGACAGCGAGCCCAGAAGCGCTCTGGAACGCTCTGACGGCCCCCTCGGTTGCCGGCCCGAACATCGAGTCAGCGCCTGAGCTGCCGCAGTCGTAGCCGAGCCCGATGAGCGCCTGCTGCAGCAGCTGCACTTGGCCGCCCGCCATGCCCTGTTGCATGAAGTCGACCTGCACGTCGCCCGAGCTGCCGGGCGTGCCGGCGCCGGGCGGGCCGAGCACGTAGCCGGCGCCGCCGAGGATCTCCCGCGTCATGCGTGCGACGTCGAGCGAGCGCATGCGCCCCGTGTCCCAGTGATCGTTGAATGGGACCTGAAGGTGTGCGGTGATGCCGTCGAAGTGCTGGTAACCCGACGGACTCATGCGCTGTCGCGCCGTCTCGGTGGCGAGCACGCCCTCGAACTGCGTGAAGTCATGCACGTTGTGCGGGTTGATCGGACAGCCGTCGCGTATGACGTCAGCGATGACGTCAGCGATCTGCCAGAGCGTCGCGTCGTCCCAGTGCGGCGAATCGTTGGCGTAGCCACATATCTCCATCTGCACAGCGCGGCCCCGATTCGTCTGCCAGCCGTTGCGCGCGCCCTTGAGAGCGCACGCGGCCTGCGTCCACGGGATGTACTGCACGCGTCGCTGCGTGCCGGCCGGGTCGATCGTGAAGTGCGGTGCGCTGCACGGGCGCGCCCTGAACAGCGAATTGATGCCGGCGATCGAACCAGGCGGCGACTCGGTGCTGTGCAGCACGAACTTCCACGCGTAGCCGTCGTACTGCGTGCCCGGTCCGGTGCAGCTGCCGATCGACAGATGCTCGTACTTGCCGTTGCGCAGCCACCCGTCGCTCATGAAGGTCCTCTCGTCGATGATGTCGCCCAACGATGCGTGCACACGCGCCCTTCGCTCGGGGCGACGAGCTGGTGGCCAGCGGAGTCGTGCGACGCGAAGTACGCGTTCGGCACGAGTCGCAGCTCGGTCGGATGAGCGATGCGAGCGAGCATGCGCCCGCCGCTCGCGTCAGGGCTCGCCCCGCTACCGGCGAGTGCGCTCGTGAGTGCTCGCTGCCAGAGCGAGTGCGGGGCACCGCCGCACACGAACGGTGTCGGTGTCGTGCCGCGTGCGGCGCTCCACGGTGGCGCTCGATCGACGTAGTGACGCGGCAACGCCTTCAGCGGGTAGGTGTCGACGTCAACCCAGACGCCGCCGTACGTTGCCAGCAGGTGCCAGCGAGCGATGTTGCCGAGATGACGCCGATGATCGTGCTCGTCGATGCGTTCAAGCGAGCCGAGCGCAACGGCGCGCAACGTCGCCGGCAGATCGTCGAGTGACCAGACCTGCACGATCTCACTCGGGTTGTGCTCAGCCCAGCGCACGGCCGCGTCCCTCAGCGCGTCGTTCGGTGCGTTGTCGTGCCAGAAGAGATGGATCATCCTCCGCAACCCCCTCCGCCGCGATCGATCGGCACGTTGCGCTTCGGCACGAGCGCGACCGGGGTGGCGACCTTCGACGAGCCGCGTAGCGTGCCGTTGATCATCTTCTTCGCTGCCTGCTCGACGCGCTCGCGCACGTCGAGTATGCGATCGCCTAGCTCGATCGCCCAGCTGAGCCGCCCGTTGTCGTCGAGCGCCCCCGACAGGGAGATCACGCGTCGCTCGACGAACATGTTGTCGACGTCAGGCACGTCGAGATAATCACCGATGTTGAACGCCAGCACCGGTGTGTCGTCGGGTCCCATCGGGGCGATCTGCGCGGCGATCTCTGTGCGTACGTTGTTGATGTCGTCGAGCTGCGCTTGTCCGACACGTTCGATCTCGCCTTGCGATTGATCAGCGCCGAGCCCTAAGCACGCTTCGCGCCCGTTGTTGCCGAGCTGATCCCACCCCGACTTCCAGCGCACGAGCAGACGCTCGACTGGCGCGAGGACGCGCTTGTGCGTGAGCTGCACGAGATTGCCGCTGTTCGGGTCGCTCGCGTCGCTCGGCGCGTGCAGCGTGATCGAGCGATGCTCGCCGCGTGTGCCGCTCGCCCACGCGTACAGCACGTTGCCGGCGGGGCTCATCGCCAGATCGATGTACGTCTGCGACAGCTCACGAAAGAACGTCAGCAGGTCGTAGCCGGTCTTCGTGGCGATGTCACCGACGATCGGCCACGGCTGGCCCGCCGAGTCGACGCGCGCATCGAACGTCGCGCCGATCTCAGGCAGTGCACCGCGGTCGCGTGCTTCGTTGATGCAGATGAGCATGGCTTCGCCCGGCGTCATGCCCGGCGCGTTGAGCGGATACTCCAAGATGCGCCAGCTGTTGTCGCTGACCGTCGCGACCTCAGCGATCGCACCTGCACCGTCGAGCGTTGCCACGCCGACGACGATCGCGGCCGGGTTGAACCGTCCGCCTTCGTAAATGATCTCACCGAAGCCGTTGTGCAGCTCGACCGCCAGACTGTGCTCGCCGGCCGTGATGTCGACCTGTTCTTTCTTGACGTCGTTCGGGTCGTTGCTCCACTCGTCGGTGCTCAACAGCTGCTGCCCGTCGAGATACAGCGTCGCGAAGTCGTCAGCAGCGAGATAAATCGTGTAGGTGCCGGTCGTGAACGCGTCGAACGTCGAGCGCAGATAGCACGTCCCGCCCGGTGCCCAGTGCCTCGATCCGACGCTCGGGCCGATCCACTGCGCCGGCAGCGCTAGCGGCCAGCCGTCGATCATGCCGTACCACGCCGGTGTCGAGTCGTAGACCGATGCGTACGCGTGCACGCTCGTCCACCAGCTGTCGTCGTAGTCGACGCTCGGCCATGAGAACACTCGGTCTTCTTCGATCGGCCAGACGCCGACGCCTCGACTTGGGTACACGAGCGCTTCTTCGAGATACGCCAGCCCGCCCGGTCCTGACAGCGTCGAGAGCTGCGCGGCCTCTTCGCCTGTCGCGATCGTTGTGCGATCGATCTCGCGCACCAGCAGCGTGAACGCCCCGAAGCCTTCGACCTCGAAGAGCACGACGTCGCCTGCTTGCACCAACGCTAGATCAGGGTCGTCGTTCGCCAGCACGAGCGAACCGGCGCCCGCTTCGTTGAGCTGATCCTGCCAGCGATAGTCCTTGCCTTGATCGAACTCGACGACGGCGGCCCACGGGTCGTAACGATGTCGCAGTGTGAGCCGCAACGGCGGGATGACCTCGCCCGGCTTCGTGATGAGCACGCCCGGCAAATCGGGGCGACGCTCGACCGGTGCGACGTACAACGTCTGCGCGTACGCCGTCGTGCCGATATACAGTTCGAGCGACGTGCGCAGCGTCGTGACGTTGATCGCCGTCACGCTCTCGCCTGCTGCTGGTGGATCATCTGCGTGTTCGGCCCGGCGCTGGGCAGCGGGTCACCGTTATCCGCGGTGTACGTCGCGAAGTTCAGCGCGAGCGTGCCGACGTCACTCGGCTGCTGCACGTCCCAGAACGCGAGCAAGCGCCCTGTTGTCTCCGCGAGCACGAGCGCTTGTATGTACTTGCCGGCCGCGAGCCCGCTGAACACGGGCGGGTCGGCGCCGTAGCTGCGGCTGTTGTAGTACGTGCTGACCTGATCGTCGTCGACCTTGTTGGCGACCGTGATGCGGGCATACCCGGCGACGAGCAGCTCAGTCGTGACGATGTCGCTCACGTTGTCATCTGTCGCGGTGAACGCCCCTATATCGCCGAGCAGCAGCCACTCGTGCGCCGCGCTCGTCCAATCGGCCCAGGCGTCAAAGCCGCTGAAGTACATGAAGCCGCTCACAGCCCGATCACCCGCCCCTGCCACCAACGCATGATCATCGCACCGCCGTTGCCGGTGAGATCGAGCGCCATGCGATCGGGGCGCGTGTCGATGTAGAACACGAGCATGCCGTCGCCGACGCGATGAGCGCTGAGCGAGCGCAGCACGACCTCGGGGATCGCGTCGAACGTCACGTCGTCTGCGCTCAGCCAGCGTTGGGCGATGCTGCGACCGGTCAGCGTCTCGTACGGCACACCGGCGATCGGTGCGTACAAATCGCTCACGTTCGCCCATGTCGGCGCGAAGTAGCGCACGTCGTATGCGCCGATGACGATGTCGTCGTGCAGCAGATCGAGTGTGCCTGACAGCAGAGCGTCGACCGCGACGTCGTAGAACGCGTTCACAGCAGCGCCCCCGACGGGATCGACAGCTCAAGCTGCGCGACAGCGAGGTTGCGCCCGTTGCGAGCGAAGCGAATGCGCAGCACGTGTGCTCGCCCGCTGCGCGTACCGCCTGCTGCCAGATGCAGCGTACACAGCCTCGTGCCGTCTGCCGCGACGCCTGTCGACGTCGTGAGCGCTCGCAGCGCATCGCAGTTCGCCGCCATGCCGATGCGCTCGTCGGACTGCACACTGCCGTCCGGGGCGACATCGCCGTACACCGACAGCTCGATCGACGCCTTCGTGACCGTCGCTCGTCGCGGGTAGGCGCGTACCCCGTCGCCGCCGGGCACGAGCAGATCGTCGCCGCGGACGTCGGGTGACGACCACAGATCGTCGGCGTTCGACGTCTCCCATGCCGGCGTCGACAGCGGCACGTCATCGATCTCGATGTACTCAGGCGACGTGATGACGTACGTGGTCATGTCTCCCCCGCTGCCATCGAGAGCCAACGCAGCTCGCTGCGTATCGTGAATGCCGTCTCAGCCGGGCGCTCTTGGCCCGTGACGGTGAGCGACCCGATCGACAGCCCACCCGACGAGCCGGACGCGGCACCGGCTAGCGCTGCCGCCGGGATGATCGTGCCCGCGCTGTCAGGCCAGAACAGCTCGGCGCCGCGTTCACCGACGAGCGACGGGCGACCCATCGACGGGCGTCCGCCGAGTGCGAAGTGATCGATCCCCGGTATCTCGTTGAGGTTCGGGGTCTCAAGCTCGAACGGGCCGACCTTCTGGCCCAAGATGTCGACCGGGCCGATCGACAGCTTGAGGTCGTTCCACACGCGCACGATCCAGTTGACGGCGGCGATGAACGCCTTGACGAGCCCGATGAACAGATCCTTGGCGGCCGTCGTCATGCGATCGGGCAGGCCGAGGATGAAGCCGATGAGCATGCCGGCGAATTCTTCGAGCTTCTTCGGTCCCTCGATGAGCGCCCACGCGACGAAGCCGATCAGCGCCTTACCCAGCTCGACCACCTTCTCAGCGAGCCACGGCACGGCGGTGAAGATGACCCAGTCACCTATGGCGATCAAGAACTTGCCGAGCCAGAACGGCACCTCGATCGGGAGCAACGCAAGCCAGAGCAACATCGTGGCCAGTAGGCTGAGCCCTTTGGAGATGAGCGACGGGATCGCTTCTTCGACGACCCATACGCCGATCGCCGCCAGCAAGCCACCGAGCGCGCCGAGCGCCTTGGGCACGATGTCAGCGAGCCAGCCGAGCAGGGCGCCGAGCAGCTTGAGACCGTTCGAGACGAGCCACGGAATCGCTACGGTGTAGTACCACACCGTGAAGCCGCCGATCAGCTCGCCGAGCTTCAAGAGCAGTTGCGGCAGCGCATCGGTCAGCCACCCCCACAGCGATGCGAGCAGCTTCGGTCCCTGCTCGGCGATGAAGCTCGGCAGTGTCTCGACGAAGAACGTCTTGATCGTGTTGCCTAGCTCCGAGAGCATCGCCGTGAGCTTCTCGGTGTCCCAGCTGAACAGCGCCCCGGCGAAATCCTTCGCCCAGCCGAACGCGGCGGCGAGTGCCCGTCCGATCTCATCGACGGCGTCAGCGAACGGCTGGAACTTCTTGTACGCCAAGAACAGCGCGGCACCGAGCAGCACGACGAGCCCGATGACCCAGCCGATCGGTGTCGCTGCGATGATCGCCCCGAGCGTCGCGAACACCCCTTCAGCGGCGCCTGCTGCGGTGATGATGCCACCGATGGCCGAGACGAAGCCGCCGATGGCGGCCACGACGGGGCCGATGACCTCCATCGCCTGCATCGCCCCGATGAAGAGCAGCAGCGCCGGTACGAGTACGTCGAGCACGTCCTTGTCCGAGAGCACGACGACCGCCAGCTCGATGAGCTGTGCGAGCAGCGGTGCCAGCGACACGGCGAGTTCAGCGAGCTGCGGCACGAGCGGCAGCACGGCCCACAAGATGCGCAAGAACGCGTCAGCGATCCCCGGCAGTACATCGAACAGACGCGGCAGCAGCGGCACGATCGCCACGATGACGCCGAGCAGGTCGGGCAGGATCTCAAGGAACGCGTCGGCTAGCTCAGGCACTCGATCGAGCAGCTGCTGCACGACCGGCAGCAACGCGAGGAACACGTCGACGAGCACCGGTCCGAGCGTGGCGACGATGCGCGTCGCCGCGAGTGCGAGCGTGACGAGCGCGTACGTCAAGCCCTGGCCGAGCTGCTCGATCAGCGGCTTGGCCGCGAGCGCGAGGCTGTAGAACACGATCGCCAGACCGCGCACGAGCGGCACGAGCAGCGGCAGCACCTGTCGTGCCAGATCGAGCAGCGCCCCGCCAATCGTCGTGCCGACGAAACCCATGACCGGCGCCAGCTGAGCGAAGCCGTGTGCGAGTTCGATGATCAACGGGGCGACGATCGTGATTGAGCTCGCGAGCTGATCGCCGATGACTGCAGCCATCTGCCCGAAGATGGGGCCGACCTGTTCGAGTATCGGCGCGATCGCCTTGAGCCCCGACCCCAAGATGTTGGCGACGGTGCCGATGACAGGGGCGATAGCGGGCAGCAAGCCCTTGATCGCGGCGACGAAGCCGCCGACGACTTCACCGAGCTGCGGAGCGATCGACTGCAACGCCCCCGACAGCACGTTCGTCACGTCAGGCAGTGCGCTCTTGAGCTGCACGACTGCCGGCCCCATAGCCTCGCCGAGCCCCTGCGACATGACGTCCTTGAACGTCGACAACATGCCGGTCAGCGACGCCGACTGCTTGTCCATCATGCCCTTGACGCGACCGAGCGCCGGGCCGGCAGCGGTCTCGATCGCCTGGAAGACCTTGTTCGCCTGCACCTGGCCGTTCGTGACCATCTTCTGTGCCGTCGGGATGTCGACACCCAGCACGCTGGCGAGTGCCTCCCACGCGGGCACGCCGGCCTCGGCGAGCTGCAGCATCTCGCTCGCTTGCACCTTGCCCTTCTGCTGCATCTGCGTGAGCGCACGCGTGGCGCGCTGGATGCCCTCAGAGCCGGTCCCGAACGCGGAGGTGGCGTCGCCGAGCGTCGTCATGATCGGGATGACGTCTTTGGCGTTCGTGCCGACCGCGAGCAGCTGCGACGCGCTCGTGCGCAAGCCGGGCAGCTCGAACGGCGTCTTCGCCGCAAAGTCCTTCAACTGCCCCATGAACGCCTGCGCCTTGTCGGCTGAGCCGAGCAGCGTCTCGAAGCTGATCGCCGCCGTCTCGTTCGCGGCAGCGACCTTCAAGCCGAACGCGCCGGCTGCTGTCACCGCGCCGACGAGCGCGGCGCCGATGCCTTTCGAGATGCCGCCCACCTTGCTCATGAAGCCGGCGGAGAAGTCATCGCCGGCCGCGGCACCGACGCCTCCCGCACCAGCCGCGCCGCCTACCTCGGCGCGCAGCTTCGCGCTGAAGCCTCGTGCGCTCGGCACGATCGTGACGTACGCGGTGCCGATCTCAATTGCCATCGGCCACCTCAGGCGACGGTGGCAGGAACTGGGCGAGGTACTGCGCGGCGCGCTCGGGCTGTTCGGGGCTGCCGTGTCGCAGTGTCAGCGTCGGGCGGCGCACGCCCGGCCGAGCGATCGGCTTCGGTCTCGTGCCGCGCCCGCCGCGCTGCCAGTTGGCGGCGTGCAGGGCATCGACGGCAGCGGCGAGCAGTTGCTCGCTGTGTCCCCAGCCCGCGCTCTCGTCGCCGGCTATGCGCCGCGTGATCGCCTCGGGGGGCAGGTACGTGATCAACACCGCTAGGCGGCGCCAGCTGAGGACGATCGGCGCACCAGCCCGGCGGGGAGCGAAGAGGTCAGCGAGTCGTAGCCCGTAGAAACGGGCGAGGTCGGCTTCGACGGCGTCGGCATGTCGCTGGACGAGCGCGAAGACGCCGCCCGCGCTTTTAGGTCGATGCCTAACGCCTTGCTGTAGGCATCCATGAGTCGCTGCAGGTCGGTGAAGCCGAAGATGACGTCTGTGCGCTCTTGCAGCTGCAGCCACTGCTGCTCTCCCATCAAGATGCGAAAGGCGTCGTCGAGTCGCCCGCCGCTGAACGCGGCCATCGCGCGCATGTCGAAGTCGCTCGGCAGGTAGTACGTCTGCCCGCCGAAGGAGAAGGGCCACGCTTTCGCGTCGTTCTCGCGCTCGATCGCGTCGAGCACGTACGGCTCTGTCGTAGCCGGTGTCGGTTCGTCGCTCATGCTCACGGCCCCCAGTACGTCGCGTCGGACAGCAGCACGGCGGCGACGCCTTGGTCGTCCTGATAGGCGGTGACGGTGAGCCCGAACGACGCTGCGGTGTCGGCCTTGTAGGTGATGTTCTCGCGGGCGCTGACTTCGCCGTTGTCGACGAGGTAGCGATAGTGCGTCGACCCGTCGATGATGTCGAAGCCCCACATCATCGGGTCGCGCACGGCGCGGCCGACGTCGATGCTGCCGGCGGTGGTGTCGATCGTCGTCTTGAAGTAGCGCTCGACGGCGCCGACCGTCGACTCCAAGCAGATGAACTTGAACGTCAACTCAGACGAGGTGATGAGCTTGCGTACGACACCGCCGCCCCACTGCTTGATGTCGCTCGTGTCCTCGTTGCTGGCGACTTCGAGACCGTCTTCTGAGATCGTGCCGAGGTCGACCCAGCCGACCCCGAACGCGGTGGTGGCATCGACCGGCGCGGCGGTGCCGATAGGTGCGTACAGCACATGACCGAATTGCCCGACGACGATGGCGTCAAGGTTCGCTGGCACAGGGTCCTCCTACGGCTGCTGCTTGCCGCGCACGTGCACTTCGAGCGTGAACGTCGAACGCGGTTGGTCGGACAGCTCGTCAGGCTGGTCACGCGGACCGCCGACATCACTGACTCGGTAAATCGGGACGTTGCTGTACGTGCCGCCTTGCATCGAGTGCACGAGAGCGCTGACGCGTTGCGCGAGGTCATCGGCTTCGCCGGGCGAACCGGCCCAGCACTCGAAGGCGATCGACACCGCTTCGGTCACCATCGTCACGCGCCCCGAGCCGGTGCGACGAGCGAGCACGAAGCTGTCAGGGCGCGGGTTCGGGACCTTCGTGCCGGTCGGCAGGCTGAGCTGCTGGGCGACCTGTTCGAGCACGATCTCGACAGCGTCGGGGAACACGAGCGTCGGCAGTGCACTCATCACGCACGTCCGGCCTGCAGTGCGCCCGAGAGCGCCTGCTGTGCTCGTGTGCCGACCGGAGCGATCGAGCGCACCTCAGAGCGCGCTCGGTTGCGACCGACGTAATTCTCCGTCTCGTAGCCCTTGCCGGCCGCGTGCAGCACGCGCTCGGCTCGGCGAGACAGCTCAGAGACGATGCGCCCTTCTTCGCCGCGCAGAAACGCTCGCACTGCTCGCTGATTGAGCACGACCGTCGTCGCCATGTTCAGCCCTCCACGAGTCGAAGCGGGATCTCCAGATGGTGTGCGCCGTGCGGCGTCCAGGCGACGTGAGGCGAGCCGTCGACTTCGTAGATCTGACCGTCGAGTCGCAGCTGGTCGGCGGCGACGATCGGCCACTGCACGTCGTCGCTGAACGCGAGCCACTCGGATTCGAGCCCGCTGCTGCGCTCGCCGAGCGTCTCGCTGGCGCTGTTGCGACCGAGCCAGATCGGCCGGGCTGTTGCGCTCCACACCGGGGCTTGTCGCTGTTGGTTGCCGTAGCGATCGGTCACGAACACGGCGGGCGCGTGCTCGACGTTGCGCACCATGAAGCGGGCGAGCGCCATTCATGTCACCGCCCAGGCGGTCGTACCGACGCGACGGTAGCGATCGAGCACCATCGTCTCGGAGCTGAACAGCCCGACCGGGCCGGCAGCACCGACCGGGCCGTAGCTCTCCGAGAAGTTCGTGATGGTCTGGCTCGTGACCGCGGCGTCCTCGGCGCGCACGCCGAGACTGCGAGCCGCGATGTTGCATGTCACTGCGACGATGTCATCGGGCACGACGGCGTAGCCGTGGCTGTAGGTGACGGTCACGTACACGCGTCGCTGCGACGGGGGGCAGTAGAACGCGGCGTCGAGCTGCACCTCTTCAGATCCGAGCGCCCAGCGGAACGGCACGTCGAGAGCGTCGTCGTTCACGACGTCGTCGACGCTGAGCGCAGGACGCTGTGGCAGTCGCACGTAGCCGTGCCGGGCTGCCAGGCGCTCACTGGAGCTGGCTGACGAGATGTACTGACCGGTGTACGAGCGCACGGCTGCGCTGGCGTCGTCGAGCAGTGCCTCGGCGCGCGTCATCTCGTCGACATCGCTGATCTGCCGACCGAGACGCGCTTCGAGCTGCGCGAGCGTCGCCAGCGCCGCCATTTACGTCTCGCTCGATGAAGCGTCTTCGGCCGCGCGTCGCTCGTCAGGGGTCAACCCGATGTGATCGCGCTCGTCGTCGCTCGTCTCTTCGCTCTGCTGCTCGACGCTCGTCTCGCTCTCGACGCTCGTCTCGTCAGGCTGCGGCTCGACGCTCGTCTCGTCAGGCTGCGGCTCGCCCGTCGTCGTGGTCTCGTCCTGCTCGACGCTCGGGTCGTACGGATCATTGGTGCTCATGACACAGCTCCTAACGGTCAGGGCGCCGACAGAACGGCGAACGGGAAGCGGGCGGCCTCGCTCGGCTGCTCGTAATTGATCGGGTTGGCGACCTGGTAGGCGTAGCGGGCGACGACGCGCAGCGCGACCATGTCCTGCTGCGGCAGGTTGAAGATGACGACACCGGCGTCGTCGGTGAGCGACGCCTGATCGAGCACCTTGTACGTGATGTCCTGGCGCACGCCGAGGATCGCCTGATTGAAGTCACCGGCGATCGCTTCGGCTGCGCCGCTCGCTGCGGTAGGCCAGCCGCCGGGGACGACGAAGCGCAGAGGGTCGCCCCAGATCGTGCCGGCTGACAGATCAGCGAGCGCTTGGCCGGTCGTGTCACGTGCGCCGCGCAGACGCGCCTTGACTGCGGTGCGAGCGATCACGCCGTTCGGGGTGAAGCCGCCCTCTTCGACGAGGGCGTACAGCATGTTGAAGTCCTCGACGATGCCGCCTTCAGCGGCTGTCGCTGAGCCGCGGTCGATCTCATTGCCGGCCGCTCGTGCTGCGGTGACGATGTCGGTCGGCCAGCTCGCCGGCTTCGTGACGCCGAACAGCACGGCCGCGTCGAGCTTCTGCGCGATCGCTGCCTCGAGCAGTGGCTGCACTGAACCCCACGCGTCGAACGTCGCGTCGTCGAGCACCGCCTCGGGGATGGGCACGATGGCGGCGATCTCTTCGACGTTGAGGAACTTGTTGTCCCATGCGGCCTTCGTCGTCTGCTTCAGGCCGGTATCGCCGCCGACGAAGTACGCGATGGGCAGCGCGGCGAGCACGGGCATGCGCGTCTGGTTCGTCGACATCGGCACGCGTCGAAACAGCGACAACGCCGCCGATTGATAGGCGACGCTCGCGAGCATGGCGGTCGACACCTGCTCGGGGACGAGCGCCTGCACATCGGAGCGTGAGATCACGCTGTTGTACGTCGGCACGAGGGGGCCTCCTGGTCAGGGGCTCGCCCTCGTCGACGTCGGAACGCTCAGCCGGCTCGGCCGGCGGCCTTTCGCAACAGGGAGTTCATGTCGACGCCGTTGCTGCCGGCATCGAGCGGGCGTGCACCCTGTCCGAGATCGAGCTGCTGCGACTGCTGGGGCGAGAGACGATCGAGATAGCTCTCGATCGCTTTGCGGTCGGGTTCACCGTCGTCGGTGATGAAACGCGAGCGATCGAGCCCTTCGAGCAGCGCGTCGGCGTCGAGCTTGTGCGTCGCACATGCGGCGCGCACCTCGGCATCGACGAGCTTGGCGCCGACGTCTCGCAGTGTGTCGGCTCTAGCGGCCTTGACGGCGTCAGCTATGGCCTTGTCCTGCTCTGACATCGACGACTCGCGGAGCCGTTCCAGCTCGGCGAGACTCGTCTTCGCTTGCTTCTCATGCTTGCGCGACAGGTCTTTCCACTTGTCGGCCTCGGCCTTGGCGGCAGCGAGACTCTCGACGGTGGCTGTCGGCGGCGGGGATGCACCCGTGTCGGTCGCATCGTCGGCACCCGTGTCGGGCGCGGCGTCGTCAGGCATGTACTTTGCTCCTTGTGGTGGGTGGTTGGCAAGTATTAGGCGTTGCTGAGCGCATGCGGGCCGGTGAAGTAGTCGTCACTGCGGTACAGCACGGGGCCGATCTCACCGTGTTCGTGCACGACGACGTAGCGGCGATAATCCTCAGCGGTGAGGCTGCGCGAGCCGGTCTCGGCTTCGAGTCGGTCGTACACCGCGTCGCGCTTCTCGGGGTCGATGACGTGACCGAGCGCGGGACCTTGGAACGGCAGCACGGCGCAGTGACAGCCGGGATGGATCGGCATGAGCGCGCTTGAGTGGTAGCGCTGCGTCGATGCGAGCAGGCACAGCGCACAGCTTCTGAAGCCGCGTGGGACGCGCTGATAGCCGCTCGTGTGCGTCGCGCCCAAGATCCATTGTGCGCTGTGCGTGTGCGCCAGTTGCAGGTTCGTCGACACCATCTCGCCGAGACGAGCGATCCCGGCGTCGACGGCGACGTCGATCGCGAGGTCGTCGCCGATGCCGCGCCACACGCGCTGGCCGCTGCGTTCGAGCAGCGTCGAGCTGTCGACACCGCGCAACGCTTCGCTCGTCACCAGCTCGGCACGCACGCCGGCTATCGGCTCGTCGAGCACGGCCGCGACGTAGGCGTCGGTGAGTGACGCGATCTGCGTAGACGCTCCGTCGAGCAGCGGAGCAGCACGCTGCACGAACGCGTCGATCGACGGCTCGTGATAGTCGCCGAGCGTCTCGAACGTGCCGACGATGGCGTTGAGCGCGGTGTTGCGCACGATCTCCGCGGCGCCGCGATACGACTCGACGAGCGCGAGCGTCTCAGGCAACAGGCACGCTCGCAGGCTCGGTCGGTGTCGGAGCGAGCTGCAGACGCAGCTGCGCGGCGAACAGATCGGCGGCGCGTTGGGTCTCCATGCGATCGACCTGCTGCGGGCTGAACTGCCAGATCTCTTCCATGATCGTGCGCCACGGCACGCCCGACGCTTGCGCTTTGACGGCGGCGTCAGCGCGTTGGGCGAGACTGAAACGCTCAGGGGGCTGCCAGAGGCATTCCATGCCGCGTCGCGCGGCGCGCTCGGCGTCGCCGAGATAGGCGAACGCGAGCGACATGACCTGTTCCCAGCTCTCGCCTGTCGTGCGGTCTCGATCGGCGACTTTGAACGTGATCGCTTCGCGTTGCGTGAGTGCGCCTTCGGCTGAGCCCTGGGCGGTGTCGGGAATCAGGTAGTACAGCGGCGTGCGCGTGCACGCAGCGAGGTCTTGCACGTCGTCGCGCACGCTCGATCGGATCGGGCCGAGGTCGACGACGCCGGACTCCCATATGTCGGCGGTCTCGGGCAGTATCCACAGCGCGGCGGGATCGAGAGCGAACACGTCGTCGTAGTTGATCTCGACGCCGTGCTCGTCTCGATCAGGCACACCCTTCACAGCGCGCTGACGGAACGCCTGCAGGGTGGCGACTTCGAGACGCTGCAGGATCATGTAGTTGATCCGATCGAGCACGCCGCGGTGCACTTCGTACTCGCCGCGTGTCACGTGGTTCGTGTCGGGGTTGTTGAGGAACGAGACGACAGGCACGCCGACCGCGGCCGGCAGCTGCTGCACATTGTCGACGAGCCAGCCGCCGAGCCCGAGCAGACCGCCCTGCACGAGCCACGCGTTGGCTCGCTCGTGCGTCTCAGGGACGACGGTCGCGCGTTCTCGGACGAAGGTGTAGACGGTCTGGCGCAGGTACAGGTATGCGACGTCGAGCTGGGCGGCGTCGTCGCGGAAGACTTTGAGCGCGGCGCGCACGACGCGGCGGCGGCCGGGAACATGCTCGACGATCGTCTGTCGAGGGTCTTCGGCAGTGATGAGAGGCACGCCGAGGTCGGGGTCGACGGGGCCGACGATGGCGTAGGCGGCGCCCATCGCGAGCATCGGCGTGTGCACGAGATTGCAGTCGGCATCGAGGCTGTTGCCTTGCCAGATGTCCCACGCGGCGGCGTCGCCGTTGCGGTCGTTGCTGGCGCCGGTGCGGAAGCCGGACGGGATCATGCGCTCACGCACCGCGTCGACGATCAACTCGGCGTAGTTCATGCGCGCCATGCGCATGAGCCGCAGATAGGCGTCTTTGATCGCCTTCGTCGTGCCGACGGGGATGCCGTTGTCGCCGTCGTAGTAGCGATCGAGCATGTCGTAATGCGGGGCACCATCGGACAGGCGCAGCAGCAAGCGACGCAGCCACCACTGTGGGGTCAGTGGCTCGACTTGGGCGGACAGCTCGACGACGGTCATCTGACCCTCCGGGGGGCGAAGCGTTGCGGCAGTACCGTGAGCGCCATGAGTCGCGCTTGCCAGGCGAGCACAGCGGCGACGGCGGCATCTATCTTGCGACTGCTGTCAGGGTTCTCTTTGCTGATCTGCATACCTGACCGTGTCGGGTTGCGGCGCGCGTTGAGAATGTGCGACGTGAGACGATGCGAGCCGTCATGGGTCATCTCACGATCGACGACGGCGCTGTGGAACTGATCGAGTGCTCGCACGACGAGCGTCGAGCGCCCGCCGGTGATCCACCACGTCATCGGGTGCTCTCGCGTCGCTCGCACTTTGAGCTGGCGGTTGTAGCGCGCTTCCCACGCGTAGATGATCGACTCCCATTTGGCGGGGTCGCAGAACGCGCCGACGACGTTGTAGCGACTGAACGCGTCGTGCACCGCGGCTTCGACGCTGGCGACGGGCACGACCCAGTCCTTGCCGGCGGCGCCGTGAGGCTCTTCCCATACCTCTAGCTCGAACAGGTGACCGTCGCTGACGCGGCAGCCGACGAGCGCGGTCGCATCGGTGACGCCTTTGGCGCGTGAACGTGAGCCGTCGAAGCCGAGCGTGATCGTGTCACCGACCGCGACGACTTTGTGCGAGTCGACGCACGCGACCCACTCGGGCTCGGTGAGCCACGCGTCGATGCTCGCAGAAATCTGATTGAGGTAGTAGCGGCGGCTCTCGCTCGGCGGCGTCGACGGGTCCCAGATTTCATCGCGTATCCGTTCGAGGTCGACCCACGTGCTATCGCCGTACGCGGCGCGCAGCGCCGCCATTAGCTCGTCTTCGTTCGCCATGTCGACGTCGGCCGGCGCTTCTCTGCTGTCGTACAGCAGACGTTGCGCGCCGCGTGAGCGGCCTTCAACATGTTCGCGCCACGCGTTGTGCGTGCGCTCGGCGACTGACAGCTCGCCGACCGCGTGCGCGTTCGTCGTCTCCAGCACGCGCGACGTGCCACCGGTGCTCTTGCCGGCGTTGCGCTTGTTGACACGATCAAGCTCGACGCCGCCGTTGCTGGCGAAGTACCACTGCGTCTCGTCCTCGAAGACCGCAGTGGGGCGCCCGCCCTCGGCGGTGGCAGCTGACGCGGTGATCGGTTCGAGACGCCCACCGGCTGCGGTGTAAATGCGGGAGATGCCGAGGTCGAGCCCGTACGCTTCGACGATCGGCGACTCGATGCACATGCCGAGCACCATCGACATTGTGTTCGTCGTCTGCTTCTCGGAGACGCCCGCCAGCTGCACCCAGGCAGCAGGGCACTCACGGGCGATGGGTTCGCCAACGGCGTACGGCTCAGCTCGCCAGGGACGTTCCTCGCCGCCCTCAGCGAAGCTCTCGAAGCGCACAGGGCCGCACAGCTCGGCGAGACCGAGCGCAGCCACGAGCGGTGAATTGTGAGTAGGGACCATCCGGCGCCCGAACAGGAAGAGATGCGACGGACTATCGACCTCGATACAGCGCGTGGGCACGCTCGACACTGACTCGACCGAGACGACCCGACGAGTCCGATGCAGCGCTCGGCGACTCGTGGCAGGCTTCAATCGAGCAGCCTTGCGATCAAGATGGAACACGGGCATGTCATCGTGCACGGTGAACTTCACCCGCCACGCTGGGCCGTAATACACATCACCAATGTGGGCATCGGTCTCGATCGTGTAGGACTTCACCCCGAGCGTGGCGAGCAGCTCGACCATGGCATCTCGCAGCACCGTTCGCGTCGTCGAGAACTCGCACGTACCCGTCGCGTCGATGTGACCATCGGCGTCCATGAGTCCCTGCACGAGCGCGAGCCGTTGCTTCTCGGACGCTCGGAGATAGGCAGCCGGCACGTGCTTGTTGTCGAGCAGGTCGGACGAGCGCAACAGCGACGTGAGACCGAGGACGCGCCAGCGCAAGGGGTTCGCTCGTGGTCGCACATCGAAACCAGCGTGCGCTATGCGGTCGATGACGGGTCGATCCGGCGTGGTGATCCCGCCGCCTGACGAATCACCATCACCGAGCCACGCGCCCAGCACGTAAGGATCGATAGGGAGATCGACTTCGGGCGTGTTGAGCGATCCCGACATCGGTAGGCGGAAGTTCCTCGCCCCGTCGCCTCGCATCACGCAACGAGCAGCGAGCGTGCGCGTATCGATCGTGACCGTCCGATAGCGCTTGGCCAGTTCCTCGACGGTCCAGAGATGGTCACCCGAGACGACGACGCTCTCGTCGTCTGAGAACGTCACACGCCAACAGTCAGTGTCACGCCATACGGGCGACACCGCCACCACGCGGCAAGGCTCGCCACGCTCATCGAAGACAACGTCACCGGGGGCGAGAGCACCCAGCGTCGACCAACCCTGCGGCGTTGGCACTGGCGTATCGAGCGCCCCGGCTTTACCCCAGCCCTTAGCGCGGCGCAGGAGGCCGCGCACGTAGAGCCAGCGGCCGCGCTCGTCGATCGAGTACCACCAGAGCACGAAGCGCAGCTGCTCGCCGGTGAAGCGCCATTCGCCGCCGGCTTCGAGCCCGTCAGGGCGTCGTATGAAGTGCGTCGTCCACCAGAGCACGTCCCAGCCGAGCGTGCGCTCGGGCACGCCGGGCGGGAGAGTCAGAATGCCGGCGTCGCTCATGGCGGACGTCGGAACACGAAGACAGGCTCGAAGGCGTCACGCGTCTCGTTGGCGGCGAACGCACGCGGCATCGGGAAGCGACGCACTTCGACGCAATCGAAGCCGACATCGGCAGCGACGTCGCGCGTCCAGCCTTCGAGCGGGATCGTGCGGCCCCGCAGCTCGACGTCGGCGATGTTCACGAGAGCGAAGCAGCCAGGGCGCAGGGCGGCGTACTGCAGCGCCATCATCGGCTTGAGAAAGCCTTCACGCCACGCGTTCGGCTCGGGGTAGCGACGGAATGACTGGTTCGCTTCGTCGACGTAGTGCTCTTTGGTGAAGTACGGCGGTGACGTGAACGCGAAGTCGCAGCGATCAGCGACGACATCGTGCGCGACGTCTTCGGCGGGTTCGTTGATCAGCTCGACGCTCTTGTTCTCGCCCAGCTCGGCGGCGAGGCGACGGTTCGCGCTGTGCGTCTGCGTCGAGGGGTCGATGCCGATGTATGTCTCGGCGACGCTGGCGAGGAAGCCGACAAGGCGACCGCCGTAACCGGTCGAGCTATCGAGCACGGTCGCGCCGGGCGTGGCGAACTCGCGGTACAGCGCGAGAGCGAAGCCGGGGCGGAAGTTCGAGCACGCTTGCGTGCCGGCGACGACAGCCATCGCGCCGTGCAGGGCGGAGTCGTTGATCTGTCCGCCGGACAGGTCGATGCAGAGGCGGAAGGCGCGCAACAGCTGCTTGTCTTCGGCGAAGCTGTCGATGGGACTGCGCTTGCCTTCGGCGTGGCCTTCAAGGCGATGCGGATGGTAGTGGTCAGCGACGTGATACGCCGTCGTCGTCGACACGAGACGCTCGTTCGGTGTCGCGGCGAGCGCGTTGATCTGCTGCATGCATTCGAGATGGCTCAGGCGGCGATAGGGGAAGCCGTGCTGGCGGTAGTGCTCGAAGGCGGCTTGCACGATCTCATCGCGTGGGTACACGGCGAACGCGTCGCGCTCTTCGTCGTCGAGTGTCACGTCGGACGCGCTGATACGACGCACAAGGTCGGCGATGTCATCGTCGACCCAGCCGGTTGCGGCGAGCAGCTCGGCGTCGTCGACTTCTTCGATGAGCGCGAGCAGTGCGGCGTCGTCGTAGCCGCCTAGCTCGCTCGTGCGGTTGTCAGCGAGGGCATACGCTTTGGCAGTCGTGTCGTCGTCGTCGACGAGCACAGCGGCGATCTCAGGCCAGCGCAGCGAGCGCGCTGCGAGGTACGTGTGATTGCCAGCGATGATCGTGCCGTCGTTCTTGGCGACGATCGGCTTGCGCTGGCCGAACTTGTGCAGCGATCGTGCGATGGCGTCGACGTCGCCGACACGGGGGTTGCCGGGCAACGTGTGCAGGGTGTCGATGTCGACGAGCAGCGGGCGCAACGCGGGCGCGATGGGCACTGACACGATCTGCTCGTCGACGCTCACCCGGCGCTGATCTCTCGCCGGTAGTCCGCCATAGCGGTGACCGACGGATCGTTGACGTCATCATCGGCGTGCGGCTCGACGTAGCGGATGCGCAGGTCTCGACGAGCGTCTGCGGTGGTGCCCATGATGCGCTCTCGGCGTCTGATCTCTTGAGCGTGACGGAACTCGCCGGCATGGAACGCGGCGACGAGTTGCGCAGTATCGAGAGCGAACTGCCAGTCGCCGTCGCTCCACAGCGCGGCGTGCGGCAGACGCGAGATCGCTCGCCACCACCGTTTCGTCGGCTGCGGCCAGCGCGGCGGGGCGGCTTCGCCGAACGAGCCGGCTAGCTCGACGAGACCCTCACCGATTTGCTTGTCAAGTGCTCGCAGCGCGGCGCGATCGTGCCAGTCGTTGTCGCGCAGCACGCGCACGCGTAGCGCGACGCGCTCGTCGGACTGCTCGCACAGCTGCAGCAGGCGGTCTTCGTCGGGCGGCGTCGACGAGCTGCGCCAGGCGCGGTCCCAGAGATCGCGGCCGGTTTGGCCGAGCGGGCGCAGCGGCTCGGTCGGCTCTAGCGGGGGTGCAGTGGGCGGCACAGGCGGCAGCTTCGGGGCGTTCTCGAAGGGCACGTTCGGCAATTCGGTCCACTCGTGCACGGGCTTCACACGATGACGGATCTGGTTGCGCGGCTTCGGCTTGGCGCCTTGCACGGGCACAGCGCGGTCCCCCTTATGTCGTCTTCAGCTCAACGTCGGCTGCGAGCAGCTGCAGCCGCATCCACTGCCTGACGGTACCGATGCGTGAGCTGAAAGACCAGCGCTACGCTGCTGCGCCGACGTCTCGTCGGGCCGGCGCCTTCGTGTTCTTCATCGTCATGACCCGGCGAGACGTCACCACTGCGCTACGGGGGCGTAGCGAACGGACACGGTGCGATACGGAGGCGCGTAGCGTAGGCCCTCGACGTACCCAGCACGGATTTCGTTGTCGACGGATTGGTTATCGATCTATACGCACAGCGGCCCGCT
>C688J18823_10000596_pt1 | contig 21072 bp, 16 predicted proteins | sample HopSoiMetagenom1_FD_18823 | JGI IMG/M metagenome (IMG submission 18823) | reverse complement strand
GATCCGACCAATCCCGACCGCCTCTTCAAGACCGACGGCGCGCTCATCGCCAGCGACGACGGCGGCAAGAGCTTCGCGCAGGTGGGCGGCTTCGGCGCTACCCACGGCGACTGGCACGACCTGTGGATGGACCCGTCGAACCCCAAGCACATCGTCGGCGGCAACGACGGCGGCCTCTTCATCTCCTTCGACGGCGGGAACCGGTGGTGGAAGAACAACAACCTGCCGGTTTCGCAGTTCTACCACGTGGCCCTGGACGACCGTGACCCGTACCGCGTCTACGGCGGCCTGCAAGACAACTCCACCTGGACCGCTCCCAGCGCCTACGGCGGCGGCATCTCCAACAACGTGTGGGAGAACCTCTACGGGGGCGACGGGTTCTGGGCGGTTCCCGATCCCACGGATCCCGAGGCCGTGTACGTGGAGGCGCAGGGCGGCTTCATCGGGCGCGTCGACCGCGAGCGGCAGATCTCGCGCGACATCCAGCCCAAGGCCAACTACAAGGAGCGGCTCCGCTACAACTGGAACACGCCCATCTACGCCAGCCCCACGCAGAAGGGCACCCTCTACATCGGCGCGCAGTTCCTCTTCCGCTCGCGCGACCGCGGCGACAGCTGGGAGCGCATCTCGCCGGATCTGACCACCAACGACGTCGACAAGCAGAAGTACGAGGACTCGGGCGGCGTCACCCTGGACAACTCCTCCGCCGAGGAGCACACCACCATCTACTCCATCAGCGAGTCGCCGCTGGATGCCAACACCATCTGGGTGGGCACCGACGACGGCAACCTCCAGCTCTCCCGCGACGCGGGCAAGAGCTGGAAGAACCTGGTCAAGAACGTGCGCGGGTTGCCGGCCTCCTCGTGGGTGAGCTGGGTGGAGGCGAGCCGCTACGAGGCGGGCACCGCCTACGCGGCGTTCGACCGCCACACGTACGGCGACATGACGCCGTGGGTGTACCGGACCACCGACTTCGGCAACACCTGGACGCGCATCGTCTCGCCGGCGCAGGGCGTGCGTGGCTATGCGCACGTGGTGAAGGAGGACACGGTCAAGAAGAACCTGCTCTTCGTGGGGACCGAGTTCGGGCTCTGGATCTCGGTGGACGGCGGAAAGGCCTGGGCGGAGTTCAAGGGTGGCGAGTTCCCATCGGTGGCAGTGCGGGATCTGCAGATCCAGCAGCGTGACGGGGACCTGGTCATGGCCACGCACGGCCGCGGGATCTGGGTCATCGACGACCTGACGCCGCTGCGCGCGGCCTCCAGCGAGCTCCTGGCGAAGGACGCCAGCTTCCTCCCCGGCAGGCCCTCCCAGCAGCGACTCCTCACCCAGGGCGGCTGGGCGGAGGGCGACGCCACCTTCACCGGCCAGAACCCGCCCACCGGCGCGGTGATCACCTACTATCAGCGCACCCGGCATCTCTTCGGGCCCATCAAGCTGGAGATCCTCGACGCGCAGGGGAAGCTGGTGGACACCGTGCCGCCTTCCAAGCGGCGTGGCATCAACCGCGTCTCCTGGACCATGCAGGTGAAGCCTCCGCGCGTGCCGCGCGCGGCCCAGGTGGCCTTCGCCGGATCGCAGGGCCCGCGCGTGGTGCCCGGCACCTATACCGTGCGGCTGACCAAGGGAGCCCAGGTGCTGGAGACGAAGCTGGTGATCGGGCTCGACCGGCGGGCGCCCTGGAACCTGGCCGACCGTCGCCAGCAGTTCGACGCGGCGATGCAGGCGCACGCGCTCTTCGGCGAGATGAGCGACGTGGTCGACAAGATCGATGGCGCGCGCATGGCGACAGCGCAGCGGGCCAAGGCGAATCCACAAGAGAAGGCGGTGGCCGAACTGGCCGGCAAGCTGGAGGCGCTGAAGAAGAAGATCGTGGCCACCAAGGAGGGCGGCGCGATCACCGGCGAGGAGCGCATCCGCGAGCACACCGATCACCTCTATTCGGCGCTGCTCTCGTGGGAGGGAAAGCCGGCGAAGTACCTGATCGACCGCACCGCGGCGCTCCGCCACGAGCTCAAGGACGTGGAGGCGGACTTCGCCCAGCTGGCACCCCAGATCCACGCGCTCAACCTGCGCATCGAGCCCGTGCCCTCGTCGCTGCCGGAGAACCTGTTGCCGTGCGTGCAGGGCGAGTGGGAGAGGTGCAACTCGCGGCAGGAGATCGAAACGCGCTGAGGATCAGGCCGTCTCGCGGCCTCGTGGTCCAGGTCCAGGTCCAGGTTCAGGACCAGGTGAGCGTTCAGGGTTGGAGGCGAACCGGTTGCGGCTTTCGGAGTCGGGCTGCGGGTGGGGGGAACCCGGCGGCCCGAACCTGTGACCGGGAGCCCGGCGCCCTCAACGCGGACCCAAAACCTGAGCCTGGACCTGGACCCGGACCACGAAGCGCCGGGAGGCGCGAGTCCTGCGACCCGCACCCCACGACCCAAAAAAAAAGTGCCCGGAGACCCGAAGGCCCGCCCGTCCCGCCATCCCCTTCGGAGGTTCCAGCGTCGCCTGCCGCGCACAGCCCGGGTTGCCCCGCGCTGCGCTCCCTCTCGTGAAGGTCCGGTGCTCCTCGGAGTGTTGTATGCGAACGAATTGCGGGGTCATTGGGTTCCCCGCTCCCGCCGCGACCTCGGGATTTCGCCCGGGCCCTGCGGTTTCTCTCCGTTCGCCGTCCGCCCCATCTTTCGATGAGGTTTCATTCTCCCGCGAGCTTCCCGCCTCCTCCAGAGTGCTACGGCCTGCGCGCTGCCCTTCTCGCCTGGTTGAACCTTGCGACCCAACCGAACGGCAGAAGAGCGCCTCCCATGGGGTCCTCGTCCCTCATCGCGGCATCAACCGGCGGCGTCTACCATTCCGCGGGGAATCCCGACCCCGCGGTCACGTTCCGTCCTCGACGTTTCTCACGTCCTCGACGGTTTGCTCCGCCACCAGCCTTTGCGGACTTGTTTCATCCCGCTGCCACGTCCAGGGTTTGCCCTTCAGGGGTTTATCCCTCTCCACGGAGCCGTGCCGGGTTTCCCCGACCCTGTCATGCCCTCTTGCCGTTGGACGCGCCTGCCTTTGACCAGCGGACGCGACCTCGACTTCAGGGCCTTGCTCCCCGCGGTGAGTGCGGTGCCGGCGGTGACGGGTTAGGCCACCACCGATCCGCGCCCCTCATGGGCTTCAGCTCCCCCGGGCACTCTCCCCGCGCATCGTGGGAATGCCTTCACATCCCCTCCGCCCACGGCCTTCACCGCGAAGAACCCCTCGCGGCTGACCCCCGGCGTTTCGCCGATGCACGGGTTGGCTTGCCTGGATTCAGGCTGCCGACCCGCTCGAGCTTTCTGGCCTGAACCCCCCGCCTCCTTTCGAAAACAGGGTTCGAGGCCTGCGTTTCAGACGGCCCACCGAGCCGCCGGACACGGGAGGACACTAGAGCATCCCTCGTGCCAGCCGTGTGGAGCTGCAAGTGCTTGAAACTCTTGGGTTACAACAGAGAGGCGGCGCGCACGAACTGGACGATTGGCTGTGCGTCGTCTGGGGATTTGCGGGGACAGCCTGTGGTGGGGTTGTGAACAAGGTCTACGGACGTGTCGGGAGGGGCTTGTGGATTGTCCACGTTCTGGTCGAACGACCAGTTCATGAACGAGTCGCACAGGTCGCATCCGCCTTTGGTCTCGAAGGCACTGCCAGCTTCAAGGCTCCAGCGGGAACGCGCCCTTCACGTCCTCGGGGATGCGAATCGGCCGTGCGCGCGCGAGGTGTATATAGACCCAATCGGTGGTCGCCCGGCAGAGCAGCTCGTTGCCGCGCAAGATTCGCGTCAGCCGCTCGCTGTTGGCGGCTTTCATGTTGGCGACGCGGGTCTCGACCGTCAGGGTGTCGCCGGGGAGGGCAGGCCGCACATACTCGATCTCGTGGCGGCGGACGACCCACGCCTGGCCGCGCGCGAGGTAGGTCCCTTCCGGAAAGCCGACGGAGCTCGAGTGCGCCAGCGCAGCCTCCTGCACCCAGCGTAGATAGGCGAGGTTGGAGGCGTGGCCGAGGTTGTCGATGTCGGCGTCGGCGACGCGGACTTCGTGGAGGTAGGGCATGGCGGCGCGCAGGGTAGCGCGCGCCGACGCCGACGGCCACGTCGCCCCAGGGTCGAGAGGCCTAGGCGGCCTTCTTGGGGTGCGAGGCGTTCCACTTCTCGCGCGCCTCGCGCTGTTCCTTGACCGAGAGCTCCTTTCGGTGCTCGTCACAGATGTAGCCGAAGCGGGGNCCGCGCGAGACGTTCTTGCAGCCGTCCACGCGACAGCGCATGTCNAGGTGGCGGCCNGTGCCCGAGGCGGCGCGCGCCAGGCGGGCCGCGGTGGCGTTCTCCTTGGCCCGCTCGACCAGGATGCGCTTCTGCTCGCGGACNGGGACCGACCGCGAATGCTCGCGGCAGAACCAGCGGTTGCGCGGGCCGGCGCCGGCGTTCTTGCAGCCCGGGAACGGGCACATCCGGACGCCGGCACCTCCCCTGGCGGCGAGCCGCAACGCTCCCGACCGCGAGAGCATCTGCTCTGCGCGGGCGGCGATGGCGGAGGCGAACTGTTCGATCAGACTGTCGAGGAGACCGTGAATGGGCTTGGCCACGTGAGTGTCCGGAAGTTGGGGGCTCGAAATCGGGCCAGTGTGGCTCGGTTTCTAGCCCATTCGAAAATCAATTGCTAGAACCGTAAGAGCATATACTGGAAAACCATGGATTTCATTTCCCTACATCGGCGCCATGTCGAAGAGCTCTCGGGCAGAGTTGCGCGGGTTCTCGATGAGTGCGGCATTACCGCGCTCACGGTACATTCGGGGACGCCACAAAAGCGGACGGCCGCGGACGATCAGTATTGGCCCCTCCGCCCTACGCCCCATTTCCAGCATTGGCTGCCGCTCGCAGAGCCGGGCTGCCTCCTCGTGATCGTGCCGGGAAAGAAGCCCGTGCTCGTCCGACCTCCGGTGCAGAGCTTCTGGGAAGCGCTCGCGCCCCCGGAGAGCGATCACTTCTGGGGATCCTTCGACGTGGTCGAGGCGGTGCCGGAGCTTCCCCCCGGCCGGACGGCGTTCGTCGGAGACGACCTCTCCGCCGCTGCCGGGCTCCCGGTTACGGACGTCAATCCGCCGGCGCTCCTGCGCGCCCTGGACGGCCTGCGCGTCCACAAGACGCCCTACGAGGTGGCTTGCCTCGCCGAGGCAAACCGCCGCGCCGCGCTCGGGCACGAGGAGCTGCGGCGGCTCTTCCAGGGCGGCGAGCGTAGCGAGCTGGAGCTGCACCTCGCCTTCCTGGGTGCCACCCGCCAGGACGACGTGGACACGCCGTACAAGAACATCGTCGCGCTGGGCAAGCACGCGGCGACGCTGCACCACGTGAGCTACGCGAAGCGCGCCGCGCCCGCGCAGTCGCTGCTGGTCGATGCAGCGGCCTCCTTTGCGGGCTACTGCGCCGACGTCACGCGGACCTGGGTGAAGGGAGGCGGCGCGGCGGGGAGCGCCTTCGCGCAGTTGGTGGCCGGCGTGGAGGCCATGCAGCAACGGCTCTGCGCCGCCATCGAGGTGGGCATGCAGTACGAGCAGCTCCACGACGAATCGCACCGGCAGGTGGGCGGGATTTTGCGGGAGGTGGGCATCTCCCGCCTCTCCAGCGAGGAGCTGGTCGCGCGCGGCGTGACCCGCGCCTTCTACCCGCACGGGCTCGGGCACTCGCTCGGGCTGCAGTGCCACGACGTGGGCTGCGCGCTGCGCCCGCCGCGCAGCGAGAACCCGTTCCTGCGCAACACGACCGAGATCGCGCCGGGGCAGGTCTTCACCATCGAGCCCGGCATCTATTTCATCGAGGCGCTGCTCGCGCCGCTGCGCAGCTCGCCCGACGTCGACTGGAAGCTGGTGGACGCGCTCGCCTCCTTCGGCGGCGTCCGCATCGAGGACGACGTCGTGGTGCAGGACCGCGGCATCCGCAACCTCACCCGCGAAGTGCTCCCGCAAGGTGGCGGCCCCGCCTAGATCGCTTCAGGCTGTTGCCGTCTCCTGGTTGGCGGCGACGAAGGCCACCGGCTTGTAGAAGGCGGCGATGATAGCGAAGAGGATGGCACCGCCCGTCATGAAGCCAGCCCAGAAGAGGAAGTAGTTGGTGCGGGACTCGAAGGCGACGTTGCGTGTCACCAGGCTGGTGACGAAGGAGCCGGCGCCGATGCTGAGCGTGTACATGCTCATGATCACGCCCTTCATGCGCCGAGGCGCCTGCGAATAGGCGAACTCCAGCGCGGTCACGCTCACCAGCGTCTCGGCCACCGCGATGATCACGTACTGGATGCCCTGCCAGGCGATGTGGGGGTGCTCTCCCTGCTCGATCCAGCGCTGGATCATCGCCGCGGAGAGGAAGGCGGGGATGGCGACGAACATGCCGGCAGACATGCGCCGCAGCATGGTGGGCCGCAGCCCGGCGCGCTCCAGCGCGGGGTAGAGGACGTAGGCGAAGAGCGGCACCATGATGAGGATGAGGATGGCGTTGAGCGCCTCCATCTGCGCCGACTCCATGTGCCAGCCGAAGACGTCGCGGTTCATCTGCTCCGCCTGGTTGAACCAGGAGGAACCGTACTGGAAGTACAGCGCCCAGAACGTGACGGTGGGGAGGAAGACCAGCGCGATGCGGAAGACCGAGCGCACTCCGGCCACCGCATCCTCGCCGTGGCGGCGGCGAGCGGCCTCCTCGCCTTCGCTCAACCGCGTGGACAGCACGGCGACGAAGGAGTTGGGGTCGCGCCCCGCCGGAGGGACGCGCACGTAGAGCCGGCTGCCGGCGATGTAGATGATCAGCGCCAGCGCCATGAGGAGGCCGGGAACCCCGAAGGCCCAGGCCACCGCGCTGTGCTCGCACAGCTTCGCCGCGCCGAAGGCGCAGCCAGCCAGGAGCCAGGGCGTGGCGATCTGCGAGGTGGCCGAGCCGACGTTGATGGCGATGTAGAAGAGCGAGTAGACGCGGTCGAGCAGGCCGCCCTGGTCCTGTTGGAACTGATCTCCGACGAAGGCGGAGAGGTTGGGTTTGATCCCCGCTTGCCCGATCACGATCAGCGTCATGCCGAGGAAGAGCAGGCCGGCGCGCGCCGATGGCGCCAAATCCATCGCGGCCAGCGTCGCGTGCCCCGCCACGTAGCCGTACGAGAGCCAGAGGATGGTGCGGTAGCGCCCGAAGAAGCGGTCGGAGAGCCACGCCCCGACAACCGTCATCGCGTACGCCGCGGCGACGAAGTCGTGGTAGACGCCCTCCGCGCGGTTGCGCTGCCAGCCGAGGTACTGCTGCATGTACGGGACCAGGATGGTGCTCATCCCGTAGAAGCTGAACCGCTCGCACGCCTCGTTTCCGAGGATGTACTTGACGGCCCGGGGCAACTTCAGCGGCTCACCAGCCACACTGCTTCCCCTGGTTCTGCTGCTTGAGCCATGCCTGCAGCGGCTGGAAGTACTCGAGCAGCGCGCTGCCGTCCATCTGTCGCTGGCCGGTGATGGCAAAGAGCGCGTCGGGCCACGGCTTGCTCGCGCCCATCGAGAGCATCTTCCACAACCGCTGCCCCGCCTCCTTGCTGCCGAAGAAGGAGCACTCGTGCAGCGGCCCCTTGTGCCCGGCTGCCTGGCAGAGGGCGCGGTAGAACTGGAATTGCAGGATGTCGGCGAGGAAGTAGCGCGTGTAGGGCACGTTGGCCGGCACGTGGTACTTGGCGCCGGGATCGAAGTCCTGCTCGCTGCGCGCCGTCGGCGCGGCGATGCCCTGGTACTTCGTCCGCAGCGCCCACCAGGCCTTCTCGTAGTCGGCCGGCGCGGTCTTGCCGCTGAACACGTCCCACCGCCACTGGTCGATCAGCTTTCCGAAGGGGAGGAAGGCCACCTTTCCGAGCGCGCGCTTCATCTGCACGTTGATGACCGCCTTGTCGCCGTTCTGCACCGAAGGCACGAGGCCAAGCTGCTTCAAGTAGCCGGGCGTCATCGAGAGCACCAGCGAGTCGCCGATGGCCTCGTGGAAGCCGTCGTTGGCGCCGTTCTGGTAGAGCGCCGGCAGCTTGTAATAGGCGTGGAAGTAGTAGTCGTGCCCCAGCTCGTGGTGGACGGTGGTGAGATCTTCTTCGCGCGGCGGGTTGGGGATGCACATCTTGATGCGCAGGTCGTCGGCGAAGGTCACGTCCCAGGCGCTGGCGTGGCAGACCACGTCGCGGTCGCGCGGCTTGACCAGCATCGACCGGTCCCAGAACGTCTGCGGCAGCGGATCCAGGCCCATCGAGGTGAAGAACGCCTCGCCCGTCTTCACTACTTTCTGCGCATCCCACTTCTGGGCCGCCAGCGCTCCCTCCACGTCGAGGTTGGCGACGCCCTTGAAGGGCTCCACCAGCGGATAGACGTTCTCCCAGTCCTGGGCCCACATGTTGCCGAGGAGGTGCGCGGGGATGGGCTTGCCGTCCGGCACCTTGTCCTTGCCGTACGCCTTCTGCAGCTGCCCGCGCACGTAGCAGTGGAGATCGTCGTAGAGGGGCTTCACTTGCTGCCAGAGGCGGTCGGTGTCCTGCTCGAACTGGTCCGGCGTCATGTCGTAGCCGGCCCGCCACATGTCGCCCATGTTGGCGAAGCCCGCGCCGCGCGCGGCCTCGTTCTGCAACTCCACGTAGCGCGCATAGCGCGGCCGCTGCTCGCGCGCGGTGTCGTGCCACGACTTCCAGGCGTCGAGCAGGTCGTCGTAGTTGCGGCTGCGGTCGACGATCTTCTCCAGATCCTCGAGGTCGCGGCCCTTCCCGTCCTTGGCGGCGCCGTAGTAGCCCTCCAGCCGGGCGGCGAGCGAGGTCATCTCCAGCCGCTTCGCCGGATCCTCCAGCACCGGGCTCGAGATGCGCAGCAGATAGAGCATGCGCGCCGTGTCCTCATCGAGCTGCATGCCCTTGAACTTCGCCGCCGTCTTGGCCGCGTCGGTGAGATAGGCGAGCACGCGTTCGTTGGCGCCCGCAGCGTTCCGTTCCGTGTCCGCGGTGATGTAGGTGTTCTTGATCCAGTCGGCGGTGGAGGACTCGACGTAGAGGCGCTTGAGGTCGTCGTTCACCTTGGCGACGAACGCCTTGGGATCGGCGGCGGCGGGCTGCTGCACCTGGGCGCTGCTGCTGGCGGAGGGTGTTTGTCCTGGCCCGGCCGGCGCGCAGGCACAGAGCGCCGCGGCGGTGGCAGGGACGATGAAGTTTTTCATGGCGGCGCAGGCTACTTGAACAGCGTGCCGAAGCGCCAGCGCTCCCGTGCGCCGCGCAGCAGCGACGCGGCGGTCTCGCGCGCCGCGGTGAGCGGGTTGCTGGTTGCGGGCGCGTCGGCGGTGCGGAAGAAGATGTCGGCGGTCCCGCCCTCGGGCACGGCGGAGAAGAAGGGCAGGAAGGAATTGCCCGCGTGCGTGAGCCCCTGGTAGTCGCCGAGGAAGTACGCCGGTCCGTCCACCAAGGGCGCTGCCTGGATGTCGTAGGAAGCGCCGACCATCGACTCGGTCCAGTGGGCGCCGCCGTCGGTCGAGACCGCGAGCCACTGCGTTGCGAGCAGGTGCGCCGCGTCGGCCGGGGAGTCATTGCGAAAGTCGTTATAGAGGACGCCCACGCGTCCGTCCGCAGCCACGTTCACCACCGGCGTGAACGCCTGGGTCCCCGGAGCGCCGTTGAGCTGCGCCGCCGCCGACCAGGTCTGCCCGCCGTCGATGCTCCTGGAAAAAGCGATGCCGTCGCGCTGGAAGCTGGAAAACCGCGCGTCTTCCCAGACCACGTAGATGGAGCTGCTGTCGGCGGCGATGCTGGGCACGATGCTGCCGGCGCGGATGCCGCGGCCGTTCTTGGGATCGACGGGGCCGACGAACTCCATGCTGTCGATGGAGATTGCGGGCAGCGGCCAGGTGACGCCGCGGTCCGGGGAGCGGAGGATCTGCAGCGTGGCGACCGGGTTGGGACCGCTGTTCTGGGTGATCGCCACCACCAGCGCGACCAGGGCGCCGCCGGGCAGCGCGACGATCTGGTTGCCGATGGTCTGGGCGTTGGGCCCGGGGTCGTAGATGGCCCGGGCGGCCTCCCAGCTGTCGCCGCCGTTGGTGGTGCGCGCGAACCAGGCCGGGCCCGTGCCCTGCGGATCGTTCGGCGCGCTGGCCCTGGTGAGCCGGTCCCAGATCGCGTAGGCAAACTTCGCGTCGAAGGGATCGGCGGTGACGGTCTCCTTGTCATCGCCGATGTCCGGACTGCTGTCCTGGATCAGCGCCTGGGGAAGCTCCCAGGATCGCCCGCCGTCCTTCGAGCGGCTCACCAGCATGGCCTGGTTCGGCGAGTTGGCGTCGAAAGCATAGGTGATCTGATACGCGGTGCCGTCGGGCGCGATACTCACCCACGGGTCGGTGGCGCGCTGGTAGGTGCCGCCGCTGCAGAGCGTGAACTTCGCGGTGCTGGGAGTCCAGGTGTGGCCGCCGTCGAAGCTGGCGGCGGAGACGATTCCGTTGGCTCCGCCGTTCGACCATCGATCCTGTTGCCATGCGCCGATCAGGTGCAGCGGGTCGGTGGGATCGGCAGCGACGGAAGGCTCCACTTCCACGTCGCGGGTGATGGTCCCGCCGCGGGCCGCTCCTCCACACGTGTTGCTCCAGGGCGCCTTGCCCGACACCGAGACGAGACCGGGGATGCCGCTGGAGATGGGAGGCGAATCCGGCGGGTCTCCACAGGCCAGTGCGCAGGCAGCGAAGCCGACCGCCAGGTGACCGATGCGCACGGCCTTCGACGGTATCACGACTCGCCGGTGGTAGAACGGCGCGCATGACCCTCGACGACGGCGTGGTCACCGACTTCCAGGATCGCATGACGTACGGCGGATACTTGCAGCTGGACAGGCTGCTCTCGGCGCAGGCGCCGCTCTCCAGCCCGCCGCACCACGACGAGATGCTCTTCATCATCCAGCACCAGACCAGCGAGCTGTGGTTCAAGCTCATCCTGCACGAGCTGCGTGCGGCCATCGCGCTGGTGCGGCGCGACGAGCTTTCGCCCAGCTTCAAGATCCTCGCGCGGGTCAAGCACGTGCAGGCCCAGCTCATCTCGCAATGGGCGGTGCTGGCCACGCTCACGCCCAGCGAGTACGGCGAGTTCCGGCACGTGCTCGGGCCGGCCAGCGGCTTCCAGTCGCTCCAGCACCGCCTGATCGAGTTCATCCTCGGCAACAAGGAGCGCCGCATGCTGGCGGTGCACGAGCAGGATCCGCAGGCGCACGCGCAGCTCCTGGCCGCCCTGGAGGCGCCCACTCTGTACGACGAGTTCCTCCGGCACCTCGCGCGGCGAGGCAAGCCCATCCCGCGGGCGGTGCTGGAGCGCGACGTCACCGAGCCGCACCGCAGCGACGAAGGTGTGCGCGCCGTCATCCGCGAGATCTACGAGAAACCCGCCGAGAACTGGGACGCCTACGAGATGTGCGAGAAGCTCATCGACGTGGACGAGCAGATGGCGCTCTGGCGCTTCCGCCACGTCAAGGTGGTCCAGCGGATCATCGGCTGGAAGCGCGGCACCGGCGGGACGGCCGGCGTGGACTACCTCAAGCGGCTGGTGGACGTGCTGCTCTTCCCCGACCTCTGGGACGTGCGCACCGAGCTCAAGGGATGAGCGGGCGCAGGCGCTTCTCCACCAGCTCCTCGGCGCGTGCGAAGTCGTAGTCGCCGCGGAGCAGGCCGGAGAGGATTTCCCCTTGAATGCGTCCCGCGCGCTGCGCCACGCGGTAGGGCACCCGGGTGAAGGTGACGAGCTGGTATCGGGTCAGGTAGCGGCCCGGCATGCGGCCTTGCAGCTGGTGCTCCAGCTCGCGGATCTCGAGGAACTCGGGGTCGGCCACCTTGTCACGCATCTCGACGAAGTTCTCCACCGCCAGGTCGGCGATGGCGTCGGTGTCGGGCTTGCGCGCGGCGAAGAAGGCGGCGAAGTCCGCGGCCCAGTCGCCGCTCAGCGATGCGCAGAGAAGGCCCACGTCCTCGAAGCCCGCGTTCATCCCCTGGCCGAAGAAGGGGACGATGGCGTGGGCCGCGTCGCCGAGGAGCAGCGCCGTGCCGCGCGACCATGGCGCCGCCTTGACCGTGGCCATCTTCCCCAGCGGCGCGCGCGTGAGCTGCCGCGGGAGATCGGGGATCAGCGGGACGGCGTCCGGGAAGAAGCGATCGAAGAATTTCCCTCCCTCCTCCTCGCTGCAGATCTGCGCGAAGGAGGGGGCGCCTTCGAAGGGCAGGAAGAGCGTGCAGGTGAAGCTGCCGTCCAGGTTGGGCAGCGCGATGAGCATGAAGCTGCCGCGCGGCCAGATGTGCAGCGCCTCGCGCTCCATGGCGAACCCGCCGCCCGGCAGAGCGGGCATGGTCAGCTCCTTGTAGCCGCTGGAGAGCACCTCCTGCGAGATCTGGCCGCCCATCGCATCGCGCAGCGCGGAAGAGCTGCCGTCGCTCCCGACGATCACCTCCGCGCCGATCTCCCCAAGGGAATCGAAGCGCGCCAGCTTGCGCTCGAAGTCGTACCCGACCAGCCGCTGCTCGAAGTGGATGCGCACCCGGCCGGTCTCCTCCGCGCGCGTCATCAGCAAACGGTTCAGCCCTGCCCGGGACATGGAGTTGATGAACTCGCTTTCGCTGCGGCCGTAGGGAAAGAAGGCGGTCTTGCCGTCGGCCGCATGGGTCATGCGGCCGCGCATCGGCACGGCCTCGCGGAGCACGTCGTCCTCCAGCCCCAACTCGTGCAGCGCGTGCAGGCCGCGGGTGGAAACGGCCAGGTTGATGGAGCGGCCGGCCACGGCCTGCGTGCGGCGCATGTCCGGGCGGCGGTCGTACACGTCCACGCCGTACCCGCGCCGCGCCAGGGTGAGCGCGAGCAAGGACCCTACCGGGCCCGCGCCCACCACGGCCAGATCAGCCACCGTCCAGCTCCCCGATCAGCGCGCAGAGGCGCTGCACGTCCTCGAACGAGTTGTAGAGCGGCACCGGCGTGATCCTCACCAGATCCGGCGGCCGCAGGTCGACCGCGGCGCCCCGCCGCGAAAGCTCGCGCACCATGTCCTTGCGGTGGAAGCGCGTGCTCAGCATCGCGCCGCGTTGCTTTGGAGTGATCACCTCGAAGCCGCGCTTGCGCAGCAGGAACTCCAGATAGCCCGTCAGCTCCACGCTCTTGCGCCGCAACGCCGCCATGCCGGCGCGGTCGAACAGCTCCATCGAGGCGCGCAGCGCCGCCAGCGCGAGGATGGGCGGATTGGAGAGCTGCCAGGCCTCCGCGCCGCGGATGCCGGAGAAGTGGGGCGACATCTGGAAGCGGCTCGCCTTGTCGTGTCCCCACCAGCCTTCGAAGCGGGGGAGCTGCGCGTCGGCATGCCGCTCGTGGATGAAGACGCCGCCCAGGCCGCCCGGGCCGGCGTTCAGGTACTTGTAGTTGCACCACGCCGCGAAGTCGGGGCCGTCCTCGTGCAGGCGCAGCTCGAGGTTCCCCATTCCATGCGCCAGGTCGAAGCCGATGAAGGCCCCCTGCGCGTGCGCTGCGCGGACCAGCGCGGGCATGTCGGCGGCGCGGCCGCTCAGGTAGTTGACGTTCCCGATCAAGGCCAGCGCGATGTCGTCGCGCTCCGTCAGCTCGCGCAGCGGGTCGTCGCTCTCCAGCACCGCGTCGGGATGGCCATGGAAGCGTGCCTGCGAGGCGGCGGCGTACTGGTCGGAAGGAAAGGCTCCCTTCTCGATCAGGAGCCGGTGCTTGCCGGGCCTCGGCCGGTAGAACGACACCATCAGGAGGTGCAGGTTCACCGACAGCGTGTTCATCACCACCACTTCGTGCGGCAGCGCTCCAGCCACTCGCGCAGTGGAGGGCGTCAGCAGCTCGTGGTAGCCGATCCAGGGATGGCGGGCGGCGAAGTGTCCTTCGACGCCGTGGCGGGCCCACTCGTCCAACTCGTGCAGCACGTACTCGCGCGCCCGCCGCGGCTGCAGGCCCAGGGAATGGCCCGCGAAGTACAGGGGCGCTTTCTCGGGAAAGAGGAACTCGGCGCGCAGCGGCGCCAGGGGATCGGCGGCGTCTCGCTTGCGCGCCCACTCGAGGGAGTCTTCAAAGGTCATGGTCGCTCGCACTCTTGCCCAGCCATTCCAGCGCCGTCCCCGCGCGCAGCCGGTCGCGCGCCGGCGGGGGGAGGTCCAGCGTGTCGATCAGCGCCCCGGGCAGCTCTTCTCCCAGAGGGAAAGGATAGTCGCTGCCCAGCGCCACGCGCGCGGGGCCGAAGGTATCCAACACCAGCCGCAGCGCGCGGGCGTCGTGGACCAGCGAGTCCACGTAGATGCGGCCGAGATAGCGCGAGGGGGGATGCGGGTTGTCCACCGCGACCAGGTCGGGGCGAGCGTGGAACCCGTGCTCGATGCGTCCCAGCGTCCCGGGAAAGGCGCCGCCCCCGTGCGCGAAGCAGATGCGCAAGGACGGCAGCCGCTCCAGCACGCCGCCGAAGATCACGGAGCAGATGGCCAGCGAGACCTCGGCAGGCATTCCTACGAGCCATGGCAGCCAATACTTCTGCATCTTCGACTGCCCCATCATGTCCCAGGGATGGACGAAGACGGCCGCGCCCAGGGCTGCGGCGCGGGAGAACACCGGAAAGAGCGCGGGCTCGGAGAGGTTCCGGTCGTTGACGTGCGATCCGATCTGCACGCCGCACAGGCCCAGCTCGCCCACGCATCGCTCCAGCTCGGCGACGGCGGCATCCGGATCCTGCAGCGGCAGCGTGCCGAGACCGAGAAAGCGCCGGGGGTTCTCGCGGCAGATCGAGGCGATGTGGTCGTTGAGCAGGCGCGACAGGTCGCGCGCGCGCTGCGCCGGCGCCGCATACGAGAACATCACCGGCACGGTGGAGAGCACCTGCGCCCCCACGCCGGAAGCGTCGCATTCGATCAGGCGCTGCCGCGGATCCCAGCAGTTGCTCTGCACCTCGCGGAAGAAGCTGCCGTCCTCGCGCACCATCCGTGCGCGGCAGTCGCCCGTGCGCTCCAGCCGGACCGGTGCCCAGCGCGGCAGCTCCGGCGGCAGGATGTGGGTGTGGACGTCAAGGCTTCGCATGCGCTCGACCACACTTGTGGCAAGTGGTGTTTGCGGGGTTGCCCCAGTAGCGCTCGAACACGGGCTGAAGCTGCCTGACGATGTCGGTGAGGTGGAACGACTCCCGGTACAGCTCGGCCCCGCAGCCGTCGCAGACCCAGAGGAAGGTATCCTTTTCCTCCGGCAGGCGCCGGCGCTCGATCACCAGGCCCACCGTGTTGGCGGGCCGCTGCGGCGAGTGCGGCGTGTTGGCCGGGAGCAGGAAGATCTCGCCCTGGCGGATGGGGATGTCCACCGCCTTCTTTCCCTGCAGCACGCGCAGGTTGATGTCGCCCTCCACCTGGTAGAAGAACTCCTCGCCCTGGTTGACGTGGTAGTCGGTGCGCTTGTTGGGGCCCCCCACCACCGTCACCATGAAGTCGCGGTCGCCTTCCCAGATCTGCGCGTTGCCCACCGGCGGCTTGAGCAGGTCGCGGTGCTCGTCGATCCACTTGCGGAAATCGAGCGGCTTCATGGCGTGCGCACCTCCGCGATGCACTTGAGCTCGATGGCGATGGGCGTCGGCAGCGCCACCACGCCGACGGTGGTGCGGCAGGGCCGCGCCGCCGCGAAGTATTCGGCGTAGACGCGGTTGTAGGTGGCGAAGTCGCGCTTCATGTCGGTGAGGAAGACGGTCACGTCCACCAGGTCCTCCCAGCGCGCGCCGGCGTCCTCGAGCACCGCCCGCACGTTGTCGAAGACCGAGCGGCACTGCGCCTCGATGTCGTAGCTCGCAACGCTGCCGTCGGCGCGGAGGGTGACGCCGGGGATCTCGCGCGAGCCGCGCCGCCGCGGGCCGATGCCGCTGAGGAAGAGCAGATTCCCGACGCGCCGGGCGTGGGGATAGAGGCCCACCGGCTCGGGCGCCCGCGACGAGTGCAGCTCGCCTCCGCTCATAGCTTCACGCAGACGTTCTTCGGCTCGGTGAAGAAGCGCAGCGCGTCCATGCCGCCCTCTCGGCCCACACCGGACTCCTTCACCCCGCCGAAGGGCGTGCGCAGGTCGCGCAACATCCAGCAATTGACCCAGACGATGCCGGCATCCAGCTGCGCGGCCACGCGGTGGGCGCGGGAGAGATGGCGCGTCCACAGCGAGGCGGAGAGTCCGTAGCGGGTGGAGTTGGCCAACTTCACCGCCTCCTCGGGGCTTTCGAACGGCAACAGCGTGGCGACGGGGCCGAAGATCTCTTCCTGGTTGGTCCGGCAAGCGGGCCCCAGCCCTTCGATCAGGGTGGGCTGGACGAAGAAGCCGTCGGCACAGCGGCCCGGGACGCTGGCCTTCCCGCCCCCGCAGAGGATGCGGCCGCCCTCCTCGCGCGCCACCGCCAGGCAGCCGATCACCTTGTCGAAGTGCTGGCGCGACACCAGCGCGCCCTGATCGGTGGCAGGATCCAGAGGGTCCCCGACGCGCAGTGCGCTGACGCGCGAGACCAACTCGTCGCGGACCCGGGCGTAGATCGACTTCTCCACCAGGATCCGCGAGCCGCACAGGCAGATCTGGCCGGTGTTGGAAAAGGCGGCACGCACGGTCTCGGGAATGGCTTCCCGCAGGTCGGCGTCGGCGAAGATCAGCGTCGGGTTCTTGCCACCCATCTCCAGCGACACCTTCTTGAACCCCAGCGCGGCCTCGCGGGCGATCTCGCCGCCCACCCGGGTGGATCCGGTGAACGAGATCGCCCTCACCTCGCGGTGGGCACAGAGAGGCGCGCCGGCCCGCGGTCCCAGCCCGTGGACGACGTTGAGGACGCCGGGCGGCAGCCCCGCCTCGGCGCACAGCCCCGCGAGCAGATGCGCGGTCATCGGCGTCACTTCCGATGGCTTGGCCACCACGGTGTTTCCCGCCGCCAGCGCCGGAGCGATCTTCCAGGTCATCAGATAAAGCGGCAGGTTCCACGGGGAGATGCAGGCCACCGCGCCCAGCGGGCGGCGCAAGGTGTAGTTGAGCGCCACCTCGTCGGTCGGGTGCGCTTCGCTGGAGAACTGCGTGGCGGCGTCGGCGAAGAAATCGAAGTTCTGCACCGCCCGCGGGATGTCCACGCTACGGGCGACGGAGAGCGGCTTGCCCGAATCGATCGACTCGGCGCGGGCCAGCGGCTGGAGGTCGCGCTCGATCAGGCGGGCCAGGTTGCGGAGCAGCTTCGATCGATCGGTCGCCGGAAGCGAAGACCAGGCGGGAAACGCGCGCGCCGCGGCGGCCACTGCGCGCTCCACGTCGCGCGCATCGGAGCTGGCGATGCGGGCATAGGCGCTTCCAATGGCCGGGTCGACGTCCTCCAGCCACTCTCCCGACGCGGCCGCGGTCTGCCTGCCGTCGATGAAGTTCAGGACATCCTGCATCGCGGGGAGCTTTACCGCCTTCCCGGACAGCGGTCGAGGGCGTTAGGGTGCCCGCCGTCATGACCGATGCAGACTTGTTGGCGAAGGAGCTGGACGAGGCGCTGCTGGCGCGCCGCGAGATCCCGCCGCTGACGAAGTCGCACGGCGGCTTCGATCTCGCCGCGTCCTATCGCATCCAGGAGCGCGGCATCCGCCTGCGGCTCGGGCGGGGCGAGAAGATCGTCGGCTACAAGATGGGGTTCACCTCGGCGGCCAAGCGCGCGCAGATGGGCCTCCACCTGCCCATCTACGGCGTGCTCACCGATGGGATGCGGGTCGAAGGAACGCTCCGCGCCGGCGAGGGCGTGCATCCGAAGATCGAGCCGGAGGTTGCCTTCGTCACCAGGCGCGAGCTGCGGGGGCACATCTCGCGCGAGGACGCGTTCGAGGCGCTCGCATCGGTCGCGCCGGCGCTGGAGGTGCTGGACTCGCGCCTCGTCGGCTTCAAGCTCTCCTCGCTGCCCGACGTGGTGGCGGACAACTGCTCGTCGTGGAAGTTCGTGCTCGGACCGCCCCAGCCGCCCAGGGAAACCGGCAGCCTGCGGATGCGCATGCGCATCGACGGCCGGGTTGCGCAGGAGGCCGACTCCAACGCCATCTCGGGGAATCCGCTCGAGTCGCTGGTGCAGCTGGTGGAGCTCTTGCCGCATCCGCTTCCGGCCGGAAGCATCGTGCTTGCGGGAGCTGCCAGCGTGGCCGAGCCGCTCCGCGCGGGCATGGAGGTGATGCTGGAAGTGGAGGGCCTGGGCTCGGTCGCGGTGCGCGCGATCTAGGTCACTCCAGCTCGGAGCAGGCGGCGGAGCGGCCTTCCGCCTTGATCGACGCCGCGAACGCGTCGAGCGCGGTGCGCCCTCCGTCTCCGCCGTCGAGCCGCACCAGCGTCAGCGATGCCTTGCCGCCGCACCAGGGCAAGAGCGCGATGCGCAGCTGCATCGCTCCCTCCTCCAGGTTCCAGGCGCGCTCCTCGCCCGTCTGGCCGGCGACCTTGATGGCGCCCTTGCTGGCGAAGGTGAGGTGGGTTCCACGCGCGGTCGCGAACTGGCCGGAGGCAGTCTGGAAGACGGCGTCCGCCGCCTCCCCGGAGAGCGCCAGGGGCATGAAGGACAGCGAAGCCGCGCCGCCGGCCGGCCCCGCGCGCGCGATGGCCATCTCCGCCACGGGATTGGTGGTGTCCTGGCTGAATCCGTTCGGCACCTCCGCCTGCAGCCCGAGGCGCGGGCTGACGAAGCGGGTGCCCTCGAGGTGGGTCGGCTCCACTGCCGCCGGTGCGGCCACCTCGCCCAGCGGCGGCGAGGCGGCGGGCATCCGCACGCCGGAAGTCAGCTGCCGCGCGACCGCGGCATCCAGGGGGATGGAGCCGCGCGCGACCGCGACCAGATCGCCCGCGACGTCGATCCTGGAGGGAGCGGCGATGGTCCACTGCGCCGATGCAGGGTTGGCGGTGGCGGCCTGCTCTTCCCAGCAGGGCGGAACCAGCTTCATCACGTTGCCCAGGGTCGCCGCGGCGCCACCGCTCCAGGCCGTGGTCCAGAGCAGCGAGACAGAGCCCTTGGGCCCCTCGACGATGGTGTAGGCGTCGCCGGCCCATTTCGGAGCGAGCTCCTTGAGGACCGCCTTGTCCACGCAAGTCTCCAGGGCGACGCGCGTTCCCAGCTCGCCCATGCGCCCCCGCGAGAGGACGCGCGTTCCTGCGGGGGGGACCGGCGCGGGCACGGGCGCCACCGCCTCGCCGGCGAAATACGCCTCGGGGTGCAGCACTTGATGCAGCGACTCGGGCGGACGCTTGAACATGCGGTCGACCAGGGGAAATCCGCCGCGGCGATACGCCTCGGCCACCAGCGCGAAGCCGGCGGAGTACGGGGCCACCAGCTCCTCGCGCAGGATGCGCGGCGCGCGCAGCAGCGCAGGGGACTTGCCGGTCATGTGCAGCAGCGTCTCGGTGTCCACCGACCGCAGCATGGAGGCGGCGGTGACGACGGACGCCTTGATGGGATTGTTGGCGCGCTGCGCGGCATAGGCAGTCATCACCGCCATGGCGTCGCCCTCGAAGAGGGCGCTGCGGGCGAGGCGCACGTCGTCGTCCGGCAGCGCGGCGAGATCGGGGATGCCGAAGTTCTGGTCCTGCAGCGCATGCTCGATCTCGTGCGCGAGGATGACGCGCAATCCGTCCGGTCCCATGGCCTCTCCGGCAGACGCGGGCGGGTTGCGGCGCACGATCAGCTGCTTGGTGAACTGGTCGTAGAAGCCGGCCACCTGCTCGTCGAGCACGTCGAGCAGCACCTGCGCCGGATCGGCCGCGGCGGGCGCCAAGTCGAAGGCGAGCCAGCGCGCGCGCTCCGCCGCTACGACTTGAGGTGTCAGCTCCTGTCTGGCTTTCTCGCGAACCGCGGCGATGAACAGCTTGTCGTCGAGGATCTGCACCTTGAGGTTCTGCTTGCGGCGCAGCCCGCGCAGGTCCTCGACGTCCTCGGTGGTCTCGCGGACGAGGCGGACCAGCGGGTCCTCGTTTGGGGGAGGCGGAGGGCGCGGTTTGCGGGTTTGTGGTTGTGCTTGTGGTTGGGCTTGTGCTTGTGCTTGTGCTTGTGGAGCGGCCCCGGATGCGGTGGCTTTTCCGGGGATTCGCAAGGTCCCCTGCGGCGTGACCGGCTCGGAAACGGCGGGTGAGATGCCCAGCGACGTGGCCAGCAGCCTGGGCACCTTGGCCCGCAGATCGAGCTTCAACTGGGCGAGCCCGATCCCCACTACGCGAGCGCTACCGGCGGGAGCCGTGGCGCCGGACTTGTAGACCGACATCGCGACGACCGTCGCGCCCTCCATCTGCGCGGCGCGGCCCACCAGCGCTGCGGCAGCGCCCTTTCGGAGCGCGGCGGCGGGATCGGAACCCTGGACGGAAACCGCCTCGAACCCCGGGGCCACCGCTGCCCCGGCCACCTCGCCGAGCTCCGAGGTGAGCGCGGCCGCGTCGGCGCCGGAAAGGATGCCGGGCCGCGGTTCTATGGCCAGCACGGCGACGCGGTCCTTGCCGAGGGCGGTCGACGCGGCCAGCAGGCAGGCGAGTGTTGCGCAGAGATCGAGCTGCATGCGCCCATGTTCGAGGCGGAGCCCAGGCATGGCAAGCTTGATGCGGCGGCGCGGAGGGCGCACGATGCCGGCCTTTTCGGGAGGATGTGGGTGGCGAGGATCCTGGTGATCGACGACGAGCCGCTGGTGGCGATGATGGTCCAGCGTACGCTGGAGCCTGTCCACGAGGTCTCGGTGGAGCACGGTGCGAAGACGGCGCTGGCGCGAATGGCCCGCGGCGAGCGCTGGGACGCGATCGTCGCCGATCTGCACCTCCCCGAGGGAGACGGCATCTGGCTGCGCCAGCAGCTCACAAGCGCCCACCCGGAGATGGTCGCGCGGCTGCTCATCCTCACCGGCGGCGCCGCCACCGAAGCGGCGCGCGCCTTCCTCGCGCAACCCGGCATCCGCTGGCTGCAGAAGCCATTCCGCGGCGCAGAGCTGCTCTCCGCCGTCGACGACTTGCTGGCCTCGCCAGGCTAGTCCGCTTCGGCGCGCGCAACCGCGCGGCGCCGGCTGCACAGCGGCCGGGACCACCCGGCCTGCTA
>C688J18823_10000595_pt1 | contig 21073 bp, 24 predicted proteins | sample HopSoiMetagenom1_FD_18823 | JGI IMG/M metagenome (IMG submission 18823) | reverse complement strand
ATCAGCCGCTCGGCGCGATTCTGCGCAATGCCGAAGCAGCCAAGATCCTGCTCGACCGGCAGGCGCCCGATCTCGACGAGCTGCGCGCCATCGTCACGGACATCCGCGCCGACGACCAGCGCGCGGCGGCGATCATCGAGCGCATGCGCTCGCTTCTCAAGCACAAGAGCCTCGAGCTGCAGACCGTNTCGCTGCCCTCCCTCATGCAGGAAGTGCTCGCCATCGTACGAAGCGACGCCGCCGCGCGCCGCGTTGCGCTGACCTGCGCCCTGCCCGACGAGCTGCCGCCCGTCGCGGCCGATCGCGTGCAGGTCTCGCAAGTCCTGCTCAATCTGCTCGTGAACGGCATGGATGCGGTGAGCGACTCGAACAACAGTGCCCGCCGCGTTGCCATCGAAGCGCGCCGGGTCGATGCGCGCACGGTCGAGGTCACTGTGGCCGATTCCGGCAATGGCATCGCGCCGGACATCTTGCCGCGCGTATTCGAACCCTTCGTGACGACCAAAGCTAAAGGGCTGGGCATCGGGCTCGCGGTGTCGCGCACCATCGTGGAGGCACACGGCGGTCGGCTCTGGGCGCAAAATACTGCACAGGCCGGAGCGATTTTCCGCTTCACGCTGCCGGTCGCGGAGGCCGCCGCGTGAGTGACGGCGCTATCGTCTATATCGTCGACGACGACCCGTCGTTCGGCCGCGCTCTCGGCCGGCTCCTTTCCGCGCATGGCCTGCAGGCGCGCACCTTCGCTTCTGGCGTCGAATTCCTCTCCCACGTGACGCCCGCGAGCCGGGGCTGCGTGCTCACGGATCTCGACATGCCGGGGCTCGGCGGCCTAGAAGTCCAGCAACGGCTCGCGGAAAGCCGCATCGGCCTGCCGGTGGTGTTCCTGACCGGACGCGGCGACATCCCGAACTCGGTACGCGCCATGCGCCAGGGGGCTGCCGATTTCCTCGAAAAGCGAGCGCCGGAGGCCGATCTCCTAGCAGCGGTGCGGCGCGCGCTCGCTGCGGACGCTGCCCACAGCGGGCTGCGCAGCCGCTTTGCCCATCTCACCGAGCGCGAGCTCGAGGTGCTGCGGCACGTGGTCCGCGGGCGCATGAACAAGCAGATCGCGGCCGACCTCGGCATCCACGAACGCACCGTCAAGCTGCATCGCTCCGCGATCACCACCAAGCTCGGCGTCCGCTCGGCGGCCGAGCTCACCTCGCTCGTGCGCGAGGCGAACCTGCCCTTGAACCTTCCCTAAAGGGCAGTAGCGGCCGCCCTTGCCGGATGCCCACAATCCTTCCGTGGGCACAATCAAGTGCGTTGCGGTGGTCGACGACGATGCGAGCCTGTGCCGGTCGTTCTCCCGGCTCCTGCGCCTCGCAGGTTACGAACCATGCACCTTCTCCTCCGCCGAGGATTTCCTCGCCGACGGCGCGCGCCACCGGTTCGTTTGCGTGCTGCTCGACATCCAGCTCGGCGGCATGTCGGGGCTGGAGCTGCAGCGGGCGATGACCGCGCGCGGCGACCCGTTGGCGCTGATCTTCGTCACCGCGCACGACGAGCCGGCGCTGCGCGCCGAGGCCGTGCGCGCGGGTTGCGCCGGGTTCTTTTCGAAAAGCGACGACGGCGCGCGCATCCTCGGTGCCATCCGCCAGGCCGCCGACCGGGTGGCCCCATGAATACCGAGCAAGTCACCGTCGTCGACGATGATGTGCTCGTCCTGAGGGCGCTCGATCGCCTGCTGCGCTCGGCGGGGTTCGCCGTGCAGACCTTTTCATCGGCGGAGGATTTCCTGCACCAGCGCGTGAACAGCGCCGCCGGATGCGTGGTGATGGATCTTTCGATGCCGCGCTTCTCGGGTCTCGAGCTGCAGCGCGCCCTTGCCGAAGCCGCCGACTGCCGCCCCGTGGTGTTCATCAGCGGCCAAGGCAGCGTGCCGAGCAGCGTCGAAGCGATGAAGGCCGGTGCGGTGGACTTTCTCACCAAGCCGCTCGACGAGCAGAAATTCCTCCATGCCGTGCGCACGGCGCTCGACAAGCACCGTGCCGCGCGCGAGAAGGACGTCGAGCGCGCGGCGATCACCTCGCGCGTCGCGACGCTCACGATGCGTGAGCGCCAGGTGCTCGCCCACGTGGTGACCGGGAAGCTGAACAAGCAAATCGCCGCCGAGCTCGGCACGGCGGAGAAGACGATCAAGGTGCACCGCGCGCGCATGATGCGCAAGATGCAGGTGGACTCGCTGGCGGAGCTAGTGCGGGCATGGACGGTCATACAACCGCCTCGGCTCTAGCGCAGCTGCGCGCACCGCGCTGGCTGCTGACGGCGCTCGCCGTCGCGATCGGCTATTACCTGGCTGCCCGTCTCGGCCTCGCTTTCACGCTCAAGCCGTACCCGATCTCCACGCTGTGGCCGCCCAACGCCCTAATGGTGGCGGTGCTGCTCCTCGCGCGCACGCGAGACTGGTGGTGGCTACTCGCTGCGACGTTGCCCGCGCACCTCTTCGCCGAGCTGCAAAGCGGCGTGCCGACCACCATGGTGGCCGGCTGGTACGTCAGCAACTGCAGCGAGGCGTTGATCGGAGCGGGCCTCGTGCGGTGGGCAGTCGGCGAACGGCTGCGCCTGCATTCGCTGCGCGACTGGGCGATCCTGCTCCTGTGCTGTGTGGTCGCCGCGCCGCTTATCTCGTCCTTCCTCGACGCTGCGCTCGTGCGCCTGATCGGCTTCGGCGATACGGCCTACTGGGACCTGGTGACGCAGCGCTTCCTATCCAATGTCCTCGCCGAGCTCACCGTGGTGCCGCTGGTCCTCACTTGGGCGACCGCCCTGGTCGGCGGCGTGCGCAAGCCGGGCTCGCGGACGACGGTCGAGATCGCGCTACTCGCGAGCGGGCTCGCCATCGCCTGCCTGATCGTCTTCGACCTGCCGCATAAGGGCGAGCACACCTCGCCGGCGTTCTTTTACGTCCCGCTGCCCTTTCTTCTGTGGGCCGCGGTGCGCTTCGGGCCGCTCGGCATCGCGACGGCATTGCCGGTAATGACCGTGGCGGCGATCTGGGGCGCGGTGCATGGGTTCGGGCCGTTCGCCAGCCAGCATGCGCTCGACACCGCCCGCGACATGCAGCTCTTCATCATCGCCGTGTCGCTGCCGCTCATCCTCTTCGCCGTCGCCATCGACGAGCGCGAGCGCCTCGAGCGCGATTCGCGTGCGCAGCTCACGCACCTTTCGCGCGTTGCCACGCTCGGCGAGCTCTCCGGCGGCATCGCGCACGAGCTGAACCAGCCTCTCACCGCCATCCTTTCCAACGCGCAGGCCGCGCGCAGCTTCCTCGCCAACAAGACGGCCGATCCGGAGATGCTCGCCGAGATCCTGGAAGACATCATCACCGCCGACAAGCGCGCGGGACACGTGATCGAGCGCCTGCGCGCGATGTTCAAGCTCGGCGAAACGCGCTTCGAGCCGCTCGATGTGAGCGCGCTGGTGCGCGAGGTGGCGACGCTCGCGCACGGCGAACTCACCACGCGCGGCGTGGAGCTCGATCTGCGCTTGGCCCCTCAGCCGCCTTCCGTGACCGGCGATCGCGTGCAGCTCGAGCAGGTGATCCTCAACCTCGTCATGAACGGCTCCGAGTCGATGGCCGCGTGCCCGCAGAAGGACCGCGTGCTGATGGTGCGCACCCTCGCCACGGCGCACAAGGTGCACATCAACGTGGTCGACCGCGGTGCCGGCCTGTCGGCGCCCGCGGCAAAGCTCTTCGAAGCTTTCTATACCACCAAGCCGAACGGCCTCGGCCTCGGCCTTTCCATCTCCAAGTCGATCGTCACCTCCCATGGCGGCACGCTGTGGGCCTCCACGCGGCGCGGCGGAGGCGCGTCCTTCCTCGTGACGCTGCCCAGGGTGCCACCCTCGGCCTGATCGGCCGGATAGCAAACACGCGCGACAAGCAGTAGGAGGTAGCGGCATGGGACTTTGGTCCAATTTCTCCCCGGGGGCCGACCTGCTCCAATCGCAGCCAAGGTGTCCTATGTCGCCATCGTCGATGATGAGGAGCCGGTCCGCAAAGCGCTGAAGAGGCTCCTCCGCGCGTCCGGGCTGGAGACGGAGACTTATGCGAGCGGCAAGGATTTCCTCGCCGCGAGCGCCATCCGGCCCCCCGACTGCGTCGTTCTCGACCTGCACATGCCCGGCATGAGCGGCCTGCAGGTGCTGCACGAGCTGCGCCAGGCGAAATTGGACCTACCCGCGGTGGTGATCACCGCCTACGACGAGCCGGCGTCGCGAGAGCAATGCCTCGCCGCCGGCGCCGCCGCCTATCTGCGCAAGCCGCTCGACGAGCGGCTGCTGCTCAACGCCATCTCGGCCAACGCGAAGAGACCTCATAAGGAGAACAATCGATGAAGAAATGTCTTTTGCTGCTTTCGCTTGCTCTGCTCCCGGGGCTGGCGGCCGCGCAGGGGAGGCCCGGGGGCCGTGCCGGCACGTACGAGTTCTACCTTTCGCCGATCTTCACTGAAAGCAAGAGCCAATCGTTCGAGGGCGGAACGACGGCGCGCACCGACACCGGCTATGGCTTCGGCTTCGGCTTCGCGCGCAACTTCACGCCGCACTGGAACGCCGGGGTCGAATTCTCCTGGGGCGAGACCTACTACCGCACCACCATGCAGGGTACCGGCGCCCAGGTTGGTCAGACGATCAACTCGAGCGGCACCATCGACACGAGCACGCTGCGCTTCGCCGGCACGTGGAACATGCTTGCAACCGATCTCACGCCGTTCGTCACTGCCGGCGGCGGCTGGACGCACATTTACACCGACTTGCCCGCGGGCCCGCCGCAGAACTCCTGCTGGTACTACCCGTGGTGGGGCCCGGTGTGCACCACCTACATCCCGACGCAGAACACGACCAAGTTCAGCTACAACCTCGGCGCAGGTGTGCGCTGGGACGTCGGGCCTTATCTCGTGCGCGGGCTGGTGAACGCCCAGCGCGTCGACATTGGCGGCGCCCAGGGCAAGGACTATTGGACCCAGTTCCGGCTCGACTTCGGGATGCGCTTCCGCTGACGCAGCCATGAGAGCGCTCGTCGCGGCTGCCCTCCTCGTCGCCAGCACAGCGGCCGGTGCGCAGTTCGTCGCGCTCCTCAAGAACAGCCCGGCCGAGCTCTACGACGACATGGACCTTCGCATCTTCCTCGACACCGCGCGCCGCGTGCTCGACCAGGGCGAGGTCGACCAGGCGGTGGCATGGAAAAACCCGGACACCGGCCACGGCGGCGAGTTCACAGTGCTGAAGCGCTTCGAATCGCAAGGCCGCCAGTGCGAGCTGCTGCGCGTGCGCAACGAAGCCCAGGGACGCAAGTCCGACATGCGCCACAACCTGTGCATGGTCGAGGGCCGCTGGCGGCTGGTCGGGGATCTCAAATCAGGGGCAAAGAAATGACCGAACCGCAACGCGGCCTCACCATCTACTTCATGGACGGCAAGACCATGAAGCTCGATTTCCCGAAGCAGACGCTGAACGAATGGGGCGCCTCGCTCAAGATCAAGGAAGTGCTCGGCCAGCCGCATCTGCTCGCCGAGGTGGATGGGATGCTCCTCATCTTCCCTTTCGCGAACATCAAGTACCTCGCCGCCTATCCCGCGCCGGCGCAGCTGCCGGAGCACGTTATCAAGGGAGCCAGCATCGCCGGAGGTTAGCCATGAAATGGATCGTGCTTTGCATTAGCTTCACCGCGGCCCTCGCCGCCTGCTCGTCGACCCCGCATACGCCGACCGATTACGACGTGCTCGCCAAGCGGCCCAAGCCCGTCAATGAGGACGCGCGCCGGCAGGAATGCGGCTGGATCGATACCTCTCTCTCGCGAGAGAAAAAGCTCGCGGAGTATGTGACGGCGACGTCCATCTATCCCGCCGTAGCCGTTGCCTGGCAGGACTCCACGCAGCGCAACGCCGCCGTGCTGCAAACGCGCTGGCAGCAAATCGGCTGCCAGACCGCCACCGCCGCCCTGCCATTCGACCAATGCTTCCAGCGCTGCTCGCAATTCACCGAGCGCAGCAAGGAGCAGTGCTTCGACGCGTGTAATAAGTAGCGCGCTTCTGCTTGCGTTGCTCGCCTGCGTCCATACGCCGGCGCGTCTGGAGGGTACCGGCTGGCAGCTCGTCGCATTTCGCGGCGGCGACGGCACGCTTCTTCGTCCCGACGATCCTTCGCGCTACACGCTTCGCTTCGAAGCCGACGGCGTCTTCACCGCGCGCATCGATTGCAATCGGGCCCGTGGCGGATGGAAGTCGCCCGCGCCGGGCCGCCTCGAATTCGGGCCGATGGCGGCGACGCGCGCCGAGTGCCCGCCGGCATCGCTGCACGACCAGATGGTGCGCCAGCTGCCGTTCGTGCGCTCGTACCTCGTGAAGGACGGCCGGCTCTACCTGTCGCTGGCCGCGGACGGCGGGACCTACGAGCTCACAGCGTCCCGCTGACCGCCTTCTTCGCCGGAGCCTTCGCCTTCTTCGCGGCCGCCTTCTTCGGCGGCGGGGGCGGCGCATAGACGGCGGCGGCAGCCTTGCGTGCCTCCAGCGTCTCGAGCTGCAGCTTGTACGCCGCGTAGTACTTATAGATGTTGCGCACGTACATCACCGTTTCCTGCCCCACGCGCTTGGCGGCAACGCGCTCGACATTGTCGAACCAGACGTCGGAATCGAGGCCCATCCTTTCCGCCTCCGCGCGCAGCGCGGCGACGCGCCCCGGTCCGCAGTTGTACGCGGCGATCGAGAATAGCGTCAGGTTCTGCTCGCTGGGCGAACCGCCGGAGATCGCACGATCGCGCAGGATGCGCAGATACTTCGTGCCGCCGTGGATGTTGCGCTCCAGCTCGTGCACGTCGCCGACGCCGAGGGTGGCGGCGGTGTCGGGCATGATCTGCATCACCCCGATCGCGCCGACGTGGCTGCGCGCGTTCTGGTCGAGGCGCGATTCCTGGTAGCCGAGGGCGGAGACCAGCAGGGGGTCGAAGCCATAGCGCGGCGCGTATTTCTGGAACAGCACGGTCGTGCTCTGGAAACGCTTCCAGTCCGCATCCGCAGTGGCGTGCGCGAGCTTCGCCACGTAGGCGGCATGGTTGCGGTAGCGCTTGGCGTGGGCGCCTGGGTAGTTGTCGATGAATTCGTCGACGACGGCGGCAAGCTTCGGGCTTTCCGGTCGGAATGCCCAGCCGACGGCTTGGGCCTCGGTCAAAGCAAGGTCGGGACGCGGCTTCACGCGCTTCTGCATCCGCGCCCAGATCTCCGCCTTCCACGCGTCAACGACCGTGAACTGCAGGAGGCCCGCTGCCACCATGTCCATCAGGTCCTCGTCCTCGAGCGCCTCCGGGACGAGCGCGATGTGTACGCCCTCCTTGTTCTCGGCGCGCAACCGCTTGTTGAGCGCCACTAGGCTCGAGTAGTAGCTGCTGGATTGCCGCACGTGCACCTCGCGGCCGGCGAGCTNGTCGAGCGAAGCGAGCTGGGGGGNGCGCGGGCCAGTCACCACGATCTCGCCGGCGTCCTGCATGACCGCGTGCGAGAAGCCGAATTTGGCGGAGCGTTCCGGCGTGATCGTCAGGTTGCCGGCCGCGATGTCGCCACGGCCTTCGAGCACGCCGGTAAGCAGATGGTCGCGCGTGGTGGGAATCGCCACCACCACGAACGGCTGGACTTTGTTCGGATACTTCTTGTTGAGGAACGTCTCGAAGTCGCGCAGCGCGTCGGCCGTGAGGCCGCGCTGCCGGCCCTTGTCGTTGAAGTACAGCGTGCGGCTGTAAGGCACGAGCACGCGCACTACGCGCCGCTCGAGCATGGCGTCGAAATCGCCGAACTGGGGTTTCTGCTGACCCTCCAGGGCCGTGACCGCGTGGGCGCTCCCGACGTACGCGATGGCAGCCAGCGCGAGGAGCTTCTGCACGTGCCATTCCAGCAAGGGCGCCCGGCGTCGGCAATGGGACCAAGGTCCAATGACCCGCTGAGGCCCGAAAAAACACAATGACGCAATGGCTGCGTTGATTGGCGAGACACCCGCTCGCATCCTCGACCCAATCCAGCGCGTACAGGAGGTGATCTTCGGCGTACTGATGGCGATGACGTTCATCGGCGCGATGAATGCCGCCACCGCGGGACGCGAGGAAGTGCGCACCATCATGAAGACAGCGCTCGGCTGCAATCTCGCCTGGGGCCTCGCCGACGCGGTGATGTATCTCGTCGCAGTGATCACCGAGCGCACGCGGGACGACCTGCGGCCGCGGCTGCGGCTGCGCGACCTGAAGGGCGCGCTCGGCGTGTTCCTGCTCGTCGCGCTGTCCACCTTCCCGCTCGTCCTGCCCTTTCTCGTCATTCGCGACTTGGCACCGGCCCTGCTCACTTCGCGCCTGGTGGCCCTGTCGATCCTATTCATTGGCGGCTGGATCCTCGCCCGCCACGCCGGCGGCAACCGCTGGCTCGCCGGCTTTTCGCTCGCGGCAGTCGGTGCCGTGCTGCTCAGCGCGATCGTCGCACTTGGAGGCTGAATGAAAGAAGCTAACGGCAAGCTCAAGCGTAAGGCATACGACAAGGAGCTCGAGCGCCTGCACGGCGAGCTGGTGAGGCTCCAGCAGTGGGTGGTGCATGCTGGACTTAAGGTGTGCATCGTATTCGAGGGTCGCGACGGCGCCGGCAAGGGCGGCACGATCAAGGCGATCACCGAGCGCACCAGCCCACGCATATTCCGCGTCGTCGCCCTCACCGCCCCCACCGAGCGCGAGAAAAGCCAGATGTACATCCAGCGCTACCTGCCGTACCTGCCGGCCGCGGGCGAGATCGTGATCTTCGACCGCAGCTGGTACAACCGCGCGGGCGTCGAGCGCGTGATGGGCTTTTGCACCGAAAAGGAATCCAAGCGCTTCCTGAAGATGGTGCCGTTCGTCGAGCGTGCCATCGTCGATTCGGGCGTCATGCTCATCAAGTACTGGCTGGAGGTGAGCCCGGAGGAACAGACCCGCCGCCTCGAGGCGCGCATCGACGATCCGCGCAAGATCTGGAAGCTCTCGCCTATGGATTTGAAGTCCTACAGCCGCTGGTACGACTATTCGCGCGCGCGGGACGACATGTTCAAGGAGACGGACACGGATTTCGCGCCCTGGTACGTGGCGCGCTCGGAGGACAAGAAGCGCGTGCGCCTCAACATCATCACGCACCTCCTCTCCAAGATCCCCTACAAGAAGCTGCCGCGCGAGAAGATCAAGCTGCCGGACCGGCAGAAGCGCAAGAGCTACAACGAGCCCAAGTATTCCTACAAGTACGTCGCGGAGAAGTTCTGACCTAGAACCAGCGGTCGACGCCGATCATCAGCTTGGTCCCGTAGGTGGCCTTCACTCCCTCGCCCCACAGCAGATGGCCAAGCAACACCCAGAGGCTCCATTCCTGGTCTAGGCGCCGCCCGTACTCGAGCTCGCCCACCGCGCCCGTCTTACCGAGCTCCCAGTCTGCTCGCGTGTTGAGCGCTGCCTTCAGCCAGTGCTGCTGCCACGTGCTGCGCAGCGAAAGGTCGAGCTTCGTGTAGTTGATGTCCGGCCGCGCTTCGTCGCCGGCGACCGAATTCACCTGCTGCACTTGCGCGGTGAAACGCCGCTCGCCGTACAGCCGAGTGGCCGACACGCCGGCCGAGAGCTGGTATTTGCCGGTGCCGAGCGCGGCCGGATCTGCCGTCGGAAATGTCCCCTCGATGAAGTATGAGACCCCGAAGCGAGGCGCGAAGCGGTAGCGCACTTTGCTGTCGCCGAGACGTGGGTTGAAAGGGCTGCCCGAAAAATCCGTCTCTTCATCGGGAAATGCGACCTGGAACGACAGCATCCCGCCCCACACGAAATTGTCCGAGCGGACGAAGGTCTTGGTGGTCTCTTCGTTGGTGGCGCGATCGACTTGGTCGCGCCTCACCTGTACGCGTCCGTGCCAGCCGTCCGCGGTCCCGGGATCGTCGGGCCCGCTTTCTGCGCCAAACGCCGGCGGCCCTGCGAGCGACAGCAGGACGGCCAGCGTTGCTCCCCTCACAGCAGGCGCTCGGCCTGCGCGATCAGATCTTCCTTGGATGGCATCTCGGCGCGCGGGCAGCGCGCTACGGCAATTGCGGCGCGCAAGTCAGAGCCGATCGAGAGCTGGACGAGAGGAAACTCATTGGCAGGGCCGGTGGCGTCGTCTGCCATGTGCACGCCGAGCGTGCTCAGGCGCATGCGCGAACGGCTGACCGTGATGTGCTCGGCCGCATTGGAGAAAACGTCCTCGATGTGGCCGATGTAGCCGTCGAGCGTGGCGAGGCTGCCCTTCGCCTCGATGTAGCCGTCGACGGTCTCTTTCAGCTCCTTCTCGATCGCCTTGCGATCCGCGGCGATCTTCGATCGGTCCTTGACGATGCCTTCCATGCCGTCCTCGGCCAGGCGAAGGAGCCGCAGGCGAGCGCCGAGGTAGGCCTTGTGCTCGCCGAGCTCGGTCGCTTTTTCATCCGTAGCGACGATTCGCATGAGCGCTAGCTGGGCGAGCCGCAGCAGGATGCGGCGGCCGACTTCCACCCGCGCTTCGGCGAGCTCGGCGTGGGGCGCGATGAGCTTGTGATCGGAGAACGAGACCGCGGTTTGCCGGACATCGCGCTGTACCGCTTCGCCGACCAGCTCCATGCCGAGCACCGCGCGCTCGTCCATCTTCATGCCCAGCAGCGCGTAAGCCTCCGCGGCCGGATGGTGGTCGAAGAAGCGGCGTAGCTCGTGGCTGCGTGCGAGGCACGCCGGCACGTCGGCGGCGGTGGCGAAGAACGCGTTCACGCGCGGATCGCTTCCCCAGGCTGCGCGGCTGAGGAGCACCGGCTCGAGCGGCTCGCGCGCCAGCGAGCGCAGATAGTCGAGGCTCTTGCGCACGCAGGGCTCGAGCTTCTGCCGGTAGCGGGAATGCAGCTTGACCTTCGGCTCGACGGCGTTCACCACGCTGTCGATGGTTTCATTGATGAGGGCGGCGTCGGGCTTTTCAGCCGCGAACAGCCGGTCGAAGAGGCCCATCGCTACCAGTCCATCGTCGGCACCCACGCGTTCAGCGGCTTGCCTTTGTACAGGCGGCCGCTGATGCGCTTCGCGAGCGTCTCGGCCTGCGGCCGCCCCATCGTCACCTCGATGAGCGCGGTCGGCGCGCCGCTGTCGGTGACGAGCTTGATCTTCTCCACCGGGGCGAACGGCTTCAGCGCCTCCTTGATGCTTTCTTCCGTCACGTCGTCCGGCAGGTTTCCAATCACGATGCGCATGAGCCGCTCCTTGGTTCGATGGCAAGCCAGGCTTTGAGAAGGGTGTAGGCGACGGCGAGCACCACCGGACCGACGAAGATGCCGATCAGGCCGAACGCCACCAGGCCACCGATCACGCCGACGAAGATGAGAAGCAGCGGCAGGTCGGCGCCGCGCTTGATGAGGATCGGCCGAACGACGTTGTCGATCGTCGCCGTGATGATGGCGATGACGAGGAGGAAGGTGCCCCAGCCCGGCGAGCCGCTCCAATAGAGCCAGATGATGGGCGGCACGAGCACGATCGCGCCGCCGATTTGCGCCACGGCGAGGAGAAAGATGAGCGCGGTGAGGAGCGCCGAGAACGGCACACCGGCGATCACGAGGCCGACGCCGCCGATCAGCGCCTGGAGGAGCGCGGTGAGCACCACGCCGAGCGCCACGCCGCGGATCGCCTGCGCCGAGAGATGCATCGCCGCCTCGCCCTGCTCGCCCGCGAGGCGCCTGCCGAAGCGCAGGCCCCATTCGGCGGCCGGCTCGCCGCCGGCATAGAGCACCGCCGCCGCGATCACCGTCAGCAGGAACTGCAGCGCGAGCGCGCCGAAGCTGCCAAGGTGCGCCACCAGCCACGCCACCACCGCGTGCGCGTACGGAGCGAGCTTGGGGCCGAGCGCCTCGTCGCCGAGGTCACGCCATACCGCGGCCGCCCGCTCGCCGACGAGCGGCAGGCCGGCAAGCCATGCAGGTACCGGCGGCAGCCGGTATTCCGCGATGCGCTTCGCCCAGCCGTCGATTTCCTCGACGTTGGAGAGCACCGTCCCGACGGCGGCGAACACCGGCAGGACGAATACGGCCAGCAGCACGAGCGACATCAGCGTCACCGCCGCCCAGCGGCGTCCGCCGAAAAAGGCCTGCGCCCGCAACATCAGCGGCCAGGTGGGGATGACGATCATCACCGCCCACACCAGCGCGCCGAGGAACGGCCGCAGGACCCAGAACGACCCGACGATCAGCACGCCGATGAACAGCACGGCGAGCACGATGCGCGTCAGGTCGCCCTCGCGCAGCGCCACGGCAACCTTACTTCTTGGCTGCCTTGGCCGCGGGCTTCTTCGCCGGCTCTACCGACACGGCGACGGCTTCCGTATACGTCACCATCACCTCGTCTCCCACCTTAACCACCTTAAAATGGTCGGGGTTTTGCACATCCAGCGTGACGGTGTTGCCGCGCGGGCCCTTGAGCGAGATGGTCTTGCCCTTCTGGCTGACGGCCGTGACCTTGGCGATCGCCTGCACCTCGCGGGCGCCGGCGATGGCCGGACGCTCGCCGGGCTTCGCCGTCATGATGGCTTCGCTCGAGCCGGCGGCCTGGCCGCCCTTCGTCTTCTGCAGCTCGAGCGCCAGCGATTGCATGACGCGCACCATGAGGAAGTCGCCGGCCTTGATCTGGTCGAAGTTCTTCACCTCGGGGCTGATGGCGACATCCTGGACGTTGCCCTTGGGGCCCTTGAGCGTGAGCGTGCGCGTTGCCTTGTCGACCGCCATCACTTGGGCGGAGATCTCCACGGCCCTCATGGCGCCCGCCTTGCCGGGCTCTGGGCTGGCCACGACGGTGCCACCTTTCATGTCGGGTTTCTGTTGGGCCGCGGCGGGCAGCGCGGCGAGGGAAAGCAATAAAACAAGGGGAATGCTGCGCATGACGATGACTCCTTTACGGGTTTGGGAAGGGAAATTCACGGCGCCTCGGTGTGCCAAGCCGACGGATCTGCGCCCATCTTTTCGCCGAGGTCGGCGAGCTCGTTCATCACTTCGGAGACGAACGAGCCCGGCTTGGACGGCACGTAGGACTCGGGGACCGACATGACGCGCACCTGGACGTCGGCGCCGTACTTGAGGCGCACCACCTCGGCCTGCGCGAAAAGGTGGCGCATCGAGTTCTTGGTCGAGGTTTGCGTAGCCATGATCGTCGCCCGGCTCATGATGTCGGGCCAACGCTCGCGCACCACCTCGGGCGGGAAGCGGAACTGGTTATTGAAGATCACCCAGTAGCGCACGCGCGGCATCGGCGTCTTCGGATGCGCGGCGCGCCAGCGCGCCGGGAAGCTGTCCTGCTCGGCACCGCGGCCGCCATAAAGGATGTTGCCGGTGATCGCGCCGTCGACGTACAGGTAATCGCCGATGTCGCGCGCCGGGAAGATCGCCGGGATGCCGGCGCTCGCCAGCAGCACGGAGTACACGCGGTCGAGATGGTTGGCGGCCAGTGCCGCCTTGGTCTCGGCGACAACGTCGAAGGGCTGCATGTCGCCGAGGTCGATGTTGGTGGTGTTGACCAGCAGCGTTCGCCCGTTGCCCGATTGCGCCGCGATGCGCTCGAGGAGCTTGCGGTCGAGCGAGGTCTGCATCTCGCGCTCGAGGCCTGGAAGCGCGTAGAACGACGGATTGCTCGGCAAGAAGAACATCATTCCGCGCGAGCGGACCCAGTCCTCGCGCGGGTGGCGATACAGCTGGACGATGCGCTCGATCGAATCGTCATCGCCGAGGAAGGCGAACGGCGCGATCATGGCCCCGGTGCTCACGCCCGTGACGACGTCGAACTCCGGCCGCGCCTGGTCGCCTTTCACCTTGCCCCACCCCTTCAGCACGCCGGCGCCGAAGGCGCCCCAGTCGCCGCCACCGGAGACGATCAGGAAGTCGATGGTCTTCTTCGTCTCCGCACGCTTGAGGAACGGCTCCATGAGCGCGTTGAACGCCTCGGTGCGTTGCGCATCGACGGTGTTGCGCGCCGCCATCAGCTGGTCGGTCGCGCGCGGGGTTCGCTCCGGCGTGGAAGCGCAGCCAGCAGCGAGGAGCAGGGCGCACAGAATCGGTTTTGCCTTTGAGCTTGTCATCTAGAACCGGAAAGAGGCGCCCAGCGTGGTGCCGCTGAAGCGGAAGTCGTGGAAAAGCTTGTCGTCGCTTTGGTCGTACGCAAGCGTGCGGTAGGCAAGCACCAGATCGCCCCACTTGAAGCCGTAGCCGACGCCGACCAGGCTCTGCCACGTCAGGCTCGACGACCCGGTGCCGACATCGAGGTAGTACGGCACGAACCATCGGCCTTCGCCCAGGCCGACTCTTCCTCGCACGCCGACAATCCCGTCCCAGATATCGGCGCGGCGCGAGATGCTGCCGGAAGCGGGAAACGTCTGGCCGGCCCCGGGGCCGGTGACGGTGGCGTTGAGCTGCCAGCTCGACGAGGCGTTGACATGGAAGTAACGGAAACCCCCGATCGCGTCCAGCGTCGCGCGCGACGTTTGCAGCACCGTGTATCCGCCTGCCAGGGTCCATTCCACCCCCGTGAGCGAAGAACGCGAGCTGCCGTTCGCGTCCACTGTGGAGCGGCCGAAATCGACCGCGCGCACGTTGCTCTTTTCGCCGTCGAAGTCGATGTAGACCAGATCGCTGACGATCGACCAACGCCCTTTGCGCGCTTCGCCCGAGAGCATGAGCGCCATGCTCAGGTTCTCGAGGTAGTTGTTGGGGCCGGTATCGACCGCGGGTGCGCCGGTGCCGGCCGGAGGCGGGTTGTACTTCAGCGTGCCGTTGACGTTCGGCAGCCACAGGTACGGCGTCACCGTGAAGGCCCAGCGATCGCCGCGCGTTTCCTGAGCCGCCGCGGCGGTCGGGATGAAATAGAACATCAGGGCGATGACGAGATACACCACCACCAGCTGCACGCCCTTGTACCAGTTCGCGCGGCCATCGCCCGCCACCACGGTGCCGATGATCGCCGCCATGAAGAGCGCGCCCACCTCCGCGCGGCTGAACGAGAGCTCGAGCGGCTGCGGCGCGATGAAGTAGCTCGCGAGCACCAGCACCGGCGCGACGAAGAGCGCGATCTGGATCGAGCTACCGAGCGCGATGCCCACCGTGAGGTCCATCTTGTTCCGCAACGCCATGGCGATCGCCGAGCTTGATTCCGCCGCGCCGCCGACGATGGCAAGGAACACGATGCCGATGAAGACCTGCGACATGCCGAGCGCCTCGCCGGTGCCTTCTGCCGCGCCGACCAGGATCTCGCTCATCCACGCCGCGAGCACCGACGCGATCACCAGGCCGCCGATCGCCCGCTGCAGGCTCCAGCGTTTGCCGTGATCATGGTCGGCCGCGCCGGCCTCGCCCGCGAATTCATCGGGATGGGTCTTCAGCATGAACACGAGATAGAGCGCATAGGCGACGAGCAGCACCACCGCGAGGCCCACGTTGAGCAGCGCTTCTTCGCGCACCGTTTCGCCGGGTGCGAGGAAGCGGCTGAATGCGCTCGGTACCATCAGGCTCAAGGCCGCGATCAGCATCATCGAGCCGTAGAGCCGCGCGGCCGACGCGTTGAAGCCCTGCCGGTGATGGCGCAGGCCGCCGGCGACGAACGCGATGCCGAGGGCGAGCAGCAAGTTGGCGAGGATTGCGCCGGCGAGCGACGCGCGCACCATGTCGAGCAATCCCGCGCGCAGGGCGACGAGCGCGATGATGAGCTCCGGCGCGTTGCCGAAGGTGGCATTCAGCAGGCCGCCGATGGCGTCGCCGGTGTAGGTGGCGAGCTGCTCGGTGGAGCGCACGATGAGCCGCGCGATGGGAACGATGGCGATCGCGGCAGAGAAGAACACCCATGGGTGGGGCGCGTGAGCCAGCTCCAGCCCCGCGGTGATCGGGATAAAGACGAGGAGCCAGTTCACTGCGGCGCCTCGAAGCTTCCGCCTGCCGTTTCGAAGTTTCCACCGAGTGCCAAGTGCAGGTTCACGCGCTGCACCAAGCGTTCCGCCTGCACGCGCAGCAACGCCGTGCGCGAAGCATGCAGGGCGAGCGCCTGCTGCTGCACGGCGCGAAGGTCTCCTGCCCCGACGCGATAGCGCACGTTGGCAAACTCGAGCGCACGAGCGTTCTCGGTCACCGCTTCGCGCAGAATCTGCTCGCGCTCTTCCAGCGCGAAGCTGGCGGAGAGCGCGCTCTCGACCTCGGCAAAGGCCCGCGAGCCGATGCGGCCGTATTCGGCCACCGCGAGCTTCTGCTCGGCGGTGCGGATCTCGATCTGCGACTGGAGCTGCCCGCCGAGAAAGAGGGGCGCGGTGATCGAGGCACCCGCGCTCCACACCGGGTTGTCGCGGTCCTTCAGGACGAAGAGTTCGCTCGAGATGCTCGTCACCGCCGCGGTGAGCGAGATGCGCGGCAGCCGCGCAGCCTTCGCCTCCTCCACGCCGTAGAACGCAGCCGCGACGCGCCGCTCGGCGGCCACCACGTCGGGTCGTCGCTCGAGGAGCTCGGCCGGCATGCCCACCGGCACCGGACCCGGCATCGACGCGAGCTGCGGCGCCACTTCCAGCGCCGCCGCCGGATAGCGGCCGGCGAGCGACTCGAGCGCGCGCAAGGACTGGCGGTACGAGTAGTCGAGGTTGCGCACGCTGTCGCGATAGGCGAGCAACCCGGCCCGCGCGAGCGTCACGTCGCTCTGGTCGCCCCGCCCGACGCGAAGGCGCTCCCCCGCGAGTGACAGCTGGCGCTCCGCGGCGCCGGCCATCTCTTCGGCGATCGCCTTCTGCATCCGCGCCTCGGTGGCGAGGAACCAGCTCTTCGCTGCGAGCGCCGCCACCGACTGCCGCGCGTACAGCGCATCGAGCGCAGTCGAGTTGTACTGCGTGGAGGCGACCTCGCGGCCGGCGCGCACCCGGCCCCAGAGGTCGAGCTCCCAGTTGGCGAAGATGCCAGCCCCCTGCAGGCCGCTCGAGTCGCCCGACAGCGCCCCGCCGCCGCGTGCGAGCGCCGTAACCTGCGGATAGAGCGTAGCGCCGGCAAGCTTGACGTAGCCCGCCGCCTGCTCCACGCGCGCCGCTGCGACGCGCAGATCCGAGTTGTACTGCACCGCTTCTCGCACCAGCGCGTCCAGCTGCGGATCGTGGAACGAGGCGAGCCAGCCGTTCGTCACCGCGCCCGCGGCGAGCGCCGGCTCGGCGAACTTCTCCGGCACCTTGAGGTTGGGCAGGGACTGCGGCGCGAGCTCTTCGCGCGCCGGCGGCGCCTTCAGCGCGCAGCCGCTCGCGATGCACACGGAAAGCAGCGCGAGGGCTCGCCGCATGTCAGTGCAGCTTGAGGACGAGATAGTTGACGTACGAGCCGACGCGGATGATCACCTTGCGGATGATGTGGATCGCATGGCCGTGATCGGTGTAGATCGCGGCGTGGCCGGCGGCGCCCGCGGCGAGGAAGAGCTGGCGGTCGCGCTCGGCGACGTCGAACTTGACGGCGTAGCGGCCCGGCGGCGGGGCCTGGAAGCCCGAGTTGGGGATGGAACCGCTCGCCGCCATCTGTCCCTGCCCCTGCGCCCAGATCACCGAATCCACCTTGGCCTTGATGACGCGGCCGGGCATCGTGTCGACGGTGAACTCGGCCTCGTTGCCGGGCTCGACCTGGTGCAGCTCGTTCTGGTGATAGAGCGCAATGACCTGTCCATCGGCCTCGATCAGCGTCATCACCTGCGACAGCGCCACCTGCCCAACGAAGGCGCCCGGCCGCAACGCGAGGTTGATCACGTAGCAATCGCAGGGCGAGCGGGTGGTGGTCTGATCGAGCAGCCATTTCGCCTGCTCCAGCTGGGCGCGCACCTGCGCTACTTGCGCGTACTCGTTGTTTACCTTTGCGCCGAGCTTCTGCCCGATCTGCGCCTGGGCGGCCTGGGCCTGCGCCTCGCTACTCTTCGCGGCGGCGAGCTGGCCCTGCTGCTCGCGCAGGTCGGTCTGCACGCGCTCCAGATCGAAGCGGTTGCCGGCGCCGCTCTTCACCAGCTCGCTGTATTGGGCGACCCGGCGGCGGGTGAGCTCGATCTTGGCGGAAATCTCCCCGGCGCGCGCCTGCGCCTCGGCGATCTTCGCCTCCGCGCCCTTGACCTGCTCCTCGACGTCGCGCATGGCGGCTTCGCTGTTGGCGAGCTGCGCCTGCAGCGTATTGACGTCGAACTGGTAGGGCGTCGGATCGATGCGGAAGAGCACGTCTCCCTTGTGCACCAGGCGGTTGCCCTCCTCGACCGGGACCTCCAACACGCGGCCGCGCACCTGGGAGACGATCGGGATCGTGTACTTGTAGACGCGCACGTCCGCCGACGACGGCGCCACCACGTTCAACATGAGGATCAGCGCGGTGAGCCCGACGATCGGGATGATCGCCACCGTGACCTGCGAGGTCGTATTCCACGGCAGCCACTTCAGCTTGATGAAGATCAGCCAGACGAAGAACGAGTAGATGCCGAGGAGGATGACTTCCATCTAAGCGGCCTTTTCCTTCGTCGGCTCTTCCTGCGCGGCGAGCCTCAGCCTCGCCAGCTCGTCCTTCAGCGCGCGCAGCCGCGGCGGCAGCGCGCCCTTCGCCTCCATCGCCTCGAGCTCGTCGCGCAGATGCAGGATCTCTTCGCGCACCAGCGTGCCCGAGCGGTGCCGCTCGGCGAGCTCGTCGTAATAGTCCTCGTGCTTGTCGGTGCCGTAGGCGCCGCGATAGGCCACCGGCTTCGTGAAGGCCCACAGCCACGCGAAGGGCCAGAGCAGCCCGCCAAAGGCGAGCGATAGGAGGCACAGCACCTGGATCGCGTCGCGCTGCGGATGGTGGCGCTTATGGGCGAACTTTTCCGGCAGGATGTGCACCAGCCAGAACACCACGATCGCAACCACCGGCACGAAGATCAGCACGATGATCGCGAGCACGTCGGCCGCCGTATCGAGCGCCTCCCCGGAAAGGAATGAGGCACGCGCCGGCATAGCGGCCAGTGCGACCCAGGCGCCCAGTAGCAAACGCATGGCCCATCGTGCCGCGCGACGCCGCGCGCCGAAATGGGACCATGGTCCCATTGCTGCACTCGCACCCGGCGCCTAGATTGCCCCGGGCGAATGGTCCGCCGGCGCGCCCGAACTCCTGCCTGGAGCATCCCGGCGTGGTATGCCGCGACCTCGGTCGTCGCCGCGCTGTACCTTCCCCGCCTCGAGGTCCGTCTGGGCCTGGCCCTCGATACCGGCGTCGACCCCGCCTCGCTCCTCGCCATGTTCTCGGCGATCGCCTCCGGCATGATCGCCCTCACCGGCATCGTCTTTTCGCTCGCCTTCGTGATGGTGCAGTTCAGCGCCACGGCGTATTCGCCGCGCCTCGTGCTGTGGATCGCGCGCGACCCGCTCCTCTGGCACGCCGTCGGCATCTTCAGCGCGACGTTCCTCTACGCCATCGGCGCGATCGCCTGGGTGCAGCGCGCGGGCGCTTCCGGTGCCATGCCCTTCTTCAGCGGCTGGCTGGTGGTCGTGATGCTGCTGGCGAGCGTGGCGATATTCATCGCCCTCATCGAGCGGCTGTCGCTCCTGCAGGTGCACCGCATGCTCGCCTTCACCGGCGAGCACGGCCGTCGCGTGATCGAGGACACCTATCCGCCGATCGAGTCGGCGCCGGCCGCGCCGGGAGCCTTTGGCGGCAGCGGCTTCACGCAGACCGTGCTCCATGCCGGACCGCCACAGACGGTGCAGGCGCTCGACACCGGGGCACTTGTGCAGCTGGCACGCGGCGCCGGCGCGATGCTCGAAGTCCAGGCGTGCGTAGGCGACACCCTGGTGCTCGGCACGCCCATCCTGCGCGTGCACGGAGTGGCACGCGTCGAGGAGGACAGCCTGCGCGCGGCGTTCCACCTCGGCAGCGAGCGTACCTTCGAGCAGGACCCGAAGTACGCGATGCGCCTCATCGTCGACATCGCGATCCGCGCGCTTTCCCCGGCGGTGAACGATCCGACTACGGCCACGCAGGCACTCGACCATCTCGAGGACTTGCTGCTAAGGCTGGGGCGGCGGCGCCTCGAGATCGGCGCGCTCCACGACGCGGATGGCGTGCTTCGGGTCATCGTGCCGTATCCGGCCTGGGAGGATTTCCTCGCCCTCGCGTTCGACGAAATCCGCCACTACGGCAAGGACAGCGTGCAGGTGATGCGGCGCATGCGCGCCTTCGCCGCTGACCTCCTCGCTGCCCTGCCGGAAGAGCGCCACCCGGCGCTGCGCCGGCAGCAGGAGCGCCTCGATGCCGCCATCGCCAGCGCATTCGCCGATGCAGCGGAGCGGCAGGACGCGTCGGTCGAAGACCGCCAGGGATTCGGCGTGCCGCGCAAAGCCGCGCGCTGAGCATGGCCGGCCTCGGGCCGCCATGGCTCTTCCCGGCCTGCGCGGCGGCGACGGTATTCTGCGTCATGCTCGGCATCGGACTGGGTGTCGCGCCTGGCGACCTGCGCAGCGCCTGGCGAGCGCCCGGCCCACTCGTCAGAGGCCTGTTCTGCGTGCTGGTTGCCGTGCCGGCTGTCGCGCTCGTCATCGTGCGCTCGCTCGGGCTTCCTGTCGCCGTGCAGGCCGGCATCCTCCTCATGGCGATCGCCCCCGGCGCGCCCGTCGCGCTGCGTCGATCCGTGGCCGCGAGCGGATACGGCGCCTTTGCTCCGGCGCTGCAGATCAGCGTCACGCTGCTAGCAGTGATCTCCATGCCACTGGCCATCGCCGGCATCAACGAGACCTACGGCGCGAACATCACCGTCGAGCCGCTGGACGTGATGCAGCAGATCTTCGTCGCGCAGCTCATCCCGATTGGCCTCGGCATCGGCTGCCGCGGATTCGCTCCGCGATGCGCGATCCGCATAGAGACCAACGTGACGCGCATCGGCACCGTGCTTCTCATGCTCACGCTGATCCTCGGCATCTTCAACCTGGGCGAAGCAACCCTTCGAGCCGGCGGTCCTGGAATCGTGGCTTGCGTGGCCACGACCCTCGCCGCCCTCGCCGCCGGCCATCTGCTCGGCGGT
>C688J18823_10000594_pt1 | contig 21151 bp, 20 predicted proteins | sample HopSoiMetagenom1_FD_18823 | JGI IMG/M metagenome (IMG submission 18823) | reverse complement strand
CACGAACACGTCCGCCTCTCTTTCCATCATTATAGTTTGAAAAATCAGCCATACCACCTGTAGCAAAATCAGGAAGAATATGTGTTGACTTACCGCGCAATACAGCAATAGAAGCATCACATAGTTCATGGAAGTTGTGGGGCAACATTTTACAAGCTAAACCAACTGCAATACCTTCTACACCATGTGCAAGTAATAAAGGAAATTTTACAGGTAATGTTTCCGGTTCTTTGTTTCTTCCATCATAGCTGGAAAGCCAGGTCGTTGTTTTCGGATTGAAAACAACTTCTAATGCGAATTTTGATAAACGAGCTTCGATATAACGGGGAGCTGCAGCTCTATCACCTGTTAATACATTTCCCCAGTTACCTTGTGTATCAATTAATAAATCTTTTTGTCCAAGTCCCACCAATGCATCCACAATACTTGCATCACCATGCGGGTGATACATCATCGTATGCCCAACAATATTGGCTACTTTATTATAACGGCCATCATCCAAATCGCTCATAGAATGAAGGATTCGACGCTGCACGGGTTTTAATCCATCTTCCACATAAGGTACCGCACGCTCCAAAATTACATACGATGCATAATCCAGAAACCAATTCTGATACATCCCGGAAACGTGAATCACATTGTGTAATTCTTCACCACTATTTAATTGTTCGTCCATATTGTATTTGAATTCGCTATATGTTTCACATATAGCCATTAAGGTTCGACTCTTTCAGAGTCATTCGTGATTGAACTTTACTCTTCTACTAAATCTTTTTCAACCACTAGGTTTTCGATGATAAAGTCTTGACGCTCTTGGGTGTTTTTACCCATGAAATAATTCAGCATGTTGTAGATGGTCGTGTCTTTACCAACAATAACAGGGTCTTTACGAATATCTTTTCCGATGAATAATTTAAATTCATCTGGTGAAATTTCACCTAAACCTTTAAATCGTGTTATTTCAGGCTTTGTTCCAAGTTTTGCAATTGCATTTCTACGTTCTTCTTCGCTGTAACAATAAATGGTTTCTTTCTTATTTCGAACGCGGAAAAGTGGTGTTTGCAGTATGTATACGTGACCGTTTTTTACAAGGTCCGGGAAGAATTGCAAAAAGAATGTCATCAATAGTAACCGGATGTGCATACCATCTACATCGGCATCTGTTGAGATGACGATGTTATTGTAACGTAAGTTTTCGATTCCATCTTCAATATTTAACGCCGCTTGCAAGAGATTAAACTCTTCATTTTCATACACAATTTTTTTGGTAAGACCGAAAGCATTCAAAGGTTTACCTTTTAAACTAAAAACGGCTTGTGTATTTACATCACGTGTTTTAGTGATGGAACCACTTGCTGAATCACCCTCACAAATGAATAAGGTTGTTTCCAGTTTACGTTCATCATTGGATTGCATGTGAATCCGGCAGTCGCGTAATTTTTTGTTATGAAGGTTTGATTTCTTTGCACGTTCTCGTGCTAGCTTTTGAATACCTTGTAAATCTTTACGCTCACGTTCACTCTGTTGAATCTTTTGTAAGATTGTTTGAGCAACATCTGTATTTTTGTGAAGAAAATTATCTAATTCTGTTTTTAAGAAATCTCCGATAAAAGATTTTACAGAAGGTCCTTTAGGTCCAATTTCCTGAGATCCTAATTTTGTTTTGGTTTGTGATTCAAAAACGGGTTCCTGAACTTTTATACTGACAGCAGCAATAATAGACGTACGAACATCTACTGCTTCAAAATCTTTTTTGAAAAATTCGCGAATTGTTTTTACAACAGCCTCCCGAAAAGCTCCCTGATGTGTACCACCTTGTGTGGTATGCTGACCGTTTACAAATGAATAATATTCCTCGCCGTATTGCTGGTTGCTATGTGTTAATGCAACTTCAATATCATATCCTTTTAAATGAATAGTTGGATAAAGAATAGGACCATTGATATTTTGTGTCAATAAATCCAGTAGTCCATTTTCGGAAAAAAACTTTTGTCCGTTATATAAAATGGTTAAGCCCGTATTTAAATAGGCATAATTCCATAACATCTTCTCCACATACTCATTGATGAAATGATAGTTACCAAATACTTTTTCATCCGGTATAAAAGTTATCAATGTTCCTGCACGCATATCGGAATCCGTCATTTTTGATTCCTTCGTCAAGTTACCAATTGTGAACTCTGCAGCTTTTGTTTTTCCATCACGAAAAGCTTGAACACTAAAGTAGCTCGACAAGGCATTCACTGCCTTGGTACCTACACCATTCAGACCTACCGATTTTTTAAATGCTTCCGAATCGTATTTTGCTCCGGTATTAATTTTCGAAACAACATCCACTACTTTTCCGAGTGGAATTCCACGTCCATAATCACGAACACGAACTGTTTTATCTTTAATTGTTACTTCTATTGTCTTCCCATTGCCCATTACAAACTCATCGATACAATTGTCGAGTGTTTCCTTAAGCAGGATATAAATACCATCATCCGGTGAAGAACCATCCCCTAATTTTCCAATATACATCCCGGGACGCAAACGGATGTGCTCGTTCCACTCTAGCGTACGTATACTGTCCTCGTTGTATGTTGCTCCTTTTTCTGCCATATTGTATTTGAATTCGCTATATGTTCACATATAGCCATTAAGGTTTGATCCTTTCAGGATCAATAATTATTATTTCGATTATACGTTAAATCTAAAATGCATTAAATCTCCATCATTCACAACATATTCTTTTCCTTCAACACCCATTTTTCCGGATTCTTTGCAAGCAGCTTCAGAACCAAGCGCCACAAAATCTGCATATTTAATAACTTCTGCACGGATAAATCCTTTTTCAAAATCGGTATGAATCACGCCTGCAGCTTGAGGTGCAGTCATCCCTTTATTGATGGTCCATGCGCGAACTTCCTTTACACCGGCTGTAAAGTAAGTTTGTAGATCTAAAATTTTATAGGCTGCCTTAATTAACTTGTTAACACCGGGCTCTTCCAATCCCATGTCTGCAAGAAAAAGCTGGCGTTCTTCATATGTTTCCAGCGCTGCAATTTCTGCTTCCATCTGAGCTGTAATAATCAATACTTCTGCATTTTCAATTTTTACAGCTTCTTTTACAGCATCGACGTATTTGTTACCGGCTTTCACAGAACCTTCATCTACATTGCAAACATAGAGTACCGGTTTAATTGTCAATAAACAGCAATCCGCCACATGCACCATTTCCATTTCTGATAAATTTGCTGCGCGGGCTGATTTACCTTCTTCTAATAAATTTTTTAAATTAAGTAAGATATCGTATGCTTTTTTGGCGTCTTTATCATTACCCGTTTTTGCTTGTTTTTCGACTCTTTTCAGCTTTGCTTCTACCGTTTCTAAATCTTTGAGTTGTAATTCAGTATCAATAATTTCTTTATCGCGAACCGGGTTTACAGATCCATCCACATGCACTACATTATCATCATCAAAGCAACGAAGAACATGAATAATGGCATTGGTTTCACGGATATTTGCCAAAAATTTATTTCCCAATCCTTCTCCTTTGCTAGCACCCTTTACAAGTCCGGCAATATCAACAATTTCAACCGTTGTAGGAACAACACGTTCTGGATTTACCAGTTTTTCGAGGATGGCTAAGCGTTCGTCGGGCACCGTAATAACACCAACATTAGGTTCAATTGTACAGAACGGAAAATTTGCAGCTTGCGCTTTTGCATTGGATAAACAGTTAAAAAGAGTTGATTTACCCACATTCGGTAATCCCACGATACCACATTGTAATGCCATAATAGTAATCTGTTAATTTAAAAGTGTTTGCAAGGGTTCAAAATCAAAATTGCTCTGATTAGTTGCAATACCTTGGTTTTATTTACTTGATTTCTTTTTTAAAGGGTGACAAATATAATAAAAATGGCGAGGTCTAAGGATACCAAAATATACTTTTTTACAGATATTCTGGCTCTTTTATTCAATTGAGTTTTCAACAATCCATTTTTAGCCTTTAAAAATTGGTAATTTTGACGCTCGAAAATAAAACTAACTATGGCTTCCATTACAGAATTAGAAAAAATTAGCATACAGGTGCGTCGTGATATCGTACGAATGGTTCATGCTGTAAACTCAGGCCATCCAGGCGGATCATTAGGCTGTACAGAATATTTTGTATCGCTTTATTTTGAAATAATGAAACATCAACCTGCCAAATTCAATATGGACGGTACTGGTGAAGATGTTTTTTTCCTTTCAAATGGGCATATTTCCCCGGTTTTTTATAGTGTTCTGGCACGATCAGGTTATTTTCCAGTAAAGGAGCTGGCTACTTTTCGAAAGCTAAACTCCAGATTACAGGGCCATCCGACCACACACGAGGGCTTGCCAGGTGTACGTATTGCTTCCGGATCATTGGGTCAAGGCCTATCCGTAGCAATAGGGGCGGCATTGGCAAAGAAATTAAACAAAGATCCGCAAATCGTATACACCTTGCATGGTGATGGTGAATTACAAGAAGGGCAAATTTGGGAAGCAGCAATGTATGCAGCAGCTTATAAAGTTGATAACTTAATCTCTACCGTAGATTTAAACGGTCAGCAAATCGATGGTTCTACTGATCATGTATTGCATATGGGCGATTTAAAGGCGAAATGGGAAGCATTTGGCTGGCATGTAATTTCTCTAACGAATGGAAATAAAATTTCCGATATCATAAATACCTTAAAACTTGCAAAAACGTTTGTTGGGAAAGGAAGACCTATTATGATTTTAATGAAAACAGAAATGGGACATGGCGTTGATTTTATGATGGGCAGTCATAAATGGCACGGTGTAGCACCAAATGATGAACAATTAAAAGAAGCGTTGACTCAAAATTATACGGATTCAATGGTTGATTATTAAGCGTGTTGACGCTTTATAGCAAGCTATTTCCAATAACAAAATTAGATCGAATGGATTTACAACGATTAGCATCTTCTTTTTATTTATCAAAATCTGTTATCGTTTGTTCGATTGTTTTTGCTGCACTCTTCGGCACTTCTTCTTCCACCCTGGCACAGGAAAAAAGACCATTAACCAGAATCGAATTTGTGTTTGATGCCTCCTATAGTATGTTTGGGCAATGGCAAAGTGGAATGAAAATGGACATTGCCAAAAAAATGCTTTCCGAATTTCTGGATAGTATTCAAAAAGTTCCCAATCTAGAAATTGCATTCCGCTGTTATGGACATCAGGTACCTTTACGACCAGAACGCAGTTGTACGGATACCAAATTAGAAGTTCCATTTGGAAGAAATAATGCAGCTATAATTAAAAACAGGTTAAAAACCATTATTCCAAAAGGTACTACTCCTATTGCTTACACGCTGGAGCAATGTGGTGGCGATTTTCCCAGCGAATCATCCAAAAATATTCGAAATATTATTATTCTGATTACAGATGGTATTGAAGAATGTGATGGAGACCCCTGCGCTGTTTCGCTTGCATTGCAAAAAAAAGGAATCGTTCTTAAGCCCTTTGTTATTGGAATTGGCTTGGATCAAAGCTATTTGAATACATTTGGTTGCATTGGTAAATTTTATGATGCATCTAGCGAATCAAACTTTAAAAACATTTTGAATATTGTTATTTCGCAAGCTTTGAACAACACAACTGTTCAGGTTAATTTGAATGACCAAATAGGTAGACCAACCGAAACAGATGTAGACATGACCTTTTACGATGAGCAAAGTGGTGTTATCCGTTACAATTACGTTCACACAATTAACAACCGAGGAGTGCCTGATACGGTGATCATTGATCCCATTGGTACTTATAAAATGGTGGTCCATACGATTCCTCCTGTAGAAAAAACGAAGATTGAACTAATACCGGGCAAACACAATATCATAGCAGTGGATGCACCTCAAGGTTATCTGAACCTAAAGATGTTTGGAAACGTTGATTATTCAAAAAATATTTCCTGTATTATTCGTAAGCATGATGAGATGCAAACATTGCATGTTCAACCATTAAATACAACAGAAAAATACATTGTTGGAAAATATGATTTGGAGATTTTAACATTGCCACGCATTAAGCTTAGCAAAGTTGATATCGGGCAAAGTAAAACCACCTTTATTGAAATCCCTTTATCGGGAAGTGTTAACATATCTAAAATAAGTGAAGGACCGGGAAGTCTTTTTGTGGAGCAGGATAACAAGCAGGTTTGGGTTTGTAATTTAAGTACACTACTTCAGGAATCCATTGTTTTGCAACCGGGTAAATACCGCATTGAGTATCGTCCTAAGAATGCAAAAGAGTCTATTTATACGGTAGAGCGATTTTTTAAAATCGAATCGGGAATATCAACACAGGTTAAATTATATTAAATTTTTGATCGCTAACTAAAAATTACTTTAATATTATAACAAATGAAAAAGTACACATTTACGGAGAAAAAAGACACACGTTCGGGTTTTGGAGCAGGATTATCAGCTTTAGGTAAAAGCAATCCAAATGTAGTTGCACTGTGTGCTGATCTTACCGGCTCATTAAAAATGGATGCATTCGCAAAAGAGCACCCGGATCGTTTTTTTCAAATTGGTATTGCAGAAGCAAATATGATTGGTATTGCAGCCGGCTTAACAATAGGTGGAAAAATTCCATTTACCGGAACATTTGCAAACTTCTCTACAGGAAGAGTATATGATCAAATTCGTCAATCGGTGGCCTATTCTGGTAAAAATGTAAAAATTTGTGCTTCTCATGCCGGCCTTACTTTAGGAGAAGATGGCGCTACACATCAAATTTTGGAAGATCTTGGATTAATGAAAATGCTTCCGGGTATGGTAGTCATTAACCCTTGTGATTTTAATCAAACGAAAGCGGCAACTATTGCTATTGCTGAGTATGATGGTCCGGTTTATTTGCGATTTGGCCGTCCGGTTGTACCTAATTTTACACCGGCTGATCAAAAATTCGAAATCGGTAAAGCAGTATTATTAAATGAAGGTGCTGATGTGAGCATATTTGCTACTGGTCATCTGGTTTGGAAAGCAATTGAAGCAGGAGAGCAACTTGCTGAAATGGGAATTAATGCGGAGATAATAAACATACACACGATTAAACCTTTGGATAGTGCTGCTGTCCTAGCTTCGGTAAAAAAGACAAAGTGTGTTGTTACTGCTGAAGAGCATCAGTTAAATGGTGGATTGGCTGACAGTATTGCACAATTACTTGCAAAGGAATTACCAACTCCTCTTGAAGCTGTTGCAGTAAATGATAGTTTTGGAGAAAGTGGAACACCGGATCAATTAATGACAAAATACGGGTTGGATGCAGTAAATATTGTAGACGCTGTAAAAAAAGTAATTGAGCGCAAATTAAAATTTGCAAAGGCAACTGCCTAACCATAAAAAACAAAAATGGGGGATGAATTAAAAAGTAATATCGCAGCTGCTACCTCCTCTGAAAGGCTTAGCGAATTTGACAAGGAATTGCTGGAAAAATTCCGTCAGGAAGATACCCGCAACTATGCTTTTAATTTACTCGTACGCGAATATCAGAAAAGACTGTATTGGCATATCCGGAAAATATTAATTGATCACGATGATACCAATGACGTATTACAAAACGTATTTGTAAAAGTCTGGCGCAACTTATCAGGTTTCAAAGGAGAATCACAACTCTACACCTGGCTTTATCGCATTGCGACCAATGAATCCATTACCTTTTTAAATCAAAAGAAAAAACGTGCAGGTGTTCCGTTGGATGAAGCATCCGGCTTTTTAGGTGTTAGCTTACAAAGTGACACCTACTTTAAGGGAGATGAAATTCAAGCTAAATTGCAGAAGGCCATACTTACCTTACCAGATAAACAACGCATCGTTTTTAATATGAAATATTTTGACAATATGAAATATGAAGAAATGAGCAAAGTGCTTGAAACGTCTGTGGGCGCATTAAAGGCTTCATTTCATCATGCAGTGAAAAAAATTGAAAGTTATTTAACTGGTCATTAAACCTTTGTGATTAGAGCCAATCGAAGAAATAAGAAACAATAGAAAAATGAGCACAATTAAAAATACAGAAGGCGAAGATCCATTTGATTTGAATTCTCCTTTGTCATCTCAAAACGGAAAGAATCCGTTCCGAGTAGATGACTCGTATTTCGATGCTTTTAGTGCCAAATTAAACAATGTAATTGCGGATCTGGAAGAAATAAAGGAAGAGGCCCCTATTTTATACAGCATTCCTAAATACAATCCATTCGAAGTCCCTGCAGGTTATTTTGATGAATTACCAAGCCTTGTTCAAGAGCTCGTTACCTTGAAACAACCTCGTTTTTCAATTAAAGAATGGATCCTTCAACTGATTAGACCCAACTTTGCTTTTCCTGTTGCCATTACTATTTTAATTGCTGCTGCTGCCATTCATTTTATAGATAAACAAGCAGAACCTAAAACAGAGATGACAGCAGATATGTCTGTTGAAGAACAACTGTATCCTATTGATGAAAATGTGATTGTCGATTTATTGAATGAAAATACGACAGAAACAGAATCGAAATTTTCATCACCGGATGAAACGATTACTAATTATTTAATTGATAATAACGTAGACGAAAATTCTTTGAACGTCGACATTAATACTATTGATCATGAAAACGAATAAATACATTTTTTTCACGCTGCTGCTTGCACTCATTATAAATCTTAGCAGTTATGCTCAAAATAAACGAGAAAACATACAAGCGATGAAAGTAGCTTTCATCACCCAGAAGCTTGACCTTACACCTCAGGAAGCTCAGCAATTTTGGCCACTTTACAATCAGTACAGTGAGAAAACAATAGAACTGAGAAAAAAACGCCGACAAAGCAGGCAGGGCAACCGTGAAAACAGACCAAATTTAGATTCATTATCTGATAAAGAAATAGAACAACTGGTGAACAATGATTTGATTATACGTCAAAAGGAGTTGGATCTTCAGAAAGAATACAATGAAAAATTCAAAGCTGTTTTACCTATAAAGAAAGTTGCTAAATTGTATGCTGCGGAAGAACAATTTAAAGTTGTCTTGATCAATAAATTAAAAGATCGTAAGGAAAAAAATATGGGAAATGATTAAGATCGCGGATGGAACTGAATAATTTCCTGTCTTAAGTAATCCCTGTCAAGATGCGTATAAATTTCCGTTGTTGTTATGGATTCATGCCCTAACATTTCCTGTACCGCCCTTAAATCAGCACCACCTTCAATTAAATGCGTAGCAAACGAATGCCGAAAGGTATGTGGACTAATGTGTTTTTTTAAACCTGTTTTTAGTGCCAATGCTTTAATAATAGTGAACACCATTACACGTGTGAGTTTTGATCCTCTTCTATTTAAAAATAAAAAATCTTCCTGATCCTTTTTAATAGGAATATGACAACGCACTTCTTCTTTATAAATAAGAACGTGCTTTACTGCAATACTGCCAATTGGCGCCAACCTTTCCTTATCACCTTTTCCGGTTACTTTTACAAAGCCATCTTTCAAAAATAATTCCGATAGTTTTAAATTCACCAATTCACTTACCCGTAACCCACAACTATAGAGTGTTTCCAGCATGGCTTTATTTCGAACTCCTTCCGGAGTACTTAAATCTATTCCATCAATTAACAAGTTAATATCCTCTATTGTTAATGTTTCCGGTAGTTTTCTTCCAAGTTTGGGAGCTTGCAATAAAGTTGTCGGATCTATATTTAAAACATTTTCCAACAACAAATATTTATAAAATGCTTTGATACCACTAATGACGCGTGCTTGAGAACGCGCTGTCATTCCCAACTCTGTGATCCATTTTAAAAACTCCTGCAGGTGTTTGAGTTCAATATCGGTTGGTGCAAGTGTGTATTTTTTATATTCCAGAAATTGAAGCAATTTTTCGACATCACGTTGATAGGCTTCTATACTATTAGGAGAAAGGGATTTCTCCAGCTTAAGAAATGAATTAAATCCTTTTATATATATGTTCCAATTCATGAGTAAAAAGCTTCTTTTCCTGTTCTTTGGCCAATAAGTAATTTCAATACTAAAGGTATAAACAAAATTCACTTATATTTACGGCAACTATATTAAAGTTAACGTTTATTATTAATTTACTACCTAACAATGAAACTCCTTATTCTGAATGGTCCAAATTTGAATTTACTGGGCAAACGAGAAACTACCATTTATGGAAACCAAACATTTGACGCTTATTTTGAGATGTTAAAAAGCAAGTATCCGAAACTGGAGTTGCATTATTATCAAAGTAATGTAGAAGGTGAACTCATCAATAAAATACAAGAGGTTGGGTTTTCATTTGACGGTATTCTTTTTAATGCTGGCGGATATACGCACACATCGGTTGCTCTACGTGATGCCATTGCAGGTATAACCACTCCTGTTATTGAAGTACATATCTCCAATGTATTTGCAAGAGAGGAATTCAGGCATGTCTCTTTGATTGCACCGAAATGTAAAGGTTCTATTTCTGGGTTTGGAATGGATTCTTACCGATTAGCAATCGAAAGTTTTATGATTTAGGCGTTTTAAAACGTTCTTTAAAGTCAATCTCTGTAAATGTTTTTTTGCCTCGCAGATAATAATCGAAAATAACGCAATGAAGGTAAACCGCTGTATCAGTGTATTGCTTAATATGCCTTATCAGTTCTCTCCGCTTTCTTAATGTTACTGGTAAAATCTTATAAAAACTTTTATGTGCTTTAAATACCGCAGAAAAATGTGCGAATTCACCAGCAGCTAAAAATTTAAATGCTGCTATGCCATCCAAAATAAGACGTAAACACATTTTCGTAATTAAGTATTGACTTGAGTGATTCTTACATAAAAGAATAAGGTTGTTTCTAAAATTTAAATATGTTTTTTGTGGATTTGTTTTATTTAGGGTCCCTCCTCCTACGTGGTACACAGTAGAATTCGGGCAATACATTATTTTATATCCTAAATTTTTTAGCCTCCAGCACAGATCAATTTCTTCCATGTGCGCAAAAAAATCTTCATCAAATCCATGTACTTCGTGATAACAAGTTGAGCGTATGAATAAGCATGCACCTGTTGCCCAAAAAACTTCGCGAACATCATCATATTGTCCTTCATCAACCTCCACTTGTTCAAGAATTCTACCCCTGCAAAAAGTATATCCATACTTATCAATAAAACCACCTGCCGCTCCAGCATATTCAAACATTTTTTTATCGTGATAGGCCTTTATTTTGGGTTGACAAGCAGCAATAGCCGGATCATCATTCATTAACTGAATAACACTGTCCATCCAACCGGGTGTAACTTCTACATCAGAATTCAAAAGGATATAATACTCAGCATCCACATGTTTTAATGCATCGTTATATCCCTTTGCAAATCCGCCGTTGCTGGCATTTTGTATGATTTCTATGGTTGGGAAGTTTTTTCTGACGTAGGCGATTGAATTATCTGTAGATGCATTATCGGCCAGAACAATTTTTGAATAAAACGTATTACAGGCAATTACCGAAGGCAAAAAATTCTCTAAGAATTTTTCGCCATTCCAATTTAAAATAACAACTGCAACTTTTATTGTATTCACAAATTAATACTCGGTTTTAATAATTGAAATTTCTATTATTTAGGGTTATTAAAATTGTCACCTACATTCCCGCCATAACCTTCATCAGTTACTTTGGTATCATCTATTGTACCTGAAGCAACTGTTCTTTTATAGATCAGTAATTGCCATTTTTCATTTTTCACTTCTCCTCTTGCATCAGAATGTATAAGTATAAATTTGTTACTAACCAGATCAGGGTTATAAAAAACAAATTTCCGATTGGATTGTTTATTAAAAGGGTTACTCAACACCAATGATTTATTCATCAACGAATTATATTGCCAAATTTCATATGGACAAGCACTTGGCTCTGCTGTTACTGCATTTCTTGAATCAGGCTCGCCATATTGCAGATAAACCCTGCCTCTATCACTATCATATCCTTTTAAACCAAAGGTTTTAAATTCTTTATTTACCTTTATTACTTCCTCACGGTATGCTAACCAGGCAGCTTCCGGATCTTTGCCATTTCTACTTTCCCAAAAATTATAGAAAAATTGTTGCATGAGCTCTACATTTGGTTCTTTAATAACATTTTCGGCAAACTCAATTTCCGAATAACCAGAAATTGGACGTAAACAACGAATAGATTCTGCTAATGTATCTTTATTTGTAAATTTACTTACAAACGTTTTTGAAATATCTAATGCTGCTAAACTTGGCTTATCAAGCGGTATATCCTTGTTCTGTCTTTGAAAAAAAGATTTTTTTTCGCTTAATAATTTATTTTCTTCATCATGCACTTCAATTACCAAGTTGTAATTTCCACTTGGTAAATTATTAATATTAAATTCACCCATTACCACATTAACCTGATTGGCGACAGTCTTTCTAAAAGCTGCAAAACCTGGTTTTTTCGTTTGGCGTTCAGCAGACTCAATAAAGTAGGTAATTAAAATTTTCTTTTCATTACCTGCAACTTGATCCAAGTGATAGACCTCTGCATAAAATTTCAATGTATTCATGTTTTCAGGGTAAAAACTGGAAACATAAGGAACCAGGTCATAAAGACTCTTCGTTAAAATGCTTGGATTTGTTGATTTGGTATAGGATTCCAACAATTGAATATCGGAAATGGTTACGTTTTTTTCAGAAAGATCAATATGTATAGGTGTTTTTGTCGTGTAAGCCTGCTCATTTTTAAAATTTTTATCAGCAATGGTTGTTTCCATGATATAATCACCATTTGCAAGCACAAAACGTTGTTGATCAATGAAGTTTGGTAAAGTCAAGCTTTTAACTTCGGGGCTGTTCAGCACATATTTTTTGGCATTTTTTATTTCATTGTTTTGCAAAAAGCGAATTTCAATTTCCACTTCTCCTTGATACACACCATTTTGCTTTTCTATCGCTTTTACTGTTGAACCAATAACGGAGAGATAAGTCTCCAGATAAGGTCCTTGTCCAGGATTTTCAAAAACCGCATAGGTCAAGTAAGCTGTAACAGCTCCTTGTGCTTGCTTCGCAAACAGCGTATTTAAGCATAAACACAAGATTATCAGGTACTTTTTCATGGTGGATTATTTAATTAGCCCGAGTAGAGCTATTCATGTATTACAAAGTTAAGGAATAAATATACTTTTTTTAGTCTTTTTGCTTGTGGAAAAGGAAAAAATGATACTTTTGTCCCCGGAGAAATGGCAGAGTGGTCGATTGCGGCAGTCTTGAAAACTGTTGAAGGTAACACTTCCGGGGGTTCGAATCCCTCTTTCTCCGCCTTCGCCCGCTGAAGCGGGCTACGGCGGACAAGGTCCGCAGGAGATCGCGAAAGCGGGTTCGCTCTTTAGTGGTGAACTGAACGAAAATCAAAAAACCGAGTTGATAATTTCAACTCGGTTTTTTTTATAATTTCATGTTTCCTTCTTAACAATGCCCGTCACCATATTTTATTTTGCATAAAATTGAATACTTATGCATTCTATATTTCCTGATATATATAAAGCCTACGAATTTGAAAAATACTTAAAATCAGGTTTAGGAAGAGCTGTTGCAATTAAAAGGCTTTATAGTCTTCAAGACGCAGCCTTCTATTCGTTCAAAAAATTCTCATTGCCACAGCTTTTTTATTTTTCATTAAAAAAATTTGCGTAGTCAAATAACTTCATATATATTTGCAGTCAAATGACTACGCAATGAATTTAAGAAGGGACGTTTTTCAAGCCATAGCCGATCCAACAAGAAGAACAATTTTACTCTTGGTTGCTTCGCAATCCATGACAGCAGGTGCAATAGCTGCAAACTTTGATACAGCCAGACCGACCGTTTCAAAACACATACAAATTCTCACCGAATGCGAATTACTCAAGCAAGAGCAAAATGGCAGAGAAATTTATTATCATTTAAATCCTAAAAAAATGAAAGATATAGCCGATTTTATTGAACCCTTTCGCAGCATGTGGGATAACCGGTTCAATAAATTAGAAGCCGTAATGAAAAAATACAAGACAAAAAAATAAAATAATATGGAAAAAAAAACAACTGTTCATGCCGAAGATGGCAAGCAAGATATTCTTATAACAAGAGCGTTTGATTTACCGGTAGACCTACTTTTTAAAGCATATATAGAGCCCGAATTTGTCGAACAATGGATGGGAACCAAAGTCCTGAAACTTGAAAGTAAAAAACAAGGCAGCTATCAGTTTGAAACAACCGATCCGAAAGGAAACAAACATGGTTTCAATGGAGTTATTCATACGCTTGTTCCAAACCAAAAAATTATTCGCACATTTGAAATGGACAATACACCTTTTCCTGTGCAACTTGAATTCTTAGAATTTGAAAAGCTTACAGAAGACACCAGCAAACTCACCATGCAAATTGTATATAAGTCAATTGCCGACAGAGACCAAATGCTGAAGTTGCCTTTTGCTCAAGGCATAAATATGGCACATAACCGATTACAAGATCTTTTAAAACAAAAAATAAAATAAAACATCATGACAAAAAGAAATAAAATTATCTATTGGATCGCTACGATCTGGCTTGCACTAGGAATGACGGTGCCTGGAATTGTACAGTTAATTCACATGAAAGAAGAAGTAGATATGATGACGCATCTGGGGTACCCTGTCTACTTTTTAACCATAATTGGTAGTTGGAAAATTTTGGGAGTGATAGCAGTGCTTGTTCCTAAATTTCCTTTAGTAAAAGAATGGGCCTATGCAGGCTTCTTCTTTGTAATGACAGGCGCCGTTTTTTCGCACATTGCCGTCGGAGATGATGGAAAAGAATTTTTTGGACCTATATTATTAATCGTTTTGACTGTTGTATCTTGGTACTTCAGACCTGCAGATAGAAGAATGTCCAAGGCATTGGATTAATTACTAACACTAAATTACATGAATCCTAAAGTTGATTTTTATTTTAATAAAGGCAAGTGGCAAGAGGAGTTGGAACAATTAAGAAGCGTCGTTCTTGCTTGTGGATTGACAGAGGAATTGAAGTGGGGCGTTCCCACTTACACTTTTCAGAAAAGCAACATTGTTTTGTTACATGTGTTTAAAGAGTATTGTGCAATTCTTTTTTTTAAAGGTGTCCTATTAAAAGATTCCAAAGGTATCCTTATTCAACAAACAGAGAATGTACAGACGGCTCGCCAGATTCGTTTCACCAATGTTAAAGAAATTGTGAAACTGAAAACCACCTTGAAAGCTTATATTTATGAAGCTATTGAAGTGGAAAAAGCCGGCTTAAAAGCTCCAATGAAAAAGACCAAGGAGTACAGTATTCCGGAAGAGTTTCAAAAAAAACTAGATAAGACCACTGCTCTGAAAAAGGCTTTCTATGCATTAACACCAGGACGTCAAAGAGGATACTTGCTTTATTTTTCTTCCGCTAAACAATCCAAAACGCGTGAAGACAGGGTGGAGAAATACATCCCAAAAATTATGAGTGGAAAAGGTTTGGATGATTAATCTTTATACAAAAAAAACATTAATAGATAAATGAGCAAAGTAACTAACCATAAAAAAGAGTTGCCAGCAAAGCAACGTGACGAATTACTCAGCATTTTAAAGACCCGTTTTGAAAAAAACAAGAATCGTCATAAAGGTTTGGAATGGTCGAAGGTACAAGTGAAGCTGGAGGCCAACCCTGCAAAATTGTGGTCGCTTTATGAAATGGAAAGAACCGAGGGTGAACCGGATATTGTTGGTCAGGATAAAAAAACGGGTGAATACATTTTTTATGATTGTTCGGCAGAAAGTCCTAAAGGTCGTAGAAGTATTTGTTACGATACAGAGGCGCTAAATTCAAGAAAAGAAAACAAACCAAAAAATAGCGCTGTCGGTATGGCAGCTGAAATGGGCATCGAAATTTTAACTGAGGAAGAATATCGAGCCTTGCAGCAACTCGGAAATTTTGATGCAAAAACATCGAGCTGGGTGAAAACACCTGCTTCCATTCGAAAACTGAAGGGTGCAATCTTTTGTGATTTTCGCTACGATACTATTTTTGTCTATCACAATGGAGCTGAGTCCTATTATGCTGCCAGAGGTTTTCGTGGATCATTAAGCGTTTAAAATTTACTTCAATAACTAAGATTGTAATAAAATTTTAAACTTTTCTTGCTTTACAGGTCTTACCAAAATAGAACAATTTACAATCAAGGATAATAAATCGCCAGTAATATGAGAAGACATGGAAGTTAATGGCATATGCTATTAACTTCATTTTCTTGAATATCTTAATCTCCTACCTCTATCTTTTCATTGTCTTCTACCCCTTTAAGGATCCATTAATAATTTATAAGTAGAATGCTTGCTTATCTCTTTATTATAAATTATTCCCATAACATTAATAAATTAAAAAAGAAAATTTGATTTGTTAAAAAATTAAAACTTATAATTGCAGCGAAATTTTTCTTTAGTGATTTCATGTAGATTATTGCGGGCAGATTCAATCACTTATTATTACTAACTAACACTAGTTAACTCCCATGTAAACTCACAAAATCATCCCTCGATAATAATTCATATTACTTGCTACACCTATGAACACAATTAAACGAAGAACCATTGGGACTTTACTCCTGATTGTAAGCACTATTGCTTATGGAATAGCCCAGAATGTCACCATTACTGGGAAAGTCAGATCCAACAATGACAAGCAAACCATACCTGGTGCTATTGTCCAATTAACTGGTACAACAATGGGAGTCCAGACGGATTTGGATGGACATTATTCCATTGAAATTCCTCCGGATAGCAAATCACTCAGCTTTTCATTTATGGGATATGTCTCTCAAACTATTCTCATTGCCGGTAAAACAACAATTGATGTTTCTCTTGAGCTTGATCGCAAACAATTAAATGAAGTTGTTGCAGTAGGTTATGGAGTTCAAAATAAAAAAGAAGTAACAGGAGCCATTGCAACCATAAAAGGCAGTGCTATTCGCAATTTACCTGTTCAGAGTTTTGATCAGGCACTTGCCGGGAAAGCAGCTGGTGTCAACATAACTTTACCAAACGGCGTTTTAAATAATCCACCTGTTATCCGTATACGTGGTTATAATTCAATTACCAGCAGCTCTTATCCGTTGATTGTTATTGATGGTGTTCCAATGGTTTCTGGTAACCTCTCTACCAATTCATCTTCAAGTAATCCTTTAGGAGATATCAATCCGGATGATATTGAATCCATCGATATTCTTAAGGATGCTTCTGCTACTGCCATTTATGGTTCAAGAGCAGCAAACGGAGTTATGATTATTACCACAAAAAAAGGAAAGGAAGGGAAAGCAAAAATAAATTACAATTCTTGGATTGGTGTAACACAAGCATTTAACCTTACAAAAATATTGGGTGCAGAAGATTACATGACCATTAAAAATGAAGCCCTTAGAAATGCAAACTCTGCCGAGTTGTATTTTCCTTCTTACAATCCTGATGGTTCTTTGGTTGATACACGTTGGTATGATTATACCTATCAAACTGGTGTAGCTCATAACAATTCATTAAGCATTTCAGGAGCTACTCCTGAAACATCCTATTATTTTTCTTTGGGGTATACCAAACAAAATGGTTTTATCAGAAAAAATGAATTTGATCGTGCGGCTTTACGTTTTAATATTGATCAAAAAGTTTCGGAACATATTAAAGTGGGTGCAAACGTAAGTTATACAAAAAGCTCCAATTTAGCTCCTAATACAGGATCCCTTGCGGGTGAAGGCTTTGCTCTTGCCGGCCTAGGAAGGTTGGCAATTGTAACTCCACCCAATGTTGACCCTTATAGCGACCTAACACCTACAGGTTACAATATAACCAGCTCCAATGCAATAGGGTCTGGTGCAAACAAAGCCGCTTTTAATACACTTAATCCGGTGGCTTTGCTTAACCTAAATAGATTTACAAGTGATGTAGATCATATTTTAGGTAATATCTATGCGGAGTATCGAGTTGTTAAAGGTCTTACATTTAGAACAAGCTATCTTGTCGATTTAAACACGCTGAATGCTGTTTCTTTTTTATCAAATAAACACGGCGATGGATTTTCCACAAATGGTTCCGTAACAAATGTACAATCCAAATACAATAGAACAGGTTGGACCAATACGTTGCTATACACAACTCAACTGGATAAACATAGTGTTTCAGTCTTAGGTGGTATTGAAGAATTATTTACTAAAACAGATCGATGGGGAGGTTCCCGTCAGAATATTGCAGATGATTTTTTTCAAACCTATCAGGGAAATTTCTTAACTACCAATCCCCCATCTGCAATCAATCTAGAAGCAGCAAATGTTTTCCTTTCCTATTTTGGCAGAGTAACGTATGATTATAATAAAAGATATTTTGTAACCGCTTCCTTAAGAAGGGATGGATTCTCAGGTTTATCAAAAGGAAATAAATTTGGAAATTTCGGTGGTGCTTCATTGGGCTGGTCCCTTTCAGAAGAACCTTTTTACAAAAATTCAAGCATAAGCCATGTTATGAACAGCTTGAAACTTAGAACAAGTTATGGCAAGGTTGGAAACATTGGTATTCCAAACTATGGTTCATTCAATTTATACGGCTCGGATTTATATGGAGATGTGAATACTATTTCTTTTATACAAGCCGGTAATCCTGTTTTAAAATGGGAGACAAGTTCAAAATTTGATTTAGGAGTGGATATGAATTTTCTAAAAGATCGTCTTCAATTGGAATTGGGATTTTTCAAGAACAACGTGAATGGTCTTGTGCTAAATGCGCCACAAGCTCCTTCCAAAGGCATACCAGGCAACAGCATCTTACAAAATGTTGGTTCTATGTATAATAAAGGTATTGAGATCAATTTAAATTCAACAAACATTGATAAAAAGAATTTTGTGTGGTCAAGTAACTTCAATTATTCTTACATCAAAAATCAAGTTACTGCCTTAGCATCTGGCAATGCTGATATTGTTGGTACGACCTCTTCACTTGAGAAAACAAATATTACCAGCGTTGGGTATTCTGTTGGGAGTATTTATGCAGTGAAGACCATGGGAGTTAATCCGGAGAATGGACAACGTATTTTTGTAAATAAAAACGGAGACTGGGTTCAATACAATCATGTGGTGGCTGCAGGTAAAAGTAAATGGACATTTATGGACGGAACTCCGGCTCCTGCTATTTCAGGCGAAGATGCTGTTATTATCGGGAATGCTATTCCAAAATGGTTTGGTGGATTTAACAACACTTTCACATTTAAAAATATGCTGGATCTTAGTGTTGGTATCACATTTTCTGGCGGTAATTATATTTATAATGGAACGAAAGCAGGTTTACGCGATCAACGTTTCTGGAATAACGGTGAAGAAGTAATGGATCGTTGGATGTATCCGGGCCAAAAAACAGATATACCACGTGTTGTTTATGGCGATAATGTTTCCAATGGTTCGGCCTTTCCCATATCTGAAAATGTTGAAAAGGGAGATTTTCTAAAATTTAAAACCCTTGCATTGGGTTATAAATTTGGTCAGAAATTCTTAAGCAAAACAAAAATTGCTTCACTAAGAATATACGTGCAAGTGACAAACCTATACACGCTTACAAAATATACCGGAACGGATCCTGAAATTTCTACAAACGGAAATATTAATGTAACGCCTGGTGTAGACCGTAACTCTGTGCCACAAGCCCGCACATTTACCTTTGGTATAAACCTCGACCTATAAATCTAACGATCTTATCTCATTTAAATAATTACACAAATGAACTTAACAAAAACAATAACGCTATTCATTATCTGTATCTCCCCTCTGTTGGGGTTGATCTCCTGCCAAAAAGATTTAGACACAGAACCCACCACCAATATACAAGAAGACCATGTTTTTGATACACCGGAACGTGTGTTAGGACAAGTGAATGGATTGTATGATGCAGCGAAATCTGGTAATTTCCTGGGGGGACGTTACCTGATTTATAATGACATCAGAGCAGAAGAATTTATCAATATGAGAAGCAATTCCGTAACAGGTTTATTGACCTGGAATTTTGGTTTAAATTCGGGTACACCTGAAGTTGAAAATTTATGGGTAGCTGCTTATGCAACAATTAATAAAATAAATTTATTTCTAAAGGGCTTGGAGGCAAACGCTGCAAAAGTAGATCCTTCCTTGTATACAAAATATAAAGCTGAAGCAAAATTTTTACGTGCTTTGTGTTATTATGATTTAGTAGTATTATATGCAAGGCCTTATACATTGAATGATGGAGCCAGTCCAGGTTTGCCATTGCGTTTATCTGCAGAAACAACAGCTGACAATAATGATTTGGCCAGAAGTAGTGTGAAAGAAATATACAATCAAATCATCAGCGATTTGAATGAAGCTGAATTAAATTTACCTGTAAGCTATTCAACTCCTTTACTTGCTGTTTCAAGGGCTCGTGCAAGTGCTGCCGTAGCACTAAAAACAAGAGTTTATTTATCTATGGGAAAATACAGCGAAGTTATTACTGAAGCTAAAAAGATTGTTAATTCGGATAAGGCGAACCCGGGTACTACCATACATAAACTTGAAGCAAATGTTGCAACACCGTTTACAACCTACACTACTTCTGAATCTGTTTTCTCTATACCGATGACAGATGGTGATCCTCCGGGAATTCAAAACCAGTTGGGATACTACTACAATAAATCACTTCCTGGTGCTGGAGAATATTCTCTGAACGCAAATGGAATTGTTGCGAATACAGATTGGAGTGCAACGGATGCCAGAAGAACAAGTTTTATTATTACAGGAACTCCTATGTATTTGAAAAAATATAACAATTCAACATTTATAGATTATGTTCCCGTTATCAGATATGCTGAGACGATTCTGAATTATGCAGAAGCTGCAGCTAGAACAAATGATTTAACGGTTGCTACCGATCTATTAAAAATGATTCGTAATCGTTCTGATGCAAGCTATGTTTTTCCTTCAGCTGCTATTGATACACAAAATGAACTCATAAAAACGATTTTAACAGAAAGACGTATTGAGTTATTAGGAGAAGGATTCCGCTCCATTGACCTGTTAAGATTAAATCAGGCGATTCCGGCAAAAGGTTCAGTAAATAGTATTCAACCATCACAAACGGAATA
>C688J18823_10000593_pt1 | contig 21168 bp, 16 predicted proteins | sample HopSoiMetagenom1_FD_18823 | JGI IMG/M metagenome (IMG submission 18823) | reverse complement strand
CGGCGGGCGCGGACCTCCTCGAAGCGTGGCTCACCGACCGCCGCGGCAAGCCGGTCCGGTTCGCGGTGCCGTCCCGCGGAGCGAAGCGCCGGCTGATGGAGGTCGTCGAGCGCAACGCGGCCGACGCGTTCCGGCGGCACAAGCTTCGCCGTGCATCCGACTTCGGCGCTCGGTCGCGGGCGCTCGCGGAGCTCGGAGAGCAGCTCGGCCTCGAGCAGGCGCCGCTCCGGATCGAGTGCTACGACATCTCCAACCTCGGGCCGACGGACAAGGTCGGCTCGATGGTCGTCTTCGAGGATGGGCTCCCCAAGCGCCAGGACTACCGGAAGTTCCGCATCACCGGCGTCCCCGGCCAGGACGACTTCGCATCGATGCACGAGATGCTGCGGCGCCGGTTCGCCCGGATGCTGGAGGAGCAGGAGCATCCGCCCGGCGAGCGGTCGCGGCGGTTCTCCTACCCGCCGGCGCTGGTCGTCGTCGACGGCGGCCGCGGCCAGCTCAGCCAGGCGAGCGCCGTGCTCGCCGAGCTCGGCCTGTCGATCCCGCACATCGGGCTGGCGAAGCGGCTCGAGGAGGTCTACTTCCCCGACCGGCCCGACCCGTTGATGATCGCGCGCGGCTCCGAGGCGCTGTTCGTGCTGCAGCACATCCGCGACGAGGCGCACCGAACGGCCGTCGCGTACCACCGGTCGCTCCGCGAGAAGCGCGCGCTCCGGTCGCCGCTCGACGACATCCCGGGCGTCGGCCCGACCCGCAAGAAGGCGCTGCTGAAGCGGTTCGGGTCGCTCACCAAGCTCCGCGCGGCCTCCGTCGAGGAGATCGCCGCGACGCCCGGCGTCGGCCCGGCGATGGCCGCGAACGTGCACGAGCACCTGCACACGCCGGAAGACGGGCGGGCGAGCGCGTGAGCGAGCCCGCCGGGCCGACGCCGGGCTTCACCCTGATCACGGGGTTGTCGGGCGCCGGCCGGTCGGAGGTCGCACGCTCGCTCGAAGACCTCGGCTACTTCGTCGTCGACAACCTTCCCCCGGCGCTGCTTCCGAAGATGGCCGAGCTGACGATGCGCCCGGGGTCGCCGACGCGCGTCGCGATCGTGGTCGACGCGCGCGGCGGCGTCTTCTTCAGCGAGCTGTCGAAGGCGCTCGAGGAGCTCCACGCCCTCGAGCGCGACGCCAAGATCGTCTTCCTCGAAGCATCCGACGAAGATCTGGTGCGGCGGTACGAGGCGACCCGTCGCCGGCACCCCTTGGCGCCCGCGGACCGCGTCGTCGAGGGCATCCGCAAGGAACGGCAGATCCTCGCGCAGCTCCGCGGTGACGCCGACCTCGTGATCGACACCTCNGGACTCACGCCGCACGAGCTGCGTGACCGCGTCCGCGACGCGTTCGCCGGGGGCCCGCCCGAGTCGGGTCTGCAGGTGTCGCTGGTGTCCTTCGGCTTCAAGTACGGGAGCCCGCGCGACGCGGATCTCGTGTTCGACGTGCGCTTCCTGCCGAACCCGCACTGGGTGCCGGACCTGCGGCCGTTCCCGGGGACCGAGCCCGCGGTGCGCGCGTACGTCCAGGGGAGCGAGCTCTACGCACCGTTCATCGAGCGGGTCGAAGCGCTCCTGGACGTGACGCTTCCCGGCTACGTCGCCGAGGGCAAGAGCTACCTCACGATCGCGATCGGGTGCACCGGCGGTCATCACCGCTCGGTCGTCGTCGCCGAGGAGCTCGCCGCGTGGATCGGCGCGCGCGGGCTGCCGACGTCGGTCGTGCATCGAGACGTCGGGCGGGGGTAAGCCCTCGTGCGGGCGCGTCGCGAGGCCGCCCGATAGCATGGGGTTCGCCACCGCGATATCGGACTCTCTCCCAGGAGGTTTGGCGAACCATGACCGTGAAGATCGGCGTCAACGGCTTCGGACGGATCGGCCGCAACTTCTTCCGAGCGGCGAAGCAACGAGGCGCCGACCTCGACTTCGTCGCCGTGAACGACATCACCGACGCGGCGACGCTCGCGCACCTGCTCAAGTACGACTCGGTGCTCGGCACCTACAAGGGCGACGTGGGCACGTCGGCCAACGGCATCACCGTCGACGGCGACGAGCTGAAGGTGCTCGCCGAGCGTGACCCCGCCAACCTCCCGTGGAAGGAGCTCGGCGCCGAGATCGTCGTCGAGTCGACCGGCCTGTTTACCGACCGGGAGAAGGCTGCCAAGCACCTGGAGGCGGGTGCGCAGAAGGTCGTGATCAGCGCGCCGGCCAAGGGCGAGGACCTGACGGTCGTGCTGGGTGTGAACGACGACCAGTATGACCCCGCGACGCACCACGTGATCTCGAACGCGAGCTGCACGACCAACTGCGTCGCCCCGATGGCCAAGGTCCTGGACGACGCGTTCGGCATCGAGCACGGGTTCATGACCACGATCCACGCGTACACCAACGACCAGAACATCCTGGATCTCCCGCACAAGGATCTTCGACGGGCCCGGGCGGCCGCGATCAACATCATCCCGACGACGACCGGCGCCGCGAAGGCGGCTGGCCTCGTGCTGCCGCACCTCAAGGGCAAGCTCGACGGGATGGCGATGCGGGTGCCGGTGCCCGACGGCTCGGTGACCGACCTCGTCGCGAAGGTCCGCGCCGACGTCGCGATCGACCGGGTGAACGAGGCGTTCAAGGCGGCCGCCGAGACCGGCAGCCTCGCCGGTAAGCTCGTCTACACCGAGGACCCGATCGTCTCGTCCGACATCGTCGGCTCACAGGCGTCGTGCACCTTCGACGCCCTTTCGACGATGGTGATGGACGACACGGTGAAGATCGTCGGTTGGTACGACAACGAGTGGGGCTACTCGAGCCGCTTGGTCGACCTCGTCGAACTCGTCGCGAGCTCGTTGTAACCCGTGGCGATCAGGACCCTCGACGCGCTCGGCGACGTCGCCGGTGCGCGTGTCTTCCTCCGCGCGGATCTCAACGTTCCGCTGCGTGACGGCGTCATCGCCGACGACGCACGCATCGCTGCGGTCGTCCCGACGGCCCGAGAGCTCCTCGACCGCGGGGCGCGGCTCGTGGTCGCGTCGCACCTCGGCCGGCCCAAGGGGAAGGTGGTGGACGACCTCCGTCTCGCGCCGGTCGGGCGTGCGCTCGCCGAGCTCTTGGGCACGGCGGTGACGTCGGTCGAGGAGATCACACCCGCCTCGTTGCCGGACGCCGACGTCGTCCTGCTCGAGAACCTCCGCTTCGACCCGCGGGAAGAGACGAACGACGTGTCGTTCGCCGGCGCGCTCGCGGAGTACGCCGACGCCTACGTCGACGACGCGTTCGGGGCGGTGCACCGGGCGCACGCGTCGGTCGCGGCGCTACCCGAGCTGATGCTGGCGTCGGGCCGGCGTGCCGTCGCCGGCAGCCTCGTCGAACGCGAGGTCGAGGTCCTCGGCCGTCTGTTGCGCGACCCGGCGAGGCCGTTCGTCGCGATCCTCGGCGGCGCCAAGGTGAGCGACAAGCTCGGGGTGATCGCGTCGCTGACCGAACGCGTCGACGTCCTCGTGATCGGCGGCGCGATGGCCTTCACCTTGATCACGGCCGAGGGAGGCAAGGTGGGGAGCTCGCTCGTTGAGGACGACCGGATCGACGACGTGAAGGAGGCGCTGGCCACCGCGCGCCGTCGCGACGTAGCCGTCCATCTGCCCGTCGACGTCGTCGCCGCGCCCGAGATCGAGGCGACCGCGCCCACCGAGGTCGTCGCGGCCGACGCGGTGCCCGAGGGCTTGATGGGCCTCGACATCGGCCCCGCGACGATCTGCGCGTTCACCGACGCGTTGGCCCGTGCCGGTTCGATCCTGTGGAACGGGCCGATGGGCGTCTTCGAGCTCGAGCCCTTCGCTCGAGGGACGCGTGCGATCGCGCAGGCGTGCGCGGACAGCGACGCGTTCACCGTCGTCGGCGGAGGCGACTCCCTCGCCGCGATCAGGCGCGACGGTCTGGCCGGCGCGTTCGACCACCTCTCGACGGGCGGCGGCGCATCGCTCGAGTTCCTGGAAGGGCGCCGCTTGCCGGGGCTCGCGATCTTGGAGGACGACGCATGACCGACCGGAAGCGGATCATCGCCGCCAACTGGAAGATGCATAAGACCCACCTCGAGGCGATCCAGGCGGTCCAGAAGCTCGGATACCTGCTCGACGCCGACGACACGGATAAGGCCGAGGTCGTGATCGCGCCGCCGTTCACGGCGCTCCGATCGGTGCAGACCCTGATCGACTCCGACAAGCTTCCGTTCGCGCTCGGCGCGCAGGACGTCTATCCCGAGGACAAGGGCGCCTTCACGGGCGAGATCGCCCCGCCGATGCTGGTCGCGCTCAAGGTCGACTACGTCATCGTCGGTCACTCCGAACGCCGCCAGCTCTTCGGCGAGGACGATCTGCTGGTCAACAAGAAGGTGCGCGCGGTGCTCGCGCACGAGATGACTCCGATCGTCTGTGTGGGCGAGACGCTCGAGGAACGCGACGCCGACGGCACCGAGTCCAAGGTGACGCAGCAGGTCCGCCGCGCCTTCGACGGGGTCGCCGCCGAGCAGGCGGCGACCGCCGTGATCGCCTACGAACCGATCTGGGCGATCGGCACCGGCCGCAACGCCGAGCCGGGTGATGCGGGCCGTGTGGTCGAGGTGATCCGGCAGGCGCTCGCCGATCGGTTCGACGGAGACGTGGCCCAGGCGGTCCGGGTCCAGTACGGCGGCAGCGTGAAGCCCGGGAACATCCGCGGGTTCCTCGCCCATCCGGAGATCGACGGAGCGCTCGTGGGCGGCGCGAGTCTCGACCCCGAGGACTTCGCCCTCATCGTCAAGGTATGAGCGTCTCGTTGCTCTACGTGTGCCTCGACGGGCTCGGCGACGACCCGAACCCAGTTCTGGACGGCCGGACGCCGCTCGAGGCGGCGCCGACGCCGAACCTCGACGGCCTGGCCGCCCGAGGACGCACCGGAACGGTGGTCACCGTCGGCCCGGGCATCGCGCCGGAATCCGACATCGGCGTGTTCGGCATCCTCGGCTACGACCCGAGCGAGGAGCACCCGGGCCGCGGCGTGCTCGAGGCGATGGGGATCGGCATGGATCTGCATGACGGCGACCTCGCCTATCGGATCAACTTCGCGAGCGGTGGTTGGCCCGAGATCGCCGACCGCCGGGTCGGGCGGAACCTCACGTCGGAGGAGGCGCACGCCCTCGCCGACGAGGTGAACGCGACGTTGACGCTGCCGGGCGCCGTCTTCGACCTGCGGGCGACGATCGAGCATCGTGGCGCCCTCGTGATCCGCGCCGACGACGGTCCGCTGTCGGCCAACGTGACCAACACCGACCCGGCCTACCGACGGGAGGGTCATCTCGGGGTGGCGCTCGAAACCTTCGAGCCGGTCGTCGCGCGCGCGATGCCGCTGGACGACTCTGAGACGGCCTCCCACGCGGCGGAGCTGACCAACGCGTTCGTCGAGGGCGCGGCATCCGTGTTGAGCGCGAGCTCGGTCAACGCCGAGCGCCGGGCCGACGGCAAGCTCCCGGCCGATCTGATCCTCACCCGCGACGGTGGCGACCACCTGCCGGCCCTCGAGCCGATCCGCGAGCGGTTCGGATGGGGATGGGGATGCTTCGTCGAGATGCCCGTCGAGCGCGGGATCGCGATGGCGCTCGGGATGGACACCGTCGACGCCCCTCGGCTCGACCCGGCGGGCTCCGGCGCGGCTGCCGAGGAGGCGTACGCCGCCTGGGCGGCGCTGGCCGCCGACGCGCTCGGCAGCTACCAGGCGCTCTACGTCCACATCAAGGGGCCCGACGTGCCGGCCCACGACGGCCGGGCCGAGGACAAGCGCGACGTGATCGCCGCGATCGACCGTGCCTTCTTCGGCGAGGTTCTGCCCCGCCTGGACGAGCGTCGGACGACCGTGGGCGTCCTGGCCGACCATGCCACCTCGTGCGTCCGCAAGGCCCATACCGCCGACCCCGTCCCGCTCGTTCTGGCCGGTGGCGGCGTCACCCCGGACACCAGCACCACCTACGGGGAACACGCCTGCGCCGACGGCTCGCTGGGGGAACTCAGGGGAGTAGACGTTTTGCCAACGGTGGCCCGGGTAGCTCGGTGACGGAATCCACAGCGAGGAGAACTTTCGTACACCGATTTGTCCAGTGGAAACGCTTGCCCTACACTCGCCGCGTTCATGAGGGGGAGAGACTGACTTCGTGAGCCAGGTTCAGCAGAGCGAGCCTGCGGTCGAACCCTTAGCGCCTCTCAGTGGCGACGAGCAGCGGCGCGTCGAGGGGCGCACACCTTGGCAACTCTTCTGGGGGCGATTCCGCAGGGACTGGGTCGCGCTCCTCGCGCTTGGATGGGTCTTCATCCTGCTCTTCTCGGCGTTCCTCGCGCCCCTGTTCGTCCACCTGGTGTCGCACAACGGGCCGAACGACATCAAGCCGCAGCTCTCGAACGAGTTCAACATCCCGGTGATCGGTCCGAGCGCGCAGTTCTGGGGCGGCGTCGACGCGCTCGGCCGCGACGTCTTCGTTCGGACACTGTACGGAGCCCGGACCTCGATCCAGGTCGCGCTGTTCGCGACGGCGATCTCGGTGGTGATCGGGCTCGCGCTCGGTCTGCTCGGCGGGTATTTCGGCGGCAAGACCGACACGTTCACGTCGAGGTTGACCGACATCGTGCTGTCGCTGCCCGTCTTCCTGCTGGCGATCGGGATCTCGGCCAGCTGTGGCGTGAGCATCAACGGCTGCCTCGGCGGGCTGCTCAAGCCGGGCGTGTGGCTCGTGACGTTCATCATCGCCCTGTTCGGGTGGACCTACATCGCGCGCATCGTGCGCGGGCAGACGCTGTCGCTGCGAGAACGCGAGTTCGTCGAAGCTGCTCGGGCGACCGGCTTCGGGCGGTTGCACATCATGTTCCGCGAGATCCTGCCCAACCTGGTGGCGCCGCTGATCGTGTACACGACGCTGCTGATCCCGGTGAACATCATCTTCGAGGCGTCGCTGTCCTACTTGGGGGTCGGGATCCCGCCCGAAACGCCGTCGTGGGGCCGGATGATCGCCGACGCCACCGACGGACAGCTGTATCGCTTCGCGTGGTGGATGTTGTTCTTCCCGGGCGTGATGCTCGTGCTGACCACGCTCGCGTTCAACCTCGTGGGGGACGCCCTCCGAGACGCCTTGGACCCCAGGTCGAACCGCTAAGGAGGAAACCTGAGCCACCCCAGAACACGTAAACCTCGATGGAGTCTCGCTACCCTGGAGGAGGGACGATGCGGAAGAGATGGGTAACCGGCATCGCGATGCTCGCCTGTATGGCGATGCTCGCGGCGGCCTGCTCGAGCAATAACACGACCAGCAGCGGAGGCGGCCCGTCGGGGACCCCGCAGAAGGGCGGCACCTACCGGACCGCCACGCAGACACTTAGCAACACTTCGAACTTCGATCCCACGGGTGAGTACTACGGCTATGCGTGGGCGATCTTCCAGAACATGCTGATCCGCGGTCTCTACAACTACAACCACGTGCCGGGCGATGAGGGCAACACGCCGCAGCCCGACCTGGTCACCGGCGAGCCGAAGATCTCCAGCGACGGCCTGACGTATTCGTTCACGATCCGTGACGACGTCGCGTGGGGTCCACCGCTGGACCGCATGGTGACCACCCAGGACATCGAGTACGCGTTCGAGCGGATCAACAACGCGAACCTAGCCGCCTACTACGGGAACTACTACTGCGGCGTGATCAAGGGCATGACGTGCTCCGAGACCTCGACGCACCCGGTGTCGGGCATCGATGTTCCCGATGACACGCACATCACGTTCCACCTCGAGAGCCCGACCGGTGACTTCCTGTACCGGCTGGCCATGCCGGCGACCTACCCGCAACCCAAGGAAGTCGCGGGCTGCTTCGACTCGGCCGGCGGCTACGGCTCCGACCTCGTCTCGAGCGGGGCCTACATGTACTACGGCGCGGACAAGCTGGACATCTCGGGCGGCTGCAAGACCCTCAAGCCCGTCGCGGGGATCAACCCCGACAAGGGCATGACGATCGTGCGCAACCCGAACTTCGACGCCTCGACCGAGGACCCGGCGATGTTCTCGAACTACATCAACGGGCTGCAGGTCGAGATCAACTCCAACGTGGACGACATCTTCCAGAAGATCCAGGCGGGAGAGCTCGACGGCTCGTTCGCCGACACCCCGCCGCCCACGGTGGAGCAGCAGTACGCCACGGACCCGAACCTGCAGCAGTACATCCACTCGGATCCGGGGGACCGCACCTGGTACATCACGATGAACCTGCTGGCGCCGCCGTTCGACGACCCGGCGGTCCGGAAGGCCGTGATGTGGGTGGTCGACAAGGCCGCGCTCGTGAAGGGATACGGGGGGAGCCTCCACTCCGATCCGGCGACGACGGTCGACCCGCCGTCCGTGCTGCCGGCAACCGCCAACTACGATCCCTACCCCTCCGACGGGTTCGCTGGGGATGTGACGCAGGCGCAGGAAGCGATGAAGCAGTCCGTCTACGACACCAACCAGGACGGTATGTGCGACGCGCCGGAGTGCAAATTCCTACTGCTCGCCAACAACACCTCGCCGTGGACGAACATGAACCCGATCCTCCAGCAGGACCTGGCGAAGATCGGCCTGACGGCGCAGCTGCAAGAGGTCAAGCCCGACGTCGTCAACTCGCAGACCGTCACCGTCGACAAGCTGATCCCGATGTCGTTCGGCCAGGGGTGGGCGAAGGACTTCGGCTCGCCGTATGGGTTCGACTTCTTCGTCATGAACGGCACGACCATCAGCTGCACGGGCTCCTACGATCAGGGTCTGCTCGGCATGACCGAGGACCAGGCGAAGGAGTGTGGGGTGCAGGACGAGTACAACAAGGCGATCCAGTTCTACCCCGACCACAAGCTGCCATCGATCGACGACCAGATGGCCAAGTGCGTGGCGCTGTCGGGAGACGAGCAGCAACAATGCTACGCGGACATGCAGAAGACGGAGATGGAGGAGGGCATGACCTGGCTCCCGTGGTCCTGGGGCAAGAACCTCATCATCACCAGTCCGAGCGTCTCGCAGTACGTGTACGACCAGAACGCCGGTGACCCGGCCTGGGCGCACATCGCTGTGACCAACACCGCGGATCCGGAGAACGTGGCCTAACGGCCACCGGAGGTACGGAACCAGCGGGGAGCCGCACGGCTCCCCGCTGGGGTCCGCACGTGAGGCACCGAGATGCTCAGATACATCATCAGGCGGATCCTGTGGGCGATCCTCGTCCTGCTGATCGTGGTGTTCATCACGTACATGATCTTCTTCCTGCTCCCGTCAGGAGATCCGGCGGTGCGGCTCGCCGGCAAGAACCAGACGCCCCAGCTGCTCGAGCAGATCCGCCTGCAGTTCGGGCTGAACCACCCCTGGTACATCCAGTACCTGCTCTTCCTCAAGCACGCGGTGCTGGGCGATCAGTACGGGTGGCCGGGTCTCGGTCTATCGTTCATCTCGAAAGTGCCGCTGAAGGGCATCATCTTCAGCCGGATCGCCGTGACGGCGCAGCTCGCGGTTGGAGCCGCGATCGTGTGGCTGCTGGTGGGGATTTCGGTTGGCATCCTGTCGGCCCTGCGGCCGCATACCGTCGCGGACCGAAGCGCGATGGGCATCGCCGTGCTGGCGATCTCGATGCCGGTGTTCTTCCTCGGACCGCTCGCCCTCTACATCTTCTGGTTCAAGTTAGGGTGGCTGCCCGGCACGGGATACAAACCCATCAGCGAAGGGATCGGGCCCTGGTTCACCCACTGGATCTTGCCCTGGATCGTCCTCGCCGTTTTGTACGCCGCGTTCTACGCGCGCCTGTCGCGGTCGAACCTGATGGAGACGATGTCCGAGGACTACATCCGCACCGCTCGGGCGAAGGGCCTCACCGAGAAGCGGGTGGTGCTGCGGCACGGTCTCCGGGCCGGGCTCACCCCGATCGTCACGGTGTTCGGCCTGGACCTCGCGGCGCTGCTCGGCGGCGCCATCATCACCGAGTCGATCTTCAACCTGCCGGGCATCGGCCAGTTGACGGTCCAAGCGGTGGGCGGGCAGGACCTGAACACGATCGCGGTGATCACGCTGGTCGCCGCGGTCTTCGTCGTGGTGGCGAACCTCATCGTCGACATCCTCTACGCGTTCCTCGACCCGCGGGTCCGGTTCGATTGACGGGAGACGCCGATGCCTGAGCCGTTGCTCGAGGTCAAGGACCTCCGCGTCCACTTCCCGACCGAAGACGGCGTGGTCAAGGCCGTCGACGGGTTGTCGTTCTCGATGCAGGCCGGCGAGACCCTCGGGATCGTGGGCGAATCAGGCTCCGGCAAGAGCGTGTCGTTCCTCACGGTCATGGGTCTGATCAACAAGAAGTCCGCGATCATCGAGGGCCAGGTGCTGTTCCAGGGGCAGGACCTGGTTCAGATGGCGAACGACGAGCTGCGCGAGATCCGCGGCGCGAAGATCGCGATGATCTTCCAGGACCCGATGACGTCGTTGCACCCCTTCTACAAGGTCGGCGACCAGATCTCGGAGATGATCCTCGCGCACGAGGACATCTCGAAGAAAGAGGCGTTCGACCGCTCGGTCGAAATGCTCCGACGGGTGAACATCCCTCAGCCCAAGGAGCGGGCCAGGCAGTATCCGCACGAGTTCTCGGGCGGCATGCGGCAGCGGGCCATGATCGCGATGGCGCTGTCGCTGAACCCGGACCTGCTGATCGCCGACGAGCCGACCACCGCGCTCGACGTGACGGTCCAGGCGCAGATCCTCGACCTGATCGACCGGCTCCAGTCGGAGTTCAACACCGCCGTCGCACTGATCACGCACGACCTCGGCGTCGTCGCGGAGCACTGTCACCACATCCAGGTGATGTACGCCGGGAAGATCGTCGAGGAAGGGACCGCCGACGACATCTACTACCGGCCGATGATGCCCTACACGTGGGGACTGCTCCGGTCGCTGCCACGGCTGGGCCACGACACCGACCGGCTCACCCCGATCGCCGGCGCGCCGCCCTCGCTGATCTTCTTGCCCGACGGCTGCTCGTTCTCACCCCGCTGCCCCTACGTGTTCGACGAGTGCCGCGCGATCGAGCCGGAGCTGTTGCCGATCGACGGGCACCACGCGGCCCGGTGCCACCTCAGCCTCGAGGACCGCGAGCGGATCGTCGCGCAGGAGATCTTGGCACCCTCATGAGCGCCGTCGAAGCGTCGCCGATGCGCGAGAAGCCCCGCTCGGGCGAACCCCTGCTGCGCTTGCAAGGGATCGTGAAGCACTTCCCGATCACGCGCGGGATCATCTTCCAGAAGAAGGTGGGAGCAGTGCACGCGGTCGACGGCGTGGACCTCGACGTCTACCCCGGCGAGACCGTTGGCTTGGTGGGGGAGACCGGATGCGGGAAGAGCACGCTCGCCCGCGTCGCGATGCGGCTGCACGACGCGACCGACGGCACCGTGCTGTTCGACGGGAAAGACATCACGCGCATGAAGGGCGAGGGCCTGCGGGCCGTCCGCCGCGACATGCAGATGATCTTCCAGGACCCGTACGCGTCGCTGAACCCGCGCAAGACCGTCGGCACGATCGTGGGCGCGCCGCTCCGCCTGCATAAGACCGTTGCCAAGAACGAGGTCAAGACCGAGGTCCAGAACCTGATGGAGCTGGTGGGTCTGAACCCCGAGCACTACAACCGGTACCCGCACGAGTTCTCCGGCGGGCAGCGGCAGCGCATCGGCGTGGCGCGCGCACTTGCGCTCCGCCCAAAGCTGATCGTCTGCGACGAGCCGGTCTCGGCGCTCGACGTGTCGATCCAGGCGCAGATCCTCAACTTGTTGAACGATCTCCAGGACGAGTTCAACCTGACGTACCTGTTCATCGCGCACGACCTGTCCGTGGTGAAGCACATCTCCGACCGGGTGGCCGTGATGTACCTGGGCAAGATCGCGGAAGCAGCGGACGGGACCGAGCTGTACAGGCAGCCGAAGCATCCGTACACGGGCGCCTTGCTCTCGGCGGTCCCGATCGCCGACCCCAACCTCGCCAAGACGAAGCAGCGCATCATCCTCGAGGGCGACGTGCCATCGCCGATCAACCCGCCGAGCGGATGCCGGTTCCACCCGCGCTGCTACAAGAGCAAGTCGCTGGACGCGGAGTCGCAGGAGCGTTGCCGGACCGATGAGCCTGAGCTGCTGCCACACGCGCCGGGCCACGTCGCTGCCTGTCACTTCCCGTTGGACGCCCGTATCATCGACGCGCTCGCCGAGACCGACCCTGGGAGTCCTTCGTGATCAACGCCGTTGCCGTCGTGCTACTCGTCTTGTCGTCGGTCTTCTTGATCGTCACGATCCTGATGCACTCGGGCAAGGGGAGCGGCCTCTCCGACATGTTCGGTGGCGGGAACAACCTGTCCGGTGGCACGTCGCTGGAGCGCACGCTCGACCGGATCACCGTCGTAACCGCGATCGTCTGGGGCGTGGCCGTCTTCTGGCTGTCCTGGAAGTGGTACTGAGCCTCCCTTCATCCGGGCGGCCTCGGGGCCGTTGGTAGGATGCCGCGCTACGTCGGAGTGGCGGAACTTGGTAGACGCGCTAGGTTGAGGGCCTAGTGCCCCTTGCGGGGCGTGGGGGTTCAAATCCCCCCTCCGACACTGTGGGCGCAGTCTGTTCGGTCTTGCTGGGTCCTGACACGTCGGCGTCCTACTGTCCTTTGGCTCTTCCCCTGGACATCCGTTGCGGACGCGAAGGAACAGGACGTAGGGCACACTTGCCAAGGTAGGGGCCGCGAGCTCGAATCCCGTCGTCCCTCAGGCGTCCGTGCCGCCGACCCGACGAAGCCTGCCGTAGGATGCTTCGCCGTGATGCATCCCAGCGCACCAGACGGGGACGCGGACGCCCCCCGCGTTGTGATCACGCTCCCTGCCTACCGAGCCGAGGGAACGCTGGAACAGACCATCGCGGACATCCCCACGGGGCTCGCGGACGAGATCATCCTCGTCGACGACGCAAGTCCGGACGGCACCGCCCAGTTGGCTCGGGGTCTCGGACTGCGTGTCATCGTTCATCACGAGAACCGCGGGTACGGCGGCAATCAGAAGACCTGCTACCGAGAGGCGCTCGAGTCCGGTGCCGACATCGTCGTGATGTTGCACCCCGACTATCAGTACGACCCCAAGGCTGTGCCGCTGCTGATCGCACCGATCCTGGCTGGGGACGCCGACATGACGTTCGGGTCGCGCTTCGCGGGTCTCGGCGACCCACGCGGCGGCGGGATGCCGAGATACCGCTTCGTCGGCAACAGGATCACGACCAGCCTCGAGAACCTGCTCCTTGGGTCCCGATTCACGGATATGCACAGCGGCTTGCGCGCCTACACGGCGCGGTGTCTCACGTCGTTACCGTTCGGCAGCTACTCCGACGGATTCGTGTTCGACACCCAGCTGCTCGTCGACGCGGTGACGACCGGGCAGCGCGTGGTGGAGGTGCCGATCCCCACCCGATACACGGCGGAGTCCTCGTCGATCTCGATCGCCCGCTCGCTCCGCTACGTCGTCTCGAGTCTCGCGTACACGGCACGTCGGTGGGTCGAGCGCGGTAGGCGTGGTCGCAGAAGCCCCGTCAGGCTCCGCGGCACCGAGACCGGGAGGATCCTCGGTGCGGGGCCGGCGATGGAGCATCGGTGCGTCCTGTGCGGGCGGTCGACGATGACATTGGTCTTCCCTGCCACGGCGCAGGGGAGCGTCCCCGTGGACGAGTTCGCATGCACGACAGGGGCGCTTTCGGAGCACGACGACATCGTGCAATGCCCGCGGTGTGGAATGGTCTCGTCGATCCCGACGCTCGACCCAGAGGAGATCGTCGATCGCTACGTCGAGGTGGTGGACGAGGTCTACCTCGATGCGGAGCCTGCACGACGCGAGCTGTTCGCGTGGATCCTTGGCCAGATAGCCGGCTTCACCGTCCCGGGCAGGCGGTTGCTGGAGATCGGCTCCAACGTTGGCTTGTTCCTGCAGGTCGCCGCCGAACGGGGATGGGAGGAGCACGGCATCGAGCCATCGACATGGGCCGTCAACGAGGGCACCCGACGATTCGGCGTTCGTCTGCAGCAAGGATCCATCGAGGACCTCGAGGTGAAGCGGGACGCCGCAGACGTCGTCGTGATGCTCGACGTGCTCGAGCATCTGAACGATCCGCTGTCTGCGCTGAAGCGACTGCGAGGCGTGATCAACGAGGAGGGACTCCTCGTGCTATCCACGGTGAACCTCGACGGGCTCCACGCGAGATATCGCGGACGGCAGTGGCCCTGGTTCATCCGCTCGCACCTCCACTACTTCAGCGAGCGGACACTCTCGGCGATGCTGCGCGCGGCCGGCTTCCGGCTCGTCGAGTGGAAGATCGCGCCGCGCTCGTTCCCCCTGTCCTATATCGCCGGGCGAGCGGCCGCGGCGTACCCACGACTGGGCGCGGCGGTCCTGCGTCTCGCGGGCCGGTTCGATCCCGAGATCCCTGTCGGATGGCTCGGCGACATCACGTTCGTCGCGGCTCGCCCGGCGGCGGTCTCGTCCGGGGAACACAGCAGCCTCGAACCGGCACCCGCGGGGGAGTAGGCACGTCGGATGGGCGCGCATGCGCCGACCGAGGGCCGGCGCCTGCCTCTGCGGTCGACGGCGCCTGCGATCGCCTGGGGCCTCGCCCTCTTCGCCTCGGTCGTCAGCGTCGTGTTGCGTCAAGCGGTTCCCTTCACCGTCGGCGGTGGCGCCGTCGACGACAAGCTCTACCTGCGGACGGCCACGTACCTCGCCGAGGGTGCATGGCTCGGTCCGTTCGATCAATACACGCTCGTGAAGGGCCCGGCCTACCCGGCCTTCATCGCGGCGATGTACCGCGCGGGTATCCCTCTTCAGACGGGTGAACAACTCACGCACCTCGTGGCGGCGGCGGCGGTCGCCCTGTGCGTGTGGACGGTGCTTCGGCGGCAGGTGGTCGCGCTCGCGGCGTACGTCGTGCTCGCGTTGGATCCCACGAACTTCGATACGTGGGCCTCGAGGGCCACGCGGGACACCTGGTACGCCTCGCTGACGATGCTGCTGCTCGCGCTGGTCTTCCTCGCCGTCTATGCGGCCGTCTCGCGTGCTCGTCTGCGATGGATCGTTGCGTACTCGCTGCTCGCCGGTGTCGCCGGCGGCGCATTCGTTCTGTGCCGCGAGGAACCGATGTGGATCGCGCCCGCGCTTTGCGTGGTTGTCGTGGGCCTGCCGGTCGCCGTCATGCTCCGGTGGTGGTTCCGCAAGCCTCGAGCGCGACCCGAGGCGCGCGCATCGCTCGTCGCGGCCGCGCGCCCATTGCTCGCGGTCGGCGTGATCCTCGGGCTGGCGTTCGCATCGTCCGTCGCGGTCAGCGATGAGAACCAGCATCAGTACGGGGCCGCGGTCACGAGCGACCTCGTGTACGGCAGTTTCGGTCGCATGTACGCCGATTGGCGACGCGTCGATGGAGGCGTTTCCTCGCCGGCGGATCCCATCACCTCCGCCCAGCGGCAGGCCGTCTATGAGGTCAGCCCGTCAGCCAGGCAGCTGGAGCCCTTCTTGGATCCCGAAGGAGGCTGCAAGTCGCCGACGGACGCCGGCTTCGGGTTCGGTTCGGGCATCGCACCATGCAGGTTCCCCGTCTGGCGCGGGATCCGAGCCGCGGCCACGGACCTTGGGTATTTCGAGACCGGTGCGGATGCGCAACGCTTCTTCGGTCAGCTCGACGCCGAGATCGAGTCAGGCTGTGCCAGCGGGCAATTGCGGTGTTCGCCGCGGCTTCCGACATCGATGCAATCGCTCCAGCTGTTCCAACTCCACCCGTTCGCAGCGTTCATGCGTACGTGGACGTGGCGAACGGCTTTGTCGAGCGGCTACTTCGATCTCCCTCCGGGCCATCGCAGCCGGATCGGGACCGTCGAGCTGCGTGCGACGCTCGATCGCATCCTGCGTGGCGTTCCCACGACGGTGCCCCAGGCTGCGGCGAGGGATGCCGCATTCGGTACCCGCACATGGCCCTATCGACTGCTGTTCAGTGTGTACCGGCCGCTGCTGCCAGCGCTATTACTGGCCTCCGTCGTCGGGATGTGCCTGCCGATCGTGCGGCCGCGCTGGCCCCAAGCGGCCCTGTCCGTCCTCTCGCTGGCGTTCGGGCTGGGCGCGCTGACGAGGATCGCGTTCGTGGCGTTGCTGACGATCACCGCGTTCCGAACGGGCGGCCTTGAGGTCCGATACCTCCTACCGGCGCATACGCTGCTGCTCGCGTTCGCCGTCGTCGGTACGTGCCAGCTCGTCGACGCGATCTCGGCAAGGATCGCGAAGCGCCGCGGGCGTGCGTCCAGCACCGACGCGGTAGCGGAAGCCGTCATGACGTGACGCACGGATCGGTGGCGACCCTGTCGGAGCGATCGCCCGAGCGGCCGATCTGAGCCGGCGGCGGGATAGACTCCGACGCCGTGCGTCTCGCCGCCCGCATACTCGCCGCCTTCGCGGTCGCGGCCGTCGCATGCACCGCGTCGACATCGACCGAAGGATCACGCTCGTTCCGCTCCTCCGCTCCCGGCTCCTCGCCGGCCACGGGGGGCGGGCTCCGCACGCTCCAGCACCTCATCTTTATCGTGCAAGAGAACCGCAGCTTCGATCATTACTTCGGCACGTTTCCGGGCGCAGATGGCATCCCGACGAAGCCCGACGGCACGTTCGACGTCTGCGTGCCGAACAAGTACCGCAACGGCGCGTGCGCGCGACCGTACGTGAGCGGCGCGGTGGACTTCGTCGGCGGTCCCCACACCCACCGTGCGGCCGTCGCCGACGTCAACGGCGGAGCCATGAACGGCTTCATCCAGACGCTCCTGCCGGTGGCTGACGCGTGCTGGACCGGCGGAGATGGTCGCGGATGTGACGGGCAGGTCGGGGCCGACGGTCAACCCGATGTGATGGCGACGCTCACGGCGGCGCAGATCCCGAATTACTGGTCCTATGCGCGGCACTTCGCCCTACAGGATCACATGTTCGCGCCGGTCGACTCTTGGACGCTGCCATCACACCTGTTCCTTATGTCGGGCTGGTCGGCCTACTGCCCCGATCCGACGGACCCGATGGCCTGCGTGAGCGACGTCGACGTCAAAGGCTTGGACCGCCGGTGGTACTACGGCCAGGACCCGATCTACGCGTGGACCGACATCACCTGGTTGCTCGACCGCGCGCACGTCTCATGGGCGAGCTACATCGGGAACCACACATGCTGGCAACATCCCCCGTGTCAGGACCCGGAGGGCCGCCAATACGCGACCGCCTACAACCGCAACGTCCTTCCGGGATTCACGAGCTTCTGGGACGGCGAGCGAGCGAGCGGCGTCACTGACAACGTCCGACCAGTGGAGGACTACCTGCACGCGGCGGGCGACGGCTCGCTCCCGTCGGTCTCATGGGTCTTCCCAACGTCCGTGACGGGCGAGCACCCAGCGAGCCCGTCGACGACCCGCACTGGTATGGCCTACGTCACGCGGTTGATCAACGCAGTGATGCAAGGACCGAGCTGGGATTCGACGGCGATCTTCCTGACATGGGACGACTGGGGCGGGTTCTACGATCACGTCGTCCCGCCGCGCGTGGACGGGAACGGATACGGCTTGCGCGTGCCTGGGCTCGTGATCAGCCCGTGGGTCCGTCCGGGGATGATCCAGCACACGAGCCAGTCGTTCGACTCGTACCTCAGGCTGATCGAAGACCGTTTCCTGGGGAGCCAGCGTCTGGATCCGAAGACCGATGGCCGTCCCGACGCGCGGCCGACGGTCCGCGAACGACTCGCGAATCCGATCCAGTCGGTGTTCGACTTCCATCAGGACCCGTTGCCGCCCCTCGTCCTCGCGCCGTGGCCGTGGAAAGCAGCCGAGCCGTGGTCTTCGTTCGGCTCGCGGCCCTAGCCGAGCGTCGCCAGTCGCCTCGTGAGCGGCCGATCAGGACCGTTGAGGTCCGCGCGGTTGAACTTGACGCCGCCGTCAAGCCCTTGTCTCGCTGACAACGCAGACATCGGGGTGAGCCGGCTGGCCGGTCTCGGGCCTCGGGACCTCGGATCCCGTGAGGGGAGGGACCCATGGTGAAAGGTGTTGCCCGGCACCTTTGCATCGCGCGCGATCACGGCTCGGGTCGAGCGACGTCGGAGAATCACGCTCTCCAGAGGGCGACGCCCCGCTCCGCCCAGGGTCCAGACCGCCATTTGCTATCCTCGATGCGGGTCGCGAAGAAGCGATTCCAAACAAGGCAAGAGGCCGCCCCAAGAGGGCGGTTTCTTTGCGTCTGGACGAGTGAATCCGAGCCCGTGCTCGGCAGGGCGGCATCCGAGCCGACGCTGCTGGCGATCACCGACAGTGCGAACATCTGACGGTTGACAGCGAACGCGCATCCCGGACACGCTTCGGTGGAGCGAGGAGGCACGACGACGATGGCGATGCTGGACGAGCACACAGCTGGGGTCGAGATCGACCGGACGTTCCCCGGCCTGCCGGGCCGCGACTACTACGACGATGAGGTGTGGCGGCTCGAGCGCGACACCGTCTTCCAGCGGTCGTGGTTCTGCATCGGCCGTGTGGAGGAGATCCCGGCGGCCGGCGACTACCTCGCGCGGGATGTCGCCGGCGAGGGCGTGATCGCGGTGCGCGGCAAGGACGGTGCGATCCGCGCGTTCTTCAACGCATGCCGGCACCGCGGCACCGTGTTGTGCGACGGTGGCGGGAACACGAAGGGTGCGTTCGTGTGCCCGTACCACAACTGGGCGTACGACCTCGAGGGCAAGCTCGTCGGGACCCCGAACGTCGCCGAGGGCGAGGGCGGCTTTCGGCGCGAAGANTTCCCATTGCGATCGGTCGCGTGCGACACGTGGGACGGCTTCGTATTCATCCACCTCGGTCCGAACCCGGTGCCGCTGCTCGAGCAGCTCGCGGTCGAGCCCGACGCGCCGCTCGAGTACGAGCGCTACCGCGTGGGCGAACTCCGGATCGCGCATCGGATCGTCTACGAGGTCGAGGCGAACTGGAAACTGATCCACGACAACTACAACGAGTGCCTGCACTGCCCGAGCGTGCATCCCGAGCTGTCGGCGATCGTGCCGATGTTCCGCAAGGGGATGGTCTTCGACCCGGAGCGGCCGGATCTCGGCGCGACGCTCGGCGACGGCGTCTCGACCTTCACCATGAGCGGCACGTCGACGCTTCCGACGCTGCCCGGCCTGACCGAGACCGACTGCCGCACGTACTGGGGCTACTCGATCTTCCCGAACGTGATGATGAACCTGCTGTCGACGGGCGCGATGGTCTACACGCTGTATCCCCACGGGGCCGCGCACACAACGATCGTGTCCGAGTACCTCTACCGGCCCGAGACCATCTCCGAGCCGGGCTTCGACTGTTCGGACATGGTCGAGTTCCTGGACCTGGTCAGCGTGCAGGACTGGTCGGTATGCGAGCGAGCGCAGCGAGGCGTGTCATCGAAGGGCTTCGTGCAGGGCGTGTACCCGCCGAAAGACGCCCTGCTGCACCGGTTCGCTGAGCGGTACATGGCGGTGCGCGGGGGCGCGTAGGGCGGTTGCCTTTCCTACTTGGGGCTCGGCGCCGATCCGCTTCTCCGTGCGAGTGCTCGGGGCGGGACTCCGAAATTCTTCCAGCGCAGCCGGTGTCGGTCGTCAGCCCCGCGATGCCCGTTTCCGGTGGGGGATAGGGGGGTACGGAGTCTAATCTGGTGGCTCGGGAGGCTCTGCAAGCATGAAATGGTTCCTGGCACTGATCGGCGCGGGAGTGATCATCTTGGCGGCGCCGTTCGTGGCGTACGCCGAGTCGTTGTCGTGGAGCGGCGGGACCGGGGTCGGCTCCGACGTTCTTCCGTGCACGGACGGCGGTCACTGGCTGCTGTCTGACGCCCAAGCCGTCAAGACGGCCACGCTGGTCGTCGGCGCGGGGACGTATGACATGCAACCGAACGGGACGGACGCGTTCACGGCGGATTCGTCCGGCCCGATCGTTGTCGGCGACGTCGCCGTCGTGACGTACGACGGCGGCGGCCAGCCCTCGCTCTCGCTGACCGGATGCGAAGGCGCATCCTCGTCGCCCACCCCTGACCCGTCGCCCACGCCGTCGCCAAGCGACTCACCGCCGCCGACGAGCCCGCCGCCCGGATCCCACAACGGTGGCTCGGGCGGCAGCGGCGGTGGAACCGGCGGGATCGGCGCGATCGGTTCGCCGGGTCGAAGCCCCGTGATCCGCGGCGGAGGAGGCCCCTCGTCGACGACGGGAAGCCGTGCAGCGGCATCGCGCAAGGCGCTGCACGACCTGGCTGCCGCGCACGGACCGTTGCCGGCAGCCATCCACCGCGCGCTGACGGCAGACCCCTCGCAGGCGGCGGATCCGCCCGATGCGGCCGTCGGCCCCGTAGACGGAGCGGTCCAGCAAGCCTGGAACGATGGGGCGGCAGGCCCGTTCCAAGAGGCTCGTCACCCACCGCGCGGGCTTGTCATCGCCGTTCTGGCCGTTGTCGCCGTTGGCGTCGGCGGCGCCTTCGCCGCACGTCGCCACCTGATCCACGCGACGACCTGACTCAGCCGGCCAGCGCGTCCAGCAACATCGTGATCTGAGCCATCGTGTGTGGTTCGTCGACGAACTCGGCGAACCATGACGCGGCGAACGTTCGATCGTTTTCCGAGTCGGCACCGAGCCAGTCGGCGCATGCTCGAGCGCCGATGTGGCCGAGCTGTGCGATCAACATCGAGAAGTCGCTCGGCTGGTTCACGCGCCCGGGACCGCCTCGCGCGACATACGCGGTGTGAAGCGCACGCGCTCGGTCCGGATCCGACCGGCCGAACTCCCACAACACGACCGCCAGCTCCATCGTTGGATCGGCCAAGCCGCAGTCTTCCCAATCGATGAGGCACAGTCCTCTGTCCGCCGTCGCGCGGAGATTGTCCGCCCACAGGTCTCGATGGCACGTACGCGTCGCGCCGGGCGGAACCACGAGCGCGTCCAGCTCCACGAGCTCATCGCGCCGAGCGGCGAGCTGCTCCGCGAACGGGGCGCCGGCCACGCGCGACGCCGCCATGAGCGCGTCCCATCGGTCGGCGCCGATCGGCTCGGTG
>C688J18823_10000592_pt1 | contig 21172 bp, 21 predicted proteins | sample HopSoiMetagenom1_FD_18823 | JGI IMG/M metagenome (IMG submission 18823) | reverse complement strand
GCTGCGCGGCAAATTGGCCGGCGCTCGCACGAGGATGCTCCAATCCTCGGCGCTGTCGACGAAGAAGCCGGTCCACAGCTGCACCAGGCCGGGCTCGGGCAACGCGGTCAGGAATGGCGGCGCGAACCCGCGCAGGTGCTTCGGCGCCGCGCGGTTGAACGCCGTCTGGAAGTTGGGGTACTGCGCGCTTTCCAGAGGGAACCAGCCATCCGCGCCCTGATAGGTCCAGATCACCTGTGCGCCGTCCCATTGCAACGTGAAGTCGATCGCCGGAAACACGTACCAGCCGAAGGACGAGGCCGCGCGCAGCGCTTCGCAATACTGGAAGCCTCGCGACGGCAGCGTCCCCAGGCCGGAGGCATCCGCGCGGATCGGCGCGCGGGCGCCCGGCACCGCCCCGTAGAAGGTGACCGCGGGGGTCGGCTGGAGTGTTTCGCTCATTGCAGATTACTTGCGCAGGCCGGCCGGCATCGAGCCGCCGCCAAAGCGCACTTTGCGGGAGTCCTGCGTGGCTTGGTCGGCGGTGCGCAGGACGCGGGGAGCAGAGCCGCCGCCAAACCGCACGCGGCGGGCATCGGCGATCTGCTTGGCAGGTTTTTTGACCACGGGTTGCTTCTTCGACATGGGGTGTCTCCTCGGTTGGGTCGATGATTGCTTCGCGCTGCGAATGCAGCGCGCCCCTAGATTTGCGCAGACAGGCGGGGGCTTCATCAAACGCACTCGACCCGGAAACAATGAGAGGTTTGCCTGGCGCATTCGCCATGGGGCGAAACACCCGCGTCATAGTGGACGCAGCTGCGCAGACGATGCGCGTGCGATCGGCTACCAAGCCGATTCGAGCGGTTTATGAGTCAAGCTGTGCGCCAGCGCACTGGCGTAAGTGCGTCACGCCACTGAACCCTCCGGAAAAATTTTTTCGCGGCTTGCGCGCTTACGGCGGCACCGGATCGGAACAGGCGAAAACCCTTATAATCTGCGGCCTTAGCGAAGAATGACGCGTTGCATGTCCCTATACGCTCTCGGACTGAATCATCAAACCGCCCCGCTTGCCGTGCGCGAGCGGGTGGTGTTTCACGTCGAGCGGCTGGCTGAGGCGCTGGGGGAGCTGAAAGGAAAGCTGGCCAAGGAGGCCGCGATCCTCTCGACCTGCAACCGCACCGAGCTCTATGTCGCGGGCGAGGAGCCCGCCGCCATCGCCCACTGGCTCGCGCGCTACCACCAGTTCGAGCCCGATGGCCTGCAGCCCTACCTCTACACATTGCCGCGCGAGCAGGCGGTGCGCCATGCGTTCCGCGTTGCCTCCGGTCTCGACTCGATGGTCCTGGGCGAGCCGCAGATTCTCGGCCAGATGAAGGAGGCGGCGCGCACCGCCGAGTCGGCCGGGACGCTCGGCGCGGTGCTGCACAAGCTTTTCCAGCGCTCGTTCGCGGTCGCGAAGGAAGTGCGCACCACCACGCAGGTCGGCGCCGCCAGCGTCTCGATGGCGGCGGCGGCGGTGAAGCTGGCGGCGCGCATCTTTCCCAGCCTCAAGGACCAGAACGTGCTCTTCATCGGCGCGGGGGAAATGATCGAGCTCTGCGCCACGCATTTCGCTGCGCAGGCGCCGGCGCGCATCACGGTGGCGAATCGCACGCTGGAGCGCGCGGAAAAGCTCGCCCACCGCTTCAACGGCAGCGCGATGGAACTGAAGGCGTTGCCGGATCACCTGCACGAATACGACATCGTCGTTTCCTCCACGGCATCGTCGCTGCCGATCCTGGGCAAGGGCCTGGTCGAACGAGCGCTGCGCGCACGGCGCCGGCGGCCCATCTTCATGGTCGACCTCGCGGTACCGCGCGATATCGAGCCGGAGGCCGGTGAGCTCGACGGTGTGTTCCTCTACGCCGTGGACGACCTCGCGCAAATCGTCTCCGCCAACGTCGATGCGCGCCGCTCGGCCGTGGCGCAGGCCGAGGTCATCATCGATACCCAGGTCGGCCAGTTCATGCACTGGATGGCCTCGCGCGAGAGCGTGCCCCTCATCCGCACGCTGCGCGGCCGTGCCGACGAGCTGCGCCGCGAAGAGCTTGAGCGGGCGCACAAGATGCTCGCGCGCGGCGAGGAGCCGGCGAAGGTCCTGGAGGCGCTCTCGCAGGGCCTGGTGAACAAGCTGATGCATCCGCCCACGCAGGCGCTGAACCAGACCGCCGGCGAGGAGCGCCAGGCACTCGCGCGCATCCTCGCGCGCCTTTTCCGCATCGAGTGAAGCCGACGCTTCGCGCCAAGCTCGACAGCCTCGTCGCGCGGCGCGAGGATCTCGAGCGCCTGCTCGCCTCCGAGGACGCGACGCGCGACATGGAGAAGTTCCGCAACTATTCACGCGAGCACGCCGACGTGTCGTCGATCGCCGCCCTGTACGGCGATTACAAAAAGGCGGAGGGCGACGCGCAAGCCGCGCGCGAGCTCGAGCTCGGCGACGACCTGAAGGCATCCAATGCCTTGATGGAGCGCCTGGAGGCCGAGCTGCAAAAGGCGCTGCTGCCCAAGGACCCGAACGACGAGCGCAACATCTTCCTCGAGATCCGCGCCGGCACGGGCGGCGACGAGTCGGGCCTTTTCGCGGGCGACCTGTTCCGCATGTACACGCGCTACGCCGAGCGTCAGCGCTGGCAGACCGAGATCATCTCCGAGAGTCCCTCGGAGCTCGGCGGCTACAAGGAAGTGATCGTGCGCATCGTCGGCCAGGGGGTGTACTCGAAGCTCAAGTTCGAATCCGGCGGCCACCGCGTGCAGCGCGTGCCGGAGACCGAAGCCCAAGGCCGCATCCACACCTCCGCCTGCACGGTCGCCGTCCTGCCGGAGGCAGACCAGGTCAACGACGTGGTGCTGAATCCCGCTGAGCTGCGCATCGACACCTTTCGCGCCTCCGGCGCCGGCGGGCAGCACGTCAACAAGACCGAGTCGGCGATCCGCGTCACGCACCTGCCCACGGGCATCGTGGTGGAGTGCCAGGATTCGCGCTCGCAGCACAAGAACCGCGAGAAGGCGCTTTCCGTGCTCGCCGCGCGCATCCGCGACAAGCAGATGAGCGAGCAGCAGGCGAAGACCGCGTCCACGAGGAAGTCGCTGATCGGCTCGGGCGACCGTTCGCAGCGCATCCGCACCTACAACTTTCCGCAGGGCCGCGTCACCGACCATCGCATCAACCTCACGCTCTACAAGATCGAGCGCATCATGGACGGCGAGCTCGACGAGATCCTGAGCGCGCTAGCCAACGAACACCGCACCGAGCAGCTCACCGCGCTGGCAGAAGAAGCGGCGTGACCATCGAAGAAGCATTGCGCTCGAGCGGCATCGAGCCGCGCGAGGCGCGGCTGCTTCTTGCGCGTGTCACCGACCTGAGCGAGGCGGGCGTGCTGGCTTTTCCGGAGCGCGCCCTGTCCGGCGAGCATGCGCAGCGGTTCACCGCCTTCGTCGAACGGCGTAAACGCGGCGAGCCGGTGGCGTACATCCTCGGCGAGAAGGAGTTCTATGGCCTGCGCCTGTCGGTGACCCCGGCGGTGCTGATACCGCGGCCAGAAACCGAGCTCCTCGTCGAGCTGGCGTTGCGGCGCAAGTTCGAAAGCGCCCTCGACTTGGGCACCGGCAGCGGCGCCATCGCCCTCGCGATCAAGCACGAGCGGCCCGGCGTGCGCGTCGTCGGCGTCGATTCGAGTGCCGCGGCGCTCGCCGTTGCCAACCGCAACGGGGCCGCCCTGGGGCTGCATGTCGATTGGCGCCAAGGGCGCTGGTTCGAGCCGGTCGAGGGCGAACGCTTCGACCTCGTGCTCGCGAATCCGCCCTATATCGCCGCCGGGGATGCGCACCTGGCCGCGTTGCGGTTCGAGCCCCTCAGCGCGCTGGTCGCGGGAGCTGATGGCCTCGATGCCATCAGGGAAATCGTCCCGGCCTCAGGCACCCACCTCCAGCGTGGCGGCTGGCTGCTCGTCGAGCACGGCATCGGACAGGACGGGGCCGTGCGCACGCTTATGCGGGCGAGCGGCCTTGAAGAAGTGCAGACGTGGCCCGATCTCTCGGGAATCGGCCGGGTTTCCGGAGGAAGGGCGTAAAATCCGACCATGGATATCAAACAGCGCATCAAAGAGCAGGTGACGGCCGCGCCCGTCGTGCTTTACATGAAAGGCACCCCGCAGGCGCCGCAGTGCGGCTTCTCGGCGCTCGCCGTCCAGGTGCTGAACGCCTGCGGCGTGAACGCGTTCCAGAGCTTCAACGTGCTCGCCGATGCGGAGATCCGCCAGGGCATCAAGGATTACGCCAACTGGCCGACCGTCCCTCAGCTCTACGTGAACGGCGAATTCGTCGGCGGCTCGGACATCATGCGCGAGATGTACCAGTCGGGCGAGCTGCAAAAGCTCCTAGAGGGCGTGCAGCAGAAAGCGTAGCGTCGAGCTCACCTGCGCGAGATAGCCGCCGCCGAACAGGTTCAGGTGGTTCAGCAGGTGATACAGGTTGTAGAGGTGCTTGCGCGTCTCGTAGCCCGCCGGCAGCGCTCCATAGGCTGAATAGAACGCCGGCGCAAATCCGCCGAAGAGCTCTGTCATCGCGAGATCGACCTCGCGATCGCCGTAGTACACCGCTGGATCGAAGAGCACCGGAGAGCCGTCTGGCAGGAAGGCGACGTTGCCGTTCCAGAGGTCGCCGTGGACGAGCGATGCCGGCGGCGCGTGGCCATCCAGCAAGTCGCAGACACTTGCGATGTCGATGCGATACCCGTTGCGCCGCGCGAGCTCAAGCTGCGGCTCCAGCCGCTGCTCGCGCCAGAACGTCTTCCAGTTGCCCGATTGCGCATTGCGTTGCGCCGTCGAGCCGATGTAGCCGTCGCGCTTCCATCCGTAGCTTGTCCCATGGAAATGGTGGACGTGGGCGAGCATGCGCCCCAGTGCTGAAAAGTCGCCGCGCGGCCGAAGCTCCATCCACTCCATGAGCAGGTACGCTTCGCCGTCCGCGGTACCGCTCTCGTAGGGTTCAGGCGCGGTGCAGTCCGCTTCTCGCAGCGCGGCGAGGCCATCGGCTTCGGCGACGAACGCGTCCAACCTGCGCTCGTCGTTCACCTTGAGAAAACCTTCGGCGACGCGATAGCAGCGGTGGATGCAGCCGCCGCTCACCGGCTTGCGTGCGCCGAATTTCACCCCGACGTCAGGCGGGTATTGGCCAAATTGAGGCGCTCGACCAGGATGCCGATGAACGCGCGATCGAACTTGCTGCGGCAGGAGATGCTCGCCTGCTCGAGCTCGCCCACGCGGATGCGCAGGATGCGCGAGTCGGCGCTGGCGGTGACGGTGGCGCCGCGGGTCTGGCTGCCGAGCGAAAGGTAGGCCATCTCGCCGAAGCATTCGCCGGCGCCGAGGACGCTCAGCAGCTTCTTGTTCTTCGTCACCCGCACTTCCCCTTCGAGCACGACGCAGAAGAAGTCGCCGGCGTCGCCTTCGCTGATCAATACCGCGCCTTCGGCCGCCTTTTCCCAATGCGCCAGCGCGACCACTTCCCAGAGCTCGGCGTCAGCGAAGGCGGCGAAGAATCGCAGCGTGCGCAGCGCGGCGAACTTGTCGGCGTCGCCGAAGATCTCCTTGGGGTGGCCGAGGCCCGCGCGCACCGCTTCCAAAAGCTCGTCGGCGAACTCATCGGCGCTGTGGTAGCGCGTGGCGGCCTCTTTCTGCATCGCACGGCGCACGATGCGATCGAGCGAGGCCGGTACCGCCCGCCGCAGGCTCGAGGCCGGCGGCGGATCGGAGGTGGTGATCTGATAAATCATGCTGAATTTGTTGGTCGCCTGGAACGGCAGCTTGCCGGTGAGGAGCTGGTACATCACCACGCCGAGGGAGTAGAGGTCCGTGCGGTGGTCGACCACCTCCTCGCGGATCTGCTCCGGCGACATGTAGGCCGGCGAGCCGACGCCGGTGATCTGCGTGGTCTGCGCCCCGGCGTTCAGGGCGAGGCCGAAATCGCTGATGCGCACGTCGGTCGGCGTCGCGGCATACAGGATGTTGCCGGGCTTGATGTCGCGGTGCGCGACGCCATGCATGTGCGCGTAGGCGAGTGCGCGCGTGCACTTGAACACCACGTCCACCACCTGCTCGATCGACAGCAGGTTCTCCGGAGCGCAGAACCGCTCCATCGTGCCGCCCGGCACGTACTCCATCACGATGTAGCCCGAGTCCTCGCCCATGCCGGCGTCGAAGATCTGGCAGATGTGCGGGTGCGCGAGCTTGCCGGCGAGCGAAGCCTCGGTGAAGAAGAGCTTGCGGAACAGGCGCCCGCGCACCGGGTCGTGCAGCGCCTCCGGAAAGATGCGCTTCACGGCCACGTCGCGCGTGCGGAACGGATCGTGGCAGAGGAAGACTTCGGAGGTCGCGCCTTCCCCGAGCTTCCTCACGACGGGGTAGTTGCCGATCTGCTCCAATCAGCGCAGGCGCTTCCTCGCGCGGGCAGCGGCCTTGCGCACCTGCGCCGGGGCGGTGCCGCCGATATGGTTGCGCGCGGCGAGCGAGCCTTCCACCGTGAGCACCGGCTTGACGTCGGGGCCGATCTGCGGCGAGAAGCGCTTCAACGTCGCGAGCGGCAGCCGGGCGAGATCGATGCCGAGGCGCTCGGCCTCGCGCACGGCGCGCGCCACCGCTTCGTGCGCGTCGCGAAACGCCACGCCCTTGCGTACCAGGTAGTCCGCGAGGTCGGTCGCCGTGGCATGGCCTTCGGCGAGCGCCTCGCGCATCGCGCGCGGCACCGGTGCCATGCCGGCGACCATGCCGGCAAATACGGCGAGCGCGTCTTTCAGCGTATCGACCGCGTCGAAGAGCGGTTCCTTGTCTTCCTGGTTGTCCTTGTTGTAGGCGAGCGGCTGCGCCTTCATGAGCACCAGCAGGCTGACGAGCGAGCCGATCACGCGGCCGCTCTTGCCGCGCACGAGCTCGGGCACGTCGGGATTCTTCTTCTGCGGCATGATCGACGAGCCGGTGCAGTAGCGATCCGGCAATCGCACGAAGCCGAAGCGCGGGCTCGACCACAGCACGATCTCCTCCGAAAGCCGGGAGAGATGCATCATGGCGAGCGCTGCCGCAGAGCAGAATTCGATCGCGAAGTCGCGATCGGAGACCGCATCGAGCGAGTTCTCGCACACACCCTCAAAGCCGAGCTCGCGTGCGACGCGTTCCCGTTCGATTGGGAAGCTGGTGCCGGCCAGGGCTGCCGCGCCGAGCGGAAGCTGGTTGACACGTCTCCTGTTTTCGGAAAAACGCGAGCGATCGCGCTCCAGCATAGCGACGTAAGCGAGCAGGTGATGGCCGAACGTAACCGGCTGCGCCACCTGCAGGTGCGTAAAGCCCGGCATGGCGAGCGCGGCGTGCTTTTCCGCCTGATCGATGAGCGAGCGCATCAGCGCCACCAGAAGCTTGTCGATCTCGTCGATCTCGTCGCGCAGCCAAAGGCGCAGATCGGTGGCGACCTGGTCGTTGCGCGAGCGCGCGGTGTGCAAACGCTTGCCCGGTTCGCCGACGATGGCGGTCAGGCGCCGCTCGATGTTGAGGTGGACGTCCTCGGCCTCGACCGACCACTCGAAGCGGCCTTCCTCGATCTCTCGCCGGATCTGCGCGAGCCCGCGCTCGATGGCCTTAAGATCGCGCCGCGCGATGATGCCGGCGGCGGCGAGCATGCGTGCGTGCGCTAGCGAGCCGGCGATGTCCTGGCGCGCGAGCCGCCGATCGAAGTCCACCGACGCGCTGAAGCGCTTGACGCGCTCGTCGACGGGCTCCTTGAATCGGCCGGACCAAAGTTGCGGCTTACGGGCCATGCTCGCACAATGAACTTTGAATGCGGTTTAAGAGTTCTTCGTAACCATGGCGAGTATAAGGCAAAGCGCTTACCCGGACCTGCTGCCGGATTTCCGCAACATGGCGGTGATGGCGCGCGTGCTGGTGGCGGTGAATGCGCTCGCCCTTTTCGGCGCGTTCTACACCGCATCCAACATCGCGCAGGGCGTGGAGCGATTCGTGCAAGCGGCGGCGTTCGTGGAGCCGCTGCTCTCCGTGCAGTTGCTCGCCTTCTTTCTTCTGTCGCCATTGCTCGCGCGACTTTCGTATCGGAGCTCCTGGACGACCGTCGTCGCGCTCGCGGTCGCCATCAGTGGCGCCTATCACGTCATGGTGGCGTCGATTGCGACCGTTCCGGTGCCGGCCTTGGGGCGCACCCTCGTCCTGGTCGCGCTCGGCACGCTGTTCCTGCTCGGCTACTTCCGGCTGCACACCAAGGCGTTCTCGCCGGCGCTCGCGGAAGCGCGGCTGCAGGCGCTGCAGGCGCGCATCCGGCCGCACTTTCTCTTCAACAGCCTGAACGCCGTGCTGTCGCTCATCCGCCGCGACCCCAAGCGCGCGGAGCGTGCGCTGGAAGACCTATCGGATCTTTTCCGCACGCTGATGGCGGACGTGCGCCAGTTCGTGCGCCTGGAGGAGGAGATCGAGCTCCTCGAGCGCTATGCCGACATCGAGCAGCTGCGCCTGGGCGAGCGCCTGCGCATCAGCTGGGAGCTGGATGCGGCGCCCGCCGACGCCCTGCTGCCGCCCATGGTGTTGCAGCCGTTGCTCGAGAACGCGGTCTACCACGGCGTTGAGCCGGGCACCGGGCCGGGCGAGGTGCTGGTGCGCATCGAGCGGCGCGGCGAGCGGGTACGCGCCACGATCGAGAACCCGCATCTCGAAGCCGGCAACCAGCGCGCCGGCAACCGCATGGCGCTCGAGAATATCCGCGAGCGCCTGGCGCTTTTCTTCGACGCGGAGGCGAGTATCGCTACGCAGACCGCGAATGGTCGATATCGCGTCGATATCGAGATACCTTATAGAAGAGCATGATCAGAGTCTTCATAGCCGATGACGAGGAGCCGGCGCGCGAGCGCCTGAAGGAGCTGCTCTCCGACATCGGCGAGGAAGTGCCCAACATGGTGGCCGGCGAGGCGAAAAATGGCATCGACGCCCTCGAGCGCCTGCCGGCAAGCGGCGCGCAGGTGCTGCTGCTCGACATCCGCATGCCGGGGATGGACGGGCTCGAGCTCGCGCGCCATCTGACCGGCCTCGAGCAGGCGCCCGCGGTGGTCTTCATCACCGCGCACGACAAGCACGCGCTCGAGGCATTCGAGCTCAACGCGCTCGACTACCTGCTGAAGCCGGTGCGCGCCTCGCGCCTCGCCACGGCGCTCAAGAAAGCCGCGAGCGCCGGCGCCCCGCGCCGCGAGCAGCTGGCGCGCGCCGCCGGCGGACCGCGCGAGTACCTCTCGGTCGCGGAGCGCCACCGCATCGTGCTCGTTCCGGTGCGCGACATCGTTTTCCTGCGCGCCGAGCAGAAGTACGTCACGGTGCGCACCAAGGAGCGCGAGCATCTCATCGAGGAATCGCTGGTCGCCCTCGAGAAGGAGTTCTGCGGCACCGATGCGACGAACGGGTTCGTGCGCATCCACCGCAACTGCCTTGTCGCGCGCGCCGCGATCCGCGGCTTCGAGCGCACCGGTGGCAGCGAGGAGGAGGCGCACTGGCAGGTCGTGCTCGACGGCGTCCCGGAGCGCCTGCCGGTCAGCCGCCGTCAATGGCCTGCGGTGCGCGAGCTGATCGCCGAACGTCCGTGAAGAAGCTAATGATTGCGACGCGAAAGAGCCGACTGGCGCTTTGGCAGGCGGAGCACATCAAGGAGCGGCTGGAGAGCGTGCACCCCGGGCTCGTGGTGGGTCTCCTGCCGATGAGCACCCGGGGCGACGAGGTGCTCGACCGCAGCCTGGACAAGATCGGCGGCAAGGGCCTTTTCGTGAAGGAGCTCGAGACCGCCATGGCCGCCGGCGCTGCCGACCTCGCCGTGCACTCGATGAAGGACGTGCCGGCGGACTTGCCGCCGGGCTTCATGCTGGCGGCCATCACCTCGCGCGAGGATCCGCGCGATGCCTTCGTCTCCAACCGCTACGGCTCGCTCGCCGAGATGCCGGCGGGATGCGTGCTCGGGACATCGAGCCTGCGGCGCGCCGCGCAGGTGAGCGAGCGTTATCCGCGGCTCGAGATCAAGCTCTTGCGCGGCAACGTCGAGACGCGGCTTGCGAAGCTCGATCGCGGCGAATACGACGCCATCGTGCTGGCGGTCGCCGGGCTGGTGCGCCTCGGCCTCGCCAACCGGATCGGCTCGCGCCTCGCGGTCGAGGAGAGCCTGCCGGCGCCCGGCCAGGGCGCACTGGGTGTCGAGTGCCTGGCGGAGCGCGACGACGTGCTGCAGGCGCTCGGCTTGCTCGCCGACCCCGACACTGCGGCGTGCGTGCGCGCGGAGCGCGCGGTCAGCCGTGCGCTCGGCGGCAGTTGCACGCTGCCGCTCGCTGCCTACGCGGTAATGAACGCCGGAACCTTGCACCTGACGGCGCTCGTAGCTTCTGCCGACGGGCGTCGCGTGGTGCGCGCCAAGAGCCAGGGCAAAGATCCGGAAGACGTCGGTGCCGCTGCCGCGCAGGCATTGAAGGACCAGGGAGCCGAAGCCATTCTTCAGTCGTCGAGATGAGCTTTGCCGAGCGCGGGATCCTCGTCACCCGCCCGCGCGAGCTCGCCCAGCCCCTCGCCGCAGCGATCGAGCGGCGCGGGGGCCGCGCGATCGTCTTTCCGGCAATCGAAATCCAGGCGCTGCCGGCACCGGCCGCCTTGCGGCGCATCCCCGATTACCGGTTGGTGATTTTCGTCAGTCCGACGGCGGTGCGGGTCGCGATGCCCGCCATGGCCCCATGGCCGCCGGGCGTCGCCGCCGCTGCCATCGGCGCCGGTACGCGGCGCGAGCTTGAGCGCGCCGGTATGGGTGGCGTCATCGCGCCGCCGGCTGGCGCCGACAGCGAGGCCCTGCTCGCCATGCCCGAAATGCACGAGGTGGCCGGTAAGCGCGTGCTCATCGTGCGCGGCGAGAGCGGCCGCCCGATGCTCGGCAACGCCTTGGGCGCCCGCGGCGCCGCGGTCGAGTACGCGGAGTGCTACCGCCGCTCGCGGCCCGCGGCCGACGCCGCGCCGCTCCTTGAGCGTTGGAGCCGCAGCGAGGTAGACGCCGTGACCGTATCGTCGGCGGAAGGTTTCGATAACCTGGTGGCGATGACCGGCGCACAAGGCGCCGCGCTCCTTGCCGCCACGCCGGTCTTCGTTCCGCATCCGCGCATCGCGAGCCACGTTCGCATGCGGGTGAGCGCGGAAGTAGTGGTCGCAGGTCCCGGCGACGACGAGCTCGTCGAGCGGCTGGTAGCATATTTTGATGGCCGAACCTGAAGTGCCTGCACCCGCCTCGCCGCAGCTGAGCCGCCTGAGCGTCCTTGCTCTCGTCGCCGTGCTGCTGGCGGCCGCGCTCGCCGCGCTCGCGTGGATCGACTCGCGCAGCCGCATCAATTCCACGCAGGAGGAGATCGCGCGGCGCCTGCACGAGATCGAAAACGATTCGCGCGAAGCGCGCACGCTCTCGCGCCAGGCGCAGGAGGCGGTACGCGAGGCGCAGGTCAAGGTCGCCGGGCTCGAGGGCCGGCTCGCCGAATCGCAGAGCCAGCAGCTTGCGCTGGAGGCCCTATACCAGGAGCTCTCGCGCAACCGCGACGAGTGGCAGCTCGCCGAGATCGAGCAGGTTCTCGCCATCGCCTCCCAGCAGCTGCAGCTTGCCCGCAACGTGCGCGCGGCGCTGCTTGCGCTGCAGCTCGCGGAATCGCGGCTCTCGCGCTCCGACCGGCCGCAGTTCGCGCCGATCCGCCGCGCGCTGGCGCGCGACATCGAGCGGCTGAAAGCCGCGCCGGTGGTCGACTTCCCTGCCGTCGCCAATCGCATCGACAACCTGATCGCGAGCGTGGACAACCTGCCGCTCGCCTTCGAGGAGCGCACGGAGCGTCAGGCGCCGCCGGCGAAGGACGCGGCCGGCGCCGCCGAGCGCAGCTTCGTCTCGCGCCTGGGCGCCGAGGTGTGGAACGAAATCTCGCAGCTCGTGGTGGTGAGGAAGCTCGGTCCCGCCGAGCCGCCGCTCCTGCCCCCGACGCAGGCGTACTTCGTGCGCGAGAATCTGCGCCTGCGTCTCCTGAACGCGCGCGCGTCACTGCTTTCGCGCGACGAGGCCGGCTATCGGGAGGACCTGCGCGCCTCGGCGACATGGGTGCAGCGCTATTTCGATCCGCGCTCCAAGCAGACGGTGGACGCGGCCGCGCAGCTGAAGCAGCTCTCCGCCGTCTCGATTACGTTCGAGATGCCGACCATATCGGAAAGCCTGGACGCCGTGCGCGGGTACAAGTCGCGCCGCGAACGCAGCCCGGGATGAAGTCCCTTTTCTGGCTGCTCGCGGTCTTCGCGGCCGCGGTCGCGATCGTGATCCTCGGCCGCGTCGACGCCGGCTACGTGCTCTTCGTCTATCCGCCTTACCGCGTCGAGATGACGATGCTGCTCTTCACGGTTGCGGCGGCGGCGCTGTTCCTCGTCCTTTACTTCCTGTTCCGGCTGGTAGGGCAGGCGGTCTCGCTGCCGGCCATCGTGCGCGCCTATCGCGCGCGACGCCGCCGCGAGCGCGCGTATGCGGCGCTGGCGGCCGCGCTGCAGGCGTATTACGAGGGTCGTTACACGCGCGCCGAAAAGCAGGCGGCGCTCGCCTTCGACACCGGTCCCACGCCGGGCCTCGCCGCCTTGCTCGCCGCCCGCGCCGCTCACCAGATGCGCGACTTCGAGCGGCGCGACCGCTGGCTCGAGCGCGCCGACACCGCCGGCGATGCGCTGCAGACGGCGCGGCTGGTGTCGCGCGCGGAGCTCGCGCTGGAGGAGCGCGACTTCGGCGCCGCGCGCGACGCCCTGAGAAAACTGCAGAGCGCGGGCCCGCGCCACATCGCCACGGCGCGCATGCTGCTGCGCGCGGAGCGCGGCGCCGGTGCCTGGGACGAAGTGCTGCGCCTCGCCGGCCAGCTCGTCAAGCGCGATGCCATCGCGCCCGCGCTCGCCGAGGAATACAAGGTGCAGGCCAACGTGGAGCTTCTCTCGCGCTCCGCCGACGACGCCGGCGCCTTCGAGCACCGCTGGCGCGAGATCGCCTCGCGCGACCAGATCCATCCGCGCATCGCCGGCGCCGCCGCACGCCACGCCACCGCGCTCGGCAGAGCGGCGCTCGCGCGCGAGATCATCGAGCGCGCGCTCGGCGCGGAATGGACCTCGAAGCTCGTGCACCTCTACGGCGAGCTGCCCGGCGACATGGAGCTCGGCGCGCGCGCCGAGGAGGCGCGCATCCGCATCGAGCGCGCCGAACGCTGGCTCTCGTCGAGGAGCCGCGACCCGGAGCTCCTCGCCACGCTCGGGCGCCTGTGCTGCCAGGCGGAGCTCTGGGGCAAGGCGAAGAGCTTCCTGGAAGCAAGCCTGTCCTTCGAAGAGACACGCGCTGCGCATCTCGAGCTCGCCAAGCTAGCGGAGCGCCTGAATCAGCCGGCGGACGCGCAGGGCCACTTCCGGCGCGCGGCCGAGTTGCCTTAGATCCAGTCTTTCGCGACCAGAAACTCGCGATAGAGGTTTTCTTCGGGCGATCCCGGCTCTGGCTTCCAGTCGTAGCGCCACGCCGCGCGCGGCGGCATCGACATGAGGATCGACTCGGTGCGCCCGCCCGATTGCAAGCCGAAGAGCGTGCCGCGGTCGTACACCAGGTTGAACTCCACGTAGCGTGCGCGCCGGTAGGCCTGGAAGTCGCGCTCGCGCTCGCCGAAGGTCATCGCGTTGCGCCGCTCGAGGATCGGCCGGTAGGCGGGCAGGAAATGCTCGCCCACCGAGCGCATCAGCGCGAAGCAGGTATCGAAGTCCGGCTGCGACAAGTCGTCGAAGAAAATGCCGCCGATGCCGCGCGGCTCGTTGCGATGCTTGAGGAAGAAATAGTCGTCGCACCAGCGCTTGTAGCGCGCGTAATGGTCGCCGCCGAAAGGCGCCAGCGCATCGCGGCAGGCGGCATGAAAATGGCGCGCGTCTTCGGCGAAGCCGTAGTACGGCGTGAGATCCATGCCGCCGCCGAACCACCAGACGTCGCCCGCGCTGAAGTAGCGCACGTTCATGTGCACCGTCGGGCAGTACGGATTGCGCGGATGCAGGACGAGCGAGATGCCCATCGCCTCCCAGGGCCTGCCCGCAATATGCGGGCCGCGCTGCCGTGGCGGAGGCGGGCAGCGATTTTCCGAGCACGCGTGACACGTTGACGCCGCCGCGCTCGAAGACGCCGCCGTCCTCGATGACGCGGGTCACGCCGCCGCCGCCCTCGGCGCGCTGCCAGGCATCGGTGCGAAAGCGCTTGCCATCCACCGCCTCGAGCGCCTCGACGATGCGCTCCTGCAGGCCGCTGATGAACTCGAAGACCACTAGCGGCTCTTCTTGAGCGCGCGGTGGCCGATGTCCCTGCGGTATTGCATGCCGTCGAAGCGGATGCGCTCGATGGTGTCGTAGGCGCGGGTGCGCGCCATGCGCAGCGAGTCGCCGAGCGCGGTGACGCAAAGGACGCGGCCGCCATTGGTGACGACGGCGCCGTTCTCGACCTTGGTGCCGGCGTGGAACACGCGGCAGTCCTCGCTCGGCGCCGTGATGCCGGTGATGCGGTCGCCCTTGCGCGGCTCCTCGGGATAGTTGGCTGCGGCGAGCACCACGCCGAGCGCACAGCGCCGGTCCCATTGGGCCTGCGCTCGATCGAGGGTGCCGTCGAGCGCCCGCTCGATGAGCTCGAGGAGGTCGGATTTCAGGCGCACGAGGATCGGCTGCGTTTCCGGGTCGCCGAGCCGACAATTGAATTCCAGCGTCTTGGGGTTGCCTGACGGATCGATCATCAGGCCCGCATAGAGGAAACCGACGTAGGGGGTGCCGTCGCGCACCATCCCCTGCACCGCCGGCAGGATGATCTCGCGCATCACCCGCGCGTGGACCTTCGGCGTCACGACGGGCGCCGGCGAATAGGCCCCCATGCCGCCGGTGTTCGGGCCTTCGTCGCCATCCTTCAGCCGCTTGTGGTCCTGGCTGGTGGCGAGCGGCAGCACGTGCGCGCCGTCGCACATCACGATGAAGCTCGCTTCCTCGCCCTGCAGGAAATCCTCCACCACGACGCGGTTGCCCGCCGCCCCGAAGCGGTGCTCGGTCAGCATGGAGTCGACGGCGGCCAGCGCTTGCTCTTTCGTGGTGGCGACCACGACCCCCTTGCCCGATGCGAGGCCGTCGGCCTTGATCACGATCGGGGCGCCACGCGAAGCGATATACGCCTTCGCCTCGGCGGCGTTTTCGAAGCTGCGATGCTGCGCCGTCGGCAGGCCATGGCGCACCATGAAGCTCTTGGCGAAATCCTTCGACGACTCGAGCTGCGCTGCCGCGCGCGTCGGCCCGAAGATCTTGAGCCCGGCATCGCGGAACGTGTCGACGATGCCCGCGGCGAGGGGAGCTTCGGGACCCACCACCGTGAGGTAGATGCTTTCCTTGCGGCAGAAGTCGACGAGCTGGCCGATCTCGCCGACCGCGACGTTGTCGACGCCGGTCTCGGTCGCGGTGCCGCCGTTGCCCGGCGCGACGAATACCTTTTGCACGCGTGGGCTGTTCGCCAGCTTCCAGGCGAGCGCGTGCTCGCGGCCTCCCGATCCGACGACGAGTATTTTCATTAATGCCTGTCTTTAAGCATCAATGCCTAAAGTGGCGCACGCCAGTGAACACCATCGCCACGCCGCGCTCATTCGCCGCCGCGATCACTTCGTCGTCACGCACGCTGCCGCCCGGCTGGATGACGGCCCTCGCGCCGGCGTTGGCGAGCACCTCGACGCCGTCCCGAAACGGGAAGAAGGCATCCGATGCGACGGCCGAGCCCTGCAGCGAGAGCTTTGCCGACTGCGCCTTCAGCGCGGCAATGCGCACGCTGTCCACGCGGCTCATCTGGCCCGCGCCCACGCCGAGCGTCATGCCATCGCCACAGAAGACGATGGCGTTCGACTTCACGAACTTAGCCACCTTCCACGCGAACAGGAGGTCCGCCATCTCGGTTTCGTCCGGCACCCGCTTCGTGACCACCCGCAGCTCGCCCCTGGCGACGCGCTTCGCATCCGTGCTCTGCACCAGCACGCCGCCGCCCACGCGCTTGAAGTCGTGCGCCTGCGCGTCCTTCGAAAGCGGCACCGCGAGCACGCGCAGGTTCGCTTTCGTTGCGAAGAAGCGCTCCGCCTCCGGCTCGATGTGCGGCGCGATGATCACCTCGGCGAATTGCTGGCCGATCGCTTCCGCCGCCGCGCGATCGAGCGGGCGGTTGAACGCGAGGATGCCGCCGAACGCCGAGACCGGGTCGGTCTTGAAGGCCCTCACGTAGGCGTCGTGCGGCGTGCCGCCGAGCGCGACACCGCAGGGATTGGCGTGCTTGACGATGACGCAGGCGCACTCATCGAACTGCTTGACGCATTCCCACGCCGCGTCCGCGTCGGCGATGTTGTTGTACGAGAGCTCCTTGCCCTGAAGCTGCTTGTAGCCGGCGAGCGCTCCCGGCACCGGGCGCGCATCGCGGTAGAACGCGGCGCTCTGGTGCGGGTTCTCGCCGTAGCGCAGATCCTGCACCTTGGTGAAGTGCAGGCTCAGCTTGTCCGGGAATTCCTGCTCGCGCGCGGTGAGATAGTTGGCGATGGCGCCATCGTAGGCGGCAGTGTGCGCGAAGACTTTCTTCGCCAGCTGGAAGCGCGTGTCGTCCGAGACTTTCCCGGTGCTCTTGAGTTCAGAAAGAACTCTCGCGTAGTCCGCCGGATCCACGACGGCGGCGACCGCGCCGTAATTCTTCGCCGCTGCACGCAGCATGGCGGGGCCGCCGATGTCGATGTTCTCGATCGCGTCCTCGAGTGACGAGCCGGGTGTTGCGACGGTCGCCTCGAACGGGTACAGATTCACTACTAGGAGCTCGATCGGCTCGAGGCCGGCCCTGGCAAGCTCGGCCTGCTGGTCCGGGCGCGCGAGCAGGCCGGCGTGGATCTTGGGGTGCAGCGTTTTCACCCGGCCGTCGAGCATCTCCGGAAAGCCGGTGTAAGCCGATACTTCGGTGACCGCGATGCCTTCGCGAGCGAGGAGGGCGGCGGTGCCGCCAGTGGAAAGGATGCTAAAGCCGGCGGCGGCGAGACCGCGGGCCAGCTCGACGATGCCGCTCTTGTCAGAGACGCTGATCAGCGCCCGTCTGGTGCGTGACACTTACCCTTTTATCCGCAGCTGCTGCATTTTCTTGCGCAGCGTATTGCGGTTGATGCCCAGCATCTGGGCGGCGAGCGACTGGTTGCCTTCGGCGTGCCCGAGCACCGTCTCGATCATCGGCTTCTCGATGTTCTTCAGGACCATGTCGTAGATCGAGGTCGGTTTCTCGCCGTCCATGTCCTTGAAGTAGCGCTCCAGCTGGCGCCGGACGGCGTCGTGCAGCTCGTTCCCGCGACTCATGCGGCAAGCCTCTCGAAATAATCGTTCACTGCAGCGCGCTGCGCGTCCGCGACGTGGATGCCATTCACGGCGTTGCGCAGGCCCTCTCCTCCCGGCAGTTCGCGTACCGCCCAGCCGATGTGCTTGCGGGCGACGCGCGCTCCCTGCTCGTCGCCGTAAAGATCGTAGAGCCCGTCGAGGTGTTCGACAAGCACCGCCGCGCGCTCGCGCGCGCTCGGCGGCGAAAGCATTTCCCCGGTCGCAAGGTAATGGGCGATTTCGCGGAACAGCCAGGGCCGGCCTTGCGCCGCGCGGCCGATCATGATTGCGTCGGCGCCAGTTAGCTCCAGCACCCGCTTCGCCTCCTGCGGAGTCGAAATGTCCCCGTTGGCGACCACCGGGATGCGCGCCCGCGCCTTGACCTCGGCAATCGTGTCGTATTCCGCCTCCCCTTCGAACATGCAGGTGCGCGTGCGGCCGTGAATGGCGAGCATCTGCGCGCCGGCGGCCTCGACGAGGCGCGCGATGCGCACCGCGTTGCGGCGCTGCGGGTTCGGGCCGGTGCGGATCTTCACGGTCACCGGCACATCCACCGCGGCAACGACGGCCTCTACGATGCGCGCCACCAGGTTCTCGTCCGAAAGCAGCGCCGACCCGGCGGCGACGTTGCAGACCTTCTTCGCCGGGCATCCCATGTTGATATCGATGATCTGCGCGCCGCGCTCGACGTTGAAGCGCGCGGCATCGGCGAGCATCGCCGGATCGGAGCCGGCGATCTGCACCGAAACCGGGCCAGGCTCACCGGCATGGTCCAGGCGCAGCAGTGTCTTGCGCGAAGCGCGCAGCTCCGGGCGCGAGGAAACCATTTCGGTAACGGCCAGCGCGGCGCCGTAGCGTCGGGCGAGGCGCCGGAACGGGCGATCGGTGATGCCGGCCATCGGAGCGACGAACACACCGTTCGACAGCACGTAGGCGCCGATCTTCATTCCGGGGAAAAGTGCGAAAAGGGAACGGATTTTATCCGCAAATCTTTTCTCAGGGAATAGCTCGCGCGCCGAAGATCATGCGGCGCGCGAAGAATCGGCGCGGCGCCGGAAAGATGTCGAGCGCGGTGAGCGCCGCGCCGCGCGCCGCGCGCAAAAGCGGATTCGCGCCGACGAAGCCGGCGGCGAGAAAGTCGGTGACGCGGATGGTTGCGGCCGCGTCCAGGCGCCGCTGCGCGGCGAAGCGCGCAAGCGTTCGTGCGGAGGGCTCTTCCCTGCGCAAGGCGGCTGCGAGCTCCCATGCGTCGCGTAGTCCGAGGTTCAGTCCCTGTCCTGCCACCGGATGCAAGGTCTGCGCCGCATTGCCGATGTAGATCTCGTTCGCTTCGGCCCGTGTTTCGCGCACCTTCAGGACGAGCGGCTGGCGGCTGCGCCATTGCACGGACAGCGGCCGTCCCGCACCGGGACCGGCGAGCGCTTCGAAGCGGGAAAGAAAATCGCCCTCCGGCGCCGCGGCAAGCGCCTCGGCGCGCTCGGGGCGCATGCTCCACACCATGGCATACCGTCCTGCGTGCGGAAGAAGCGCCAGCGGTCCTTCGGGCGTGAAGCGCTCGTGCGCGGTCGTCGTCGCAGCGGGTTGCGTTTGCACGAGGGCCACGATGGCGTCCTGGCCGTAGCGCTTGCCCGGCGTTTCCGATGGCGTTCCTTCCGCATGGACCACGCAGCGCGCTTGGGGAACCTCGGCGGTGATGAGCTCGCCAGCCGCGGCGCGCAGCGCCGTCACGACGTCGGAATATTCCGCGACGTGCCCGAGCGACGGTACGCCAGCGTCGTGCGCGTCGAGGCGCGCGCGGCCGAAGCCGCCCGCCTGCGAGATCAGGATGCGCTCGATCGGCGTGCTCGGAATCTGCTGCCAGACCCCGACACGCTCGAGCATGAGGCGCGTCGCGTACGAGAGTGCGAGCGGGCGAAAGGCCGGCGTCGGAGATCCGGGATCGTAGAGCGCCACCGTGAGTCCCGACCCGCGCAGGGCGAGCGCGAGCGTGCAGCCGACGGGGCCCGCGCCTCTGATGAGGACATCAACTTCTATTGCGGCCATCGCGCATCAGCGCCTCGATGTCGTCGACGCGCTTCGGCGCCTCCGCCGTAATCACCTCGCAGCCGCCTGCCGTCACGACGACGTCGTCCTCGATGCGCACGCCGATGTCGCGCAGCGCCTGCGGCACATCGTCCGCCGCGCGGATGTAGAGGCCGGGCTCGACGGTGAGCGCCATGCCGGGCGCGAGCTTGCGCCAGTCGCCGCCGCGCTTGTATTCACCGGCATCGTGCACGTCGAGGCCGAGCCAGTGGCCGGTGCGATGCATGTAGAAGCGCTTGTACGTCTCTTTCTCCAGCACCTCATCGAGTGATCCCGACAGCAGCTTGAGATCCAGCATCCCTTGGGCGAGCACGTGCACCGCCGCATCGTGCGGCTCGTTCCAGCCGGCGCCCGCGCGCACGGCGGAGATGGCGGCCGCCTGCGCCGCGAGCACGAGCTCATACACCGAGCGCTGCCCGGCGCTGAAGCGGCCTTCGACTGGGAAAGTGCGCGTGATGTCGGACGCGTAGCCGTCGAGCTCGCAGCCCGCGTCGATGAGGAGGAGATCGCCCTGGCGCAGCGCGGCATCGTTCGCGATGTAGTGCAGCACGCACGCGTTCGCGCCGCTCGCGACGATGGGCGAATACGCGGGAAACTGCGCGCCGTTGCGGCGAAACTCGTGCAGGAGCTCCGCTTCGATCTCGTACTCCATGCGCCCGGGCTGCGCCGCCTGCATCGCGCGCCGGTGCGCCGCGGCCGCGATCTTGGCGGCGCGGCGCATGACGCCGAGCTCGTGCTCGTCCTTGACGAGCCGCATCTCGTCGATGAGCACGCGGATGTCCTGCAGGCGTGCCGGCGCCGCGATGCCGGCGCGCGAGCGCGCCCGCACGATGTTCAACCAGCGCATCACGTGCGCGTCCCAATCGGCCTCCGAGCCGACCGGGTAGTAGAGCGCCGGCTGGTCTTCCAGCAGCTTCGGTGCGGCGGCGTCGAGCTCGCTCACCGGATGCGCTTCCTCGAAGCCGAAAAGCTCGCGCGCCGCCTCCGGGCCATAACGGAAACCGTCCCAGATCTCGCGCTCCGGGTCGCGGTGGCGGCAGAAGAGGATCGAGCGCGGCGTCTTGCCCGCGACGATGACCAGCACCGCCTCGGGCTCGATGAAGCCGGTGAGGTAATAGAAGTAGCTGTCGAACCGGTAGGGAAAGTGGCTATCGCGATTGCGAACGCGCTCCGGCGCCGTGGCGATCAGGGCGACGCCTTCGCCCATCTGCGCGGCAAGGCGCGCCCGGCGCGCGGCGTAAAGACGGTTATCTGCTTTCATGGAGTTTCATTTCCAGTTCGGCCAGTCGCTGCGCCGTGCCGACGTCCTGCCAGAGGCCGGTGAAGAGCTCGCCGCTGATGAGTCCTTTGGCTGCCGCGGCACGCAGCAGCGGCGCAAGGGGCGCCTTGTCGCCGCGCTTCACCGGCTCGACGAGCGTGGGCGACATCACGGCGACGCCTGCATAAGTGTAGCGCGCNGCACCCTCGTTTCCGATCGCGCCAGCCTCGAGGGAGAAATCGCCGTTCGTGCGATGCGGCGGATTGGGGACCAGGACGAGATGCGCGATGTTCTTGCCGAGCCGGTGTGCGAGGAACGGCCGGAAATCGATCTCGCAGTAGATGTCGCCGTTCAGGAGGAGGAACGGCTC